>Ga0105242_10002490_pt1 | contig 14439 bp, 10 predicted proteins | sample KBSM24metaG_FD_81521 | JGI IMG/M metagenome (GOLD analysis project Ga0105242, IMG submission 81521) | Miscanthus rhizosphere microbial communities from Kellogg Biological Station, Michigan, USA - KBS M2-4 metaG | ecosystem: Host-associated > Plants > Roots > Rhizosphere > Soil | place...
AACGATTACGACGGGGCGGTGGACTTGGCGCAGGAAACTTTCATGCGAGTGTATCGGGCGGCGAATCGGTATCAGACGACGCACGCGTTCTCGACCTACATTTACCGGATTGCGACCAATCTGGCGATTAGCGAATTGCGCAAGCGTAAGCGTCGCCGTCTGGTTTCGCTGACCGGATTGTTGTCAGGCGGCGAAGGAGAAGAGCTCCGCGACTTTGATGCCCCCGATGAACGGCCGTTACCGGACGAGAACCTGGTCGATACCGAGCAGCGCCGCGTGGTGAAGAAGGCTATCAGTACTTTGCCGGAAAAGTATCGCGCGCCGCTGGTCCTGCGCGACGTCGAAGGCAAGAGCTACGACGAGATCGCGGCGATTTTGCAGACCAGCGAGGGCACAGTTAAATCGCGTATCAATCGCGCGCGAAATTTTCTGCGCGATAAGATGCGCAATTACATGTAGGTGATGAGTATGAACGCGAACCTTTGCCGCGAGGTGCGGCGAGAAATTGATCAGTCCGAGTTGCGCCAGTCGCTGAGCGCCGGTGGTGAAGCGCATCTGGCTTTATGCGCGGCGTGTAAGACGTTTCGGGACGAGCGTCTGCATCTGCGCGCGCTGGTGGGCGGATTGCAACCGGTGAGCGCGCCGGCGGATTTCGAGATGCGCTTGCGCGCCCGAATTGCGCGAGAGCGCGACCTGCCGAAGCAGCCATTTATTTTTCGTGCTTTGATGAGCACGCCGGCAATCGTGGTGACCGCGGTCGTGGTGATCGCCGTGGCGGCAATTGTTTTCTTCAGTCAGCGAAATCGCCCACAAGCTCCCTCGCTCGCGGGGACTAATGATCCACAGACCGTGCAGAGTCCGCAGCCGGTAGTTGCCCAAGAGCGAACGCCGGCACCAACCAGCACGATTTCACCGGTGAACCAGGATCGGGACAAGCCGAAACAATCGCCCATGGTGGTGCGGAACGCGTCGAAGTCAACCTTGCCGGTGAATGCGTTTCCTGAGGCAACCGATTCCGCGGTCAAATCAGCGCCGCGAGTGCAGAGCATCTATCCCGATGGTTCAGTTACGTTGACCGCGCCGATGAAGCCGATGGTGGTTACCGTGTATGACGAACACGGCAACACGCGCAAGATTCAATTACCGCCGATTAGTTTTGGATCTCAGCGGCTCACTAACAATCGCGCGCAAGTCAGCATGACGAACACGAAGGACTGGTAAAGCAAGTAGCGTTATGGGTAAGACAATTTCACTTCGAGTCGCAGCTTCGGTGGTAATCGGAATCGGGTCCGCATTGGCGGGCTTTGCGCAGACGACTGCGCCGGCGACGGACGCAACGCAGACGCCGTCACCTGAGAAAGCGCAACGCAAGCCGTCGACGCGCCGGCCACCTCTCGAGCCGCTCGCTCGCGTGACGGTGGTTCCGAGCCAAACTCAGCTGGCGCCTCAGGTCGTGACGGTGGTCCATCGACTGACGGGAGTTAAGCTGCTGCGGCTTTTGCAGAGACAATCGGGCGAACCGTTTTCGATTGAAAATATTGATCCGCAGACACTGATGACCGATGCCCACGCGAGCATTCTGGCAGGATGGGCGCTCGAAGATGGGAAAACGGTGGCCGCGCGGCTGCCGCAAGCGTTTGCGGAACTCGAGATTAGCTGGCCGGCGATGCTGCCGCCCCGCAGTGATTCCGAGGCGGCCGCCGCCGCCGCATTCATGCTGGCTGCGCGGCCGCGAATCGAGCCTGATCTGACTGTCATCACCGGCAATGGACAGAAACTCCGCGCGCACTTGATTGGACTCGATGGCGAGACTGGATTATCGATATTGCAGGTCATTGGCAATATGCCTCCGCCGCCACCGGGGCCGAAGCCGAGCGCCATGTCCCCGGGACAAAGGGTCCAAATCTTCTCGCCCGAACCGGTCAATGGCGAAAGCGACGCGCGCACTAACACTTATGTGAAAGTCGGAAAGACGGACGCGACGGTGGTAACGATGGCGCTGAAGGAATCGCCGGCGCCCGATTTAATGCTGCGCGGATGGAACTTCACTCCGGCTGTCGTTGGTGGGATTGCGTGCGATCAACTTGGGAACACGCTGGGCATTGTGGAATCAGTCGATGGGAATAATGCCCGCATCGTTTCAGCCTCGGCGGTACAGGCCGCGACGAAACGCGTTCTGGCGCGGCAGGCGAGTGTGCCGCGTCCCTGGCTGGGAGTAAAAGGCGAAGCGATCGAATTGGCCGGGCCTACGGGATTACTGGCGCACGGTTGGCGCGATGATCAGGTTAAGGACTTGATGACCGATCCCAAAGGGATTCTGTTGATGACCGTGACGCCCAGGGCGCCGGCGGCATTCGCTAACCTAAAACCAGGCGATGTCATCGTCAGAGTCAATCAGACGCAGTTTAAGACTGCTGATGAATTCTCGGATCTGCTGGGCAAAGTCGGGAGCGGCGAGCAGGTTCAATTCACCGTCAAACGGCCAAGTGCCCCAAACCCATTCGACGTTCCGGTAACGCTCGGGAGTTCGTTCGCGCCCGGTTATGAATGGAGCTATGCGTTTGCAGACACGGCGACGCCGCTGCTCGGGCTGGAACGCTGGGGAGTGCAAACGTTGGGCTGGGGATTTGGCGCACGGAATGGCTTGATTGTGGTGGCGATCCAGCCGCAGAGCGCCGCCGCCCGCAGCGGTCTGCGCGAAGGTGATGTCATCGAATCGATCGATGGTCGCACAATTGGACGCGCCGGATGGACGATGTCCTTCACGCGACAGAAAAAGCACACCGTGGGGATCGTGCGCGACCGTGAGAAGAAGCAGGTGGTGTTGGAAGTGGAAGAGTGAGAGAGAAGAGGGCGATTCAGGGAATTTGAGATTTCAAATTTCAAATTCCAGATTCAAAAATCCAAATTCAAAAACAAGATAGATTCAGATTCAAAAACAGATCTAGAACTGACAACTCACAACCCCGAACTCCGAACTCACAACTCCGAAACTACCAACCCCGAACCCGAACCCCGAACGGCCAAGTGAACACTGCACACTGAACACTGAACACTGCCAACTGCACACTGTTCTCCTACTCAATCTGAAAATTCAACTTCCTCGTCGCGCTCCCTTTCGCCAGTTTATCGATCACCGTAACTTGCAGAACGTACGCGCCGCGTGCCAGTCCGTTCAAAGAGATCTCGGCGGCATACGGGACGCGCTGCACATCTGAAATGCCGTCCGTCTGAATCTTGTGCAGCGGCGTCGTAATCACCGGTTCATTGTCGCGGAAGACCTGGATCTGTACGTCCAGTTCAGGCACGCCTCTGGCGTTGTTTGCCGCCGACGGGTTATCAGCACGTTTCGGGTCCGGTGCATTAGCAGCCGCGTTATAAACGAAGGTGAGCAAGCGCAGATAGGATGAACTGGTAAACTTATGGTCCACGTTAACCGGCACTTCTTTTAACGCCGGCGTTTGGCGATCGCCTGAGACCGCCAACTGGGCCTGCGCTTCAGGTTTTCTTTCGCCAATTATCAAGCTGCTCATCGTCAATTGTTTGGTCGCGATGTCAGGCACCTCGATCCATTCGTAAGCGCTGCCGCGCGCACCACTCTTTACGTCGATAGCCGCCACGCGTACCTGATACAAGCCCGGCTTAACCGCGGCCACGTGATCGTAAAAAAGATAGTCGGGTGGTTTATTCGTATTCTTCGCCGCGGGATTGATCGAAAACCGTTGAGTGAAGTTGCTGACCGATTTGCCCTGATCGTTTAGCACCACGACGGCCACGTCCACGGCCGCCACTGTGCCGTCGGGTTGCGGGCTGAGCATCAACGAATCGGTGCCGACTTTGATCGCCGTTCGCAAAGTTTCGCCCAGCTGTACGGTGTCAAGAAAGTTCAGGCTGATCGCCACCGGTATCCTGGTGGAGGGATATTGTGCGCTGAGCGCCGATCTGATTTCGTCGTTGGGTGTTTTTGCAGCCGCCGACGTCTCCTTGTCTTTTGATTTGTTTTTCGCGGTCTCATCAGGCGGCTCGCCGAAACCTCGATGGAAGCGTACGACCAGATCGGGACGGCCAACGACGCTGACTTCGATCTGGCGAAACTTCGGGTTGCGCTGCTCGTCTGTTTCCGGCCGCCACGACAATAGGTAATAAGTTGACGCCTCCCGCAAAGCCGTCATGACTGAGGATTGCATTGCGTTAGTATTGAAAAACGCGCGACCGCCGGTATCGTTGGCCATCGAACTCATGCCGTCCTGCGTCGCGTGAGCTTCGCCGGTAGTGGAGCGGGCCAGTATGCCGCGCGGATCCGGCATGAACTGGTGCGGACTCGTCATTTGGGCCATCCCGGCCGACATCCCGCGCGCATCGATTGAATAAATAACTACCCCTGAGCGCGCCGCCGAGTGGGTAATGCGTTGCAAACGGTCCCAATTTTCTGTTCTGTTCTGATCGACGAGAAAGCCATCAGAGACAAAGAAGACGATCTTGCGCCCCGCCAGAGGTTCGATGAGATTGATGAAATTGTTTAAGGCGCTGAAAGATCGCCCGACCACCTGCGCGCCTACTGCGATTATTTGACGCGCCCGCCCTCTGATTATTTGTTCCGCCTGGATGCGCGGAAACTTCGGGCTGCGCTCGAGTATCTTGTCGACCATGAAGTTGAACAGATCCAAATCACGCCGCTCGATCTGCATCGACTGATACTCAGTCATGGGCGGATACTCATCGCCCTGACTGTCGACTACTTGTTGATAACGCAGTCGATCCGCCGCGGCCAGCAGGACGGATTTGTTGTCGGTGAGCTGTTGCAGGAATCCGAGCTGACCGGTGGCCGAATCGATCTGAACTCGATCGTTTTGCTTCATATCGCTCTGAATAAATCGCTTCAGCATCTCACGCGTGTAAGAGATGCTGCCCGGCGAGAGATGCAGATCGTCTATGAAGAAAAACACCGTGCGTCCGCGATCGAGTGGCAGGGGCGCGGTGGCGCCGGGCATCGTCGTGCCGCGCGCGGCGGCGATTTGGGCTTCTTCGCTGCGGCTGCCGGCCGCGATGCGATCGAAGAAGGAAATCTCGCGGGGCTTGCCGTCTATTTTGAAGAGGAATTGTTCGCGCTTGAGGCCGTCAACGAAATTCCCCTGCTTATCGAAGACCGTGAAATCCGTCTGCACCAGTTCGGTGTTGACCCGAATCACATCGTCGCCGGTCTGTTGAGCCAGGGCCGGCAGCGCACACACACTGGTGATGATCACCGGGAGCAGGAGGCGCTGAATTAACTGGAGTGTTGACATAGGGCGTGACGTTTTTGATCGCCGGACGGCCGGTTGAAAGGAAGAGTCAGGATTGAGAATCAGTTCAAATCCAAATCTCAATACAGATTCCAAATTCCAGATTCCAAATTCAAAAGCGAGCAATCGAGAACGGTGAATCAAGCGTCCAAATCTAAAATCTAAAACCTGAAAGTCTGGAGTCTGGAGTCTGGAGTCTGGAGTCTGGAGTCTGGAGTCTGGAATCTGGAGTCTGGAGTCTGGAATCTCGAATCTGGAATCTGGAATCTGGAATCTGGAATCTGGAATCTGAAACTCAAAACTCAAAACTCAAAACTCAAAACTGACACTGCTTCCTACTCGATCTGAAAACTTAGTTTTCTGGTGGCACTCGATTTCGCCAATTTGTCGATCACGGTGACTTGCAGGACGTACGCTCCGGGTTTCAAACCGTCCAACAGCACATCAGCGGCGTAAGGGACGCGCTGCACATCGGGGATGCCTTCGGTCTGGATCTTGTGCAGCGGGTTGGTGATCACCGGCTCGTCGTCACGAAAGATTTGTGTTTGGACCGCGATATCCGGATAAGCGTTATTTTTGGTGCTCGCGGGAATGGTCTCGCCCTGGGTGTTGGGCATCGGATTGGCAGTGCCCACGCTGGCGTTATAAATGAATGTAAGAAACCGCAGCGTAGACGAGCTGGCAAAGGTGTGATCGACGTTAACGACGACACGTTTGATGGCTTCGGGCGGCTGCGGGTCATTCGATACTGCCGATGACGCGTCCGCCGGCGGCCGGGGCTCCTCAGGTTTCTTCTCACCCACAATCAAGCTGCTCATCGCCAGCTCTTTGTTGGCGACGTTGGGCACTTCGATCCACTCATAGGCGCTGCCCCGGGTGCCGGTCTTCACATCGATGGCGGCGACGCGAACTTGATAGAGTCCGGGCCGGAGGATCGAAAAGTGGTTGTAGAAAATGTTGTCGGGAGGTTTGTTGTTTGTGTTCGTGGCCGCGCCTTTGATCGTGAAACGTTTATTGAAACTGCTGACGGACTTGCCTTGATCGTTAAGGACCAGACCCGCAACGTCAACCGCGCCCACCATGCCATCCGGTTGCTTGTCGAGGGTCAACTGGCTGGTGCCAACCTTAATGGTCGTCGTCAGAGTGCCGCCATATTGCGCCGTGTCGAGAAAATTCAGCGCGATGGCCACCGGCATCGCTCGCGTCGGATATTGCGCGGTGAGAACGGAATTGATTTCATCACTGGGACTCTTGCGAACCGGTGGCGTCTCGCTCTCTTTTGCTTTGCTCTTGGCCACCTCTTCGGGAGCTTCGCCAATGCCACGACGAAATCGCACGACCAAATCGGGACGGCCGACCACGCTGACTTCGATGCGGCGAAACTTTGGATTGCGCTGTTCTTCGGTTTCCGGTCGCCAGGCGAGCAGGTAATACGTGGAAGTCTCTTTCAGCGCCAGCTTCACCGCATCAGGCATCGAGTTCGTATTGAAGAATGCTCGCCCGCCGGTATCGCTGGACAAGGCATTCATCGCGTCTTGTGATGATCGGACTTCACTGAAATTCGTGCGGGTCAACACACCGGTGCGATCGGCCATCATATGTTGGGCCGCATTCGGCAGACCGGCTCCGAGCCCGCGGGCATCAAGCGCGTAAATCACCACCCCGTTCCGTGCCGCCGCGTGGACAATGCCCTGCAGCCGCCCGTAATTCTCCGTCCTCCTCTGATCCACAAAGAACCCGTCAGAGATGAAAAACATGACTTTGCGGCCCGGGAGCGCTGAAGTGAGGTTGATAAATCCACGCAGCGCAGTCATGGAGCGAGTGGTAATCGATTGTCCGTCGGCAATTATCTGTGAGGCGCGATTCATAATTACTTCCGCTGCCTGTTTGATTTCCGCCTCTGACGGCGTTTCGCTCCCACCCTGACTCTTGATGAGTTCGATCGCAAAGAATCGCAGCAAGTCATCGTCGTGACGCTCCAGGACGATCGCTTGATATTCGGTAATGGGCGGATATTCTGCCGTCTCGAGCGTCATCTGATTTGAGCGGAGCTTCTCAGCCGCGGCATTCAAGACCGCGGTATTGTTAGTGAGCTGCTGGACAAAACCCAATAGTCCGGAAGTCGAAACTATTTCGGCCGCGTCGTTCTGCTTCAGATCGTGCTCGATGAATTGCTTGAGCATCCGGCGGGTGTAAGTGGCGCTGCCCGGTGAGAGGTGTAGATCGTCGATGAAGAAAAGGATTGTCCGCCCGCGATCGAGAGGTACTGGCGCCGGCCCGCCTGGAGCTGCGGCTCCCCGCGCTGCGTTCAATTGCGCCTCTTCGCTGCGACTGCCCGCGGCGAGGCGATCGAAGAATAAAATATCGCGGGGCTTGCCCTCGACTTTGAATACAAATTGATCGCGCTTGAGTCCATCGATGAAGTTACCCTGCTTGTCAAAGACCATAAAATCGGTCTGCACCACGTCAGTGTTGACGCGCACCACGTCATCTGGTTTCTGTTGCGCGAAGGCCGTCGCCGCAGGCACACTGATGATGGCCCAGAGAATGATGACGCGTCGGATGAGCGGAGCTGTTCTCATAGCTTCTGTAGCGCAAGTTGTTAACTTGCGATCGTTCGCAAATTGACAATTTGCGCTATAACCGCGGGACGTCTGGGGACGGAAGTTCGGTCGGGATGATATCATGAGCGGCTCTTAAATCGCTCACCGAATTTTGCTGAAATTGACATGGATGAACTGAAAAAAATGATTCGCGAAGTGCCGGACTTTCCGAAGGCCGGCATTAACTTTTACGATATTACGACGCTCCTCAAACAGCCCGAGGGTTTGCGCAAAACTGTCGATGCGCTGGCAGCCCAGTATGAAGGAATGACCATCGACGCGGTGATTGGCATCGAAGCGCGTGGGTTTATTTTTGCGCCCGCCCTCGCCTACCATCTCAACGCCGGATTCGTCCCGGTGCGCAAGCCGAAGAAGCTGCCGGCGGAGCGAGCTTCGATTTCCTACGATCTTGAATACGGCCAGGACACGCTGGAGATTCATCGCGATGCAGTGCGTCCGGGACAACGCGTGATAATCGCGGATGACTTGCTGGCAACCGGCGGCACCGCGAAAGCCGTATGCAGCCTGGTTGAAGGTCTGGGCGGCAAGGTCGAAGGGCTCGTGTTCGTTGTCGAGTTGGAATTTCTGCCCGGTCGTCAGAAACTGGAAGGCTACGATGTTAAGTCATTGATAAAGTATCAATCGTGAGAAAGAAGTGGGCGGGGGGCAAAGAAAGTGGGCAGTGGGCAGTGGACAGTGGGCAGTGGACAGATCGCTACTATTGACTGCCGCCCATTCACCGTTAACTGCACACTGATCACTGACCACTGCCCACTGATCACTGTCCACTGATCACCGACCACTGCTCACTGACACCGATAAAACTATGCAAACTGAAAAATCCATCGAACGAAAAACTTACGAACGTTTTAATCCGCCGAAGCGAATCCTGCTGGGGCCGGGGCCAAGCCCGGTTGATGATCGGGTCTTGAGTGCGATGGCCGCGCCACTGCTCGGCCATCTCGATCCGCTGTTCCTGCAATGCATGGACGATGTGCAGTCGCTTTTGCGCTATGTCTTCGAGACTGAGAACCGCGTGACGATTCCAATTTCGGCAACCGGCAGCGCGGGAATGGAAGCCGCGCTGGTAAACGTGATCGAACCCGGGGACGAAGTCGTCGTCTGCATCAACGGCGTTTTTGGTGAACGCATGCGCGACATCGTCGAACGCGCCGGCGGGAAACCGATCACTGTCAGCGCGACGTGGGGCGAAGCGCTCGATGTAAACAAAATTGAAGCGGCATTGAATTCGTCTCAGCCGCGCGCCCTGGCCCTGGTCCATGCGGAGACTTCGACGGGCGTGCTTCAGGATTTGTCCGGATTGGCAGACCTGGCCCACGCGCGTGGTGCTTTGTTCATTGTCGATGCGGTCACGTCGCTGGGAGGACATCCGGTCGGCATCGATCGCAACGGCATCGACATCTGTTACTCAGGAACGCAGAAGTGTCTGGCCGCACCTCCGGGATTGGCGCCCGTAACTTTCAACGAGCGTGCGATCGAGCGGATCCGCTCGCGAAAATCAAAAGTGCAAAGCTGGTACCTGGACATCAGCATGGTTGAAAAGTATTGGGGAGACGATCGCACGTATCATCACACCGCCCCGATTTCGATGAACTACGCGCTGCGCGAAGCGTTGCGTTTGATCCATGAAGAAGGCCTCGAAGCGCGTTGGCAACGCCATGAACGAAACCATCGCGCGTTGGTCGCCGGGGTCGAGGCGATGGGCCTGCGCATGGCGGTAGCCCCCGAGAATCGTCTCTGGAGTTTGAATGCCGTCAGTGTTCCCGAAGGTGTGGACGACGCGCGCGTGCGTAGCCGTCTGCTCGAAGAGAACATCGAGATTGGGGGCGGCCTCGGACCGATGAAAGGAAAGATCTGGCGGATCGGCTTGATGGGATCAGGCAGCACGCGCGAGAACGTCGTCCTCGTGCTCGATGCTCTGCGTCGGGCGTTGAATGCGGAAGGATGGAAGTGTTCTCCGGGCGTTGACGCCGCGCAAGCTGTTTATCAAGAAAATTAGTTTTCTGTCTGGATACAGGTCGAAAGAATACTTTGCAAAACCTTTTCCGTTGACGAGTGGCGGCTTGTCTGGTAAACGAATTGCGGGCGATCAAGGGTGAGGAAATGAATGCTCTGCGCTTGCTGCTCAAAGAAGAACTTGAGATTGCGCTTCAACCTTTACGAGAAGAGTTGAACATGCGCTTTGATAAGATTGGCTCGCAAATCGACGGCCTTTATCAGCGTGACGAAAGAAGAGAGCAGGAATACTTATCCATCCGCGAGCAGATTAGACGCCTTGAGTCCACGACAGCTTAGGTGAGGTTTGCCTCGGCCTGAGGTTCCATCGTAATAAGGACATCCTCGGTTTGTTCCCTCATCAATCTTGCCACGCGCGGTTTCAACCAAAGCACGGCAAGACCTGCGGCAACCACGTTGCACGCCACAGCGCACCAGAATACCGGTAACCACGATCCGGCCCGCGTCATGAGCAGCGCAGCGCCCGGCCCAGCCAGGATCGATCCCAGGCCCTTCGCCGTATATTGAATTCCGTAATTGGTGGTCGCGTGCTTGCTGCCGAAGATGTCGGCGATCGCTGCCGGGAACAGTGAATAGATGTCACCCCACGCAAAAAACATCACCGCTGAAATCGCAATGAACCAAAACGGCCGCGCTACGACCAGCGTGAGTATGATGATGGTGACGGCCTCGATCACGAACACGATCGCCATCGTGTCATAACGCCCGATACGATCCGATACCCAACCAAAGAACGGCCGTGCCGATCCATTCAGCACCTGATTCAGCGACAGCGTCAGCGTCAAGACTGTGAAGCCGCCGAACAGCGCCATCTTGTCGTAGCCATAGCTGACGGCAATCGGTTTCAACTGCGCCGACAACATCAGACCGCTCGCCGTCACCAGCGCCATCATCAGGTAAAGCAAATAGAATGATCCGCTGCGTAGCATCTCAGTCGGCGTGCACTCGCACGACGATTGATAGACTCGTTTCTGAATTTTCTGCTTTATCTGTTCCCAGTTCGGCGGCGCCCAGTCGAGCGGCGGCATGCGCAGGAACTGAGCTGAGATCAGAACCACGAGGCCCTGAATTGCTCCGAACAGGATGAACGCGGATTGATATCCGCGATGATCGATCAAGTATGAAATCGGCAGCGTCGTCAGCGCCGTGCCGAATCCATATGAGCCGGCGACCACGCCCACGCACAAGCCACGCTTATCGGGAAACCACTTCATGGCCACGCCGATGCACCCGCCGTAAACTGCGCCGGCGCCGATGCCTCCAATCGCGTAGACGACGTACAGTCCGGGCAGGGAACTGACCAGGCCCGCGCCCACCCAACCAATCGCCACAAGCACGCCGGCCAGCGTAATCATCAAGCGCGGGCCAAAGCGATCGATCAGATAGGCGTTGAGTGGAAAGAGCGCGGTCTGCGCGATGATGAAAAACGTGAGCGTCCATTGCACGGCATCAAGCCGGGCATGAAAAACTTTCGTGAGGTCGGTGGTGAACAGCGTCCAGGCATATTGCAGGTTAGCGATTGCCAGCATCGCGAAGATGCACGGCAGCAGAACCCAGAAACGCGAGACAATCTGTTTTGGTTCAGCGTCAGCCATAACCGAAGGTTAACTCTTCGCCGCCGCGTGCTGCTCCAACAACTTCACGCACGCATAAACCGATTTCGTATTGGGTAATTCCAATTCCAGTTTGTCGCCGAGTTCGATAATCGCGCCCACGATTGCTTCCAACTCCGTCGGTTTTCCCGCCTCGATGTCTTGCAGCATCGACGTCTTGTGTTGGCCCACTTTTTCGGCGCCTTGCAGTCTTTGCTCAACGCTGACGCCCATATCGATTGCGAGTTTCGCGGCGACGGCATCAACCTCGGTCATGATCGCAGCCGCGAGTGCGCGCGTTTCCGGACACTGAACAATCTCGATCAGCGTCGCGCGGGTCAAAGCACTGATTGGATTGTAGGCGACGTTGCCCATCAGCTTGACCCAGATGTCGTGGCGAATGTTGGTGCGAATCGGACTGCGCAGGCCGGCTTTGATAAACGAATCGGCGATCGCGCGGCAGCGCTCGCTCTTCGATCCGTCGGGCTCTCCGATCGCAAACCGCGTCCCTTCCATGTGCGAGACGACACCAGGCTCGACAATTTCAGTCGAGGGATAGACGACGCAGCCGATGACGCGCGCAGGGTCGAGGTGCTGACTGATCACTTCTCCCGGATCGACGCTCTCGAGATGAAATCCTTCCCATTCCTTTCCTTGCTTATAGAAATACCACCAGGGAAATCCGTTCTGCGCCGTAATAATTGAAGTGTTCGATCCGAGCAGGGGACGCAGACTCGCGACCACAGCCGGAACGCTGTGGGTCTTTAGAGTCAGGATTACTACATCCACTTCACCGATTGTCGCAGGATTGTCCGTGGCTTTGACGTCGACTTGAAAGTCACCGATTTCGCCACGCACGCGCACTCCGTGTTCCTGCATGGCGCGCAGGTGTGCGCCGCGGGCGATTAACGTTATGTCTTCGCCGGCCCGCGCCAGTATGGCGCCGAGGAACGCGCCGATGGCGCCTGCTCCGACAATCGCGAATTTCATAACTGAATCAGGAGTGCCCGGTCGTTACTTACCGGCAATTGCTGCCGCAACGTTTCGTCTTTGAATCTTCCCGGTCGCGGTTCGCGGGATGGCTTCCATGATGTAAATCGTCGTCGGGCACTTGAAGTCTGACAGCGACGCTCGACAGTGTGCGATTAGATCTTTTTCGGTGGCCGTCTCTTTCAAAACTACCGCTGCGGCGACGCCCTCACCATAGACGCGGTCGGGAATTCCAAAGCAGCAGGCTTCCGCGACGGCGGGGTGTTGCAGCAGCGTTTCGTCGACCTCGCGTGGCGAAATTTTCTCGCCACCACGGTTGATCAATTCTTTGATGCGTCCGACAAGAGTCAGATAACCTTCGTCATCCAGAGTCCCCTGATCGCCGGTGCGAAACCATCCGTTGGCGAAAGATTCAGCGTTGGCTTCAGCGTTGCCTTCATAACCGTCGAACACGTTCGGTCCTTTGATTGAAACCTCGCCGGTGGCGCCGGGCGGAAGAATATTCCCGGCTTCATCGAGAATGGCGATCTCGACCGCAGTTCCACGGCCGACCGATCCGGCTTTGTGTGCGTGCGGCGGCAGCGGATTGGAAGCCATCTGATGCGCAGCTTCGGTCATGCCGTACGCTTCAAGCACTGGCGCGCCGAAGGTCGCTTCCATGTCCGCCATCAGCTGCGGCGCGAGTGAAGCGCTGCACGATCGAATGAAGCGAAGTTGTTCTGCTCCCGCCGGTCTGGTGCCTTTGGCTCGCGAAAGCAGGACCTGATGAATGGTCGGCACAGCGGAATACCACGTGGCGCCATGCTCACGCACGGTGGCCCAGAATGAAAGCGGGTTGAATTTGGATGGGACGACGACAGTGCCGCCGCTGCGAAATGTCGCGAGGGTTGAGGCCACCAATCCGTGGACATGAAAGAGCGGCATCACACAGAGCGAAACGTCGTGGGCTGTCAATTGATAAGTGTTCGCGACGTTGCGCGCGGAGGTCAGCAGATTTGCGTGGGCCAAAGGCACGCGTTTGGGCCGACTGGTGGTGCCGCTGGTGTGAAGGATGAGCGCAATGTCCTGCCCGGCGGAATTTTCTGCTGCCGTTTCGCCCAACGGTTCGTTCATTGAGAAACGAACCTCGCTCGCGTCGCCCGTAACGCATTCGATGATTGCTACGTTCGTTTCCTGCGCGGCAGTGCGCGCTTCTTTAGCGCCGCCGGTTGGAACGATCAGGGCTCGCGCTCGCGTATCTTCCAGGTAGAATTTAAATTCATCGACAGTATAGGCCGGATTCAATGGCGCGGCGGTCCCCACAGTTGATGCTGCTAGAAATGCCGAGATCACTTCCAGGCCGTTGGGCAGCGCGATGCCGATCCGGTCGCCCTCACGCAGACCAAAGTCCCCTAACTGCTGTGCCAGAGCATCGACGAGCCGGCTGAGTTCGGCATACGTAAGGGCGTTCGTTTCCGTCCGAATCGCGACCTGTGACGAATCGGCTTGGGCTAAGAGATCGCGGATCTTCATTTGTTTTGAGAAAGCGATTGATGAGAACGACCGAGCGGGCGGCAGCCTATCACAAAGGGCAGTTGTGAGTCATTAATAGAACGAGGGGAGCGCATCGTTGATCTGTCGGCATTCGTTGGTATACTACCTCGGCAAGTAAATAATTCTGATTAATCCGTTTTCCCTTTCAAAGTACAATCTCTCGGCGCATCAGGGAATCAAAGGGCGGAATAGCGACAACAACGATGAAGCGGCATTCAGCCGGCGTAAAATGATGAAGTATTAACCCGAATCTTTCATTCACTGTGACTTTGGTCCTCGGCTTTCGTTTGTGCTCCCGTAGCTCAGCTGCATAGAGCGTCCGCCTCCTAAGCGGAAGGTCGCGCGTTGGAATCGCGCCGGGGGCACCATATCTCAATGAAACTCCGTGAATTTCCATTATCG
>Ga0105242_10002491_pt1 | contig 14439 bp, 16 predicted proteins | sample KBSM24metaG_FD_81521 | JGI IMG/M metagenome (GOLD analysis project Ga0105242, IMG submission 81521) | Miscanthus rhizosphere microbial communities from Kellogg Biological Station, Michigan, USA - KBS M2-4 metaG | ecosystem: Host-associated > Plants > Roots > Rhizosphere > Soil | place...
CCTCGGCCTCGGTGCTGGTCAGCCTCTACCCCGGCCGTTTCCTCGACCGCACCCAGCTGGCCGGCATCGTCCACTTGGTGTCTTCCAGCGTGCCCGACATGGATCCCAGCGCCGTCAGCGTGGTGGACGACACCGGCAAGCTGCTCTCGCAGTCGCCCGACGGCGCCTCCGGCACGGGCGTGGACGCGCAGCAGCTGAACTACGTCAAGCAGATCGAGCAGGACTACACCCGCCGCATCATGGACATCCTGGAGCCGGTGGTGGGCAAGAACAACGTCAAGGCCCAGGTGACCGCCGACGTGGACTTCAGCCAGACCGAATCCACGTCGGAGCAGCACCGTCCCAACCAGACGCCCGACTCCGGCGCCGTGCGCAGCCAGCAGACGCTGGAAAGCACCGGTCAGCAGACGCCGCAGCCGCCCACCGGCGTGCCGGGCGCCACCACCAACCAGCCGCCGCAGCCTTCCACGGCGCCCATCAACGGCGCCAACCCGGCGCCCACGGCCGCCGGCCAGGGCGCGCAGGCGGCCACGCCCAGCAAGCGCGAATCGATCATCAACTACGAAGTGGACAAGACCACGCGCGTCACCCGCGGCAGCACCGGCTCCATCAAGCGGGTGAGCGCGGCCGTGGTGGTCAACTACCAGCCGCCCGCCGAGAACGGCAAGGACGGCAAGCCGGTGGACAACAAGGCCCTGACGGCCCAGCAGATCGAGCAGATGACCGCGCTGGTGCGCGAGACCATCGGCTTCAACAAGGACCGTGGCGACTCCGTCAACCTGATGAACACGCCGTTCCTGGTCGACGCCACGCCCAAGACCGACTTGCCGTTGTGGAAGCAGCCCGAGATGATCGAGCTGGCCAAGAGCCTGGGCTGGCCCGTGGGCCTGTCGCTCTTTGCCGCCATCGTGCTGCTGGGCCTGGTGCGGCCGGCCATCAAGGGCCTGAAGGCGCCCAAGGAAGTGGCCGAGCTCACGCCGGTGCAGCTGCAGGCCCAGGGCGGCCAGCTCGATGCGCTGGAGTCCGAACAGCTGGAGCGCCCGGCCCTGCCGGCGCCTGGCGCCACCAGGCAGGAAGACCTGCCGGCCACGCCTGAGCAGCAGCGCCTGGAAGATGCCCGCGCGCTGGCCATGAGCAATCCGGTGGCCGTGGCCAATATCCTGAAAACCTGGGTCAACGGCGAATGACGCCCTGGCCGGAGCAAGACCACCATGGATGAGCAGGGACTCAACGACGCGGCGATCATGCTGATGTCTCTCGGCGAGGAAGAAGCCGCCGAGGTCTTCAAGCACCTGTCGCCCAAGGAAGTGCAGAAGCTGGGCGAGACCATCGCCCGCATGAAATCGGTGTCCCGGGAGAAGGTGGACGAGGTCATCAACCGCTTCTCCAACGACGCCGCCGCGCAGAGCCTTCTGGTGTCCGACACCGGCAACTACGTGCGCTCGGTGCTCAAGCGGGCCCTGGGCGACGACAAGGCCGCGCTGCTGATCGACCGCATCCTGCAGGGCGGGGACGTCTCGGGCATCGAAAGCCTGAAGTGGATGGACCCGCTCTCGGTGGCCGAACTGCTGCGCAACGAACACCCGCAGATCATCGCGGCCATCCTGGTCCACCTGGACCCGGACCAGGCTTCGGCCATCCTGGTGCAGCTCAGCGAACGCCAGCGCGGCGAGGTGCTGCTGCGCGTCGCCACGCTCGAAGGCATCCAGCCGACCGCGCTCAAGGACCTGAACGAGGTGCTCTTCAAGGTACTGGCCGGCGGCGACAAGATCCGCAAGAGCTCGCTGGGCGGCATCAAGTCGGCGGCCGAGATCATCAACCTGCTGGGTTCCGGCATCGACGCCACGGTGCTCGAATCGATCCGCGCCCACGACCCCGACCTGGCGCAGAAGATCATGGACAAGATGTTCGTGTTCGACGACGTCGGCAAGCTCGACGACCGCGCCATCCAGACCGTGCTGCGCGAAGTGGCCTCCGAAACGCTGGTCGTGGCCCTCAAGGGCGCCCAGCCCGAGCTGCGCGAGAAGTTCCTCTCCAACATGTCCTCGCGCGCGGCCGACTCCATGCGCGAAGACCTCGAATCGCGCGGCCCGATGCGGCTGTCCGAAGTCGAGGCGCAGCAGAAGGAAATCCTCAAGACCGTGCGCCGCCTGGCGGACGAAGGCCAGATCGTGATGGGCGGCGGCGGCGATGACGCACTCATTTAATCGCCAGTACACGCGCTTCATCCCGAGCGAGGAAATCCAGGGCGTCACGCACTGGCAGTTCGGCACGGTGGACAGCACCGGCGTGATCCCCCCGCGCGACCTGGAGGCCGAAGCGGCCGCCGCTGCCGCCGCCGAGTCGCTGCCCCCGCCCGGCATCGACCCCGAAGAGCACGAGGCCCTGCTGCTGCAGGCGCGCGAGGCCGCCCATGCCGAAGGCGTGGAGCAAGGCCGCGCCCAGGCCGCGCTGGAATGGCAGCAGCGCATGGACGACTACATCGCCGACCAGGGCCGCGAGGCCGCCGAGCGGCTCGAACGCCTGGCTCTGTCGGCCCAGGGCGCGCTGGACGGCATGCAGCAGCGCATGGCGGGCGAATTGCTGGAACTGGCCTGCGACCTGGCGCGTCAGGTGGTGCGCCGCGAGCTGGCCGCCGACCCGCAGGCCCTGCTGCCCGTGGTGCGCGAGGCCCTGGGCCTGCTCGTCGCCGAAGGCCGGCCTGCCACCGTGCGGCTGAGCCGCGAGGACTGGGCCGTGCTGGAGCGGCCCCTGAGCCAGGAGTTTTCCGGTGCCAGGATCCACTGGGTGCCTGACGCCCAGGTGCAGCCCGGCGACTGCCTGGTGGAATCGGCCGGCACCGTGATCGACGGCTCGCTGGACAAGCGCTGGCGCCGCGCCATCGCCGCGCTGGGGCTGGCCTCGGCGTGGAACGAACCCGCCCCGGCGGCCGATGCCGCTGCGCCGGAACCCGCCGCCCCCCCTGAATCCGCCGCCGCCTCCGCGCACGAAGACGACGAGGAGGGCGCCCATGCCGCATGAGCCCGGCATCCAGGGCGAAGCCTGGGACCGCTTCATCGGCGATGCGCGCGCCCGCGCCGCCGAGCGCGTGCCGCTGGAGAGCCGGGGCACGCTCACCCGCCTGACCGGACTGGTGCTGGAGGCTGCCGGCATCCGCGTGCCCGTGGGCTCGCAGTGCCTGGTGCAGATGCCCGCGCATGAGCCGGTGCTGGCCGAGGTGGTGGGCTTTTCGGCCGACAAGGCCTTTCTCATGCCGGCGGGCGACATCCACGGCCTCTCGAGCGGCGCCAGCGTGACGCCCGCGCCGTCCTATGTGCCCGCACCGCGCCTGGGCGAGCCGGACGAGGCCGCCAGCGCACTCTCTGCGGCATCTGGCGTGGGGGCGCTGCGCCTGCCCATGGGCGACGGCCTGCTGGGCCGGGTGATCGATTCGCAGGGCACGCCCCTGGACCATGCCGGCCCGCTGGCGGGCGTGACCTCCGAGCCCATGGACCGCCGCCAGATCAACGCCATGGACCGCGACCCCGTGCGCGAGACCCTGGACACCGGCGTGCGCGCCATCAACACCCTGCTCACCGTGGGCCGCGGCCAGCGGCTGGGCCTCTTCGCCGGCTCCGGCGTGGGCAAGAGCGTGCTGCTGGGCATGATGGCCCGCTACACGCAGGCCGACGTGATCGTGGTGGGGCTGATCGGCGAGCGGGGCCGCGAGGTCAAGGAATTCGTCGAAGACATCCTGGGCGCGGGCGACCGCGGCCGCGCCGTGGTGGTGGCTGCACCCGCCGACGCGCCGCCGCTCCTGCGCATGCAGGGCGCGGCCTATGCCACCGCCATCGCCGAACACTTCCGCGACAAGGGCCAGCACGTGCTGCTGCTGATGGATTCGCTCACCCGCTACGCCATGGCGCAGCGCGAGATCGCCCTGGCCATCGGCGAGCCGCCGGCCACCAAGGGCTATCCGCCCAGCTGCTTCGCCAAGCTGCCCGCGCTGGTCGAGCGCAGCGGCAACGGCCTGCACGGCGTGGGCTCCATCACGGCCTTCTACACCGTGCTCTCCGAAGGCGACGACCAGCAGGACCCGATCGCCGACTCGGCCCGCGCCATCCTGGACGGGCACATCGTGCTGTCGCGCGCGCTGGCCGAGACCGGGCACTTCCCGGCCATCGACATCGAGCAATCGGCCTCGCGCGTGATGCACAACGTCGTTTCGCGCGAGCATTTCGACATGGCGCGGCGCTTCCGCGCCGTCTATTCGCGCTACCAGAAGAGCCGCGACCTGATCCAGGTGGGCGCCTACATGAGCGGCTCCGACCCGCAGCTCGACGAAGCCATCCGGCTGCAGCCGGCGATGGCCGAATTCCTGCAGCAGGACATGTTCGAGGCCGCCTCGCTCGACGAGAGCCTGACGTCCATGGCCGCCGTCCTGGGCCAGTGACGCCCGCCGCCCCGCAGAGAGCCGCCCCATGTCCTCGCTCCAAGCTTTCCTCGTCGCCGTCGAGATGGCCGAACGCCAGCGCGACGCCGCGCGGCAGGCGCTGCAGGACATCCGCCGCACGCGGCATGCGGCGCAGCAGCAATTCGACCAGCTCCAGGGCTATGCCGAAGAGATCCAGGACCGCTGGGGCGCGCGCGAGGACATGGTGGTCAAGCCCGAAGTGATGCACCACCAGTACCAGTTCATGGACCGGCTCGGGCAGGCCATCGGCATGCAGAACGGCGTGCTCGACGAGCACGCCGGCCGCGTGCACGCCGCCGAGCAGCGCCTGCTGCAGGCCGAGCTGCGCCTGTCCAGCCTCAAGAAGGTGGTGGACAAGCGCCGGCGCGAGCTGGAGCAGCTGCAGGCGCGGCGCGAACAGAAACAGACCGATGAGCGGGCGGCGATCCAGGCCGCCCGTGCCGACAGGCGCCCGATGGGCGAGGAAGAATGACCATGGAAACCCAACGCACCCCCTCCGCTCCCCAGCGCAGCGGTACCCACGAAGCCCACGCCGCCCGCCATGCCGACAAGTCCGGCAAGGCCACCAAGGCGAACGCCAAGGCCACCGACGACGACAGCACCGCCGCCGCGCAGGCCACGGGCGCCTTCTCGCAGTTGCTGGCCTCGCTGGGCATGAGTGCCGACGGGCTGGCCGATGCGCTGGACACCGGCACCGACGCGGCACTGGGTGCCCTGGGCGCAGGTGTGGATGCGGGCGCGGCCCTGGGGCAGACGCCGCTGCAGCTGGTGCCGGGCGCGCTCAGCGGGCTGGACGCCATGTGGGCGCGCGGGCAGGGCAAGGCCGGCATGGACAGTCTGGTCGGCCAGACGGCCCGGCTGGATGGCGCGTCCGACACCGCGGCCGTCAACGGCACGGGCCTGGGGACGGCGGCGGCCCCCATGCGGGGAACGGCCGGCCGATTCCCCGCGGCCTGGGCGGGCGCGGCCGGCTCGGCGGCGGTGGGCAGCGCCGGCGCGGCCGGTGCCGGCCAGGCCGCTGGCGGCGATGCGGCCGGCGGCCTGCAGGGCGCCGCAGGGGGTGAGCATGGCAAGGCCACGGCGCAGGGCGCCTTGGCGGCACTGGCGGCCCAGGGTTCTGCCGCCGCAGCCGGCGCCCAGCCGGAACACCGCGATACCGCCGCGCTCGGTGGCGGCTCGCCCGCGCATCGCGGCGCGGTGGAGTCGGCCCCGGCTGCGCTACCACCGGCCCTGATGGCGCTGGCACCCGATGCGGCGCAGTCCGAAGGGCGTGCGGGCGGCCGGGGCGGCGAGGGCACGGCCCAGGGCAACGGCACGATGGCGGCCGTGCCGGCATCCGAGGCCTCGCGCGACACGGCGGGCGCCACCTTCAATGCCGACCTCTCGGGCGCCGCTGGCGCCGATGCGGCCCAGCGCGCGGCCGAAGACCAGATCACCGAGCAGCTCGCCTACTGGGTCCACCAGAAGACGCAGAACGCCGAACTCACGCTGGACCGCGATGGCCAGCCGGTGCAGGTCACGGTATCGCTCACCGGCAGCGAGGCCCATGTCGCCTTCCGCAGCGACCAGATCCAGACCCGCGAGCTGCTGGACGGCAGCGTGGCGCAGCTGCGCGAACTGATGCAGGCCGAGGGGCTGCAGCTGTCCGGCGTGACCGTGGGCACTTCCGGGGATTCGTCCGGGCGGGACGGCCGCAGCGGCGCTGATGGCGAGGGCCGCGGCCGGCAGGGCGCGCGCCAGGCGAGCGTGCAGGCTGCGGTGCCGCAGGGCGCCGGCATGCGGGCGGCCCGCGGCGGCTCGTCCAGCTCGTCGCTGGACGTCTTCGTCTGACACGAGCCACCCGCCTCTCGCGCCACGGGCGGGTGGCGGCACGGCTATCCGCCGCGCCCCGGTGCCAGCGGGGTGAAAGCGCTGTTTTTGGGCTTTTATTCTGGCTATCATGCCCCGATCCCCTGTCCAATAATCGGGTTCCTACAGCCTGCGACGCACTGAAACTGCGGTGCGGCTGTTCCCCTCTTTTTCCGCATGTTTCGCGGAAGGAAAGTCCAACGTGTCCGCTCCCCCCGCCGCTGCCGCCCCCGCCGCTCCTGCCAAGAGCAAGAAGATGCTCATCATCCTGGTGGTGGTCGTGTTGCTCCTGGTGGCCGGCGGCGGCGCTGCCTGGTTCTTCCTGTCCAAGCGCCACGCCGCTGACGACGAGGGCGGTGAGGCCGGCGCCGCGCGGCCCGCGCCGGCCGCGCACCATGTCGATCCCAAGACGCCTCCGACCTTCGTGCCCATCGACAACATGGTCGTCAACCTGGCCGACCCGGGCGGCGACCGCTATGCGCAGATCGGCATCACGCTGGAGCTGTCCGACCCCAAGGTGGAAGCGCAGATCAAGCAGTTCATGCCCAGCATCCGCAGCGCCATCCTGATGCTGGTCTCGCAGCGCACCAGCGACGAGCTGCTGACCAAGGAAGGCAAGCAGAAGCTGGCGCTCGACATCCGCCGCGAGGTCTCCAAGCCGCTGGGCTACACCGTGCCCAAGCCGCGCAAGAAGCGCGCCTCCGAGGACGAGGACGACGACGAAGATGCCGCGCCCGCCCGCCCCGACAACAACCCGGTGCGCGGCGTGCTCTTTTCCAGCTTCATCATCCAGTGATCCTGGCGGAAGGCCCCAGCCATGAGTGAATCATTTCTGTCGCAGGAAGAGGTCGATGCCCTTCTGGAGGGCGTCACCGGCGAGAGCCAGAAGACGGCCCATGAGGAAGTCGATTCCGGCTCGGTCCGCAACTACGACATCTCCAGCCAGGAACGCATCGTCCGCGGCCGGATGCCGACGATGGAAATCGTCAACGAACGGTTCGCGCGCAACTTCCGCATCGGCCTCTTCAACTTCATCCGCCGCAGCCCCGAGATCTCGGTCGGCACGGTGGCGGTGCAGCGTTACAGCGCCTTCCTGCGCGAGCTGGCCGTGCCCACCAACTTCAACATCGTCGCCATCCGGCCGCTGCGCGGCAGCGGGCTGATCGTGTGCGAGCCCTCGCTGGTATTCGGCATCATCGACACGCTCTACGGCGGCGTCGGCAAGTTCCAGACCCGGATCGAGGGGCGTGATTTCTCGCCCACCGAGCAGCGCGTGATCAACCGGCTGGTGGACGTGATCTGCGCCGAATACAAGAAGGCCTGGCACGGCATCTATCCGCTGGAGCTGGAGTACCAGCGCTCGGAAATGCAGCCGCAGTTCGCCAACATCGCCACGCCCAGCGAAATCGTGGTGTCCACGGCGTTCCAGCTGGAAATCGGCGATTTGTCCGGCGCCATCCACATCTGCATGCCTTACGCCACGCTGGAGCCCATCCGCGACGTGCTGTATTCGTCCACCCAGGGCGACTCGATCGAGGTGGACCGCCGCTGGGTCCGTGTGCTCACGCGCGAGATCCAGGCAGCCGAAGTGACGCTGGTGGCCGAGCTGGCCCGGGCCGACGCCACGGTGGAGCAGCTGCTGGCCATGAAGCCGGGCGATTTCATCGAACTCGACCGCGAACCGCGCATCCGCGCGTCCATCGGCGGCGTACCGATCTTCGAGTGCCAGTACGGCACGCACAACGCCAAGTACGCCATCCGGATCGAAGAATGTCTGCGCAGCTCCGATGCGAGCTGGCTGGGAGAAAAAGATGTCCTCTGAAGATAACAAGGAAGGCGGCGGCGACGATCCGTTCGCCGGCTGGGCCGAAGCGCTGGAAGAGCAGAAGACCACCGACGGCAAGCCGGGCGATGGCGACCAGGGCGGGCCGCTGTCCGGCGAGCCCATGCGCCCGTTCTCGGGCTCGGGCAACGACGCGCCGGTCAACGACATCAACATGGTGTTGGACATTCCCGTCCAGCTGTCCGTGGAGCTGGGCCGCACCAAGGTGCCGATCAAGTACATCCTGCAGCTCGCGCAGGGCTCGGTGGTCGAACTCGACGCGCTGGCCGGCGAACCCATGGACGTGCTGGTCAATGGCTACCTGATCGCCCAGGGCGAGGTGGTGGTGGTGAACGACAAGTTCGGTATCCGCCTGACCGACGTGGTCACGCCTTCGGAGCGCCTGCGCCGTGTCAGCCGGGGCTAGCGGCAGCGGCATGGCCCAGACGCTGCTCTGGGTGGTGCTCTTCGTGGCCGCCATGGCGGCGCTGCCCTGGCTCGTGCGCCGCGTGCAGCAGCGCACGGCCGGCCGGCTGTCGGCCGGCGCGGGCGTGGGGGCGTCGCGCGTGCTCTCGGCCGTGGCCGTGGGTCCGCAGCAGCGCGTGGTGACGGTGGAGGTCGGCCCCGAGCAGCAGCGCACGGTGCTGGTGCTGGGCGTCACGGCCCAGCAGGTCAACTGCCTGCATGTGCTGCCGCCCAGGCCCCCGGCGCCCGTGCCGGGCGCTGGCCGCGAACGCGCCGAACCGGCCTTCGCCAGCGCCATGGCTGCCGAGATGTCGGCGGCGGCGGCACCGCAGGAGCCCCGCATCCATGGCTGATCGCTTTCTCCTGCCGCGCGGCGCCGTGCGCTGCGCGCTGCTGTGGCTGGCCGCGATGGTGGCTGCGCCTGCCGCGATGGCGCAGACCGGCGGATCGCTGCCCCTGCTGATCGGCTCGGGCGCCGGCGGTGGCGGCAACAGCTATTCGGTGCCCATCCAGACGCTGCTGTTCTTCACGGCGCTGTCCTTCCTGCCGGCCGTGCTGCTGATGATGACGGGCTTCACCCGCATCGTCATCGTGCTGTCGCTGCTGCGCCAGGCCATCGGCACGCAGTCGGCGCCGCCCAACCAGGTCATCGTGGGGCTGTCGCTCTTTCTCACCTTCTTCGTGATGGGGCCGACCTTCGACCGCGTGTACCAGGAAGCCTACGTGCCCTACACCAACAACACCATCAGCTTCGAGCAGGCGCTGGAGCGCGGCGAGGCGCCCATGCGCGCCTTCATGCTCAAGCAGACGCGGCAGTCGGACTTCGCCCTGTTCGCGCGGCTGGCCAAGCTGCCGGCCGATGCGAAGGGCGAGACCGCGCCCCTGCGCGTGCTGGTGCCGGCCTTCGTCACCAGCGAGCTGAAGTCGGCCTTCCAGATCGGCTTCATGATCTTCATCCCATTCCTGGTGATCGACATGGTGGTGTCCAGCATCCTCATGTCGCTGGGCATGATGATGCTTTCGCCCGTGCTGGTCGCGCTGCCGTTCAAGCTGATGCTGTTCGTGCTCGCCGATGGCTGGAACCTGCTGATCGGCTCGCTCGCCGCCAGCTTCGCCACCTGAGGCGGGCCCGCGCCCGCCCTTTTCTTCGCCTGACCGCTGACCGACCCGGACCGCTGCCATGACCCCTCAATTCGCACTCACCGTGGGCCGCGAGGCGCTGACCCTGCTGCTGACCATCTCCATGCCCCTGCTGGGCGTGGTGATGGCCGTGGGCCTGCTGGTCAGCATCTTCCAGGCCGTCACGCAGATCAACGAGTCCACGCTGGCCTTCGTGCCCAAGCTGATCGCCGCCGTGGTGGTGTTCGCCATCGCCGGGCCCTGGATGGTCACCACGCTGGTGGACTACCTGCGCCGCACGATCGAAGCCATTCCCACGGTGGTCGGCTGACCGCGCCGCGGGCGGCCGGTCGTGCACAGGGGCTGAAGGGGCAGGGCGGGTGATCACCTTCACGGAGGCGCAGATCATGGCCTGGCTCACGCCGGTGCTCTGGCCCTTCCTGCGCGTGCTGGCCATGTTCACCGCCGCGCCGGTGTTCTCGATGCGCGCCATCCCGCTGCGGGCCAAGATCGGCCTGGCCTTCCTGGTGGCGCTGTGCGCGCAGGCGGTGCTGCCGGCCGCGCCCATCATCGACCTGAATGGCCGCGGCGCCCTGGGCGCGGTGGCCCAGCAGGTGGCCGTGGGGCTGGCTATCGGCTTCGCGGTGCGGCTGGTGTTCTCCACCATCGAACTGGCCGGCGAAGTCATCGGCCTGCAGATGGGGCTGAACTTCGCCTCGTTTTTCGACCCCCTGAGCAACGGGCAGGTGAGCGCGGTGGGCCGCTTCTTCGGCAACATGGCCACGCTGCTCTTCATCGTCATCAACGGGCACCTGCTGGTGCTGATGGCGGTGATCGAGAGCTTCAAGCGCTTTCCGGCCGACGGCAACTTCCTCGCCGCGCTGGGCCAGATGCGGATCCACGAACTGGGCGCCTCCGTCTTCGCCAGCGCGCTCTGGATCGCGCTGCCCATGGTGGCGCTGCTGATGTTCGTGAACCTGGCGCTGGGCATCATCTCCCGCGTGGCGCCGCAGATGAACATCTACGCGGTGGGTTTCCCGGTCACGCTCGCCGTCGGCATGTTGGGCATCACCGCCACGCTGCCGATGCTGGAGCAGCCCGTGCTGAGCCTGCTGCAGCAGGCCATCGATCTGTTCGCGATCACGCGCTGAGCCCTGATTACGGGGCTGTACCTCGGCTCGCGCCTGCCCGCTCGGAGCGCCTCGCGGGCAAGATCTTTCCGGGTGTTTTTGCCCTCAGGCGCTCAATATGCCTGGGTTATTTGCTATGAATTCATGAGCAATCGAATGCACTGCGAGGCGCGTCACACCAGCTGGTTGCGGATGGCGTACACCGTGAGCTCCGCGTTGTTCGAGAGCTTGAGCTTTTCCAGCACCCGGGCGCGGTAGACGCTCACGGTCTTGGGGCTGAGCATCAGTTCCTCGGCGATGTCCGAGAGGCGCTTGCCCGAGGCGATCTTGACCAGCGTCTGCAGTTCGCGCTCCGAAAGCGCCTCGTGCGGCATCTCGCTGGTCGGCTGCGCCAGGCTGTCGGCCAGCATCTGGGCCACTTCGGCCGTCAGGTACTTGCGGCCCTGCACCACCGTGCGCACGGCGGCGATCAGTTCCACCGGGTCGCCCGCCTTGTTGGCATAGCCTTGCGCGCCGGCCCGCAGGCAGCGCAGCGCGTACTGGTCTTCCGGGTACATGGAAACGATCAGCACCTTGAGGGTGGCATGCGTTTCCTTCAGGCTGGCCAGCACCTCCAGGCCGCTGCGGCCGGGCAGGTTCAGGTCCAGCAGCAGCACGTCACAGGGCGCGGAGCGCAGAACGTCGCGCAACTCTGCGTAACTGCCGGCTTCGCCCGTCACGGAAATGTCGGGCGCCTCGGTCAGCGTGTCGCGGATCCCCCGCCGCAGTACCGCGTGATCATCGCAAAGCACCACATGAATCACTGTGCATCTCCTCCATCCGTGTCCACAGGCATGGCCGATGGTAGCTCCAGCGGCACCGACAGGATGATGGAGGTCCCCCGACCGGGCTGGCTGCTGATGTCCAGCCAGCCGCCCACGGTGCGCGCACGCTCCTGCAGGCCGCGCAGGCCGAACGATCGGGGCTTGGCACGGCTGGCCGCCAGATCCATGCCTACGCCGTTGTCGGTCACTTCCAGGGTCAGCGTTCCCTCGGTGTCGCCCAGGTCGATCCGCACCAGCGAAGCGGCGGCGTACTTGGACACGTTGGTCAGCGCCTCCTGCGCGGTGCGGTAGGCCACCAGCTGCACGGCCGGCGGCAGTTCCGCCGTCGCGGGCAATGCGAGGACGCGGGTGGCCACGCCCGTGCGGCGCTCGAAGCTCTCCGCCAGCCACTGCACCGCCGCCGCCAGGCCCTGGTCGAGAATGGGCGGGCGCAGGTTCATCATGATGCGCTGGCTGGCGTCGATGGCGTGCTGCAGCATGTCCACCGCCGCGCCGGCATGCCCCCGCATGGCGTCGGACTCCGTGTGCCGGCCGATCCAGGCGAGGTCGAACTTCACTGCCGTCAGCGCGCCGCCGATATCGTCGTGGATCTCGCGGGCGATGGCGGCGCGCTCCTGTTCGATGGAGGTCTGCAGGTGTTCCGTGAGCTCGGCCAGGCGCCTTTCCGACGCCGCCAGCTCGGCCGCCGCCTGTTCGCGGGCGCGGCGCGCCTCGGCGACTTCGATGGCGCGGGCGATCACGTGCGGCAGCCGGCCCATGTCGTCCTTGAGCAGGTAGTCCGACACGCCCTGGCGCATCGCGTCCACCGCCGCAGCCTCGCCGATCGCGCCGGACAGCAGCACGAAAGGCGGCGGCGCGACACGCTGCTGCACGGCCTTCCATGCGTCCAGCGCAGTGAACCCGGGCAGGTGGTAGTCGGCAAGAATGAGATCGAAGGGCTCGCTGTCGAGGCTGTGCTCCAAAGCCTCCAGCGAATCGACGTGGCGGATTTCCGACACCACGCCTGCGCGTCGCAGCGTCAGGCGGGCCAGATCGTGGTCAATGATCGAATCTTCGAGGTGCAGAATGCGCAAGAACTTTTTACCTACACCGGAAGCCATGGGAGTCGGTATCATAGGATACATATTGGAACAAAATGGACCGGTCATCCGGCAGGGTTTGGTTCAGTCTCGGGTGCCACGTGCCGAACATGGACTCATCAGAGGTGTGCCACATTTGCCGCCTGAAGTCCTCATCGGGGTGTCGCGTGCCTTGCTGCCGCCTATAACGACGGAGAAACGATGCAATCTACGCTAACGCCGCCTGGGGAGCCAGGCGTACAGGTTCCGGTCATGGTGGCGGCAGAATTGCAGGATTCGCTGCTGGTGGTCATGCACGACCTGCATCGGCTGGAGGGGCTGCTGAGCCACGCGACCGACAACCTGATGGATCGCTTCAGCGAAGCCAACAAGGCGCTCACCGACGACGTGGTGGGCGACTCTGCGCACCTTGCCGCGCTGCGCGCCGCGCTGCGCAGTGCGGTGACCGAGCTGCAGTTCCAGGACATGGCCTCGCAGCTGATCTGGCACACCACGAAGGTGCTGCAGGGCTGCGCCTTCCGGCTGGCGTCCGAGGCCATGGGCAGCGAAGAGGGCGAAGAAGCCGCTCCGTTCGCCGAAATGGCACCCGACCGGCCCAATCCCGTCACGCAAAGTGAGATGGACGCCGGATCGATCGATCTTTTCTGAGGGCCCCCAGCCCCTGGTCACCTATATATTCAAGTCAGTTGGAGCCCTTACATGCAATCGATTCTTGCCGTTGATGATTCTCCGTCCATGCGGAAGATGGTGGCCTTCACGCTGACCAGCGCGGGCTATCACGTGGTGGAGGCAGTGGACGGCCAGGACGCCCTGGAAAAGGCAGAGTCCCATGACATCCACCTCGTGCTGGCAGACCAGAACATGCCGCGGCTGGATGGCATCGGCCTCACGCGCCGCCTGCGCGAGCACCCGCGCTTCAAGACGATCCCCATCCTGATCCTGACCACCGAATCCAGCGACCAGATGAAGCAGGCCGGCCGCAGTGCCGGCGCCACGGGCTGGCTGGTCAAGCCCTTCGATCCCAATCGCCTCATCGAGGTGATTCAGAAAGTGATCCGCTGAGTGGGCCGTTGCGCGCAACGCAGCCTCTTCAGACCATCCCCAGCACACAGGAGCCCACAATAATGGCGGAAAGCTATCAGGAGAGCGCCGGCAGCGGCGCTGACTTCGACCTCAGTCAGTTCTATCAGATCTTCTTCGAGGAAGCCGGCGAGAACCTGGACCAGATGGAGCACATGCTGCTCGAGCTGGACCTGACGGCGGCCAACGACGAGGAACTCAACGGCATCTTCCGTTGTGCGCACTCCATCAAGGGCGGGGCCGCGACCTTCGGCTTCGCCGACGTCGCCGAGCTGACGCACCAGATGGAGTCTTTGCTCGACCGTCTGCGCCGCCACGAGCTGCAGCCCATCCCCCAGATGGTGGACGTGCTGCTGGAGTCGGCCGATGCATCGCGCAGCCTGCTGGCCCGCCACCAGGCCGGCGGGCACGGCGAAGCCGTGTCCACGACCGAACTGGTGCGCCGCATCAGCGAACTGGCCGCTGGCGGCGTGCCGGAACTGGCCCCCGCTCCGGTGGCGGCTCCGACTCCGGCTCCGGCACCCGTCGCTGCCCCCGCTCCCGTCGCCCCGGCTCCTGCGGCGCAGGCGCCCGCCGCCGGTGGCGCGCGCTCGTTGCGCATCGACATCGGCCCGCTGAG
>Ga0105242_10002492_pt1 | contig 14439 bp, 12 predicted proteins | sample KBSM24metaG_FD_81521 | JGI IMG/M metagenome (GOLD analysis project Ga0105242, IMG submission 81521) | Miscanthus rhizosphere microbial communities from Kellogg Biological Station, Michigan, USA - KBS M2-4 metaG | ecosystem: Host-associated > Plants > Roots > Rhizosphere > Soil | place...
GGATCTGCTGAAAGCTGACCAGATCTATCGTTTGCGGCACGCCGTTGTCGCGGATTTCGAAGTCTGCGGCGCTCAGTCCGGTGACGACCTTCCCGCGATCCATGACCAGCACATCGACGCGGACCGCCTCGATTCTTGACGAGAATTGCTGCGCGCGGTTCGGGCACTCGAGCAGAACGACGAGGGCCGCCACCATCGGGAGCCAGCGCCTCACTGGAGACGCTCCGCTCGGAACGGCTCATGGACAGCGGCAAGGCGATCGTCGGCATCACGCGCCTGCGACACGTAGTACCACCACCACGGATCGTCGTTCTGGCTCCGTTCGGCACCCGAGAGCGCGAATAGCCGATCGATGGCGCGCAGCGCCCCGGGACGATCGCCGGATCGCCGCGCCAGCTGGCTGAGTGCGAGCAGCGGCGACTGCGCCATCGGCGCCAGCGAGGCAGCCCGTTCGTATGCGGTTCGCGCGGCGTCGCGGTTGCCGATCGTTTCTTCTTCCGCTCCCAGAAACAGCCGCGCGAAGTACTCGAGATCCGGATCAGACAGCGCGGGAGCCGCGCGCCTCAACTCGACGACGGCCTCCGCATGACGGCCGAGCAGCGCGAGCACCCGTCCGTGATGCATCCGTCCTTCAGCGTGATCGGGGCTGAGTTCCAGAGCGCGCTGAAAGAAAGACTCCGCTTCGCGAAGCTCGGCGCGTTCGGATCCGACGTCGAGGGTCACGCCCGTCGGCAGCACGGCGGATTGCACGGCGGTCTGGACCGGCAGCCCCGCGAACGTCTCGCGCTGAAAACCGGACAGCATCAGCAGGGTGGGATCGGCGGGAAAGAGCTCGCGCGCGTGATCGAGGTGCAGCTTGTCGTGGTCCTCGCGCAGCTGCATCCAGGCGACGGTCGCGCAGTACCACGCGCGCACCATGGCGTCGCCGCCTGGAGCCGGGCGATCGCTGCCGCGCGGGACGACGAGGTCCAGGAGCATCCGGGCGATCTCCCAGTGAACGGCCGACTGCGACAGGTCGACCTCACGGCCGTCGGAGATCTCCATGCGGAATCGATTCGGCCCAATCGACGTTCGCGATTCCGGCGCCGCCGCCATCGCGAGCGGAGCGAGCACCGGCACGTCGGCGTGCAGCAGCGCGCCGCGGCGGACGATGTAGTTGCGATCGCCGCGGTCGTTCGAGGCGCGCACGAGCGCCGCGAGCTGGCGAAGCTCGCCGTCGAGCTCGTTCTCCGCACGCAGGGCCATGCACTCCGCTTCGAACAGGAGTCCGCCGGCGGCGCAGGCGAGCACTTCCAGGCGGTGGAACTGCGCCTTCGAGTACCGCATCTGCACCGACGCCTTCTGCTCTGCCGGACGGACATACAGGGTCGGCGACAGCTTCCCTACGCGGCGCATCACCTGCACGAGGGCGTTCGTATCGAGCCACAGCGCCTTGAGCTGCGGGTTCGGCCAACCCGCAATCTCGCCCAGCTCCTCATCGTCTTCGCCGGGTGTGTGACGGGCAGCCAGCTTCAGCCATCGTTCGAGCCGCTCGACTCGCCCCTTCTCGACCTCCTGCGGTACAGGCGCAGATGCAATGGAGCGCCCTGGCGAACGCTGGGCCGCAACCGGCATCTCACCCGTGCCGAACAGGCAGATGCAGAGGACGACCGAGAACGTCCACCCGGCAGTCACGACGTGCTGCTGATGCGAAATTGACCGACGCCCATCGCAAAGGAGTCGGACGCTGTCGCGCGGGAATCCGATTCGATCGCTCATTGCAGGCGATCTACGAGGTACGGTTGGTGCAACGCTGAAAGCAGGTTGTCGGCATCGCGCGCCTGCACGAGATAGTACGTCCACCACGGGTCGTCGCGATCGTGGTCGGGATCGTCCTGCAGGGCGAAGAGCCGTTCCACCGCGCGCAGGGCGCCATTGCGATCGCCGTAGCGGCGGGCAAGTTGACTGAGCGCCAACAGAGGGGATTGCGCATGCGGGAACAGCGCAGCGGCCCGCTCGTAAGCCGCCTGAGCCGCCTCGCGATTCCCCATCGCCTCTTCTTCGGCACCAAGGAACTGGTGCGCGTAGTAAGACAATTCGGGTTCGGCCAGCTCCGCCGCCGCACGTCGCAGTTCGACAACAGCCTCGGCGTGTCTGCCGAGGCCGCCAAGGACGCGGCCAAAGCGCATCCGTGCTTCGGCGAAGGAGGGTTTGACTTCCAGCGCTCGACGAAAAAGGCGCTCGGCGTCGCGAAGCTCCGACTGTGCCGAGTCGACGCGTACCGTCACGCCTGCCGGAAGCGCAGCGGACTCAACAGCCGACTGAATCGCCGCCCCCGCAAACGTCTCCTTCTGGCACGCGGCCAGAAACAGCAAGCCGGGATCGTCCGGAAAGATTCGCAAGCCGCGCGTGAGGTGCATCTCGTTGTGATCCTCGTGGAGCTGCATCCACGCCGACGTGGAGCGATACCACGCGAGCACCATGGCGTCGCTGCGCGGCTCGACCCTGTCCAGGCCCTTCGGGATCACGAAGTCGAGCAGCATGCGCGCGATCTCCCAGTGCACCGCCGTCTGACGGAGCGCCAGTTCCTGGCCGTCCGAGATCTCCATCCGCCAATTGTGGGGACCATTACCCGGCCGCGCGTCGAACGCCGCATCCATGGTGGGCAGCCTGAGCATGCCGATGTCGCTGTGCAGGAGCGCGCCGCGACGGACGATGTAGTTGGGATCGCCGCGCTGCGTGGAGGCGTTGGCGAGCACCGACAGCTCCCGCAGCTCACTGTCGATCTCGTCGGATCCTTGGATGATCAGCGTGCACTTTGGATCGAAGAGATCGCCGGCGGCCGCGCACGACAGCACGGTCATCCGGTGCGCCTGCGCTTTCGAGTAGTGGACCTCGGCCGAGGGAGCGCGGAACGAAGCCGAGTGTCTCATGCGCGCGAGCTGAATCAGAATCTCGGCGTCGACCCAGAGAGCCTGCAGGTTCTGGTTCGACCAGGCGGCCACTTCGTCAAGCGCTGCATCGATTTCCCCGGGCTCGTGACGGGCGACGAGCTTCAGCCAGCGCTCGAGGCGTTCGATCCGTTCCTGTGTGACCGCTTCCGGCAGCGCCGGTCGCGTGCGAGCCATCGTCAGCTGACCGGCGGAGACACCCGCCGTGCAGGCACCGAGCACGCCAAGGCACACGAGCAGCGGGATACGCCGCATCGCGACATCGTAACGCCGGTCCGGTCTAGAAGATGGTGGAAATCGACGCGGCGGCCAGGTCCAGGACCCGCGTCGGCAGGATGCCGAGATAGAAGATGAGAATCGCGGAGACGACCAGCGCCGCGGCGGCGACCTTCGGCACCGCCGGAAACTGCGCCGGCACGTCGCTCGGCGTCATGTACATCTGGACGACGATCCGCAGGTAGAAGAAGACGGAAATCACGCTCGTCAGCACGCCGATAATCGCCAGGCCGGTATAACCCGCCCTGACCGCCGCGCTGAACACATACCACTTCGCGATGAAGCCCGCCATCGGCGGGAACCCGCCGAGCGAGAGCAGGAAGATCGTCATCAGCGCGGCCAGCACCGGATGATCGTTCCAGAGGCCCGCGTAGTCTTTCACTTGATCGTTCGGCCGGTCCGCGCTGTCGAGCAGCGCGATGACTCCGAAGGCGCCGATGTTCGTGATCGCATACGTCAGCAGATAGAACAGGACGGCGCCTTTGCCGAACTCGTTGCCCGAGACCAGCGCGACGAGGAGATATCCGCCGTGACCGATGCTCGAGTACGCGAGCATCCGTTTCACGCTCGATTGCGTCACACCGGCAACCGTGCCGACAATCATCGTCGCCGCCGCCAGAACCCAGACGACGTCGCTCCAGTTGCCGCGCATGGGTTCGAAGGCCGACAGAAACACGCGAACGAACGCCGCGAAGGCGGCGGCCTTCACGCCGGTCGACATGAACGCGGTCACCGCCGGCGGAGCCCCTTCGTACGCATCGGGCGTCCACATGTGGAACGGCACCGCCGCCACCTTGAACGCAAAGCCAACGATCAAGAGGCCGAGCGCGAGCATCTGCATCAGCGTCGGCGACATCGCCTGCGCCGCCATGAAGTGCCCGATCTTGTCGAGCCGCGTCGTGCCTGCGAGCCCGTACGTGAAGGCAATGCCGTAGAGGAAGAACGCGCTGGAAAAGGCGCCGAGCAGGAAGTATTTGAACGCCGCCTCGGTCGACGCCGGCGAATCGCGCCGGATGCCGGTGAGCACGTAGACAGCGAGCGACATCACTTCGAGCGCGAGGAAGATCACCAGAAGATCCGTTGCCGTCGCCATCAGCATCATGCCGGCCGTGGCAAACAGCATCAGCGCGTAGTACTCGCCGCCCGGCAGCCGCTCGCGCTCGATCGTCGGGCCAGAAATCGCCAGCGACAGCAGGCCCAGAACGATCAGCGTCCCCGTGACGAAGAGTCCGAAGTTGTCGGCGGAGACCAGGCCGAAGCTCGACGAGTTGTGATTCCAGAGCAGAATCGTGGCGAATGCGGCGCCGATCAGGCCGACGGCTCCGAGACCGGCAATCGGCATGCGTTCGCCCGGATCGCGGAACGACTCGGCCACCATCGCGGCGATGCCGGCGGCGGTGACGCACGCCATCGGCACGATTGCGTTGAGCGCACCGTTCATGGCTGCCGCCTTCGCGCCAGCGGCGCATCGGACGCCGGCCGTTCACGATTCGCCTGCACCCGCGTCGCGACCGCCTGGTGGTAGTGATTCAGCATCCGTTCGACCGACGGCTCGATCGGGCGGAGGAACAGGTTCGGCAGCACGCCCATCAGGACGGCGACGGCGATCACGGGCACGATGACCACCCACTCGCGCGGCTGCAGATCGGACAGCGTCGCGTTCTTCTCGTTCGTCACCGGCCCGTAGTTCACGCGCTGGAACATCCACAGCATGTACGTCGCTGAGAGGATCACGCCGGTCGCCGCGAAGGCCGCCAGCCGCGGATCCCAGCGGAACGCGCCCAGCAGGATCAGGAACTCGCCGACGAATCCATTCAGGCCGGGAAGGCCGATCGAGGCCAGCGTGATGATGAGGAACGCCGCGACCAGATGCGGGGTGATCTTCTTCAGCCCGCCGTACTCCACGATCTGCCGGGTATGCCGTCGATCCGACAACATGCCGACGATCAGAAAGAGACCGCCGGTACTGATGCCGTGGCTGAGCATCTGGTAGACGGCGCCCGACACACCCTGCGTGTTCATCGCGGTGATGCCGAGGACGACGAAGCCAAGGTGGCTGACGCTCGAATACGCCACCAGCTTCTTCATGTCGGGCTGCACCATCGCGACGAGCGCGCCGTAGATGATGCCGACGACGGCCAGGACCGCCAGCGCCGGGGCGAAGTACGCGGCCGCTTCAGGGAAGAGCGGAAACGCGAATCGCACGAGGCCGTAGGTGCCCATCTTGAGCATGACGCCGGCCAGAATCACCGAGCCGGCAGTCGGCGCTTCGACGTGCGCGTCCGGCAGCCAGGTGTGGAACGGAAACAGGGGAACTTTGATCGCGAACGCCAGCGCGAACGCCAGGAAGAACCAGAACTGGAGGTGCAGGTCGATCTGGAGGTCGTACAGCTTGAGCAGGTCGAAGCTGTAGCCGCCGGTCGCGGTGTAGTGCAGGTACGCGAGGCCGAGAATCGCGAGCAGCATCAGCACGCTGCCGGCCATCGTGTAGAGCATGAACTTGATCGAGGCGTAGATGCGCCGGTCGTAGCCCCAGATGCCGATGAGGAAATACATCGGCACCAGCATGGCGTCCCAGAAAATGTAGAAGAGAAACAGGTCCAGCGAGATGAAGACACCCATCATCGCGCTCTCCAGCAGGAGCACGAAGATGCTGAACGCTTTCGTCTGCTTGTGGACCGACTCCCACGACCCGAGCAAGGCGAGCGGGGTCAGGAAGGCCGTCAGCACCAGGAGCAGCAGGCTGATGCCGTCGACGCCCACGAAATACTCGATGCCGAAGGCCGGCATCCAGGCGTGGCGCTCGACGAACTGAAAATCGCTCGAAGCGGCGTTGAAGCGCGCCCAGAGCAGCAGCGTCTCCGCGAACACGAGCACCGACACCATGAGCGCGATGTTGCGGACGAGCGGCGCGCTCCGCTCCTCGTCGCCCTTGACGAGGAGCAACAGGAAGGCGCCCACCACCGGGAGCGCGACGATCGATGTGAGGATCGGAAACGACATCACTCTCTACACGCTAGCGCCACAAGTAGTACCCCAGGATCGCCACCACGCCCAGGAACAGCGACGCCGCGTAGGCGCGGACCGATCCGGTCTGCAGCCGGCGCACGAGCTCGCTCGAACCGGTGACCGTCTGCCCGACACCGTTGACTGCTCCGTCAATCACCTTGACGTCGACCACCTTCCACAACCCCTCCTGCGAGAGGATGCGGATCGGCTGCACGACCGTCGCGTCGTAGATCTCGTCGACGTAGTACTTGTTCAGGAGCAGCGTGCGCACGCCCGCGAACCGGCCGGCCATCTCATCGGCGGCGCGCCGGTTCTTCAGGAAGTAATAGGAGGCGATGCCGATGCCGACGAGGGCCGCCGCCACTGACACCAGCATCAGCGTGCCTTCCAGCCCGTGTTCGACGACCTCTGCGACCGGCGCCGCGCCGAAACTCGGCTCCAGGTACCGCGCGAACCAGTCGCCGCCGCCGAGCAGCGTCGGCAGTCCCGCATACCCTGCGACCACCGATCCGATCGCGAGCGCGATCAGCGCAAGCGCCATCGCGGGTGGCGCATCGTGCAGATGATGATGCGCAGGGTGCGCGGGGTGCTCGAGGTTCGCAGGGTTCGCAGGGTGCTCGGGGTGCTCAGGGTTCTCTAGCGAGGCCGAAGGCGAAGGCCCAACCTGTGAGGCCGAAGCCGAAGGCGAAGGCCCATGGAACGTCAGAAAAACCACGCGGAACATGTAGGTCGCCGTCAGCAGCGACGTGATCAGTCCCACTCCCCAGAGGAGCGTGTGCCCGCTCGAGAATGTGCGGAAGAGAATCTCGTCCTTGCTGAAGAAGCCGGACAGCAGGGGAACGCCGCTGATTGCGAGCGCGCCCACGAGGAACGTCCAGTACGTGATCGGCAGTTCCGTCTTGAGCCCGCCCATCTTCCGCAGATCCTGTTCCCCGGCCAGCGCGTGAATCACCGCGCCGGATCCCAGGAACAGCAGCGCCTTGAAGAACGCGTGCGTGTAGAGGTGGAAGACGCCGGCCGCATAGGCGCCGACGCCCATGGCCAGGAACATGTACCCAAGCTGTGAGACGGTCGAGTAGGCGAGCACCCGCTTGATGTCGTTCTGCACGAGGCCGATCGTGCCCGCCATCAACGCGGTCGCGGCGCCAATCACCGCGACGATCTGGAGCGTATGCGGCGCATGCGTAAACAGCACGGCGTTGCGGCCAATCATGTACACACCCGCTGTCACCATCGTCGCCGCATGGATAAGAGCGGAGACCGGCGTCGGGCCTTCCATCGCGTCCGGCAGCCACACGTAGAGAGGAATCTGCGCGGACTTGCCGGTGGCACCAATGAAAAGCAACAGCGTGATCCACGAGATTGTGCCGAACGTCGCCTCCGGGCTGAGGCCGGATGCCGCGCGGGCGACCTCCTGGAAATCGACGGTGCCGAAGCGCACGAACAACAGCAGGACGCCGAGCACGAAACCGAAATCGCCGATGCGGTTGACGATGAACGCCTTCTTGCCGGCGTCGGACGCGGACTTCTTCTGGTACCAGAAGCCGATCAGCAGGTACGAACACAGGCCGACGCCCTCCCAGCCGACGAACATCACCAGGAAGTTCGAGCCGAGCACCAGCACCAGCATGAACGCGGCGAACAGGTTCAGGTACGAGAAGTAGCGCGCGTACTCGGCGTCGGTCTCCTCGTGCATGTACGCGGTCGAGTAGATGTGGATCAACGAGCCGATGCCGGTGATCACCAGGATCATCACCGACGACAGCGGATCGAGACGGAGCGTAAAGCCGGCCGTGAAATCGCCGGACGAGATCCAGGTGAACGCCTGGTTCACGATCGCGCGCGACTCGTGATCGAGGCCGACGAGCTGCCAGACCGCGGCCAGCGCCACGAGGAACGAGGCGATCATCGCGCCGCACGCAACCGCTCCCGCAGCGGCCTTGCTGACGCGCTTGCCGAAACTGGCGTTCAGCAGAAAGCCCAGGAACGGCAGAAGTGGGATAAGGAGCAGCATCAGCGAACTTCCACTCCTGTGCAACGCCACGAAACACACGAAATACACGAAACGCACGAATGATCAGAAGACGAACGCTCCCGTTTTCGTGGGTTTCGCGGTGTCGTGCCTTTCGTGAGTTTCGTGCTCACCACTTCAGGCTCGCGAAAGAATCGGGGTTCAGCGATTCGCGGTGACGGAACAGGCTGATGACGATCGCGAGGCCCACCGCGGCTTCGGCGGCCGCGACGGTCATCACGAAGAACACGATGATCTGGCCGTCGGCAGAGCCCAGCGCGCGTCCGAAGGCAACGAACGTCAGGTTGACGGCGTTCAGCATGATCTCGATCGACAGCAGGATCGTGATCAGGTTGCGCCGCACGAACACGCCGGCCGTGCCGATGGCAAACAGGATGGCTGACAGGATCAGGTAATGGTTGAGCGTGACCATCACGCGCCTCCACGCTCACGCCGATCGGGATGATCGCGGCGGGCCAGCACGACGGCCCCGACCATCGCGACGAGGATGAGAATCGACGTCACCTCGAAGGGAAACGCGTAGTCGGTGAAGAGCGACTTTCCGATCGCGCTCACCGATGTCACCGAGCCGCCGGGAAACGCGCCGGTGTCCCGGCCGCGCGCCAGCGCCCACCACAACTCGATCGCGAAGACGAGCGCGAGAAAGGCGCCGAACCGCATCGGACCAGGCCGGAGGAGCGGATGCACACGCGCGTCGTAATCGGTGTCCTCATGCGGCGCGTTGAGCAGCATGACGACGAACAGGAACAGCACCATGATGGCGCCGGCGTAGACGATGATCTGGATCACCGCCACAAACGGTGCATCGAGCAGGACGTACAGCCCGGAGAGGGCGCCGAACGACCCGATCAGCAGGAGGACGCTGTAAATCGGATTGCGCTGCGCGATCACAAGCAGCGAGGCACCGATGGCGAACGCCCCGAATAGGTAGAACGCGATGTCATTCATCGTTCAACGGTCCGCCTAAAGGCGGACACTACCGGTCCAATGGTCCGCTTGAAGGCGGACACTACCGAATGTGAGCAGGACACCACCGTGTGTCGGTAGTGTCCGGCTTCAGCCGGACCGCTACAGCGCAAAGTACAGCACCCCAGCCGCCGTCACGAGCAGGTTGATGACCGAGAGCGGCAGCAGAATCTTCCAGCCGAACGCCATCAGCTGGTCGTACCGATACCGCGGCAGCGTCCATCGCATCCAGACGTAGAAAAACAACAGCGCGGCGACCTTGATCAGGAACCAGACCCATCCCAGCGATTCCGGCAGCAGCGGTCCATGCCAGCCGCCGAGATACAGGTCCGTCGCGACGGCCGACACCGTCACCATGTTGATGTACTCCGCGAGGAAGAACATCGCGAAGCTCATGCTGCTGTACTCGGTGTGATAACCGGCGACGAGCTCCTGCTCCGCTTCCGGGAAATCGAACGGCGCGCGGTTCGTCTCTGCGATGCCCGCGGTCAAGAAGATGAGGAACCCCACCGGCTGCAGGAACAGGAACCACCGCGGGATGAAACCGAACCAGGTTCCCGACTGCCCGTTCACCAGATCCGTGAGCGACAGCGAGTTGCCGATCAGCAGCACGCTCGCGAGGGCCATGCCGTACGAGAGCTCGTAGCTGATCATCTGCGCCGAGGAACGCAGCCCGCCCAGCAGCGAATATTTGCTGTTCGAGCTCCAGCCGGCGAGCACGATTCCGTAGACCCCCATCGAGGCGATCGCGAAAATCACCAGCACCGCCACGTTGACGTCGGCCACTTGGAGCTTGAGCGGCTCACGCAGGAGACCGAAGAACGTGGTGCTCGCGCCGAACGGTACGACTGCGAAGGCCGCGAAGGCGGCGGTGGCGGAGATGATCGGCGCCAGTGCGAAGAGCAGCGGATCGGCCGCTCTCGGCCGCAGCTCCTCCTTGAACATCAGCTTGATGACGTCGGCGATCGGCTGCAGCAGTCCCCTGGGCCCGACCAGATAGGGACCGAGCCGCTGCTGCAGCAGCGCTGCGACCTTCCGCTCGACGTACACCATGATCGCCGCCGAGTTCAGCAGCATCACGAAGACGAACAGCGTCAGGACGATCTGGGCAAACAGCAGCGATGTCATACAAGAGTGGCCACGAAAACACGAAAACCAGGAGACCTGCTGTGGTTTCGTTTCGTGATTTCGTGATTTCGTGGCTTCATGAGTGCGCTCCGACCGGATGCCGCGCGCGCCAGGGCGCCGGCAACGTGCAGCGCCCTTCCTTCACGTGCGCTTCGTACTCGTGCCGGAAATGCTTCAGCGTCGTCAGCACCGGTGTGACCGCGGCGTCGCCGAAGGCGCACAGCGTCTTGCCGGCGATGTTGCCGGACACGCTCGCCAGCAGATCGAGATCGCGCATCTGCCCTTCACCACGCTCGATCCGCTGGAGAATCTTGTGGAGCCAGTCGGTGCCCTCGCGACACGGCGTGCACTTGCCGCACGACTCGTGACGGTAGAAATGCAGCAGGTTCTCCGCGAGCCAGACCATGCAGGTCGTGTCGTCGAGCACGACGATCGCCGCGGACCCGAGCAGCGAGCCCGCCTTCTGGATACCGTCGAAACTCGCCTGCGTGTCGAGCTGATCGGGCAGCAGGATCGGAACTGATGATCCGCCGGGGATCACAGCTTTCAGCGTCCGTCCTTCGCGCACGCCGCCGGCGTGGCCCTCGATCAGCTCGCGCAGCGTGATGTTCATCGACGCTTCGAAGACGCCTGGCTTTTTCACATGGCCGCTGACGCAATAGAGCTTGGGCCCGCCGTTCTTCTCCGGCCCGAGCCCCGCGTACCACTCGGCGCCCTTCGACACGATCGACGGCACGTTGCACAGCGTCTCGACGTTGTTCACCGCCGTCGGCTTGCCGTAGACACCGACCAGCGCCGGAAACGGCGGCTTGTTCCTCGGCTGCGCGCGCTTCCCTTCCAGCGACTCGAGCAGCGCCGTCTCCTCGCCCGCCTCGTAGGCGCCGGCCCCTCGATGGACGAACACGTCGCAGTCGAACCCGGAGCCGAAGATATTTTTTCCGAGATACCCCTTCGCGTACGCGTCGTCGATCGCCTTTTCCAGTACACCCTGGACGTGGAAGAACTCGCCGCGGATGTAGATGTAGGCCACCTTCGCACCGATCGCGTAGCAGCCGATCGCGCACCCTTCGACAAGGAGGTGCGGGTTGCGCTCCATCAACAGGTGATCCTTGAACGTACCCGGTTCGCTCTCGTCCGCGTTGCAGACGATGTAGCGTGGCTCGACCTTCTTGTCGACGAACTGCCACTTCATCCCGGTCGGGAAACCGGCGCCGCCGCGGCCTCGCAGCCCAGACGCCTTCACCAGGTCGATGATCTCTTCGGGCTTCCTCCCGAGCGCGGTCTTCAACGCGTCGTACCCGCCGTGCTGCAGATAGAAATCGAGCGTGAAGGAGTTCGGCTCGCGGACGTACTTGGTGAGGACAGGTTCGTAAGCCATCAGCCGTTAGCCCTCAGCCCTTCCGGAGCCCTGAGCCCTTCTGGTTTCAATCACGTGATGGCATCCGCTGAGCGCCGCTTCGCCGCGAGCGCGCAGGTCGTCGACGAGCTTCGCCGCGTTCTCCGGCGTCAGGCACTCATGCCAGGCGTCGTTCACCATGACCGCCGGCGCACGGTCGCACGCGCCGAGGCACTCCACTTCCATCAGCGTGAACGTCCCGCTCGGATCGGTCTGGCCCGGCGTGATGCCCAGCTTGCCGCAGAGTTCCTCGGTCACCCGCTCGGCGCCGTTGATCGCGCACGACAGCGTGCGGCAGACGTTGATGACGAACTTGCCGACGGGCCGCGTGTAGAACATCGTGTAGTACGAGACCACGTCTTCGACGTCCGCACGGGTGATGCCGAGCAGCTCGGCGACGTGCCGGATGGCGTTCGCGGTGACGTAGCCCTGCTGGTACTGCGCGAGATACAGCGCCGGCAGCACCGCCGAGCGCCGCTGCTCGGGCGGATAGCGCTTGACGATCTCGTCGAAGCGCGCGCGATTCTCCGGCGTGTAGACAAAGGCCGGCCCCTCGTCCTCGAGCTGGCGGGAGGACTTGTGGAACGTGGCGCCGTACGCCATCTTCGGATGAAAGCTCACCGGTCCACGTCTCCCATCACCACGTCGATCGATCCGATGACCGCGATCACGTCCGCGATCAGCCCGCCGACGATCATCTGTTCGAGCGCCTGGCACGCGAGCAGCGACGGCGCGCGCGACTTGACGCGCCACGGCCGGTTGGTCCCGTCCGACACCACGCTGAATCCTTGCTCGCCTCGCGGACCTTCGACCGGCACGTAGGCCTCGCCCGCGGGCACCGTGAACCCCTGTGAATAGATCAGGAAGTGCTGAATCAGCGCTTCCATCTCGGTGTACACGCGATCCTTGGGCGGAGGCGTGATGCGCGGATCGTCGATCGCGAAGACTCCCGTCGGCGTAATCCGCTCGAGCGCCTGCCGGCAGATCTTCATGCTCTCGCGCATCTCGGCGACCCGCACGAGGTAGCGCGAGTACACGTCGCCGTTGGTCTGTGTCGGCACGCTGAAGTCGTACGTCTCGTATCCCAGGTACGGGAAGTACTTGCGCACGTCGTAATCGACACCGGCTGCGCGGGCGATCGGGCCGAGCAAGCCGTACGCGATCGCCTTGTCCTTCGAGATCACGCCGACGTTCTGCGTGCGCTTCAGATAGATCTCGTTCTTCGTCAGCAGATCCTCGTACTCGTCCAGCTTCGGGCCGAATCGATCGAGGAAGGCGATCACCGCCGCATGGAAGCCGCGCGGCAGATCCTCGCGCAGGCCTCCGATGCGCATGTAGCTCGGGAACAACCGGAATCCGGCGAGCAGCTCGTTGATGTTGAGCAGCAGCTCGCGCTCCCGGAAGCAATACAGCATCACGGACACGGCGCCGACTTCCATGCCGTGCGTGCCGAGCCACACGAGGTGGCTGTTGATGCGTTGCAGCTCGGCGAGCAGGACACGGATGTTGCGCACGCGCTCGGGGATCTCGATGCCCAACAGCTTTTCCACCGACAGGCAGAACGACATGCTGTTGGACTGGGCGCTCAGGTAATCCATGCGCTCGACGAGCGGGATCACCTGCTGCCACTTCTTCTGCTCCGTCGTCTTTTCGATGCCGGTGTGGAGGTAGCCGATCGTCGGCGCCGCGGAAAGGACGGTCTCGCCGTCGAGCTCGAGGACCAGCCGCAGCACGCCGTGCGTGCTGGGGTGCTGGGGCCCCATGTTGACGGTCATCACTTCCGTTTTGATGTCCGGCATCAGGAGAGGTCCCCCGTCACCGCAGATCGCTCCACCAGATCGCAAATCACATGCAACAACGTTCGGTGCACTTCCTGGACGCGCGCCGCGTTGTCCGACGCCACGTTGACGTGGATCGCTGCCGCGCGTCCCACCGCGCCGCCATCTCCGCCGGTCAGGGCGATCGTTCCCAGCCCCAGCGCGCGGGCGGCGACCAGCCCGGCGACGACGTTGGCCGAGGCGCCGCTCGTGCTGATTCCGAGCGCCACGTCGCCAGGCCGTCCGAGCCCTTCCACCTGACGAGCGAAGACGCGATCGAACGCGTAGTCGTTGGCGACGCTCGTCATCACACTCGCATCAGTCGTCAGCGCGACGGCGGCCATCGCCGCGCGCTCGCGCTCGAATCGGCCCACGAGCTCGGCCGCCACGTGCTGTGCGTCGGCCGCGCTGCCGCCGTTCCCGAATACCAGCAGCTTTCCGCCGGCCTTCAACGCGCCGATGATTGCGGCCGCCGCGTCGAGCACCGGCTGCGGATGCTGCTTCGCGCGCTCATGCAGCGCGACGGCGGCCGTCAACGTGTCCTCCAGTAGCGCACGCCGCTCATCGCCCACGCGTCAGCCGATCCTTCATCACGTTCGAGCGGAACTCTTCCTCCGTCACCTGCAGGGCTTCGCTGGCGGTGGGCGTCATCCGGATCTGCACCGGATGATCCTTGCGCAGCGGGTATCCCTGCCAGTCCTCCGGCATGAGCAGGCGGCGCGGATCGGGATGGCCCTCGAATGAAATCCCGAACAGGTCCCAGACCTCGCGCTCGAGCCAGTTGGCCGCCGGCCACACATCGCTGACCGTAGCCAGATGCGGATCGTCTCCGGGAAGGCGCACCTTCACTCGAAGGCGCATCCGGTGCGCGATCGACACGAGGAC
>Ga0105242_10002493_pt1 | contig 14435 bp, 13 predicted proteins | sample KBSM24metaG_FD_81521 | JGI IMG/M metagenome (GOLD analysis project Ga0105242, IMG submission 81521) | Miscanthus rhizosphere microbial communities from Kellogg Biological Station, Michigan, USA - KBS M2-4 metaG | ecosystem: Host-associated > Plants > Roots > Rhizosphere > Soil | place...
GATCGCGACGCTGACCGGCTCCGTTTCAGAACCGGGGGTCAAGAACGGGGAGCCGCTGACCGGGGTCAGCAATCCGCCGGCGCCGATGTCGAGGGCCGCCACGTCGCCCGAGAAGTCCCCGGCGATGTAGAGGTTCCGATTTGCCAACGCCATCGAGGGAACGATGAAAGCCGACACCAGCGCGGCGAGGGCGCCGGCGATCGAGATCCATCGCCTCGATCTCCGTCGCTGAAATCGCATCTCCAAGCAGACTAGCCGCTGGTCCGACCCGCGGCCGAGGGGGCCTCCACGTCTGCCTGGGCGGCCTCCCATTCCCCGTAGAGCTCCTCGACGGTGCGCCTGGCAGCGGCGTGGCGCTCGGTGGCGCGCTCGTAGCGGCCCGGCGACGCCCAGGCGCCGGGGTCGGAAAGCTCGTCCTCGATCCCGCGCAACTCCGCCTCGGCTGCAGCGATCTGCTTCTCCAGCTTGGCGACCCTGCGGGCCGCTTTCTGGGCTGTCTTGACCGAGCGCTGACGACGGGTGCCCGGGGCCTCGCCGCCATCGCCGTTCGATGGGGCCAGCAGCTCCTCCCCGTCCTCGTCACGCCGGCGCTGGTACTCGGCCCAGCCACTCTGGTGGCTCTCGAGGCGACCGTCCTCGCAGACGAGGGTGCGGCTGCCGACCGCCTCCAGCAGGGCGCGGTCGTGCGAGATCAGGACAACGGCGCCCTCGTACTCGGTCAGTGCGTCCTCGAGCGCCTCGCGGCTCTCAATGTCGAGATGGTTCGTCGGCTCGTCGAGGACGAGCACGTTGGCCCCGGAGGCGACCAGGATCGCCAGCGAGAGGCGGCGCTGCTCCCCACCGGAGATCGTGCTCAGCTGCTTCTGCACCGCATCGCCGGAGAAGAGGAAGCCGCCGAGCAGGCTTCGCGCCTTGTTGGGCGTCAGACCCGTCTCCCGCACCGCGGCGTCGAGCACGGTGCCCTCACCGGCAGCGGTGTCGGCGTGCTGAGAGAGGTAGCCGAGCTTGACGTTGTGGCCGCGACGGATGCTGCCGCTGGCCGGCTCGCGCTCTCCGGCCAAGGTCTTGACCAGGGTCGTCTTGCCGGCCCCGTTAGGCCCGACGAGAACGACGTGTTCGCCGCGTTCGAGTTCCAGCTCGGCGCTCTCGAGCAGGGTGCGGCCGGGGACCTCGATCTTCGCTTTGACCGCTTTGAGGGCAATCCGGCCGGGTCGCTCCGGCGGCTTGAAGGAGAAGCGCAGCGTGCGGGTATCGCGCTTTTCGGCGAGCGGGCCGCTGCGCTTCGCTTTCTCGATCGCTTTCACCCGTGACTGCGCTTGGCGCGCCTTGGTCGCCTTGTAGCGGAAGCGCTCGACGAAGCGCTCCATACGGGCGATCTCCGCGTGCTGGCGCTCAATCGCCTTGCCGAGGGCAATCTCCCGCGCCGCCTGCTCCTTGCGCCAGGCGTGCCAGGGACCGGCAAAGAAGCGGGCGCGGCCGGCCTCCAACTCCAGCACCGAGGTCCCCACCGCCTCCAGGAACCAGCGGTCGTGGGCAACCAGGACGATCGCGGCGTCGAGGCCGACGAGGTAGCGCTCCAGCCACTCCAGCGCAGGGATGTCGAGATGGTTGGTGGGCTCGTCGAGCAGCAGCAAGTCGGGACGGGCGGCGAGGACGCGGGCCAGCGAGGCGCGGGTCAGCTCGCCGCCGGAGAAGGTCGAGAGCGGCCGCTTCGCCTGCTCGGGGTCGAAGCCGAGGCCGCGGAGGACGGCCAGCACCTCGTCTCGCCAACGGTAGCCACCGCCGGCTTCGAGGCGCTGCTGGGCGGCGGCGTAGGCGGCCATCGTTTCCTCGTCAGCGCCGGCGGACATCCGCTCCTCCAGCTTCGCCAGCTCGGCCTCGGTGGCGAGCATCTCGCCGCGGCCGGAGAAGACGTACTCGCCGAGCTCGACCTCGGATTCGCGCGGCGGGCGTTGGTCATGAAGGGCGACCTTGGCGCCGCGCTGGACCGAGAGCGTGCCGCCATCGGGCGCCAGCTCGCCAGCCAGCACCCGCAGCAGCGTCGACTTGCCGGCGCCGTTGCGGCCAGAGAGGGTCATCCGCTCGCGCGGCTCGAGCTTGAAGGCGACGTCCTCGAACAGCAGCTTGCCGCCGAGGTGGACTTCGAGGGATATGGCGGTTGCGATGGCCATCGACGCTCGCTGCGAGCGTAACCTGATGGCGATGGCGGGCCCGTTGCGACACCTCGGCGAGCTGGCGAAGGCGCAAGCGCGGCGGCGCACCGCCGCCCGCGACGACGGCCAGGCGCTGGCCGAGCTGGAGGCGCGGCCGCTGAATTTGCCGGCGGGACTGGAGATCGAATGGCTCGGCGTCTCCGGCTACCGACTCAGCTGCGAAGGCCAGACGCTGTTCGTCGACCCCTACCTCTCGCGAGTGCCGTTCCGCGACCTGCTGCTGCGGCGGCGGGCGCTGCCGGACGCAGCGGCGCTGGAGCGCTTCGTGAAGGCGCCGGGAGAGACGGTCGGAGTGCTCGTCGGCCACACCCATTTCGACCACGCGGTCGATGCGCCGGCACTGGCCAAGCGGCTCAACTGCAAGGCCTACGGCTCGGCCTCGCTGGTCAACCTGATGGCCCTGCACGGGATGCCCGAGCGCGCGGTCGAGGTCGAGCCCTACCGGGTCTACGAGCTGGGCCCGTTCGAGGTCAGCTTCACCCCCAGCGTCCATTCGAAGCTGCTGCTCGGCCTCGCCGTCCCCTACGACGGCGAACTAACTTGCGAGCACCTCGACTCCCTCTCCCCCGCCGCCTACCGCTGCGGCCAGGTCTGGGGAATCTCGATCGCGGTCGCTGGCGTCCGCATTTACCACCAGGGCAGCGCCAACCTCGTCGATGAGGCGGTCCGCGAGCGCGGCGTCGACGTCTTCCTCGCCGGGGTCGCTGGGCGCTCCTTCACCGACCGCTACTGGCAGCGGATCCTCTCGCGGCTCGAACCGCGCGCGGTCGTCCCCACCCACTACGACAATTTCTTCCGCCCCCTCGGCCAGCGGCTCGAGTTCGTGACCGCGGCGGAGCTGGCCCGGCTGCCAGATGAGATCGGCGCCGTCAGTGGCGAGATCGAGCTGGCGGCGCTGCCCCGCGCCGACCTCGCCTAGCCGCAGTGCTTGGCGGCGATCTGCTCGATCGTGCCCATCGTGCGGGTGGTACTGACGCCGAGAACGGCCGCGATCGCCATCTGGTCGAGCTCGGTCTCGAGCACGCCGCCGCTCGGCAGCCAGTAGAGCTCGCGGCCCTCGATCGCCAACAGGTCCTCCTCACTAGCCAGGGCCAGGACCTTCTTCTTCGCCGCGGCCTTCGGCTTTTCGAGCAGCAGCGAGACCTGCAGTTTGCCCTTCGAGGCGGCGACGCGCTCGGCGCCGAATGGCTCCTGCCCGGCGATCGCCGCCACCTCGGCGCCGCTGCGGAGGAAGACCGGCACCTCATAGCCAAGACTGTCAGCGAGCCCTGCCTCGATCGCTTTCGCGAGGGCCGCCTCGCTCCTCTTTGGTGACTCGAAGACGACGTTGCCGCTGGCGCGGAAGGTGGCGACGCCGGCGAAGCCGAGCTGCTCGAACTCGGCCCGCAGCTCCTCGTTCTTGATCCGGCGCCTGCCGAGGTTCATCCCGCGCAGGAAGGCGACATAGCGACTCATTTACCCAGCCTATGCAGCCACGCTGACAAGCGCCTGCGAGGATCGGTGCGTGGGCGACTACAGCTCCTTGCCGCCGAACCTGCCCGTCCCCGAGGACGACGGCGGCGCCGACCACCTGCCGGGCCTGGCGGTCCCAGCACTGTCGCTGCCGGCTAGCAGCGGTGGCCAGCTCGACCTCGCCGAGCTGGCCACCGGCCGCCTGGTCGCCTACCTCTACCCGCGCACCGGCACGCCCGGCCAGCCCCTGCTCGACGGTTGGGACGACATCCCCGGCGCCCGCGGCTGCACCCCGCAAAGCTGCTCTTACCGCGACGCCCTCGCTGAATTCGAGCAGCTTGGAGCGACGGTGGTCGGCATCAGCGCCCAGAGCGCCGCCGAACAGGCTGCGTTCGCGAGCCGCGAGCACATTCCCTTTCCGCTGCTGAGCGACCCACAGCTACAGCTGGCCGCGGCGCTCCGCCTCCCTACCTTCGAAGCCGCTGAGATGACCCTCTACCGTCGCCTCACCCTCGTCGCCGAGGGGGGCGCCATCGTCAAGACGTTCTACCCCGTCTTCCCGCCCGACCGCGACGCCGCCACGGTTCTCGGCTGGCTCTCCTCGCATGTCGCCTCCTGAGCGCCGCGTAGATTCTTCGCACGTCGACGACGAGCGCGAGGAGGCAGGAATGGCGAACATCTACAGGCCCGAGTTCGAGCCCGGAGAGCGACCGGAGGGGTTCCGATCGAAGCGAGCCCGGATCGGCTACGAACTCGCCAGCGAGCTGGTCGGGGTCAGCCTCTGGGAGGTGCCGCCCGGCGAAGCCGCCTACCCGTACCACTTCCACTACTCCGACGAGGAGATCGTGATCGTGCTCTCGGGTCGGCCGAGCCTGCGGACCCCCGAAGGCACCCGTGAGCTCGAGGAGGGTGAGGCGCTGCGCTTCCCTCTCGGCGAGGAGGGTGCCCACCAGATCCTCAATGAGGGCAAGGAGACGGCCACCTTTCTGGCGGTCTCCAGCCACGGCCGCCCCGACGTCATTGTCTACCCGGACTCCGACAAGATGGGCGTCGGCGAGCGCCTCCCCGAGGGTGGCGGCCTGCGCGCATTTTTCCCGCGCAGCGAGGGGGTCAGCTATTGGCACGGCGAGACACCCAAGGCCTAGAAGTCGGGACAGCTGCTGGAGGCTTCCCGCGGGACCCCTCCCTCAGCTCGTCCCCTTCCTCTCTTCTATGCCCTCAGCCAAGGGGGTCGGGCCATAGTCGCCGCAAAGGGAGAGAATCCGCGCATTGGCGGTCATGGTCTTTCACAGGACCGGCAGGATCCGCAGCCGGCGGAGGTCCTTCTCCGAAAAATCAAGAGGGCACCTTCCCGCAGCTGCGCCGATGCGTTTGGAACTGTGTCCAACGCCATTGGCTCTCCCGATATCCGTGGATCAATCGAGATCGGGGCCCTCTGGGTTGCACTGTCGGGTACGGGCGAGGGCCCTCGCGATTGAGGGCCCTCGATTCGATGGAGGCGCCGAGAGTCGAACTCGGATCCGCGGACGCGGTGCGAAGGCTTCTACAGGTTTAGCTGGCGCTTGATTCTCGTCTCCCGGGGTCCGCGCCAGCAGGCACTGCGGGAGATAAAGCCCCTTTGATTTCCCCTGACGGCCGGGGCGGTCCGCCTGGGTGAGCCCGCATTCTGAAGCCGGCTCCCCTCCCTGCGGGCGAGGGAGGACCGACTCTCACAGCGCTTAGTTTCTAGCTAAGCGGCGAGGGCGAACTCATGGTCCGCACGTATTGGTTGGTGCCGGTTTTTTACGAGGCCTCCGGCAACCTCGACCTGCAACCGTTCGCACGAGTCGACCACGTCGAAGCCTGTCGCCCCCGTGCTATGTGGCATCCGATTGTACGGTGCCGGGTAGGTGGGGCGACCATGAGCGAGAGAGAGCTGGACGCGATCGTGCTCGGCGCCGGCCCCGCCGGCGAGGTCTGCGCCGGCCGCCTCGCCGACGGCGGCATGGAGGTCGCACTCGCCGAGAGCCACCTGATCGGCGGCGAGTGCTCCTATTACGCCTGCATGCCCTCGAAGGCACTGCTGCGCCCCGCCGACGTGCTCGACGAGGCGCGGCGCATCCCCGGCATCCCGGTCGGCGACCACCTCGATCCACACGCGGTGCTCGACCGCCGCGACGAGGTGATCCACGGCGAGGACGACTCCGGGCAGCTGCCCTGGCTGGAAGAACGCGGGATCAACCTCTTCCGCGGCGAGGCGCGGCTGGACGGCGAGCGTCGGGTCGTCGTCGGCGACGACGTCCTGGTCGCCCGCCGCGCGGTTGTGATCGCCACCGGCAGCGGCGCCACAATGCCGCCGATCGACGGCCTCAACTCGGTCCGGAGCTGGAACAACCGCGAGGCGACGACGGCACGTGCGGTGCCGGAGAGCATGGTCGTGCTCGGTGGCGGCCCGGTCGGAAGCGAGCTCGCGCAGGCCTGGGCCTCGCTGGGCACGCGGGTGACCCTGGTCGAGGGCAGCGAGCACCTGCTCCCCCGCGAGGAGCCCTTCGCCGGCGAAGAACTGGCGGCGTCGCTGCGCGAGCGCTTCGGGGTCGACATCCGCACCGGCACCGTTGCCGAGCAGGTCAGCCCAGGCGACCAGGGCGCGCTGGTCGAGCTGGCTGACGGCTCGCGAGCGAGCGGGGCCGAGTTGTTGGTCGCGGTCGGGAGATCCCCCCGCAGCGGGGGGATCGGCCTCGAGTCCGTCGGCGTCGAACCTGGCGAGCACGGCTTCCTGACGACCGACAACCGCCTCCGGGTCGGGGGGCGTGACTGGCTCTACGCGATCGGCGACGTCAACGGCCGCGCCCTGTTCACCCACATGGGCAAGTACCAGGCTTGGGTCGTGGCGGAGAACCTGCTCGGCCACAGCACCGAAGCGATCGCCGAAGCCATCGGCTCGCCGCGCGTCACCTTCACCGATCCACAGGTCGCCGCCGTCGGCAAGACCCTCGCCGCCGCCCGCGAGGCCGGCATCGACGCCCGCGCCGTCGACGTGCCGACTGACGGTACCCCCGGGGCTAGCTTCCAGGGCAAGGACACCGGTGGCACCTCCCGCCTGGTCGTCGATCAGGCGGGAGGCCGCATAGTCGGCGCCACTTTCAGCGGCTTCGAGACCGCCGAGTTCCTGCAGGCCGCGACGGTGGCGATCGTCGGCGAGGTGCCGATCGAGCGCCTCCGCCACGCGGTTGCGCCCTTCCCGGCGCGCAGCGAGGTCTGGCTGAAGCTGCTGGAGAAGTACGGGATCTGAGCCGACCCGCAGGCGCTTAGACCCGCGCCTGCGACTTCAGTTGCGCGAGTAGGTCCGGCGGAAACCCGGCAACCTGGTCAAGGTCGTCGACCGACCCGAAGCCGCCCATCCGCTCGCGATGCGCGAGCAGGCGGGTCGCCTGGGTGACCGAAAGATTGCGCTCGCGCAGTTGCTCGAAGGTGACCGTGTTGAGGTCCAGCGAGCCGCCCATGCCGGCCGCAGGCGGCAATCCCGGCCCCGGCTCCGGCGTTGCGGGTGGCGTCGGCGGGGGTGGGACCGGCTGCGGGCTGGGTCCCGGCGGCGGAGGCGGCGGCCCCGGCGGGGTGGTTGGCGGCGGGGTCGGTGGCACGGGCGCCGGAGGCGGCTGGGGAGCGGGAGGCGGGCCCGGCTCCGGCGTGGGGCTCGGCGGGTTCGGCACGGGACCAGGCGGGGTCGGAGCCGGCGGCGGCGAGGGCATTGGCGGAGCCGCAGCTGCCGGAGGCGTTCCAGGCAGTGGCGTCGGTGATCCGGGAGGTGGCGTTGAGGGCCCGGGCGGCGGGACCGAGCCCAGCGCGGAAATCGGCGGTGGTGGAGGCGGCACGGCTGGCGCTTCGGGGGCGAGAGGCGGGGGCGCGGCGCCGGCGGGAGGCGCCGGCGGGACCGCGGCGTTGATCTGCGCTGGAATCTGGACGGAGCGGATCACCGCCTGCTCCGCTTCGACGGCGCGGCGCTCGGCCTCGCGCGCCCGCTCTTCAGCTGCGGCGACGCTGGCACGCATCTCCTCGAGGCGCTGCTGGCGCTGCTGCTCGCCGGAGCGCAGCTGCTCGAGGCGCTGGGCCTCGGCGGCGCGCTCTTCGGCGGCCTTGGTGCGCTCCTCGATCTCCTTGAGGCGCTGCTCGGCCTCTGCGATCGAGCTTTCATGCGCCACGCGTTCTTCCTGGATCCGCTGCTCGGCAGTGTGGAGGTCGAAACCCGCTTCGAGACGGCGGTCGGCCTCGGCACCGATCCGCTGCTCCTCGTGACGGACCTGTTCGACTTTTTCGCGGACCCGCTGTTCGGCGGCCAGCGGGTCGTACTCACCCGGCGCCGGCGCCACCGCCTCGCCAACTGGGGGCGGCGGAACTGCGGCCAAGGGCGGCAGCTCAGGCGGGGGCGTGGGCAACGCCTGCAGCGGCGGTGCGCCTGGGGCAGGCTCAGCGACCGGGGGGACGCTCGGCGGAACCTGTTCCTTCGCGTCTGGTTGCGGCTGATGACGCTTCCCGGCCCGCTCTTCCTTGCGACGTTTGATCTCCTCACGCCGTTTCTGGCGCTGCTCGTTGCGTTTCGCCTTCTGCTCCTCGCGGAGGCGACGGCGACGATCGCGCGGGTTCTCAGGAACCTGGGGCGTAGCGGCCGGCGGCGCGCCGGGGGGGGCACCCGGGGCGGCGATCGTCGGCATCTCTGCCGTAGGCGGACCGGCGGCGGTGACCGCAGGCGCGGCAGCAGCCATCGGCGGGGCAGCCGCGTTGGCGGCGGCTGGTGCCGGCGGCGCGCCGGCACCCGCTGCCTTCGCCTTCTTCTTCGCCTCCTCGCGGCGGCGGGAGACGCTGACGACGAGCAGGAGCAGCAGGATTGCCACCAGCAGGGCGGCGATGAAGTAGGAGGTGTGATCGCTCACGTAGTCACTTGCCTTATCGGGAAAGAATTCGGCGGCTGCTTACGCGGGAGCCGCGAGGGCCATCCCGGAAACAGCGCCACAACGAGTGCGAGCAGTAACCGGCTCCGCATGGCTCGCATCCTTGCATGTGAGGCGGCCGTTGCAAATTCAATTTGCTCCCGCAAGCGGACCGACGTTCGAGCGCCCCGCCACAGCTAGCGCATCCGCCCCTTGAACTCGCGTTCCACCTCGCGCCGCACGTCGCGGTCGGCGATCTCGCGGCGGCGGTCCCGCCCCTCCTTGCCGCGTGCCAGCGCCAGCTCGACCTTCGCTCGCCGGCCCTTGAAGTAGATCCGCGTCGGCACCAGGGTCAGGCCTTTCTGGGCGCTTTTGCCGAGCAGGCGCTCGATTTCGGCCCGGTGCAGAAGTAGCTTGCGGGGCCGGGTCGGTTCGTGGTTGTCGTTGCCCGCGTACTCATAGGGAGGGATGTGGAGGTTGCGCAGCCACACCTCGCCCTTGTCGACGACCGCGTAGGCGTCGGTCATCTGCGCCTTGCCGCTACGCAGCGCCTTCACCTCGGAGCCAAGCAGGACGATCCCCACCTCCATCGTCTCGACCAACTCGAATTTGTGACGGGCGCGGCGGTTGGTGGCGACGTCGCCAGACTCCGGCAGCCGTGGCTTCTTTTGTTTCTTAGCCACCGGCGACCAGCTCCAGGTCAACGCGCCCGCGCGGGGCGTCGACGCCGGTGACGCGAACGCTGACCGGGTCACCAAGGCGCAGAGTCGTGCCGGAGCCGCGGGCGACCAGCGCCACCTCGGTCTGATTCAGCTCGTAGCGCCCACCCGGCAGCGTCCGCGCCGGCAACATCCCCTCGTAGACGTCGCCAAGCTCGCCGCCGAAGCCAACGAAGGCGCCGGCCCGAATCACTCCGGAGATCTCGCCTGCGAAGACGGCGTCGAGGCCGCGCTTGCCCAGCTCGCGTTCGAGCAGGGAGGCGGCGCAGACGTCATCGGCGTCGCGCTCGATCTTCGCCGACTCACGCTCCTGAGCCGAGCACTCGGCGGCGACGTCGCGGGCCTCGGCCCGTTTCGGTGCCTCCTCTCCCTCCCCCAGCGCCGCCAGCAGGGCGCGGTGGACGAGCAGGTCCGGGTAGCGGCGGATCGGCGAGGTGAAATGCGTGTAAGCGGCACTGCCGAGGCCGGCGTGGCCACTGTTGCGCTCGCTGTATTGCGCCTGTTTGAGCGATCTGAGCACGAGCGATGTATACGCCTCCATACCGTGCCCGCGCCGCGCGGCCTCACGCCGGGCGAGACGGCTGGCAGCAGCGGCGACGTCGCCCGCCTGTTGCGGCGAGAGACCTTGGCCGAGCGGCGGCGTCGGCACCCCAAGTGCTGCCAGTTGCTCGAGCAGGTGCTCGATCCGGGCCGCGTCAGGCAGGGCGTGAACCCGATAGATCGCCGGCACCCGCTTACGCTCCAGAAACTGGGCAACCTGCTCGTTGGTGAGGATCATCAGCCGCTCGATCAGCCGGTGCGCCTCGGTCTGCTCGACTGCCCGGGCAGCAAGAACGTCGCCCTTGGCGTCGAACTCGAACTCCGGCTCAGCGGATTCGACGTCGAGGCTGGAGCTGCTGCGCCGCTCGGCCAGCTCGGCGGCGACATCGCGGGCCGCCTGCAGCGGTTCGGCGACCCCTTCCGGAGCGCCGGCGCGACCGGCAAATATCGCATCGAGTTGGTCGTAGTCGAGGCGGGCATCGGAGCGAATCCGGCTGCGGTAAAAGCGGGTGCGGCGGACTTCCGCGCCCGGGCCGAGCTCGATCTCGGCCGTCACCGCCAGCCGCTCGACACCGGGGGCGAGACTGCAGGCCTCGCTGCTGAGCGCGTGCGGCAGCATCGGCTCGACCGCCCCCGGCACGTAGGTGCTGTTGGCGCGGCGCCGCGCCTCCACGTCCAGCGGCGAGCCCGGCCGCACGTGGGCGGCGACGTCGGCGATGTGGATCCAGATCCGCGCCCCGTCACCCTCACGCTGGGCAGAGACGGCGTCGTCGAAGTCGCGCGCGCTCGCCGGGTCGACCGTAAAGGTGCGCAGCTCGGTGAGGTCACGACGCGCCGGCGAATGCCGCTCGGCCGCCTCAGCCGCCCGCTCCGCCTCGGCTTCGAGGGCCGGGTGGAAGCCGCGGAAGCCGAGCCGCTCGCGCAACAGTGCCGCGACCGCGTCGCGGGCCGAGGGCGTGGTGTCGCGACTGCGCCCCCTGGCCGCCGCTTTGCTCCGTCCCGGACCCCGGGCAGTCCGCCGCCGCTCCATCAGCCGACCTTGCCGGCCAGCACTTCCAGCGCCCGCTGCTTCCCCTCATCCGGCTGCGTGCTCGGGTTGTCGCTCGCCTTTACGTCCGGATGGATCCCGTGACTCCGCGCTAAGTTCACCCCTGCTGGCGTGAAGTACTCGCCGACGGTCAGCTTGATGGCTCCACCGTTGGAGAGCCCTTTCTCCTCCTGGAAGACCCCCTTGCCGTAGGAGCGGGTTCCGACCACCGGGGCCTTGGCGTCATCGGCGAGCGCCGCGGTGAGGATCTCCGCCGCGGAAGCAGTGCCGCGGTCGATCAGCAGCACTAGCGGCCGCTCCGGCAGGTTGCCGCCGACGGTCTTGTGGACGTCGTCGCCCTGCGTGCGCGAGCTGGTACGGACGACCACTTCGTCCTTGGGGAGGAAGATGCTGGCGCTCAGAACCGCCTCCTGAAGGAGGCCGCCGGGGTTGCCGCGCAGGTCGAGGACGATCCCTTCCGCGCCTTCGTGCTCGACCTTCTTCACAGCTTCCTCAAGCTGGGCGCTGGAGTCTTCGCTGAAGCTGAGCATCCGCACGTAGCCGAGCTTCTTGCCGCCCTTTTTGGCCACTTCGCTGCTCACGTTCGGCAGCGAGACCTCGGCCCGGGTCAGCTTCAGCCGGCGCGGCTTGCCGCCCTTATGAGGAATGACGCCGACCGTCACCTCGGTCCCTTCCGGGCCTTTGATCTTCGCCGTTGCTTCGGCGCTGCTCTCGCCGGCGATTGATTTGCCATCGACGGAGACGATCGTTTCGCCCGGTTTGATCCCAGCCTTGTCCGCCGGCGAACCGGGAAAGACTTGGGCGACTCCGAGTCCGCGCTTGACCGGCACGACACTGAGCCCGATCCCGGAGAAGTGCCCTTCGATCTGCTGGTTGAAGCTTTCCAGGCTTTCCGGCGAGAAGTATTCGGTGAAACGGTCGTGGTGGCGCCGGCGTAGCTCGCGCGCCATCCCCTGCAGCGAGGCGTTCTTCAGCTCGGTCGGGCCGACCGGCCGGTAGTAGTTGTTTTCGATGACTTCCGTGGCTTCCGCGTTGAGACTGGCGGAGGAGTTGACGAAGGCGTCGCGGAGGAATTCCGGCAGCTTCGCCGGGTGGCCGCCGAGCCAGATCCCCAGGCAGAGGAAGGCGATCAGCGCCGCCCCGAAGGCGACGGCCGCGCGCCCGCTCACGCAGTCAGACCTTGAGGAAGCGCCGCAGCGTCAAACCCGATCCCAGTGCCGAGACCACCACGGCGGCACCGAAGAGGATCGCGATCAGTGCTGGAAAGGAGAGCGTGCTGCTGTTTTGAGCGGCCAGGAAGGAGAAAGTGTCGCTCAGCGGGTCGACGATCGTGATCTTGCCGAGCCACAAAATAAGTATGGCGATCGCGCCGCCGAAGAAGCCGACCACAACCCCCTCGATCATGAACGGCCAGCGGATGAACCAGCGGGTGGCGCCGACCAGGCGCATCACCTCAACCTCGCGGCGCCGGGCGTAGATCGAGAGCCGGATCGTGTTGCCGACCAGCATCAGCGAGGCGAGGATCAGCAGCGCCGTGATGATCGTCAGGACGATCTTCAGGGCACTCGTCACCTGCTCGATCTTTTGCGAGGACTGCTGGCGGTCGAAGACTTTGCCCACCACCGGCGAGATCGGCTGCGCCTTGCCGTCCGCGGCGGTCGGCGCGATCGCCGTGCGCAGCCCTTCCAGGTTGCTGGCGTCGTCGGGCGTGATCTTGAAGCTGGCGGGCAACGGGTTGGTGCTCAGCTGCGAGGTCAGTTCCTCGCTTTTCTTGGCGCCGAGCGTTTCCTTCAGTTCTTCGAGGGCTTTCCGCTTGCTGACGTATTCGACCGTCTGCACGTGTGGCAGCGCCGCCAGCTTGCCGCGCAAGTCGGCGACTTCGGCCTTGGTGGCGTCGGCGTAGATTTCGACCTGCAGGTTGAGCTCGTTGCGCACCTGGTCGCTCTTGCCCTGAGCCGTCTGGAAGACCGGAATAAGGACGCCGAGCAGGACCACGGTGACGACCGTCGTCACCACCGCCGCGAGGCTGGGGGCGGCGTTGCGGCGCAGGGCGCGGATTGCCTCTTGGAAGAAGAAGACCAGGCGGGACATCTACAGCAGGCCCTCGTGACTGTGCCCGTTGGTGGTGGTCCCCTCGCCGTTGTGGCCGACACCCATCTCGGCCCGCATCCGCACGCCGAATTCGGTCGTCGACTCCTCGGTGTAGCCGCCGCTGACCTCGTCGCGGACGACGCGGCCCTCGTAGAGCTCGACGACGCGCCGCTGCATGTTGTCGACCATCTCGCGGTCGTGGGTGACGACAAGGACGGTGGTGCCGGTCTTGTTAATCCGGTAGAGCAGCTGCATGATCCCGATCGAGGTGACCGGGTCGAGGTTGCCGCTGGGCTCGTCGGCCAGCAACAGCGGCGGGTGGTTGACGAAGGCGCGGGCGACGGAGACGCGCTGCTGCTCGCCGCCGGAGAGCTGATCGGGGTAGCTGTGCAGCTTGGTCGAGAGACCGACCAAGCGCAGCGTCGCCGGTACCTGCTCGCGGATTTCGTGCCGGCTGGCGCCGATCACCTGCAGCGCGTAGGCGACGTTGTCGTAGACGGTGCGGTTGGGGAGAAGCTTGAAGTCCTGGAAGACGGTCCCGATGTTGCGCCGCAGCTGCGGGATTTTCTTCTCCGAGAGCTTGCCGATATCGCGGCCGGCGATCTTGACGCTGCCCTCGGTGGCGGTCAGCTCGCGGATCAGCATCTTGATCAGCGTCGACTTGCCGCAGCCGGTCGGGCCGACGAGGAAGACGAACTCGCCGCGACCGATCGCCAGGTTGACCCGATCGAGCGCCATGTGGCCGCCGGGGTAGACCTTGGTGACGTCGTTCAGCTCGATGATCGGCGCGCGTTTGCCGCGCGGCCGCTCGGGCTGCTCGTTCCGCTGCTGTCTCTTTCTAGCTCTAGCCATGCGTGGGTGGGTTCTGCGGAGACAGGGTGACTCCTTCGCCCCGCCGGCAACGCAAGACTGCGCCCAGATCGAGGTTGGCGAAATCCTAGCGAAGCGTTAGCAAACGCTCATACTGCATCTGGCGCCTCAATGGCCTCGCCTGGACCGGCGTGACGTGGGCGGTGACGCGCGCCACCGGCAGGTCGACGGCGCGACGCAGACGCTCGGGAAGATCAAGTCGCAGCCAGCGGGACACTCCGCGCGGCAAAGTCGAGACGATCACTTCGTCGAACTCGCGGGCATGGATCGCATCACCGGCGGCCGCGAACGGATCGGGGTCGCCAACGATCGTCTCCTCGACTCCCAGCCCCGCCGCGCGCATCCGCGCCGCGCCCGCCTCGGCCCGGGCAATCGCCTCCGGCCAGCCGGCCTTCATATCGGCCGCCCAGGCGAAGCCGTGCGGGACAGCGGGGACGAGCAGGGTGAGACGGGCGACCGGGCAACGCTGCCGCAGAGCGACAATCAGCTCCGGGGAGTCGGCGGTGCGGTTGGCGACGACGAGGATTCTGCGCTGCTGGGACATGGCGCTCCTTTCGCGGTTGCCGAGCGAGAATCCCGGCGCCGCCTAACCCCTGGC
>Ga0105242_10002495_pt1 | contig 14431 bp, 8 predicted proteins | sample KBSM24metaG_FD_81521 | JGI IMG/M metagenome (GOLD analysis project Ga0105242, IMG submission 81521) | Miscanthus rhizosphere microbial communities from Kellogg Biological Station, Michigan, USA - KBS M2-4 metaG | ecosystem: Host-associated > Plants > Roots > Rhizosphere > Soil | place: Michigan...
GGAATTCGCCAGCGCCATATGACAGTCCAGTCGATTTACAAATACCGGCGTGTCACTTGTGTATCGATCGATTAATTCCCTGGTCGGCAATTTCGCTTCAGGCCAACGCTCATGGTCCCAATCGCCGCCGGTCACCCAACTGTCCGGGGGAACTTGTGGCAGGAAGTTGCGAATTCGATCCGCAAATTCCTGCGGCGTGTCGGCGTCCCGCAGGTCGACGCTCGAAAGTTGAAATCCTCCGCTCATGAAGTGCACGTGAGCATCGTTGAAACCCGGCAGGACCAGCCGGCCCTGGGCGTCGATAACTTTAGTCGCCGGACCGGCAAGTTGCTTGATGTCATCAGTCGAACCAAGTGCAACTATGCGAGTGCCAAGGATTGCGATCGCCGAGGCCGCCGGCTGATCAGGATCCATCGTGTGGACGTTGCCGTTGATGATGATGAGATCAGCGGCGCATGCGAGACGGGTAACGTTAGGGGTCATAAGCTTAGTGTCAGTACCGGGAGCGGTAGCGACCGGATCGACAGTGATCTCTCAGGCCATGTAGATCCGATCATTGAGTTGTCGCTTGATCCCGTCGCTACCGCTCAGGGTACTGACACGAAGCGCAAGTCAACAGCTTGCGGTACAAAAGCGCGCGTAGTGTATCATCCCCTTATTCATCTTCATGGCAGCCAACGAACAGCAAATCGAAAAAAAAGACGCGGTCATCGATGAACTTCAGGACATCGTCGGCGATGAAAACGTTCTGTTCGAGCCCGACGAATTGCTGGTCTACGAATGCGACGGCCTGCCGCAACACAAGCACCTGCCGCGCGCCGTGGTCTTTCCCAATTCCACGGAAGAGACTGCCGACGTTCTCGCTTTACTTCATGCAGAAGGCATTAGCTTCGCACCGCGTGGCGCCGGAACGGGTTTGTCCGGCGGCGCGCTGGCCGTCAATCGCGGAATTGTGATCGAGATGGCGCGCATGCGGAAGATACTCGACGTCGATCCTGAAAATCTGACGGCGCGGGTGCAGACCGGGCTGGTGAACGCGCAGCTTTCGCGTGCCGTCGCGCATCATGGACTTTATTACGTGCCCGATCCTTCCAGTCAACCTTCGTGCACGATTGGCGGCAACATCGCTGAGAACGCCGGTGGCATTCATTGCCTGAAGTACGGAACCACGACCGATCACGTGCTGTCGGCGCGGGTGGTGCTGTCCGATGGCTCGATCGTCGAACTCGATCGGGGCGCGTCGGGTTACGATCTGGTTGGCGCCTTTGTCGGCTCGGAAGGCACGTTTGGCATTGCGACCGAGGCGACCGTGAGACTCACGCGGATCCCGCCCGCCGTGCGTACTTTGTTGGCTGATTTCACTGATGTCGATCTCGCCAGCCGCGCAGTCTCGGCAATCATCGCTGCGGGGATGCTGCCGGCGGCGTTGGAGATGATGGATAACGAAATCATCCGCGCGGTGGAAGCCAGTGTCTTCAAAGCCGGCTTGCCGATTGATGCGCAAGCGGTGCTGCTGGTTGAACTGGACGGCATCGATGCGGGCCTCGATGAAGAGGCGGAAAAGGTCGAGACGATTTTGCTGGGCCATGGCGCGCGCTCGGTTCGTTTGGCTTCAGATGAAAAGGAGCGAAAGCAACTGTGGGCGGCGCGGAAGGGTTCGTTTGGCGCGGTAGGCCGTTTGAGCCCGGACATCATGATTCAGGACGCGGTGGTCCCGCGTTCACGTCTGCCTGAAGTGCTCGCTGAAACCTATCGCATCAGCGCCCAATACAAAATCAAACTGGCGAACGTCTTTCACGCCGGCGATGGCAATCTGCATCCGCTGATCTGTTTTGATTTGCGTCGTGGCGATGACCTCGAGCGAGTGCGCCAGGCCGGCCGCGAAATTATGGAGACCTGCGTGCGTGCCGGCGGATCAATCACGGGTGAGCACGGCGTTGGTCTCGACAAGAGCAGCTATCTGCCGCTGATATTTTCGGATGATGACATGAACGCGATGTTGCGCGTACGGGCGGCATTCGATCCATCGGGCCTTTGTAATCCGGGAAAAATTATTCCGTTGCCGCGCGGCTGTGGCGAAGCGCGCGCCGTCGCGACAGCCAGCGTGTCAGAATCCCGATATGTCGGGATAGCGACCGGATCAAGTGAATCTCCCGGCGTTATTGATCCGGTCGCTATCCCGACATTTCGGGATTCTGATACGACTGCGCCGACCGCCGGTCGAGTGAAACCTCTGCTGGCGGAACGCATGAAAGAGGGACGGCTCGCCAATGAATTCAAACGGCTGGTGGCCGGTTCGAATGTCACACGCCTTTCGGACCACACTTTCGCTGATTCAATTCAATCGAACAACGCGGAACGCGTACTCGTTCTGACGCCTGGTTCGACTGCTGAAATCAGCCAAGTCGTCGATCTCGCTGCTCGTGAGAGTCAGACGTTAGTCCCAGCGGGAGGAGCGACGTTTCTGGACGCGGGAAACCTGCTCGAGCGACCGAATTTGATTGTGACCACGCGCCGCCTCTCGAAATTAATTCATCATGAGCCGGCAGATTTGGTGGCCACCGCCCAGGCCGGCCTGACCTTGCGAGAGTTTCAAGATCAATTACGCCAGAAAGGACAGTGGCTGCCGATTGATCCGCCCGATGATGGAACGGCAACCCTCGGCGGTGTGGTTGCGACTGGTATGTCCGGGCCGCAGCAATTTGGTTACGGGCCGCTGCGGTCCTTCGTCATCGGCTTGCGCGCGATTCTCGCCGACGGAACCACGATCAAGGCTGGCGGCAATGTCGTTAAGAACGTTGCCGGTTATGATCTTTGCAAACTTTTTACCGGCAGTTACGGAACGCTGGGCATCATCACCGAAGTTACCTTTAAGTTGCGGCCTGTGCCGTTTGAGACGCGAACAATCGTGGCATCCGGGCAACGCTCGGCATTGACGAAGATTGGGAAGGCGATTGCGCGCGAAACTTCTCCGGTTGCCCTTGAGCTGGTTTCGCCCTCGCTTGCGAACCAGATCATTACCGAGGTTGATCGTTCCGGGCATCTCTTACTGGTTCGCTTCGCGGGAGCCTCGCGCGCGGTCGTAGTCGAAACTGCACAAGCATTAAAGATGCTGCGGGAACAAAATGTTATTTGTGCAACGCAGGACGAGGACGAAGAAATTTGGAGCGGCGTGAGCAAAGCGGCAAGCGTCGGCAGTAAGAATTTGATATGGCGCGCGAACACGCGACCGAGCGAGTTAGCTTCGTTCCTCGATGACCTGCCTCCGCTTGAGCAGGATGAAGCGTCGCATGTTGACTTGCAGTGGCAGGCGAGTCTGGGCGACGGCCGTTTGCGGGTGATGGCGCGGGCACCGGTGTATCCGGGAGAGTCAGTGCGCATGCTTCAGCGCATGCGGCAAAAAGCAGAGGGTCTCGGCGGTCATCTAATCATCGAAAGAGCGCCGACGGACATCAAGAACGAGATCGACAGCTGGGGTGGCCCAGGTTCGGCCACTGAGTTGATGCAGCGCGTGAAGCATCAACTCGATCCGCAGAACCTGTTTTCGCCGGGCAGGTTTTTCAAATAAAGCTGTTTGATTTATTAGGACGGCGGTTCTATAAACATTTCGCTCATTCGGAGCGAAATCGAAGCACTGGAGATCGTCATGAACCGGTTTACAAAATTCAAGGCAATTCGACTCGGCGCAACGCTTTCATTGTTGGTTTGCTTTTCGGCAACGCTTAGCCTGCCGCCATCACGAATCGATGTTGGCCCAACGGCGGCGGCGGCCTCCCGCGAACCGGTGCGCGCGCGTCATGGCGTCGTGGCATCGACCAACGAGGTTGCTTCGCGCGTCGGTGTCGACATCATGAAGCGTGGTGGCAACGCGGTTGATGCCGCTATCGCCGTGGCGTTTGCTCTGGCCGTCACGCATCCGGCCGCGGGTAACCTCGGTGGCGGCGGTTTCATGATGATTCGTTTGAAAGATGGTCGCAGTACGGCGATTGATTATCGCGAGATGGCGCCGGCGGCGGCGACGCGCAACATCTATCTCGACAAAAACGGCAACGTGATTAAGGGCGAGGGCGGATCAATTGAAGGCTATCGCGCGGCCGGCGTGCCGGGCACGGTGCGGGGGATGGAGTTGGCGCTCAAGAAATATGGCTCGGGCAAATTGAGCTGGGCCCAGTTGATTGAACCAGCGCGACGGCTGGCGGCGAATGGTTTTACGGTCACGCGCACCCTCGCGCGCTCATTGCGTGGCCGGCGCGAAGTAACCCAGGGAGGCGAGACGGTCGAAGAAGATCGTTATTACCTTGCGACTTATCCCGAAACGAAGCGTATCTATCTCAACAACGGCAATCTCTACAACGAAGGCGATCTCTTCCGGCAACCTGACCTCGCAGCGACCTTCGCGCGTTTGCAGCGTGGCGGCCCAAACGAATTTTATGAAGGCCAGACGGCGCGGCTGATCGCGGATGACATGAAGCGCAACAACGGCCTGATCACTATGGCTGACCTGCACGGGTACGTGGCGAAAGAGCGCGAGCCTCTGCGCGGAAATTATCGCGGTTACGAAATCATTTCGATGCCGCCACCATCCTCGGGCGGAGCGGTCTTGATCGAGATGCTCAACATTCTCGAGGGCTATGATCTCAAAAAAATGGATGCGGCTTCGTCAGAGCGTTATCACTTGATGACCGAGGCGATGCGCCGCGCCTTTGCCGATCGCGCCGAATACATGGGCGACACAGATTTCGTGAAAGTCCCAATCACGGGCTTGATTGATAAGAAGTACGCGGCGCAATTGCGCAGCACGATCAATCTCGATCATGCGTCCACCAGCGAACAGGTCAAAGCGGGCAAGCCGCTCGGTTATGAATCTGAAGAGACGACGCACTTCACGGTAGTCGACGGCGATGGCAACGCAGTCTCGAACACCTACACCCTGAACAACTCGTATGGATCGGCCGTGGTCGCGAAGGGCACCGGCATCATCATGAATGACGAGATGGACGACTTTGCCGCCAAGCCCGGCACGCCGAATCTCTATGGTTTGATTCAGGGCGAGCGCAACGCCGTCGCGCCACGCAAGCGGCCGTTGTCGGCGATGACGCCGACATTCGTCTTGCGCAAAGACGGCTCGCTGTGGTTTACGGTCGGCAGTCCGGGTGGTCCCACCATCATCAACACCGTGCTCGACGTAATCACCAACGTCATCGACTTCAACATGAACATTCAGCAGGCCATCGATGCGCCGCGCATCCATCATCAATGGCTGCCTGACGAACTCGTCTACGAGCCTTACGGTTTGTCGGGCGATACGCAGAAAGCGCTGACGAAGACCGGTCACAAGTTAGTTAAGAAGCCACGCTATCTCGGGGACTGCGAAGGGATCATGATCGAAGAGAAGACCGGGATTCGTTTGGGTGCGACCGATCCGCGGAGGAGTGATGGGTTGGCGGTTGGATATTGAGAATACGAAGCGGTCGCGGAGAACGAAGCAAACCGAGAAACGAATCACCATGAGAGTCGATCCAAACATTTATGATTCCGCCCGTGTCGGCATGCATATCCGAAGCAGATGAAATTCAGCGAATTAATCAGGCTTCTCGAAAACAACGGATTCCAGCTGTTCAAGGAGAAAGGCTCTATTCGTTACTATTCCAAACCAGGACACCATAACCTGATTCGTGTTGATTTTCATGGCGCGAAAGAAGTCCCAAAGGGTACGTGTCATGCTATTCTAAAAGCCGCGGGAATCAAGCAGGGGTAATATGATCGATCTAAAGTATTCACTTGTAATCGAAGCGACTACTGACCCGACGTTTTTCGGATTCTATTCGCCGGATCTCGAAGGTTTTACCGGTGTCGGTCATTCAATTGAGGATTGTCTTTACAAGGCCAAATGGGGAATGGAAGAGCACGTCGCACTTTTGTCTGAGCAAGAGTTACCAGTTCCTGCGCCGAATTCGAATCCTACCGTAATCGTCCAAAACGAAGCACAGCTAGCCCCGGCCGCCTAGCTTCATAAAGAAGCGATGGCCGCCGAAATATCAAACCTCTCAATCGCCCTGGCGACCGAAGAAGAAAAACTTCTCGCTTGTGTGCATTGCGGGCTTTGTCTGGAAGCATGTCCGACCTACGTCGCCACCGGTGATGAGAACGACGGGCCGCGCGGTCGCATCTATTTGATGCGCGCAGTGAAGGAAGAACGGCTCGCGCCGGACTCGCCCGCCTTTCGCGCTCATATCGATCGGTGCCTGGGATGTCGCGCTTGCGAATCGGCGTGTCCGGCGGGAGTGCAATACGGGCAGTTGCTGGAATCGGCGCGCGCAGAGATTCTGCAGGCGCAAACGAAACCTAGAGGGACGGCCCGTCTGCTCCAATTCATTTTGAAATATGTGTGGCCCCGGCCATCACTTTTGCGCGCGAGTTTCGCGATGGCGCGAATCGTCCGCGACTCGCGATTGGCGGACCTGTTGATTAGGACCGGAATCGCCAGGGGCATTTCCACTCAGTTTGAATTTGCGTTGGCGTTGTTGGACGCGTCTCGTGACGCAGAGGTGAACAAAGAATCGGGCGCTGCCAGGATGGCTGCGAATCCCGACAAGTCGGGACAGGATGCATGCGCTCCGGCGCTGCTCTTCAAGGGCTGCGTTATGGAAGGATTGTTCGAGCCGGTAAACGCAGCCACCCGGCGGGTTTTGGAAATTAACGGCAGCGAAGTGCGCGTGCCGCCGGATCAGGTTTGTTGCGGCGCGCTGCATGCGCACGCGGGCGATCTTGCAGGTGCTCGCGCTCTCGCGAAAAAGAACATTGACGCGTTTGCCGGCGGCGATATGCCAATCGTTACCAATGCGGGCGGTTGCGGCGCCATGCTCGTCTCGTATGCGCATCTGTTCGAGCATGACGCGCAGTACGCCGAGCGTGCCCGCCAATTCAGTGCGCGTATCAGAGACGTCGGGCAACAACTTCACGCAATTGCTTTTCGCAATGGCGCGAATATCGGTTTCGAGCGCACTACCTACGATGCCTCCTGTCACTTGCTGCACGGTCAACACGCGGCCGATGCGTCTCAGCAGATGCTTTGGGCGATTCCCGATTTGAATTTCACGATGCTGAATGGCAGCGATGTGTGCTGCGGCGGCGCCGGTGTTTACAATTTAATGCAGCCGGAATTGTCTGACGAGGTGCTCGCCGAAAAGCTCAGTAATATCGAGCAGTCCGGCGCGAAGGTCCTGGCCACCGGCAACCCTGGTTGTCATATGCAGATTGCGGCCGGCGCGCGTCTGGCGAAGATTCCGCTGCGCGTGTGTCATCCGGTAGAGTTGCTCGATGAGTCATATGCGCGCGCCGGGTATTACGATAAATCCTGAAACGCGACCTTTCCGCTGACAATCGCGAGCCGCACTTCACCTTTGTCATCGAGTGCCACCAGGTCGGCGCGTTTACCCGCTTCAATTGATCCGCAGTCATCGTCGATTCGCAGCAGTCGCGCCGGGTTCGTCGAACTCATCTGCGACACCTGTTGCTCAGAGAAGCCGAGAGACATCATCAAGCGCACCGCGTCGAGCATGGTGATGACCGAACCCGCGATACTGCCCTGGGCGTTTTGCGTGCGACCGTTCTTAACCGTAATCGTCTCGCCCCAAATTTCGTACTCACCATCACCGCGTCCGGCGGCTGCGATTGAATCGCTGATTAAAGAGACGCGCTCCGAAGTCTTATTGCGCAAGATTAGTTTGAGGATCGCCGGATTGAGATGAATGCCATCGGCGATGAGGTCACAGGTCACCTCGTCTTTTATTAAGCCCCACCCGACGGGGCCCGGTGATCGATGATGCAGCGGCGTCATCGCATTCATGAAATGCGTCATGTGACGCGCGCCCGCAGCCAGAGCGAGTTCCAATGTGTCTACGCCGGCACGCGTGTGCCCAAGCGAAACGATCCAGCCGCGTTTCGTTAATTCATCGATCAGTTGAATGCCTCCGTCGATTTCGGGCGCGACCGTCGTCATGTGCACTGCTTGATGGTCGTTAATCGTAGGCAGCGCGTTGAGATCTGCAGCGCTGCTAAAGGTTCGAAAGTGCTCGCGGTGAAGCGCCCCACACTGCTGACTGTTAACAAAAGGACCTTCGTAATGGACGCCCAGCGCACGCGCGGCCGGTGGACGTAAGGCGGATCGCTGCTCGCTGATGAGGTGCGCAATCGCCTTTGTCGATGCTTCGTATTGGCTAACTTCACCCGGGACCAAGGTGGGCACCCAACCGGTAATTCCCCGGCTCGCCAGAAAGGCAGCCAGTTGATGAAGGCTTTCGGCCGTGGCATCCATCGTATCGACGCCGACCGCGCCGTGAATGTGGACGTCAATGAACCCGGGGAAGAGCGTCAATCCGGTGAGGTCGATAACCGATTCAGTTCCAGGCGCAACTTCTGTTGAATCTGAGACGGCGGAAATACGGCCATTGTCGATTAGCAGACTTGCGGCTCCGATAGTTCGATCGGCGAGGACGATCCTTGCATTCCGAAGCAGGATTGATGCGGGCTGATTAGGCATTGCGAAGCACGTTCATTGTAACAGAGGCGGAAATTAGTCTGGCCAATAAGAATGCCTGCGATTTGCGCCGCAGGCATTCGGTGGTGATCAGTTAAGCCGCGAACTAGAACAACAGTTTCGCGCCGACCTGGATGGTGCGCGGATCGCGCACGGCAATCACCTGGCCAAACGTGCCTGCTGTGGTTGAGGCCTGGATGGTACGAAAGTTGGTGTGATTGAAAACGTTGAATAACTCTGCCCTCATTTGCAGGCGGGTTTGACCCTCACCGAATCGGAAAGTCTTGAACAATGAAAAATCGACCCGCCGTGTCGGTGGGCCGTTGAGTACTCCACGCGCTGAATTGCCCACGACATTCGCTATGGCGGCGGCGGCGCTCGTCGGGTTCGCTTGCACGCATGAGGTATTGAAATACTGTTGGAAGGTGTGCGGTGCGTTTTCGTTTGGATCGCAGAGCAGATTGGGTCGATTGCCCGCCACCAATGCCGGCACGTTGCCCAAGCCGGCGGCGTCGAAATTGGTCGTGAGCGTGAATGGCAGTCCGCTCTGAATTGTCACGATGCCCGAAAGTTCCCAGCCGCCCAGCACCTGCCCGACTATGTCATGGCGCTTATGAAACCAGTGCACTTCGTAAATATAGTTGGCGGTAAAAATGTGACGGCGATCCAACGCCGCGCGGCCACGGTCAATTGAGATGTCGTACGAATTCTCAGGCGCAGTGGCGCGGTCGGTCGGATTGTCCGTCAAGTTTTTCGCCCAGGTATATGCGACGTTGACCTGTGACGATCCGCTGAATCTCCGTTGGCCCATTACCTGGAGGCTGTGGTAGTTCGAGTTGAACTGCGGGGTAATCATATTGATCGAACGGTACCCGCGGAACGGCCGGATCTGATCGAGAATTGTCGACGACAAACCGTTCCCGCCAAAGTATGTTCCTGGTGATTGGCAGGGCACCGTGGTGACTCCCGGAGTCTGCAGGGTGTCGTTGCGGTTAACTGGAACGCAGTTCTGGGTCAGCGCATATCCCGGCGGCAATTCATTTAATTCAAACGAGCCGATTAAGTGCGTTCCCTTGGAACCAAAATAGCCGGCGCTGAACATAGTCCTGGCGCCCAGCATCTGTTGCCATTCCAGGGACCAGTGCTGCATGTAAGGGTCTTTCCATTCAGGTTGAATTCCGCGAATACTGACGATCGAGCCGGTGGTCAGATTGGTGCCCGGCGGCACCGGCTGATTCAAACTGGTCAGACCAACCGCGACGGTTTCCTGATAAGGCGGATTGGTGCCGATGTTCTGTTCATAAGTTCCGCTCAGCACTTGATCGTAGTAGATGCCATAGCCCGCGCGAATCGACGTCGTGCCCTTACCGAAGGGATCCCAGGCAATGCCGACGCGAGGGGCGAAATCAGTCCTGGGCGCCTTCACGATGTACTTTCCGTATGGAGATACGGCGGGCGTGCAATTTGGGGCCGATTGTAAATTCTGGCTGTTAACAATCATGCCGTTGCAGAAGTTGCCCGTGCCTGCGATGCGGTTACCGTTGCCCGCTACCTGCGGAGCATTCGCGGGATTGAACAGGCGCGCATCGAAGTTGGACAGCCGCCCATTCTTGTCGTACGGCGAGCCGAAGTACGAGTAGCGAACGCCGTAATACAAAGTCAGATTTCGGCGGAGCCGCCATTCATCCTGGGCGTAAGGCTCGAGTGCGATCTGGCGCATATCGGCGATGTAATCAAAGCGCGCTTGCTGAAACGAGACATTGTTGCCAACCAGGAAGTTGGCGAATAACTGAATGTTGGCCCGGCGCGTGGGATTAGTCTCCTGTGCGCCCGCGTTCGGCGCCAGCACACTCGACTGCTGCACGCTATCTACGGTGGTATTGCGGAAGTCCGTGAACAATCCCTGATTGGCTCCAGCCAGCGCGTTTTCATTCTTGCGGTAATAGGAAAACTGATTTCCAAACTTGAGCGTGTGCGAACCTTTGGTCCAGGTAACATCGCCGGCGAAATTATGCTTGTAGGAAAAATTGTCGTAGTTGCCGAAAGTTACCAGCGGGCTAAAGCCATTAGTGTTGGCGCCGCTACCGATTTGCGGGACCATGTCGCGAGTAGCGGGAAAAGCCATCGGCGGCGTAATCGGCGAATTCGCTATTGCCAGAGTGCCAGTCGTGTCACTAATGATCGCCCCATATCCATAGTTCCAACGACCGGTCACGATCAGGTTTGAGTGGGGCAGGTACGTCGCCTGGGCCGTATGCGTTTTGCCCGGTGATTGTGTTTTGCTCGTGGAGACGCCCGGTATGCCCGAACCGGCCGAGAAGATCGAGTTAACGTCTGTGGTTGGAATCTTGTCTTGTTCGAAACGGTAATACGCGGAAAACTGATTACTGGCCGTATGGTCGATTCTAATAATCTCCTGGCGAAAGTCAGCGACATTCGGCGCCGGCCCGAGCAACTGGCGCGTTACTGGATCGGTCGGCAGCGGCATCTTCTTATAAATCGAATCGAGATACTGTTGCGCGATTGGATTAACCTGGGCAATTGAACTCATCGGCGTCCCGGCGGGCAACACGCTGGTGCAATTACCCGGATTGATCGTCGGGAATGTCGTCGCGCTGAACGCGCTCAAACAAACATCCATCGGGAAAATGCCGTTGCGCATATTGGCGTCGGGAACGGTGGCGTTAAGGATCGGATAGCGGCGATCCTTTCGCTGTTCCTCTGAGAAAAAGAAATATGTGTTATGCGGTTTAGAGTAGACTTTGCCGCCTTCCCCAAAGTGCGGAACATAGATGGGACCGCTGACCGTGCCGCCAAAGTTGTTGTATCTGAAAGGCGCGCGTTTGGCTTTCCCGTTTTCTTCACGGCCGAATGCGGGATTGGCCACGCTGTTTGACGCGAAATCATTTGCGTTAAGCTTTTCATTGCGCAGGAACTCATAGATTGAACCGTGAAATTTATCGCCGCCGGCGCGGGTGACCACATTGACCTGTCCCCCGCCGCTGCGGCCGGAGTCTGCCGTAAACAGACCGCGCTTGACGTTGAATTCGGATATTGAATCCACGCTCGGGTAAGCCTGAATCGTAATATTCGATCCACGATCAGTGACATCTGCGCCATCAATCGTGTAGGTGTTCTGTGAACTGCGAGCACCATTAACCGAAATGTTCATCGTATTGGCCTGGCCGGCCACGCCGGCTGCGCCCACGGGATTCGTCGTGCCCACATAGACCTGGTCAGACAGGTCGTTGCTGACGCCAGGTGCGAGCGTGATCAATTGCACCCAGTTGCGATTGTTCAGCGAGAGTTCGCGCGCCTGATTGCCATTAATGATCGTCGATACGGTTGCGGTACTGAGTTCGACTGCGACCGGATTCGCTTCCACGGTCACCACCTCGCGGACGTTGCCCACCTCGAGCGTGATATTCAGATTAGTTAGCTTGCCGACATCTACCTGTACATTGCGCGAGATATGTTTCTTGAAGCCGTTTAACTGGACGTGAACGTTGTAAAGTCGCGCGTTCAGATCGCGCGACGTGTACGCTCCATCGTCGTTAGTAAACATTGTGCGGATGACTTGATTGGTCGCCGGGTCTCTGACAATTACTGCTGCGCCTTTGACTACTGCTCCCGACTGGTCCTTCACTGTGCCTACGATTCCGCCCGTGATTTCCTGCGACACGGCAATGCCGCTACCGGCGAAAAGCACAACCGCTGCGAGCAAACAAAGTACAAACCTGGAGTTGAGTTTCATGATCATGTCTCGCGATGGTCCATCATTGTCGACACTCCGTCGTTACTTTGTTTCCGGGTGATCGGAGTTGCTTTGCGCATACCTTGAAGCCGGGGGGCACAGTCCGGTTTGCCCCACATTTATCGCGGAAGGCGGAAAATCCGCAACTGTCAAAAGTGACAGGCCAGAAAGCCACCCACCCCGAGCGCCTGACCGCCGCCCCTCCAAATGAGGCGCAGATGAAGGCAAACCGCTGGGTGAAGGACTAAAAGACGCGGGCGGCTCCTAGCAAAAACGAAATGCCTGCGACTTGCGCCGCAGGCATTCGGTGGTGGTTGATTGACTACGCGAATTAGAAAGTCAGCTTCGCGCCGATTTGAATCGTGCGCGGGTCGCGCACGGTACTGATTTGACCAAAGAGCGTCGAAGTAACGTTGGTACTCGCGATCGCGCGGAAGTTCGTATGGTTAAAGATATTGAAGACTTCCATACGAAGTTGCAGGCTGGTTTGCCCCTCCGACCTGATCGGAATGTTCTTGAACAGCGAGAAGTCAAAGCGCTTCGTCGGTGGTCCGGTGATCGCGCCGCGGGCTCCGTTCCCAACCACGTTCGGAATTCCCGAATTGATTGTTGGGTTCAGCTGATAGCAGCTGGTATTGAACCACTGCAGGAACAGATGCGGTGCGTTCGCATTCGGATCGCAAATCGTGTTCGGACGCGAGCCGGCAATCGCTGCCGGAATCAATCCCAGGCCGGCCGGATCCCAGTTTGACGTCGTGGGCGTGAACGGGAGTCCGCTTTGCAGAGTTACTATGCCGGAAACCTCCCAGCCGCCCAGGGCCTTGCCGACGAAATCATGACGCTTCTCGAAGAGCGGAATGTCATAGATGTAATTCGCGGTAAAGATGTGACGCCGGTCGAGCGTGGCGCGGCCATAATCAGCGTGAATGTCGTACGAGTTCTGCGGCGCGGTGCTGCGATCGGTCTGGTTGTCGGTCAGGTTCTTCGCCCATGTATAAGCGACGTTCACCTGTGAAGCACCGCTGAACCGATGTTGAAACAACGCCTGCATGCTGTGGTAGTTCGAGTTGAACTGCGGAGTGATCATCGTGATCGAGCGATAGCCACGGAGCGGACGGATTTGATCGAGGATCGCTTCCGACGCTGAAGAGGTAAAGGCCGTGCCGGCAACCTGACATGGCGTCGTCGGCGTGGTCGAAGTTCCGGTGGCGCACAACGTATTGATGGCCCTGCCCGGGGGAATCTCTTCCAATTCATACGCGCCGATCAGGTGCGTTCCCTTCGATCCAAAATAGCCGACGTCGATGATGGTCTTGCTGCCGATCATGTGCTGGATCTCAAACGACCATTGCTGCATGTAAGGATCCTTCCACTGAGGTTGCACCGCACGCAGGCTCGGTGCTGCCAGTGGGGCTGATCCCGGCGGACAAGACTGGCCCGGAGGAACCGGCGACGACAGGCTGGTGAGCGTGAAGCTGCAGGTTTCCTGATATGGCGGATTCACGCCGATGTTCTGTTCATAAGTGCCGTTCAGCACCTGATCATAGAACATTCCGTAACCCATGCGGACCGAGGTCATGCCCTTGCCGAACGGGTCCCAGGCAATTCCGAAGCGCGGCGCAAAATCTCCCTTGGGCGCTTTCACGACGTACTTGCCGTAAGGCGAGATGGTCGGATTGCAATTCGTCAAGGTCTTGGGATTTTGCGAATTGATAATCAAGCCGTTGCAGAAATTGCCGGTGCCGGCGACGCGGTTGCCCGCTCCCGTCACCAAAGGCGCTGCCGCCGGATTGAATGATGCCGGATCGAAATTGGAAAGGAATCCGTTCTTGTCATACGGTGAGCCGAAATATGAATAACGCACACCGTAATAGACGGTCAGGTTCCGGCGGAAGCGCCATTCATCCTGTCCATAACTTTCGAAGGCCATTTGACGCAGGTCCGCCGTCAGGTCGAAACGCGCCTGGCTAAAGCTAACGTTGTTGCCGAGGAGGAAGTTGGCCCACTGTTGCAGCGCAGTACGGCGCGCGGCATTCGCTTCTTGCGTCAAAGAGTTCGGCGCATTGACGACCGCTTGCTGAGCGCTGGTCAGCGCCGAGTTCAGGAAGCCGCTATAGGTTCAGTGGTTCGCGCCGCCC
>Ga0105242_10002496_pt1 | contig 14420 bp, 15 predicted proteins | sample KBSM24metaG_FD_81521 | JGI IMG/M metagenome (GOLD analysis project Ga0105242, IMG submission 81521) | Miscanthus rhizosphere microbial communities from Kellogg Biological Station, Michigan, USA - KBS M2-4 metaG | ecosystem: Host-associated > Plants > Roots > Rhizosphere > Soil | place...
CCGGGATGTTCCACAGCATCCAATGGAGAATGTCGTCGGTCCCGTTGCCGATCGCCGCGTCGACGTCGTGCACGATCAGGACGAAGCTCACCGTGCCGTCAGGCACGCTGCTCCAGCTCAATGCTGGCGAGATATCCGTGTCGGCCTGGGTGTATTTCGCAGGAATCTGGCCGCCGTCGGCCCATGCCGGCGTGGTCAGCGTCATCACCTGCACGTTGCCGCGGCCGCGGCCGCCTCCGCCGCGCTGGCCGGGTTGGGCAGGAGCGGCAGGAGGGGCGGGATTGGCAGGAGGCGGCTGACCGCGCTGCTGGCCGATAGCCAGCGTCGAGCACAGTGCCACGAGCGCGAACGTCGAGGACAGCAGTCGCATGTGATCGGCTCTCCTCAGGCTTACTTGAAGGACGCGGGCTGCGTCTTGCGCCAGGCGTCGTAGCGCAGCCGCAGCGTCTTGACCGGGTTGAGATTCTCGCCTTCGCGGATCACGTTCGGTCCGTGATCGGGGGCCGGCTGCGACACGGTGAGATACATCGTGTACTTGCCGTTGTTGTGCGAGTCGCCGTTGGTGTCGCCCTTCTCCGCCATCAGGATGTAGGCGACGTGCGCGGTCTTCTCGGAGCACGGAATCGCCGGCTTGGTGCCGTCGGTCGGCCACGGCGGGCAGGTGCAGCGGCTGTCGCCGCCCGATCCATCAGCCGCTTCCATCGCGGCCATCACCCGATCGGTGATCGCGCCCCTGGTGTTGAGAAAGGCCTGCACCGCGTTCGGCACGACCGTGCCGGGACGCAGGATGTTGCCCTGAATCGAATAGAAGATCTCGGTGCCCGGCACCTGGCCGTGGATGTCCTGCGAGACGTAGCCGTTGCCGAGGCCCGAGTGCCCGGCGCTGCGGCCCTGCAGATCGACGATGCCGAACTGCCGCGTCTGGAACGCCGGATCCGCGCTCAGCTGCTCGATGATCGCTTTCGGATCGGTCCCCTTCTGCAGCTCCCGAAACACCAGCATCTGGTTCTGATGGGTGTTGTCGACGCCCGCCTGGCACGCGGCGACGCCCTTGCCGGGGACGACGACGGCCTGCACACCCATCAGGAACTGGTCGTCGCGATCGACGCAGGTCGCCGACGCGATCACGACCCGTCCGGTGCTGCGATCGACGGCGATCACCGACCAGGTCGCCGAGGCGGTCGCCGGCAGGGCGAGGAGCGAGATCAGAAACAGAGCCACACGACGCATCACGAGCCTCCGCTACAGTTTGTTGACCGGGTCGCCGGCGCGCACCACGCCGGGATGCACGACGCGGGCGTTGATGCCGCGCAGGTGCAGATCCTTCCGCTCGGGCGCGTTGACGAACTTCATCGCGTCGACGCCGAAGCGCTCGACGAACTTCGAGCAGCCGGTGTGCGGCTCGGCCGTCACCTCGATGACGGCGGATCCAATCGCCAGCCGTGTGCCGGGCGGAAGATTGGCCTCGCTCAGATCCAGATCGACATACAGCTGATCGCCGGCCAGGTGCCAGCGGCTCCGCTCCCGCGCCACGAGGGCGACGAGGCGGGAGTTGATCAGATTGAGCTGCATGTCGGGATGCGGCGTGCCGTCGGCCGTCCGCCGGCTGCTCCGCAGCTTCCAGCTGTCGCCGACGAGGCCGTCCGCCGGATCGAGCTGCCCTTCCTCGAGGATCTCGCGCGCGCCGACCGCCGGCCGGCGGACGATCATCTCGAGCACGCCGTGGTCCTTCGGCGACTGCATGACTTCGTCCAGCCTCGCCTCGAGCTCGTTCGTCGTGAGGTGATGCACGTCCTTATATTACTCGCGACGGATTTACTGGACCGCGCGGTCGACGAGCGCCTTGAAGCGGGCGCGCAGGCCGTCGGGATCCGCCGGCACCGTCTGCCACATCAGGACGGTGATCAGCTCGCGGCGCGGATCGATCGTGAAGATCGTGCCGGCGGTGCCGTCCCACCCGTACTCGCCGGTGTCGAGGGCGACGTCGACGTTGCCGAGGCCCCATCCGCGCGTGCCGCCGCGCAGCTTCAGCTCCGCGTCGCTGAGACCGTTGGCCGTCATCATATCCACCGTCTTCGCGCTGAGGAGGCGCGTGCCGTTCAGCTCCCCACGGTTCAGCAGCATCTGGCTGAAACGCAGGTAGTCGGGGACCGTGGACACGAGTCCGACCGCGCCTTCGAGCAGCGTGGGGCGCTCCGTGAACGGGACCTCGGTCTCGATCTCGAACGGCGTCAGCCCGCCGCCGCGTGCCGACTGGTACACCGTCGCCAGCCGCGCGCGCTGCTCGGGACGGACCCAGAACCCGGTCTCGGTCATGCCGAGCGGCTTGAACACGCGCTCGTCGAGAAACGCGTCGAACGGCTTGCCGGACCAGATCTCGACCAGCCGCCCCAGCACGGTGGTGCCTTCGCTGTAGCGGAACCGCGTGCCCGGATCTTCCATCAACGACGCGTGTGTAATCTTCGTGATGAACTGGGACAGCGTGTCGGTGCGGACGCGCACCCGAGCGGTCCGGTAGAGCTCGGAAGTGCGGTGGCTGAAACCCGCGGTGTGCAGCAGCAGATCCTGGATCGTGATCTCGCGCGCCGGCGGACGCGAGGCGCCGTCGGGGGACACGACCCGCACCTCCTTGAACTCGGGCAGGTACTTCGAAACAGGATCGGCCAGGCTGAAGCGGCCGGACTCGTGGAGCATCATGACCGCGACCGCCGTCACCGGCTTGGTCATCGAGTAGATTCTGAAGATCGAGCGATCGGTCATCAGCGCCCGCGTCTCGAGATCCTGCACGCCGACCGCTTCCAGATACGCGAGCCTGCCGTGCCTCGCCACCGCGGCCACGGCGCCCGCGATCTTCTTCTCTGCGACGAACTCTTTCAGCAGCGCGGTGGCTTCCCCGAGCGGCGTTGACCCGAGGCCGACTTCCGCCGGCGTCGCGCGAGGGAGGGACTGTTGCTGTGCCGCGATCACTCCAAGAGAGATCAGCAGTCCAATCGCAGGCGCGCACCAGCGCAGCGCGATCTTCACTTCCCCGGCGCCGCGTGATCGAGCGTCAGCCCCACCGTCGTCCCTCGCTTGAACCCCTTCCACCCCTCGAAGTACGACTTCTTCTCCTGATCGCCTTTCAGGTAGAGATCGAAGTACGCCGTCGCAAAGTGGTCGAGGATGTTGTTCATTCGGACGGTATCCCAGACCGCGTCCGCGTAGTGCGCGAAGGCGGCCGGCTTGCCGGCCTCGGCCGCCGCGTAGGTTTCCGCCGGCGCAGGAATCGGCGCAGCGGCGTTGTGGTTGGCGTTGACGAACGTCAGCAGGTAGCGATCGGCGTTCACCGCGTCCTGATAGATCGCCTTCGTGCCCTTCTCGTACCCCGCCACTTCGTCCGCGCTCCCGGCCACGAACAGGACGGGCGTCGCGATCCCCTTCAGTCCGTCGGCGTCCCAGAAGCCGCCCACCATCCCCCACGGCGCGATGGCGATCGCCGCCTTGATGCGTGGATCGATCGACTTGCGGTACTCGGCGTTCGCGGCACCGCGCTCGGCCAGCAGTTTGTTCGGCGGCGCGCCATTGACGGTCTCGCTCGCCTTGCTGTAACCGCCGCCGATCACGTTGACCACGCCATAGCCGCCCATCGAGTAGCCGACGATGCCGCTGCGGCTGGCGTCGAGGCGGCCGCTGAGAAAGCTGCCGGAGCCCGCCTTGCCGAGGCGCTCCATCTCGTTCAGCACGAACAGTTGATCGAACGGCCGGTTATAGAGCGTGCTCGCGAACGCCTTCTGATCGTCGTAGGTGCTCTCCTTGTGATCGATCGAAACAGTGACGAACCCCTTGCTCGCGAGGTTCTCGCCGAGGTGGCTCATCAGGTAGCGGTTGCCGGGATATCCGTGCGAGATGATCACCAGCGGAAACGGTCCTTCCGTCGTCAACGGCGCCGCATCGCGGACCGCCTGGCCGTGGAGCGTTGCCGTGATGGCCGGGTCGCGGGTGACGGCGCGGTAGTCGCCGCCCGGCTTCTGGCCCGCCGCCAGCGCGGCGGGATACCAGACCTCGAGCGTCAGCGTCCGGTCGTAGCGGGCGGTCGGACCGCCTTCCTTCGTGTTCAGGATGTCCGGACGGTTCTTGTCAGTCGCCTGGATGGTGCGGACGCCGATCGCGTACTTGCCGTACGCGGCGAGGTCGGGCGCCGACGGGGTGACGGTGTCGATCCGATTCGACTGCGCGAGCACGCTGCCCGGCAGCGTGCTGAGGGCGAAGACGAGGACAAGCAGGCGGCGCGCCATCGATCCTCCAGGCAAGGTACGTTCGGGCGCTCATGTTAGCATCGGCCGTTCAGCAACCACAGCGAGGAACAGATGGCGAAAAAGAAGGCGGTCAAGAAGAAGGCCCGCCCGGCGAAGCCGGTCAAGAAGGCCGTCAAGAAGAAGAGCGCGCCGGCCGCGCGCCGCGCGTCCGCGGTTGACGCCCTCATCGCGCCGGTCAAGGGCGCGACCCGCCGGGACTTCGGTCACGTGCAACTCGAAGTCGGACGCGCCGGTGCGGCGCGGGTGAAGCGGATGATCTACCCGGTGGGATTCCACTGGGCGGTCGACATGAAGCCGGTCGTCGGCACCGAGCTCTGCATGCACGCGCACGTCGGCTTCCTCGCCCGCGGCGAGATCCACATCGAGTACGCCGACGGCTGCGTCGTCGAGCACAAGGCGCCGCAGATCATTGCGATCGAACCGGGTCACGACGGCTGGGTCGTCGGCAAGGAGCCGGTCGTGATGATCGAGTTCGATTTCGAAGGCGACACGGTCAGCCGCCTTGGGATGCCGGCGACCCACACGCACTCGTAGGCAGGCCTGAAGGCCTGCCCGGAACGGCAGACCTAAAGGTCTGCACTACTTCTGATCGATCTCCCGGAGCCGCCGCTCGAGGAAGCGGCGCTCAGGTTCCTGACGCGTCAACCCGAGGGCGCGCGTATACGATGCGCGCGCCTCGTCCAGCCTGCCAAGCCGCCGGCACAAATCCGCGCGCGCCGAGTGCGCGTGCAGGTAGTCGGCGAGAACGCCGCGCGCGAGGATCGCGTCGATGATCGTCAGCCCTGCCAGCGGCCCGTCGCGCATCGCGACCGCGGCGGCGCGGTTCAACTCCACCACCGGCGCCGGATCGGCACGGACGAGGATGTCGTACAGCGCGACAATCTGGGCCCAGTCCGTGGCTGCCGCCGCCGGCGCTTCCGCATGCACCGCGGCGATCGCGGCCTGCAGCGTATACGGACCCAGCCGCCGCATCGCCAGCGCCCGCTCGACCAGCATCGATCCTTCCGCGATCTGATCGCGGCTCCATAGCGACCGATCCTGATCGGCGAGCAGGATCAGCTCACCCGTCGGCGACGTGCGCGCCGCGCGGCGCGACTCGTGAAGCAGCATCAGGGCGAGCAGCCCCACCCCCTCAGGTTCCGGGAGCAGTTCGATCAGCAGCCGTCCGAGGCGAATCGCTTCGGCCGACAGGTCGTGCCGTGTCAGCGACTCGCCCGACGAAGCGAAGTAGCCCTCGTTGAACACCAGGTAGACCACGTGCAGGACGCTGTCGAGGCGTTCGGCAAGCTCGCCCAGCGCCGGCACTTGATACGGGATTCCTGCGTCGCGGATCTTCGCCTTGGCGCGGACGATGCGCTGGGCGACGGTCGAGGGAGACGTAAAGAAGGCGTGGGCGATCTCTTCGGTCGTGAGGCCGCAGACCTCGCGCAGCGTGAGGGCGATCTGTGCGTCCGGGGTCAGCGCGGGATGGCAACAGGTGAAGATCAGCCGCAGCCGGTCATCGTCCACGCTTTCCTCGTCGTGTCCGCCGCTCTCGCGGGCCGCCGCCTCCAGGCGCTCGGCAATCTCGGACAGCGACGCGTCGAACCGCGCCCGCTTGCGCATCGCCGAGATGCTCTTGAAGCGGCCGGTGGACACGAGCCAGGCGCGGGGGTTGGCGGGAACGCCGTCGCGGGGCCACTGCTCGACCGCGGCGGTGAAGGCGTCGTGCATCGCCTCCTCGGCGAGATCGAAATCGCCGAGCAGGCGGATCAGGGTTGCGAGCACGCGGCGCGAATCGGTGCGGTAGACCGCGTCCACCGCCGCACGCACCGGTTCGACCGCGTCCTCGCTCCCCAAACCATCAGCCTTCTACTGGTTGAACACCATGATCGGCCGGACCTCGATGCTCCCGGTCTTGACCGACGGGATCCGCGACGCGACCTGGATGGCCTCGTTCAGATCCTTGGCTTCGATCAGATAGTAACCGCCGAGCTGTTCCTTGGTCTCGGCGAACGGACCGTCGGTCGTCGACACCTTGCCGTTGCGGCTCCGGATGGTAGTGGCGGTGTGGACCGGCTGGAGCGGGTTGCCGCCCAGATAGTGGCCGCTCGCCTTGACCGACTCGGTATACGCGCCGTATTCGCCCATGAACGCGTCGCCTTCGCTCTTCGACATGCCGGCCAGCTTCTTTTCCTCGTCGTAAATCAGGCACAGATACTTCATCGCATCCTCCAAAATATGTAAGCGGGACCCTCTGAACACTGGTTAGTCGCCCGGAGGGGCCAAATTCGACAACCCGACTGCAACTCGTCTCTATGCCAGCGCGCCCAGCAGCCGGTCGACGTCGTGGATGTCGTTGAAGAGCGACGGCGAGATGCGCATGCGCTCGCCGCTCAGCGTCACCGAGACGTTGGCCTGCTTCAGGCGCCCCGCAAAGCGCCGCTCGGCATCCTGGGCGGTGAACGCCACAATCGCCGACGTGGTGCCGGCTGGGGTAATCGCGGTGAACCCGAGGCGCGGCAGCTCGTCGTGCAGACGCCGCAGCAGCGGTTGACGATGGGCGTGAATCCGCTCGATGCCGATCCGCTGCAGGTAGGCCAGCGATTCCGCGAGCGCGTTCAGCGTTCCCTGGCCATAGGTGCCCACCTGGAAATGCGCTCTCGCATCGGCCTGCATCGTCCACGTCACGGGCGTGCTCGCGGGAGGATCGGATGGCAGGTAGTGCATCGTGGTGTCCGCCTGCTGATAGCCGTACTCCGAACGGCGAATCACGCGATCGAGCAGCTCTTCGCGGACGTAAAGGAAGCCGAGGCCGAAATCCCCCATCAGCCACTTGAAGCTGGAGCAGGCGCAGAAGTCGACGCCGCTGGCGCGCACGTCGATCGGCGTGTTGCCGGCCGCCTGGACGATGTCCGCGTAGACGTAGGCATCGTGCGCGTGCGCGAGCTCGCAGACCCGCTTCAGATCGTGCTGAAAGCCGTTGTACCAGGAGACGAGCGACACCGCGACCAGCCGGGTCTTGCGGTCCACGACCTTCTCCATTTCGGCGGGATCGATCCGCCAATCGCGCGGCCGCACCAGGCGCACGTCGAGCCCGCGTTTCTGCAGTTCTCCGTAGAGAATGAGCGACCCCTCGAAATGCAGCGCGTCGGTGACGACGTTGCCGGTGTTCGCCGGCACGCCCAGCCCGTTGACCACGAGGTTCTCGCCGCGGCTGGTGCTCTCGACGAGGCTGATCTCCGCGGGCTTTGCGTTGATCAGCGCCGCGAACTGGGCCCGCACCTTCACGGCGAGATCGTCTCCGCTCCATCGCTCGCGGCTGAAGGTACGGGTCTCGATGTAGCGGCTCACGGCCTGGGCGGCTGCCACCGGAATCGGGTGGATGAACGCGCTATTGAGATAGGTCTGGCCCGCCGGGATGGCAAAATCCCGTCTGGCGGGCAGGGAACCGTCGGCCGGCTGAACGGCCGCAACGGCCGCCAGTTGCGCGGCGCCGGCCAGGAGTTCGCGACGGGTGAGGCTCATGGTGTCCAATCCTCTCACCTATAAGTGTATATTTGTCTCCAGCAGCCATTGATTCAGTTCATCCGCGACATCTTCGCAACCGCGCAGGTCACCAGCAGGCCGGTCGTGTCGTTCGAGTTCTTCCCCACCAAAACGGAAGACGGCGAACGCACGCTGCTCGAGAAAACCATTCCCGCCCTGCGACGGCTCGGCCCCGACTTCTGCTCGGTGACCTACGGCGCCGGCGGCGGCACGCGCGAGAAGACGCTGGCGATCGTCGACCGCATCCAGCGCGAACAGCGGTTGACCGCGATGGCGCACTTGACCTGCGTCAATGCCACCATCGCCGAGACCTGCACGGTGCTCGAGCAGACCCGGGCGCTCGGCATCAAGAACGTCCTGGCGCTGCGAGGCGATCCGCCCAACGGCAGCTCGGAGTTCGTCAAGACCGAGGGCGGGTTCGAGTACTCCTATCAGCTGGTGCGGCGCATCCGCGAGTTCAGCGCATTTTCGATCGGCGTCGCCGGGTTTCCTGAAGGGCACATCGCCTGTCATGAGGGGCGCCATGTCGACTGGCAACGGCTGAAAGCCAAGATCGACGAGGGCGCCGATTTCGTGATCACCCAGCTCTTCTTCGACAACCGCCACTACTTCGAGTTCCGCGAGTTCCTCGCGGCGCAGGGGGTCAGCGTCCCGATCGTGCCGGGCATCCTGCCCATCCTGAGCACGTCTCAGATCAAAAAGTTCGTCGGGTTGTGCGGTGCGGCGCTGCCCACCGCGCTGCTGTCGGAGCTGGACCGGCGCGGAGACGACGATGAGGCGGTGACCCAGTACGGGATCGAGTACGCGACGACGCAATGCGAAGAGCTTCTCCGCGAGGGCGCCCCGGGGCTGCATTTCTATACGCTGAACAAGGCGCGATCCACGACCGCGGTGGTGCAGAACCTCGCGCTCGAACGACGCGGCGCCGGCGAGACCGCGAACGTCTGAACCGCTTCAGCGAATCCCGCGAACCACGATGTCCGGCAGGACACTCGTCCCGGCCAGCAGCGGCGAACGCCGCCCGAGCAGCTCCTGATCGAAAAACTCGCGCACGATCGTCGAGGTGACCTCGACAGCGCGCATGGGCGCGATCGGCCCGAGAACAGGACGCTCACGGAGCGGGCCGCCCCAGAACACCATGTCGCTGAAGTCGAGATGCCGCGTCCCGTGGACGTCGACGCGGTAGTAGGGATGCGCGGCGCGGCGATAAATCGGATCGCTCGCGCCGGCCCGGCCGGGACGCTCCGAATACACCATGAGAAACGGACGCGGCATCGACGAGTCGATCATCGTCCCGTACTGCGGAATGCCGTCGAGATTCAGCCCGGCGCGGCAGCGCGCGTCCTCGACGCAGAATTGCGCCGAGGTCACGCCACCCATCGAGTGGCCGAATGCGCCGAGCCGGGTCAGATCCAGCCTCGCCGCGAGGCGGCCGGCTGCACTCGACTTCGGCACGCTTTGCAGCCGGTTGAGCACCAGCCTGGTATCGTCCACCCAGCGCCGGAGCGCCATGTCCGTGCGATGCAGGCCGCCGAGGTAGCCGCGCAGCAGGCGGAGCTGTTCGGCGTCACCTGTCTCACGCGTGACCGCCGCCATCGTCTCGTCCTCGGCACCCCACTCGGCAAAGACCTTCTGGATCTCCGGCAGGAAGTTGCCGTCGTTGCCGTTCATCGAGACGATGCGTCCGCCGGTCAACGTCGCCGCGGTGGCCTCGTAGGGATGGACCACGCTGAGCACCGCGTATCCGTGGCTCGCGAGATCTTCGAGCAGCGCGGTGTAGGAGCTCGGCACACCGGTGTAGCCGTGGGAAAACACGAGGACGGGAAACTTCGTGGGAGCGGCGGCCGGAGATCCATCGAGCTCGGCATGCGTCCGCACGCCTTCCAGCCTGTCGAGGGCGCCCACGGACCCGAACAGCTTCGCGAATGCCCGCACTTCCGACAGGCCTTCGCGCAGGTACGGCGCGACCGCGCCGTTGCGCGAGGATGCGGGATACCACGCGAGGACCTCGACCTCACGGAACTCACCCGCGCCGGCGAACGTTTCGGGGCGCGAGCGATCGGTCACGCGCCAGGAGGTGGTTGCGACAGGGTAGCGGCCGGTCGGCGCCGGTAGCTCGACGGCCGGCGACGGCGGCTGTGCCGGCGTCCACGCCGATGCGAGCGACGCCAGCAGGAGTTGGATTGGGACCGAGAGCATGCGGCTCATCTCAGGCCCCGCAATCTTAACCGCAGGATCGGATGGGCCAGCCGTGATCGGTGGACGATGTGGCGTTTTTCACTCCGATGTAGTGCAGGCCTTCAGGCCTGCCCGACACGGCGGACCTAAAGGTCCGCACTACACCTGACTGAAAAACGCTTTAGCCCCTTTGGCTGAAGCGTGCGATCCAGCGGCGGGGCGCCTTGACGGGCGGCGGAGTCAGCGGCAGCAGGACCCGATCGGCGGACCGCTGCGCGAACTCGTGGATGAAGAACGTGGTCCCGCACGCCACGCAGCGGTACTGCCGATCACGGTTCGGCGACGGGCACACGCCGTGGATGCCGTGGCGGCCGCACCACGGGCATGACTCCGGGTGACCCGCTTCCGGCGCGGCCGCCGGGAGCGTCATGGGTGTTCGACCGCCACTCGTGCGTCGCGCGGCCTCGATGCCTGGCGCTGCCCCGCCGACATCGGCGTCTCCTGCTCGACGTCGACGCGCCGCCACCCGAGCGACTCGCCAATCTCGTCCGGCGCGCTGACGAAGCCGCGCGTGATCACGAACGAACCTCTGGGCGTCGTGACGACGCCGCGGGTCAGGTGCGGATGTTGAAACACAGCCATTGGAATCTCTCCTTATACAACTCGCCTGAGGGTGAGCATGCGCTGCGCGGTAGCTTCGACGTTCCTGGACACGATCCGATTGAGCGACTCAGTGAGCCTCTGCGGGATGAGGCTCGGGAGCAGACGGGGCGGCACGGCAATCGACATCGCGTGGCGGACGTCGAGGCCCTTGATATTGAAGTCCCACCGCCCGCCCACGTGCGACGGCCTCACCACGACGTGCCACGGACCCGGCAGCGCGAGATCGTTGAACGATTCCCGCACGGCGGTCTCCAACTCGGTGACGATCGATTCGTCGTCGAGCCCTTCGACGACGATGGTCAGTCTTTCGCTCATATGGTCAGTTCTCCGGTCTTCACGATTGCGCCACTACCTGACGGCTCGTCGAGTTCCGCGAACGCCGCTCCGCCTTGTCGCGATACATCCGCTCGTCGCCGGCCGCCAGCAGCTCTTCGAACGTCGTGCCATCGTCGGGAAATCTTGCCGCTCCGGCGCTGATGGACAGCGAGACGCGCACCCCGGGGCGCGGTTCGAACGGATGCGCGGCAACCGCGTTCTGAAGATCGGTGACCCGCCGCGCTTCGTGCTCCGGCTGGCAATCCCACAGCACGACGATGAACTCGTCGCCGCCGAACCGGGCGCAGAGGTCGAGCGGCCGTACGGTGGCCCTCAGCACGTTGCCGACCGTGCGCAGCGCGCGGTCGCCAACTTCGTGCCCGTAGGTGTCGTTGATTTCCTTGAGGCGATCGAGGTCGAGGACCACCACGGTGCCGATGGTGCCTGACCGCTTGATCTGCTCCAGTCCGACCACCAGCTGGCGGTCGAGCGACCGGCGGTTCGGCATCCCGGTGAGCGGGTCGGTGTGCGACTCGTGCTCGGTCTGCTCGAAGCGGGTCGAGTTGTAGATGACGGCCGCCGCCTGCTCGGTCACGCGTTCGAGCACGCGCCGATGCTCGTCCGTGAAGCTGCCCGCCACGGTGTGATAGACGACCAGGACACCGATCAGCTTCCCTTCGTATTTCAACGGGCACGGCAGCAGCGACGTCAAATCCTCGCCGCGCGATCCGCGGCCGTCCGCGCAGGATGGGATGCGCAGCGACAGGTCGCTCCAGGACTTCGGCGCCCACTTGAACAGCGCTTCCGTCCCGGGGCCGTGCGCGTAGCGGCAGGCGAACCCCTGCTCGTCGTCGCCAAGGAAGAGGGCGCACGTCGTGAACGGCACGAGCCGGCTGACTTTTTCCTGGATGAGCGCCATCGCGTCGGTCACGCCCAGGCTGGAGCCGAGCGCCTGCGCGATCTCGTACAGCGTTTGCTCTTCGCGATGCGTTCCGGCGATGTCGCGGAGCGCCAACGGCTCGGTGGCCGGCCAGGCTCCGGGATCGGACGTCTCGACGGTCGACGGCGGCGCGCCATGGAGCCGCGCGATCAGCAGATCGACCAGCGTGGGATCGAACGCGGTGCCGGCGAAATCGCGCAATACGGCGATGGCCGACGTTTCCGGGCGGGCCGGCCGGTACGGGCGATCCGCCTGCAAGGTGCTGTAGCAGTCGGCGATCGCGAGAATGCGGGCGCCCAGCGGAATCTCTTCGCCGCGGATTCCCGCCGGATACCCCAGGCCGTCCCAGCGCTCGTGGTGGCACAGGACGAGCTCGCTGACCGGCGCGCCGAACGGCACGCCCCGCAGGATGTCGGCGCCGACGCGCGGGTGGATCTTGACGCGTTCGAATTCCTCGGGCGTCAACGCATCGGGCTTGGCCAGGATGTGCTCGGGCACGGCCATGTTGCCGATGTCGTGCAGCAGCGCCGCCGTCCGTACAGCCTGGACCTCCGCGTCGCTCAGGCCTGCCGCTTCGGCGAGCATCGCCGCGTATTGCTGGATGGATCGGATGTGCTCGGGCGTGCAGCCGGCCTTGGCTTCGATCGCCAGGGCCAATGCCTCGATCGTGGCGAGCTGCACCTCCATCGCGCGGTGCGTCTGATCCTGTTCCTCACGCAGCCGCGCGACGACGGTGTGGTAGCTCCGGAACACGAGATAGAGCGGCACCGCCAGAAGCGCGAGCCATCCGAACCAGCCGCGCTCGGAGGCAGTCGTCGCGATCGCGGCAAGCGCGGCGCCGGCGAGATAGCTCGGCGCACTCCACAGGAAGTTCCGGTGCCAGGCGGCGATCGCCGGCTGGCGGGTCGAGAGGGCGATGGCACCGGCGACCAGCGCCGTGTTGACGACGAAATACAACGGCGCCACGACGGCGGCGGTGCGAAGGAGCGCCGCCGCGCCGAGATCACCGTTCAGCAGCATCAGCACGGGCAAGCCGGCGATGGCGACGGTGACGGTCAGCGAGGCGATGCTGAATACGACGCGATGCAGAGGGTTGCGGCCCGCCGCTCTCAGCGTGCACTGGGCCCAGGCGCCCGCGATGGCGATGAACACGGTCGGCGCGGGACCGAGGGCGAAGAGCGACCAGAAATTCACGGCGTGCGACAGCGACAGGTTGGACTGACTTCGCCCGAGCGGGAGATCGATCTTCGCCGCCGAGGTCACCACGGCCAGCAGCATCAGGACGCCGAACAGGATCGGCCGCTCCAGGTTCAGATGCGTCAGCGCGACGGCGACGCAACCGCCGCCGAGGATGACGACCGCCGCCACGTAGACGCGCGCCTTCTGCGGCAGCGTCTGGAACGTGGCTTCGGCTGCGGCGAGGCTCCTCATCACGCACCTGTCTCGAGCGGAACCTGGACGCGCGCCGGCGTCGTGCGCACCGCAGGCCGGGCGTTGGCGGATACGGGTCGCAGCCCCTGGACGATCTGCAGGAACGCGTCGGTCATCTGCGGGTCGAACATCGTGCCGCGTCGCTGGGACATCATCGTCATCGCCGCGGTGTGGCCCATGGCGCGGCGATACGGCCGGTCCGACGTCATTGCGTCGTAGCAGTCGGCGATGGAGAGAGCGCGCGCACCGACGGGAATCTCTTCGCCGCGCAGCCGTCCGGGATAGCCGGAGCCGTCCCAGTTTTCGTGGTGGTGGCGAACCAGCAGCGCCAGAGGTCCGGGAATGGACAGGCCCACCAGCAGGTCGGCACCGATTGCCGCGTGCTGCTTGACGTCCTCGTATTCCTCACGGGTCAGCGGGCCGGGTTTGTTCAGCAGCCGGTCGGGGATCGCGAGCTTGCCGATGTCGTGAAACAACGCGGCGGTTTCAATCGCGAGGAGGAGCTCGGCGTCGACGATTCCGATCTTCGTCGCCAGCGCCACGGCGTAGCGGCGAACCCGCTTGGAGTGTTCGAAGGTCGCCAGGTCTCGCGTGGCCATGGTTCTGGCCAAAGGGAGAAGGGCCGATAATTTGAGACTTGGAACGACACTAAGAGACACTATAGCCACGACAAACCGCTGAGCAATTGACGTGCCTTGGGCCCCGTTCGAGGGAGGGGACGCCTCCTGTGACATCACGTGATGCCAATAAGTAGTGTCAAACAAACGTGATACGTTTCAGCGACAGGAGGCGCCGGCGGTCAGCGAGACCGGGCAAGGCGAGGGCAGGATCCGATGAAAATGTTCCATTTCAGCCCACAGGCGTACAACATTGGGATTGTATGGAACACGGTGGCGGCTCTGAGACGGCGTCTCTGAGACGGGACCTCTGAGACGGCGTCTCTGAGACCGGACCTCTGAGACGGCGTCTCTGAGACTCAGGGCGCGACCGGCGATCGCGGCATTACTCCATCCACCCAGCGGTCGATCTCGGCCCACACGTCCCCGCGAAGCGATCCGTTGTGACCGGCG
>Ga0105242_10002500_pt1 | contig 14414 bp, 14 predicted proteins | sample KBSM24metaG_FD_81521 | JGI IMG/M metagenome (GOLD analysis project Ga0105242, IMG submission 81521) | Miscanthus rhizosphere microbial communities from Kellogg Biological Station, Michigan, USA - KBS M2-4 metaG | ecosystem: Host-associated > Plants > Roots > Rhizosphere > Soil | place...
CCAGGGCTCGCTGCCGACTCGCGGATCTCGTCGGCGCCCCCCTTGCACCAGGCGCGGATCAGGACTTTGGTCATCTCGATATGGCATTGCATGCCCAGGTGCCGGGCGGTGGCGAATGCCTGGTTGGCGCAGTTCGCATTGCCAAGCACGCGGGTGGCACCTGGCGGAATGCTGAAGGTCTCGCCGTGCCAGTGAAAGGATTCGAAGGCCGTGAGGGGCGCGAACCACTCGCGCGCGACGTTGTTGTCCGCGACCTCCACCTGGCCCCAGCCGATCTCCTTCACGCGAGTGCGGGTCACCTCCCCGCCCAGCGCCTTTGACATCAGCTGCCCGCCGAGGCAGTGGCCCAGGGTGGGCACGTCCTTGCGCACCGCATCGCGCACCAGCTCGAGCATCGGCTTGATCCAGGGCAGGTCGTCGTTGACGCTCATCGGCCCGCCCATGAAGGCCATCCCGGAGAAGCGGTGCGCGTCCTTCGGCACGGCGCGTCCCTCATCGAGCGCGAACAGCTTCCAGGGAATCGCCCTCTGGTCGAGGTAGGTGGCAAAATAGGCCGGGCCTTCACTGCGCGCATACCTGAATATCGCGACGGGTTTCATGAGACTGGATTCTATTGTGGTTCTTGCCCTGCTTGCCGCAACGCCTGCGGCCGCGGCGGACGTCTCGCTCATCGGCACCTTCGAGTCGAAGGCCGCGATACTGTCGCTGGACGCGGGCGCGCCCAAGACGCTGAAAGTCGGGCAGACCTTCGGCGGCGTTACCCTGATCTCCGTCGAAAAAGACCGCGCGACGATCGAAGTCGACGGCAAGCGCCGCGAGCTGGTGCGCGGGCAGACCTACAGCAGCAGGCCGGGCGCCTCCGGCGCGCAAAGCGTGACGCTGTCGGCCGGCGCGGGCGGCCATTTCATCACCGATGGCCAGGTCAACGGCGCCGCCATCCGGTTCATGGTGGACACCGGCGCCTCGACGGTCGCGATTCCCGCGAGCGATGCCATTCGCCTGCACCTCGACTACAAGAAAGGCAGGCGCGGCACGACGCAGACCGCCGCCGGACCGGCGGAAGTGTTCCTCGTCAGGCTCAACAGCGTCCGCATCGGCGACATCGAAGTGCAGAACGTCGAAGCCGTGGTGATCGAGCGCGGCCTGGACATCGCGCTGCTGGGAAACTCCTTCCTCAACCGCATGGACATGCGGCGCGACGGCGCCACGATGACGCTCGTCCGGAAGTTCTGAGTCAGTTGCGGGTCGCCGCCGGAACGAGCGGCACGAAGCGTACGGGCAGGACGCTCTTGCGTTCGATTTTTCCCTCCGCGGTCTTCGCGAGGAGGAGCAGTTCCTGGTCCCCGCCGGCGGCACCCACCGGGATGACCATCCTGCCGCCCACCTTCAGCTGCGCGACCAGCGCGTCAGGCACGCGCGGCGCCGCAGCGGTCACGACGATGGCGTCGAAGGGCGCCTTTTCCGGCCAGCCCTGGTAGCCGTCGCCGATCCTGAACTCGATGTTCTGATAGCCGAGCTGTTTCAGTCTCTCTTCGGATTCTTTTCCGAGGGCAGGAATAATTTCAATCGTATAGACCCTGGAAACAATCTCCGCCAGCATCGCCGCCTGGTAGCCCGAGCCGGTGCCGACTTCGAGCACGAAGTGTTGCGGCTGGGGCGCGAGGAGATCCGTCGAAAGCGCCACGATGTAAGGCTGTGAAATGGTCTGTCCGTGGCCGATCGGCAGCGGACGGTTGCGGTAGGCATGGGCGCCTTGCTCGGGCGGCACCAGCCGGTGGCGCTCGACCTTGCCCAGGGCCGCGCGCACGCGCGGCGACATCGCGGGCAGGCCGGTCCAGCCGCGCGTCTCGGCGTAGGTCGCTTCGACTTCAGCCACCATGCGCGCGCGCTGCGCCGCGTAATCCTGCGCTTGGGCTTCGCCGGGCAAAAGAAGCAGCAAAGACAATCGAGCTAGGAAGCCCGCTTTTGCCCCTATGCCCGCTTGTCCCTCTCAATCAGCGCGTAGGCCGAATGGTTGTGGATCGACTCGAAATTCTCCGACTCGACCACGTAGGCGGTGATGCGATCGTCCAGGTTCAGGATCGCGGCGACATCGCGCACCATGTCCTCGACGAACTTCGGGTTGTCGTAGGCGCGCTCGGTGACGAACTTTTCGTCGGGACGCTTGAGCAGGCCGTAGAGCTCGCTCGAGGCCTGCTTCTCGATCAGGTCGACGATTTCCTCGATCCAGACAAAGTCGCTGGTCTTGACCGTCACCGTGACGTGCGAGCGCTGGTTGTGCGCGCCGTAGGCGGAGATTTTCTTGGAGCAGGGGCAAAGGCTGGTCACCGGCACCAGCACCTTCATCGCGAAGCATTCCTGGCCCTTCTTGATCTCGCCGATGAAGGTGACCTCGTAGTCCATCAGGCTGCGAACGCCGGAGACGGGGGCGCTCTTCTCGATGAAGTACGGGAAGCTCATCTCGATGCGGCCTTCCTCGGCCTCGAGGCGATCGACCATTTCCTTGAGCATCGCCTTGAAGCTCTCCACGGTGAGCTCGCGCTCCTGCGCGCTCAGGATCTCGACGAAGCGCGACATGTGCGTGCCCTTGAACTGGTGCGGCAGGCCGACGTACATGTTGAACATCGCGATCGTGTGCTGCACCGTCGGCGCCGTCGCGGAGGCGCGCTCCGCCGAGGGCCTTTCCATGATGCGCACCGGGTGGCGGATCGCCTTGACCCCGACCTGGTCGATCGCCAGCTTGCGCGAATCGGCGTCATTCTGGACGTCCGGGATGCTGTGCAGATCCTTGGCTTTCATGGCGCGATTATAACTCCCGAGTGAATTACTCAGGTATTACGCTGCGAACCGATTTCTGGATGCCTTCTGCGTCCAGGCCTACCCCGGAAAGGAGCTTCGCGGCATCGCCATGGTCGATGAAGCGGTCGGGCAAGCCGAGTAAAAGTACTTTCTTTTCAATGCCTAACGCGGCCAGCGCCTCGCAGACGGCGCTTCCCGCCCCGCCCATCACCTGATGCTCTTCGACCGTGACCAGAATCTCGTGGGATTCGGCCAGACGGCGCACCAGCGCCGTATCCAGCGGCTTGATGAAGCGCATGTTGGCCACCGTCGCGCCCAGCTTTTCGGCCGCTTCCAGCGCCGGCTTCAGCATCGAGCCGAAAGCGAGGATGGCAATTTTTTTGCCTTGTCTCCTGATTTCGCCCTTACCAATCGGGATTGAAGAAAACTCCTTTTGCAAAACGACGCCAGGCCCCGAGCCTCGCGGATAGCGCACTGCTGCCGGCCCGTTCAACTGGTATCCCGTAAAAAGCATCTGGCGGCATTCATCCTCGTCGGCGGGCGCCATCAAAGTGAGATTCGGCACGGTGCGCAGGAAGGCGTAGTCGAATGCGCCGTTGTGCGTCTGGCCGTCGCCGCCCACGACCCCGCCGCGGTCGAGCGCAAACAGCACCGGCAGGTTCTGGATCGCCACGTCGTGGATCAGCTGGTCGTAGCCGCGCTGCAGGAAGGTGGAGTAGATCGCCACCACCGGCTTCAAGCCCTCGCAGGCCAGTCCCGCGGCGAAGGTGACGGCATGCTGCTCCGCGATCGCGACGTCGAAATAGCGGTCCGGGAATTCTTCCGAGAAGCGCACCATCCCGGAGCCTTCGCGCATCGCGGGCGTGATCGCGACCAGGCGCTTGTCGGCGCGCGCCATGTCGCACAGCCAGTCGCCGAAGACCTGGCTGTAGGTGGGCTTGCCGCCCGCGGCTGCCTTTTGCAGCCCTTCGGCGGGATTGAATTTTCCCGGCCCGTGGTAGGCGATCGGGTCGTCTTCCGCGAGCTTGTAGCCCTGGCCCTTTTTCGTCACCACGTGCAGGAAGCGCGGCCCCTTCATCCCGGTGATGTTCTTCAGCGTCGGGATGAGCGAATCGAGGTCGTGGCCGTCGATCGGCCCGATATAGGTAAAGCCGAACTCCTCGAAGAGCGTCGAGGGCACGACCAGGCCCTTGGCGTGCTCCTCGAAGCGCTTGGCGAATTCGTACAGCGGCGGAACCGCGCTCAGCAGGAGCTTGCCCGCCTTGCGCGCCGCCACGTACGGACCCGACATGAGCCGCGCGAGGTAGCGGTTCAGCGCCCCCACCGCGGGGGAGATCGACATCTCGTTGTCGTTCAGGATCACCAGCAGGTCCGAATCCATCACGCCGGCGTTGTTCATCGCCTCGAACGCCATGCCTGCGGACATCGCGCCGTCGCCGATCACCGCGACCACGCGGCGCCGCTCGCCCTTCATCTTCGCCGCCACCGCCATGCCGAGCGCGGCGGAAATCGAGGTCGAGGAATGCGCCGTGCCGAAGGCGTCGTATTTCGACTCGCTGCGCCGGGGGAACCCGGAAATGCCGTCGATCATGCGCAGCCGCGCCATCTGCTCGCGCCGGCCGGTGAGAATCTTGTGCGGATAGGTCTGGTGGCCGACGTCCCAGACGATGCGGTCTTCCGGCGTGTCGAACACGTAGTGCAGCGCGATCGTCAGTTCCACCGTGCCGAGATTCGAGGACAGGTGGCCGCCGGTCTTCGACACGGTATCGAGCACGTAGGCGCGCAGTTCGGCGGCGAGCTGGTGCAGCTGGCGCCGGTCGAGCTGCCGCAGCGCGGCCGGGTCATTGACCGTCTTCAGCAACTCGTACATTGCCGGATTGTAGTCCTGCGCCGGGATATCACCGGTGATCGTCGTCATGTTTTTTTTCTAGAACTTCCTGAGTACGACAAAATCGGCGACCTGGCGAAGGCGCTGCGCGCGTTGTCCGTACGTGACGGGATCGTCCAGCGTATCCAGCGCCGCATGCGCGCCAAGGCGCAACTCCTCGGCGAATTGCCGCGCGCGCGCGACGCCCATCGCCGAAACGTAGGTCGGCTTGCCCTGCTTCGAATCCTTGCCCGCGGTCTTGCCCAGGGTCGCGGTGGAAGCTTCCGCATCCAGCACATCGTCCACCACCTGGAACGCGAGGCCGACTCGGTTCGCATACTGCTCCAGCGCCGCCGGGCAGGGCCCGGCGCACAACGCGCCCAGCTTCACCGCCGCGCTGATCAGCGCGCCCGTCTTGCGCACGTGCATGTATTCGAGCTCGGCCTGCGACAGCGTCTTTCCCGTCGAGGCCAGATCGATCGCCTGCCCGCCCGCCATGCCGCGCGAACCGGAGGCAGTCGCGAGCGTGCGCAGCATCTCGAGCTGCACGCCGGCGCTGCCGGCCGCCGTGCGCTCCGCGAGCAGCTGAAACGCCAGCGTCTGCAGCGCATCGCCCACCAGCAGCGCGGTCGCCTCGTCATATTCCACGTGCACCGTGCGCTTGCCCCGGCGCAGCACGTCGTTGTCGATGCACGGCATGTCGTCGTGCACCAGCGAGTAGCTGTGGATCATTTCGACCGCGCAGGCCGCGATGTCAAGGCGCGCCGGATCGGCGCCGACCAGTTCGCCCGCGGCGAAAGTGAGCAGCGGTCGCACGCGCTTGCCGCCCTCCAGCGTCGCGTAGCGCATCGCCTGGTGCAGGCGCGCCGGAACCTGTTGCGGACCCGGCAGGTTGCGCGCGAGAGCTGCTTCGATGCGCGCCTGGATGGATCCCATCCAGGCGGCAAAATCAGCCTCAGTCGCGCTCGCCAGCATCGGAGGCGGCCGCCGCAGCGTCGGGAGAGAGGGCCCCGAGGGGCTTGAGCACCGTGCCTTCAAGCACGCGCACCTGCTGCTGCGCGGCGTCCAGGCGGTCGCGGCATTGCTTCGCGAGTTCAAGGCCGCGCTTGTGCGCGGCGAGCGATTGCTCGAGCGACAGGCCGCCATCTTCCATGCGGGCGACAATGCTCTCGAGTTCCGCCAGAGCCTTCTCGAAACTGGGCTCCGAGGACCCTTGTTCTTTCTTGCCCATAGGGGCTTGCACCTTAACCGAGTGCGGCGGCAGGGTCAAACCCGGATCGTGTAAAATGCCGCGCTTTTAAGCACTTAGCGTATCAAACACCATGTCCAACCGCGCATGTCCAATCTGATCTCCCCGCCCCGCCTGCGCCCCGCCGATTGCCAGCTGCCGATGAGCTGGTACTTCGATCCGGCAGTCTTCGCGCGCGAGAAAAAGCTGCTGTTCGACGCCGGCTCCAATTACATCGGCCACGAACTGATGGTGCCTGAAATCGGCGATTACCAGACCATCGGCTGGATGGATCACGCCAAACTGCTGGTGAGGAATTCGAGCGGCGTCGAACTGCTGTCCAACATCTGCCGCCACCGCCAGTCGCTGATGCTCGAAGGCCGCGGCAACATCGAGAACATCGTCTGTCCCCTGCACCGCTGGACCTACGACCTGAAGGGCGAGCTGCTCGGCGCGCCGCGCTTCCCGGAGAGCCCCTGCGTGAAGCTGCACACCACGCCGCTCACCAACTGGCAGGGCCTGCTGTTCGCCGGACCGCGCGACCCGCGCCAGGACCTTGCCGATTTCGGCTGCAGCGAGGATTTTGATTTTTCCGGCTACGTCCTCGACCGCGTCGAGACCACGGACTACGCCACCAACTGGAAAACCTTCGTCGAGGTCTATCTCGAGTGCTACCACGTGGATTTTCTGCACGCCGGGCTGGGCAATTACGCGGATTGCGACAATTATCAGGTCCGCTACGGCGAGCGCAATTCGGTGCAGGTGATGTCGGCAAAGAGGGGACTGACGGCCCCCGGCACGCCGGCGTACCGCAAATGGCAGGAAGCCTGCCTCGCGCAGTTGCGCGGCAAGACGCCCAAATACGGCGCGCTCTGGGCGACCTACTTTCCCGGCTTCACGCTCGAGTGGTATCCGAATGTGCTGATCGTTTCCAACCTCATCCCGCGCGCGCCCGGCCTGACCACCAACGTGGTCGAGTTCTACTATCCGGAGGAGATCGTCCACTTCGAGCGCGAATTCATCGAAGCCCAGAAAGCCGCCTACAACGAGACCGCGCTGGAGGATGACGAGATCTGCCGCCGCCTGGACCGCGGCCGCAGGGCGCTGTGGGAGCAGGGCCTGGACGACGCGGGCCCCTACCAGTCGCCGATGGAGGATACGATGGTGCACTTCCACGAATGGCTGCGGCGCGAGCTGGGGGAAAACAGGTCTTGAACACGCTGGTATCGACCGAGGAACTTGCGGCGCATCCCGAATGGCGGGTGTTCGACTGCCGGCACGAGCTCGCCAATCCGGCGCTGGGCGAACAGCAGTATCTCGAGGGACACATTCCCGGCGCGCTGTTCGCGCACCTCGATCGTGACCTCTCCGCCACGAAAACGGGCGCCAATGGGCGCCACCCGCTGCCCGAGCCGAAGGCTTTCGTTTCCTGGGCCGGCAAGCAGGGGCTGCAGGTTACGGACCAGATCGTGTGCTACGACGGCGGCTCCGGCTCGATGGCGGCGCGGCTCTGGTGGATGCTGCGCTGGGTCGGGCATGAAGCGGTCGCCGTGCTGGATGGCGGGTTCGCCAAGTGGCAGCGCGAAGGCCGCCCAGTCACGACCGACGTCCCCTCAGTCACGCCCGCCTCGTATCCCGGACGCGCCAAGACATCGATGGTCGCCTACCTCTCGCACGTCGAGAAAAAGCTCAAGAAGGCGGCGCTGCTCGATGCGCGCGCGCCGGCGCGCTATCGCGGCGAGCAGGAACCCATCGACCCGGTCGCCGGACGCATCCCGGGCGCGAAAAACCGCTTCAACAACGACAATCTCGCCGCCGACGGAACGTTCAAGAAATCCGACGCATTGCGCGCGGAGTTCGACGCCATACTTGCCGGCCGGAATCCCGCCGACGTCATCAACTACTGCGGCTCCGGCGTCGCCGCCTGCCACAACGCGCTGGCGATGGAAATCGCGGGCCTGCCCGGATCGCGCGTCTACCCGGGATCCTGGAGCGAGTGGTCCGCCGATCCGACGAGGCCGATCTCGCGCAGTGTGTAGCTGCTAGCGCAATCACGCTGCGTTTCGTGCCAGCCAGGCGAAGAGGTGGCTGAAAGCGCTGTCGCGGATTTCCCTGCGCGAGAGCACCAGATCGTGCAGGCCGCCGGGAAACTGCTGCACGGCGATGTCGTTTCCCAGCGTGCGCGACCAGCGCGCCACCTGCTTCCAATCGAGGACGATGTCGGCCTCGTCCGAGTGCATCGACAGCACCGGACAGGCGAGTGAGAGGCCAGCGTGAACCTTGGCATGCGCCTCGAAGATCGCCCTCACCCAGCCGAAGTACGCGGGGAATCCGAGCAATGGCTTGAGCGTGAGGTCGAAGTCCCATTCGCCGTCCCAGTTTTTGTGGATGCTCTTCACGTATGCGGGCCGCACCGCATTCGGATTGTTCAGGAAGGGAAAGAACAGCCCCATGTCCCTGGCGATCTTGAGCTGCAGGAGGCGCGAGCCGGAAGCGTTGATGTCAAGGAAGGGACTGTTCAGCCAGAGCGCCCGCACCCGGTCGCGCAGCTCGCCTTCGTGCTTGTACAGGCTGCAGATCAATCCGCCGGTGGAGTGCCCCGCGAGCAGCACGTCGGTGTCGATTTCCGCCAGCGCGCGCGTGATGTCGCCGTGGTACTCGGCGATGTCCTTGCAGAAGCAGGGATGCTGATGCGGCAACAGCGAACGGCCGTGCTTGCGCAGGTCCAGGGCGTAGAACGCGTAACCCTCGGCTGCAAAGCGCTGCGCCATGTGACTCTGGAAGAAATAATCGATGAAGCCGTGGACGTAGAGCACCGCGCCACGCGCTGCGTCGGGCACGGGAAGGCGCACCAGCGTCGCCACGACGCGGCCGTCGTAGTCGTCGGGCGCCGCGAGCTCCAGCGCCTCGAACCCCGGCAGCAGGCGGTCAGGCTGCCACGCCATGCCGTTCCAGGGCCCATTTCACGTGCTCGCGCACCAGCGCGGATGAATGATCCGCTCTCCGTTTCAATGAAATTGCAACCTCGGACGACGAAGGCGCGTTTCCCAGACCCACCGCGAGATTCCGCAGCCAGCGCTCGTAGCCGATGCGCCGGATCGGCGAGCCCTGCATGCGACGGCCAAATTCCTCCTCCGTCCAGGCGAAAAGCTCGAGCAGGCTGGCAGCATCGAGGCCGTTGCGGACCTGGAAGTCCAGCTCCGCTGACATCTTCGCAAATCCGTTCCACGGACAGACGAGCTGGCAATCATCGCAGCCGTAGACGCGGTTGCCGATCAGCGGGCGCAGGTCCTCCGGGATCGGCCCTTTCAATTCGATCGTCAGGTAGGAGATGCAGCGCCGCGCGTCGAGCTGATAAGGCGCCGTGATCGCCTGCGTCGGGCAGATATCAATGCATTTGCGGCAGCTGCCGCAATGGTCCGCGACGGGCGAATCCGTCTCCAGGTCGAGGTCGCAGTAAATCTCGCCGAGGAAAAACCACGACCCCTGGCGATCGAGCAGCAGCGTGTGCTTGCCGCGCCAGCCGATCCCGGCGCGCACCGCAAGCTCGACTTCCATCACCGGCGCGGAATCCGCGAACACACGGTGGCCGAACGGGCCGATCTCGGCTTCGATGCGCTCGCAGAGCTTCTGCAGGCGCGCGCGCATCACCTTGTGGTAGTCGCGGCCACGCGCGTAACGCGCGATGTAGGCATGCGCGGGCGACTTCAGCTCATGCTCGACCGGGCCCGGGATGTCCGCCAGATAGTCCATCCGGCAGGAAAGCACGCGCAGGGTGCCCGGCACCAGGTCCGCCGGTTGCGTGCGGAGCGCCGCGTGGCGCGCCATATAATCCATCTCGCCGTGCCACCCCATCCCAAGCCACTCGGCGAGGCGGCCGCCGGCCGCGGACAGGTCAACGTCCGCGATGCCGACCGCCTGGAAGCCGAGTTCGGCGCCCCAGGCCTTGATTTGATGCGGCTTGATCTGATTCGCGAGCGCAGCCATGGCAGATCTTAGTTTGCCCGATGAGGCTGCCACCCTCCGGCTCGGCGAAGCGTTGGCCGCTGGTGCAACCAAGGGGCTGGTTCTGCATCTAAAAGGCGAGCTCGGATCCGGCAAGACAACCCTTGCCCGGGGCCTGATCCGCGCCCTGGGCCACTCCGGCAGGGTCAAAAGCCCGACCTACACGCTGGTTGAGCCTTATAGTCTTTTGAGATTAAACTTGTATCACTTTGATTTTTATAGATTCAAGGATCGCTCGGAATGGTTGAGTTCTGGCTTCCGCGAATACTTCAACGCCGATTCGCTCTGCCTCGTGGAATGGCCGGAGCGGGCCGGGGAGTTGCTCGCGCCGCCGGACCTGGAAATCCAGCTGCATTACGACGCGCAATCTCGTATCGCCGCGCCGTCGGCACATTCGGCCCCCGGCAAAGCCTGGCTGGCCGATGCCTTGTCGCGCTGGCGCTCTTCCTAGGAATTTCCTCGGCCCAGGCGCAGGTCGTCTCGACGCGTATCTGGCCCGCAAAGGACTACACGCGCGTCACGCTGGAATCAAAGGCCGAGCTGAAGTTCCAGATGTTTGCCGTGAAGGATCCGGAGCGCCTGGTGCTCGATATCGAAGGCCTCGAGATCGGCCCGGCGCTGACCGAGCTCCACGGCAAGGTCGCCGAGGGGGATCCGTACATCGACAAGCTGCGCGTCGGGCGCAACCGTCCCGGCGTGGTCCGTGTCGTGATCGACCTCAAGGCGGAAGTCAAACCCCAGCTCTTCACGCTCAAGCCGGTGGGCGAATACGGCCACCGCCTGGTGCTGGACCTCTACCCTCTCGTGCCGATCGATCCGCTCGCGGCGCTGATAGAGGCCGACGGCAAATTACCGAAAGTGGACGAAAGGCGATTTGTCGATCCCGTGCCCGCCTCCCCGCCCCCCGCCGCGCCTGCCAGGCCCAAGGTGGCGCGGCTCGCGACCATCGTCATCGACCCGGGGCACGGCGGCGAGGATCCGGGCGCGCGCGGCCGGCTGGGCTCGCGCGAAAAAGACGTCACGCTGACGATCGCGAAGCGCCTGAAGGAGCTCGTCGATGCCGAGCCCGACATGCGCGCGGTCCTGACGCGCGACGGCGACTTCTACGTTCCGCTCCAGACCCGGGTCGACAAGGCCCGGCGGGTGAAGGCGGACCTCTTTGTCTCGGTGCACGCCGATGCCTTCATCCGCGCGAATGCGCGCGGCTCGAGCGTGTTCGCGCTCTCGGAGCGGCGCGCGACCTCGGAGGCCGCCCGCTGGCTGGCGAAAAAGGAAAACGAGGCCGACCTGGTCGGCGGCGTGAACATCGACGTCAAGGACAAGTACCTGGCGCAGACGCTGCTTGATCTGTCCCAGACCGCGACCATCGACCACAGCCTGCGGCTGGGCAACGCCGTGCTGGGCGCGCTGGGCCAGGTGAACACGCTGCACAAGGCGCAGGTCGAGCAGGCGAGCTTCGCCGTGCTCAAGTCGCCGGACGTGCCCTCGATCCTGGTGGAAACCGCGTTCATCTCCAACCCGGAGGAAGAAACGCGCCTCAACGACGAGGCCTACCAGATCCAGCTCGCGCGCGCGATCCTCGGCGGCATCAAGCGTTACCTCGCCAAGAACCCTCCCCGGCCCTCACCGCTTGCGCTTAACTGAGCGGTCCTTCAGCCAGGCAATAACCGCCGGCGAGACGGATACCAGCACGATCAGCACGATTACCACGCCCAGGTTGTTCTTCACGGCGGGAATGTTGCCGAAGAAGTAGCCCACGGTGCACAGCGACACCACCCAGACCACCGCCCCTGTCACGCAGAAGCCGATGTAGCGCAGGTAAGGCATGGAGCCGATACCTGCCACGAAGGGCACGTAGGTGCGCACGATCGGGATGAAGCGCGCGAGGATGATGGTCTTGCCGCCGTGTCGCTCGTAGAAAGCGTGCGCGCGGGCCAGGTGGGCGGGATTGAACCAGCGCGATTTCTTGTGCTGGAAGATGCGCGGCCCGATCCAGCGCCCTATCGAGTAGTTCACGTTGTCGCCGGTGAGCGCCGCGCAGATCAGCGTCGCGATGACCGCGGCGATGTCCATGCCGCCCGCCGCCGCGACGGCGCCCGCGACAAACAGCAGCGAATCCCCGGGCAGGAACGGCCACACCACCAGGCCGGTCTCGATGAACACGATCGTGAACATCAGCGCGTACACCCAGGCGCCGTGCTGCGCCACGAATTGGGCGAGATGCGCGTCGAGATGGACAGCGATATCCCACGCAGAAGCCAGTAGTTCCATCGACTGATTGTACCGGCGGACATCTATATAATTTCGCGATGTCCGCGGTGCTGACCAATCCAGGCGTCGAGCGGGTACGCACCGCACTTGCCGCCGCAGGCATCACTTCAGAAATCGTCGAGCTGCCGGGCGCGGCACGTACCGCGTTGGCCGCCGCAGCGTTTCTCGGCTGCGACGTGGCGCAGATCGCGAATTCCCTCGTGTTTCGCGCCGAGCGTACCGGTAACGCTGTTCTCGTCATGTCTTCCGGCGCGCGGCGCGTCGATACGGCGCGCCTGGCGCAGGTCGTGGGCGAGCCGATCGGCAAGGCAGACGCGGCGTTCGTCCGCGAGCGCACCGGTTTTGCCATCGGCGGCGTCGCGCCGGTTGGCCACGCCACGCCCATCGCCGCCTACGTCGAGACGAGCCTTGCCGGCCATGCGCAAATCTGGGCCGCGGCGGGCCATCCGCACACCGTTTTCCGCCTTAGGTATGACGAACTTCTGAGAATCACCGGCGGCCGGCCGGTGGAGGTTGCGGCCGAGGTATCGGCTTGAGCGCAATCCGCTTGCTGCCCGACCTGCTCATCAGCCAGATCGCCGCGGGCGAAGTGGTCGAGCGTCCTGCATCCGTCCTGAAGGAGCTGCTGGAGAACGCCATCGACGCGGGCGCTGCGGAGGTCCAGGTGACGCTCGACCAGGGCGGCGCCAAGCGGGTACAGGTGGACGATGACGGCGCCGGCCTTGCCAGGGAAGACCTGCCGCTGGCGCTCGCGCGCCACGCAACCAGCAAGATCGGGACACTGGACGACCTGCAGGGTGTCGTCACCATGGGATTTCGCGGCGAGGCGCTCGCCTCGATTGCCGCGGTGGCGCGGCTGGCGATCAGCACTCGAACCAGCGAATCCCCGCACGCCTGGTCGATCCGCTCCGAAGGCGGCAGCAGCAGCGCTGCCGAACCCGCCGCGCGCGCGCCGGGCACCACGGTCTCGGTCGAGGACCTCTATTTCAATACTCCGGCGCGCAAGAAATTCCTGCGTACCGAGCAGACGGAATTCGGCCATTGCGAGGAAGCATTCCGCCGGCTCGCGCTCGCGCGCCCCGATGTCGGGTTCACGCTCAAGCACAACGGTCGCATCTCGGCGCACGTGCGTGCGCAATCCATCGGCGAGCGCGCCGCGGCCTTGCTCGGCCGCGAGCTGCTCGAATCAAGCTTCACGGTCGACGCGCAGGCGGGCAGCCTGCGCCTGTTCGGAATCGCCGGGACGCCGCAGGCGGCGCGGCCCCGGGCCGACGCGCAATACCTGTTCGTCAACGGCCGCTATGTGCGGGACCGGATGCTGTCGCACGCGGTGCGCGAAGCCTATCGCGATCAGCTGCATGGCGAGCGGCAGCCCGCGTACCTGCTGTTTCTCGAACTCGATCCCCGCGGCGTGGACGTGAACGTCCATCCGGCGAAAATCGAGGTGCGGTTCCGCGATTCCGGGAGCATCCACCAGTTCGTGCTGCATGCGCTGAAGCGCGCGCTCTCGCCGAGCGCCGCGGAGGCGCCGGTTGCGTATGCGAACGTTACGCAGGGCCCGCAGATCCAGGCGGGACTCGGGCTCGCGCAGCCTGCCGCCGCGTATCAGCGATTCATGTCGGCCGCCACGGCAGCCGCTCCACTGCCCGTCTCGGAGAAGTCTCCCCCGCTCGGCTACGCGCTCGCGCAACTGCACGGTGTCTACGTCCTCGCGCAGAACGAGGCGGGGCTGGTGCTGGTGGACATGCACGCCGCGCACGAGCGCATCGTCATGGAGAAGCTGAAGACGAGCCTGGACGCCGGCACCATGGCGCGCCAGAGCCTGCTGGTGCCCGCCGTGCTCGCCGTCAATGCGCTCGATGTGGCGACCGCGGAGGAAAACAGCGAGGCGCTGGAGAAACTCGGCCTGGAAACCAGCGTTTCGGGGCCGAACGAACTTGCGGTGCGTGCCGCGCCCGCCTTGCTTGCCGGCGGCGACATCGCCGGCCTGACGCGCGACCTGCTGCGGGACATCCGCGAGTACGGCGCGAGCGAAGTGCTCTCCGCGCGCCAGAACGAGCTGCTCGCCACCATGGCCTGCCACGCCGCGGTGCGCGCCAACCGCACGCTCACGGTCACCGAAATGAATGCCCTGCTGCGGGAGATGGAGGAAACCGAGCGCTCCGGCAGCTGCAATCACGGCCGCCCCACGTGGTACCAGCTCACGATGGCGGACCTGGACCGGCTTTTCATGCGAGGGCAATA
>Ga0105242_10002501_pt1 | contig 14410 bp, 10 predicted proteins | sample KBSM24metaG_FD_81521 | JGI IMG/M metagenome (GOLD analysis project Ga0105242, IMG submission 81521) | Miscanthus rhizosphere microbial communities from Kellogg Biological Station, Michigan, USA - KBS M2-4 metaG | ecosystem: Host-associated > Plants > Roots > Rhizosphere > Soil | place...
GCCTCGAGAAACGCGCTTTGCACGCTGGACGGCCAGCTCACGAGCGACAGCAGCTTGATGCCCTTGACTGCGGCGACGAGGCGGCGGTCGAGTTCGCCGAAGCGTTCGAGGTTTGCCGCGTCGCCGTTCATGGCCGCTCGGCTCCCGCTTTGCGCCAGTGGCGGCCGCGCGCGCGCGATTGCGTCCAGACGCTCATGCGCTCGCCGAAAAAGGCGGCATGCCCAACGCCGTGCGCAAGGGATGGATCAACGCGTCGTACCGGGCCGCGCGCGCGGTATCCCGACGCATCGGTTCGCGCACCTGGCTGGCACTGATCGTGCGCACTTCGCGATCGTTGTCGTGGAATGCGAGGCAGGCCGGATCGAAGGGCAGGCCGCAGAAAGCGAGCAGTTCGCGTACCTGGCCTTCGAAATCCGCTGCCAGGGCTTCGTGATGCTGCGTGCGGATGCGTGCGGGCCATAGGCGCTGCCAGTGCTGCATGCTGCGTTCGTAATCGCGGATGAATTGCGCGAGCGCATCGAAATCGTAGCTGAAATCCTGACCACCGCCGCTGAACAGGCGCCGATAGCACGACCATGCGGTTTCGAGGCGATCCCGCCGGCAGTCGACGACGCGCGCGCCGGGCAGCATCTGCAACGCTGCGCCCAGCCACAGCCAGTTGCCCGGGAGTTTATCAGTGAAAAGCGGCCGGTCGCCGCGCGCGACGGCCACTCGTCGCAGGTAGTCTTCGCCGAGGCGTTGCCAGTCCGCGGCACCGGCGCGGCCGGCCCAGACGGCAAAGTCCAAATGCCGGCGCGCATTCTCTTCGGTGATCACGTCGCGCAAGTCCAGGCGCTCACCGCCGTCGCGCACCAAGGGATGCGACGCCAGTATCTGCTCGATCAGTGTCGTGCCGGAACGCGGCAGGCCGACGATGAACACGATGCCGGCGCCGGCGCCGCGATCGTTTTCGGCACCTTCCGCGAGTTGCCCGCCGCATGCGCCAAGCGCGGCATCGACGGCGCGCGAGAATTCCACGGCGTCCCAGCGCACGCGCCGGTGCATCGCGGCATTGACCTGCTGGTAGGTTTCGACCGCACGCGCAGGATCGTCGGATTGCTCGTAGGCGCGGGCGAGCGCGAAGCCGGCGCGCACGCGTGTTTCGAATTCGGCGCCTGCCGAAGCGTACAGCTGCTCCAGCGCGGCGATGTCGGCCGCGTCGAAATGCGTCTGCTCGATTTCGGCGAGCGCCGACCAGGCCCAGGCGTCGCCGGGATCGACCCGCAACAGGTGGCGCAATTGAGCGATCGCGTCGGCGATGCGTGCGCGTCGCCGCAGCAACAGTTCGGCCAGAGCCGTACGCGCAGTGCGATGCTCCGGCGCAATTGCCGTCGCCTGTTCGAGCACGGCGACCGCTTCGTCGCCGCTACCCTGTGCGTCGAGCAACTGGGCGAGGTTGCAGGCGATGTCGGCCGACTGCGGCGCCAGCGCGTGGGCGCGTCGCAGAGCGGCCATCGCCTCGGCATTGCGCGCATTGGCACGCAGCACCAGGCCGAGTGCATTGGCCAGCACCGGATCGTCCGCCGCCTGTACGCTGGCGCGTTGCATCAGCGCGACCGCTTCGCTCGAAGGTCCGACCGCACAAAGCGCGAGCGCGAGGCGGCGCAGCACTTCCGGGTGGTCCGGCGCAACGGCCGCCGCGGCGCGCGCGGTGCGCACCGCCTCGGTCAGGTTGCGCAGGCGCAGCGCCGCGGCGCTGTCCTGCAGCCATGCGATCGTGCGCCCGTCGAGGCCGCGCAGTCGCGTCGATTCCATCGCCGGCTATCCGGTCGCGCCCGTGCCGGCGACCGCGGCACGCAATGGATCGAGCAGCGCGCCGTACTTGGGCGCCTGCGCGGTATCGCGGCGCAGCGGCTCGCGCACCTGGGCCGAACTGATCGTCTTGATGTTGCGCTGCGTTTCGTGGAAACGCAGGCAGGCCGGCTCGAATTCGAGTCCGCAGAAAGCGAGCAATTCGCGTGTCTTGCCTTCCTGGTCGGCCTGCAGATCTTCGTAGACCATGTCGTAGATGCGGCCGGGATAGAGCTCGCTCCAGCGCCGGCACATGCGGTCGAAATCGCGCCAGTAGGCGCCCATGTCGGCAAGATCGTAGCTGTAGGCGTGGCCGTCCTCGACAAACAGCTGGCGGAAACAGGAAAAACCCGTTTCGACCGGATCGCGCCGGCACACGACCATCCTTGCTTCCGGAAGCATGGCGAATATCGCACCGGCGAAGCGCCAGTTGCCCAGCATCTTGTCGGCAAAGCGCGGCTTGCTGCCGCGCCATTTCTGCGCGCGTGTCAGATAGTCCTTGCCGAGCCTGTCCCAATCATCCGGGCTCGCGTCGCGCGCCCAGCCGGCCAGCGCGACGCCGCGGCGCTGGCTCTCTTCCTCGATGACCGCGTGTAGATCCTGCCGCTCGCCCGCGCCGGACACCTGCGAATGCGAGGCGAGAATCTGTTCGGTCAGCGTCGATCCCGAACGCGGCAGGCTGGCGACGAATATGACGTCGCTGCCCTGCTTCGTGGACGCGCCGCGCGGCGGCGGCGTGAATGCCGCGAGCGTCGCGTCGGTGCGTTCGCTGAACGCCTTGGCATCCCAGGGCACATTCTCGCGCACATTGGCGTTGGCTTCGGCCAGCGCCGCGAACGCTTCGCCGTAGCGGCCGTAGTCGTCGTACGCCTTGGCCACCGAGAACAGCAATGCCGTGCGCTCGCGGCACTTGTTCGAATAGTGCGCCAGCGCGCGCTCGATCGCACCGAGATCGTCCGGGCTGAACTTCAGGTTCTTCAGGTTGGCCAGACCGAACCAGGGCCACGGCAACCTGGGATTGCGCGCCAGCATCTTGCGGTATTCGGTGGTGACCAGATTGACGCGCCCCTGCTCGCGCATCATGTCCGAGCGCATCATCAGCGCTGGCTCGTGATGCGGCACCAGATCGATGACGCGGTCGATGGCGGCCATGCCGTCGTCGACGCGCTCCTGCATGAACAGGACGATGGCGAGGTTGTGCCAGGCCGGCGCCAGTTTCGGCGCCAGCGCAACCGCTCGGCGGAAGGCATCGCCTGCGGCATCGAGTTCGCCGTTCATGCGCAGTGCCGCGCCGAGACTGTTGTGCACCAGCGCGTTGTCGGGTTCCTGCACGGCGAGTTCACGCAGTATCTGCAGCGCTTCTTCGTCGCGGTTGCAGCCACGCAAGGCGGCCGCGAGCAGGCGCCTGGTCTCGGCATTGTCGGGGCGTTCAAGCAACAACGCGTTGGCGTTTTCGACCGCCTGCTCGAACTGCTTCGCCTTGAGCGCGTCTTCGATCTCGATCAGGCGGCGATCGAGTTCCGCATCGCCGGTGAACGCGACGAAGCCGGCCGGAGCAGGTTTGCGAAGAGGATCGTTCATTTCATGGTGCCAATCGATTGCAGCCGTCGATTATCCCAGACTTCACTGCCATCCCGAGCCTTGCCGCAGTGGATCCGTTCGCGGCGGCGTCCTGTCACGACTGACGATATTTCTCCACCAGCCGCTTGTTCAATGCCTTGTTGGCCACGCGTGCGTGCGCCTTGCGCCGCAGTTGCGCTTCCAGCGTTTCGTTGGTGGCCGACAGTTCGGCGCGCAGCTTGAGGAAGTTCTCCCAGCGCGCCGGCTCCAGCGCGCCGCTTTCCAGCGCCGCGCGCACCGCGCAACCCGGTTCGTTGCCGTGCCCGCAGTCGCCGAAACGGCATTGCATGGCCAGGGATTCGATATCGCCGAAGCCGGCAGCGCCCAGGTCTTCCTCGCCGGTCAGCTTCAGTTCGCGCATGCCGGGCGTGTCGATCAGGCAACCACCGCTCGGCAATGCGATCAGCGCGCGGTGTGTCGTCGTGTGGCGGCCGCGGCTGTCGTGCTCGCGTACCGTGTTGGTCGCCTGGCGCTCGACACCGAGCAGCGTGTTCGTCAGCGTCGACTTGCCCGCTCCGGACGATCCCACCAGCACGGCGGTGTCGCCGCTGCGCAGGAATTCCAGCAGCGGCGCGACACTGGCCGGATCCTTGGCGTTGATGCCATGCAGGCCGACGTGCCCCGGCAACGAATCGCGCACCCCGCCGGCCATGGCCAGGAATGCCACGTCGTCCACCTTGTCGCGCTTGGTCAGCACGATCACCGGCTGCGCACCGCTGCCTTCGATCAAGGCCAGATAGCGCTCGATGCGCCGCGCGTTGAAATCGCCGTCGAGTCCCATCAGCACGAATACGTGGTCGATGTTCGTGGCAATGACCTGGCGCTGATAACGCTCACCAGCGGCGGCGCGGCTCAATGCACTGCGCCGCGGCAGCACGTCGCGGATCAGCAGCGGCGATGTCGGGTCGGCGACCACGAAATCGCCGACGGCCGGCCGCTGCTCCGGATCGAAGCCGCGGCGCAGGAAGCGCGGCGCCGGCTGCGCCGGATACTCCTGCGCGCCATCGTGCACGCGATAGCCGTTGCGGTGCTGGGCAATCACGCGGACCAGGCAGGCGTCATCCGCAGCTTGCGCCAGATCGGCCTGCGCGGCGCGCCAGCCGATCGTGGCCAGACGGCGCTGCTGTTCTTGGCTTAACTGCATGCCGGCATTTTACGGGAGAGCGAGGCCTCGAGGCTGGCGGCCGAAATGCCATCAATGGGTCACGTTCCTGCCCTCTTTCGGCCCTCAGCCCTTAGCCCTCAGCCCTTGTATTCGTTGGTTATTCAGCTAGCATGCTGCGTTACAACATCTTCTACGGCCTGCCCCATGCCGAGCAAAGCTTCGCTTCATACCGTGCGCGCCAGCGCGCGGATCGCCGACGTCCGCTATGAAATCCGCGGGGACCTGGCGCGGCGCGCGGCTGAAATCGAAGCGGCCGGGCGCGACATCGTCAAGCTGAACATCGGCAATCCTGGCCTGTTCGGATTCAGCGTCCCGGCACACGTGCGCGAGGCCATCGAAGCCAATCTGGTCCGCAGCGAGGCCTATTGCCACCAGAAGGGCATCCTGCCGGCGCGCCTGGCGATCGTCGAACAGATGCACGCGCACGGTATCGCCGACGCGCATCCCGACCGCGTGTTCATCGGCAACGGCGTCAGCGAACTGATCGACCTGGCCCTGCGCGCTCTGCTCGATCCGGGTGACGAGGTGCTGCTGCCGAGCCCGGATTATCCGTTGTGGAGCGCCGCGACGACGTTGAACGGCGGCCGGCCGATTTACTATTCGTGCCCGGCCGAACGCGCGCATTTTCCGGATGCGGACGAGATCGAAGCGCTGATCACGCCGCGCACGCGCGCACTGGTCATCATCAATCCAAACAATCCGACCGGCGCGGTATATCCGGCCGAGCTGCTGGAAAAACTCGCGGGCATCGCCGAGCGCCATCGCCTTACCCTGCTCAGCGACGAGATCTACGATGAAATCCTCTACGACGGCGCACGGTTCACGCCGCTGGCGCGACTGTCCGGCAACGTACCGTGCCTGACCTTCGACGGGCTGTCGAAGGTGCAGCGCGCGTGCGGCTACCGCGTCGGCTGGCTGTCGCTGACCGGTGCGCCGGCCGCCCTGAGCGAAATCGAGCACGGCCTCGACCTGCTCGCCTCGCTGCGCCTGTGCGCGAACGTGCCGGGCCAGTGGGCAATCGCGCCGTCGCTGCGTGGCGCCGACACGATCTCGCCGCTGACCGCGGCCGGCGGCCGCTTGCACGAAGCGCGCAAAGCCGTGGTCGAAGCCTGCGCGCGGAGCCGCTTCCTCGACTTGATCGCGCCGATGGGCGCGTTGTATGCGTTCCCGTCGATCAGCCGCGCGGCGATTCCCGCATTCGACGATGATGAATTCGCGCTCGACCTGCTGGAACAGGAGAGCGTGCTCATCGTGCCGGGCTCGGGTTTCAATCACACCACCCGCAATCATTTCCGCATCACGCTGCTGCCGCTGGCCAAGCAGCTGCGCGAAGTCTTCGCGCGCATCGAGTGCGCGCTCGAACGCGCCGCTGCGGCCGGCGTTCGCGCGCGGCATGTTGCCTAGCCTGAGAGCTGAGGGCTGGAGAGTGTCAGTTGGCGGATGCGTGCTCGCAATGACACTTGGCGTCGGCTTCGCATCGGCGCACGCCGGCGAAATACGCATCCTCGCGCTCGGCGACTCGTACACGATCGGCGAAGGCGTCGCGCCTGCAGGTCGCTGGCCGGATCAACTCGCCGCGGCCTTGCGCAAGTCCGGCAGCGTCGTCGCGCCCCCCGAAATCGTCGCACGCACCGGCTGGACCACCGACGAACTTTCCGCGGCGATGGACCAGCACGCCCTGCATCCGCCGTACGACCTCGTCACGCTGCTGATCGGCGTCAACAACCAGTACCGTGGCCGCGACCTCGACAACTACCGCAGCGAATTCCGCACGCTGCTGCGGCGCGCGATCACACTTGCGGGAGTGCGGCCGCAACGCGTCGTCGTCGTTTCGATACCGGACTGGGGCGTCACGCGTTTCGGCCGGCACAGTGGCCGCGATACGGCAAAGGTCGCGCACGAGCTCGATTTATACAATGCGGCAAATGCAGAAATCGCCGCGGCATTGCACGTGCGCTACGCCGATGTGACACCGGCATCACGCGACGGTGGCGACCATGCCGAGATGCTCGTCGGCGACGGCTTGCATCCGTCAGCCGCCATGTATCGGCGCTGGCTGGCCGCGATCGAGCCGCAGGCGCGCGCGGCACTTTCCTCTCACTGACTTGCGTGAAGGCTTTTCGCCGACTCGCCGCGCGCCGATGCAGCCGTGCGTTGCGCAAAGCTGCGCCTTGAATCTGACCCGACAATCCACCACATCAATCGCAGTACAATTCCAGCTTCCGCTTCCCGACCTTCAGGTCTTCGCCTCATGAGTCTTTCACCCGAAACCCGCACGCGCATCGAGTCGCTGCTGCAGCAGAACCCCGTCGTGCTGTTCATGAAGGGCTCGCCGAATGCGCCGCGCTGCGGTTTCTCGGCGGCCGCGTCCGGCATTCTCAACGAACTGCTGCCGGATTACGCAACCGTCGACGTGCTCGAGGATCCGGAAATCCGCGAGGGCATCAAGACCTACGGCAACTGGCCGACGATTCCGCAACTGTACGTGCGCGGCGAACTCGTCGGCGGCAGCGACATCATCCAGTCGATGTACGGCAGCGGCGAACTGCACGAATTGTTCGGGGCGCCGAAGCCGGACCGCACGCCGCCGCCGATCACGATCACCGACAAGGCGGCAGCGGCGATCCGCGAGGCGCTGGCCGGTGCCGATGGCGGCGCCCTGTTCCTGACGATCGATGGCCGCTGGCAGGCGCAATTCCACCTCGACGAGGCCAATGACACGGCGATCCGCAGCGACGCCAACGGCATCGCCATCTACATGGACCTGGCCACTGCGCAACGCGCGCGCGATATCCGCATCGACTGGGTGGACACCGTGCAGGGCTCGGGCCTGTCGATCGACAACCCGAATGCGCCGTCGGCGGTGCGCGCGCTGACGGTGCAGGAACTGAAGAGCCGGCTCGATGCCGGCGACATCACGATCGTCGATGTGCGGCCCGCTGACGAACGCGCGCGCGCGGCGCTGACGCAGCCGTTCCGCACGGTCGACGATGGCGCCGACGCGTTGCTGCAGCTGCCGAAGGATACGGCGCTGGCGTTCCTGTGCCACACCGGCGCACGCAGCGCGCGCGTGGCTGCGCAGTTCCGCGATCGCGGCTTCGCCGATGTATACAACGTCGCCGGCGGCATCGACGCGTGGTCGCGCGAGGTAGATCCGGCGGTGCCGCGCTATTGATCCGGTGTCCCGGCGCACCGCCGTGACACCTTTCCTTGTGCCGCAAGGGCCGATGCTGTTTGAATAGGCCTTTGCCTGCAGGGGATTCACGATGCGCAATTCATTGTTCACTGCGGCCGTGCTGGCCGCCATTGCCACGTCCGCTGCAGCAGCGGCGGAAACGGCGCAACGACTCGTCCAGCCCGAGCTGAAACAGATCACGGCCTGGCGTCGCGATTTGCACGAGCATCCGGAACTGAGCAATCGCGAAGTCCGCACATCGAAACTGATCGCCGACGAATTGAAAAAGCTCGGTTACGACGTGCGCACCGGCATCGCACACCACGGCGTGGTCGGCGTGCTCAAGGGCGGCAAGCCCGGACCGAAACTGGCGATCCGCGCCGATATCGACGCACTACCGGTGACCGAACAGGTCGACCTGCCATTCGCGTCGAAGGCAACCGGCGAATACCTCGGCAAGAATGTCGGCGTCATGCACGCGTGCGGTCACGATGCGCACATGGCGATGACGCTGGGTGTGGCCGAGATCCTGGCGAAATTGCGCGCCGACCTACCCGGCGAAGTCATGTTGATCTTCCAGCCGGCCGAGGAAGGTCCACCGGCAGGAGAAGAAGGCGGCGCGCCGTTGATGGTGCGCGAGGGCGTGTTCAAGGATTTCAAACCCGACGCGATTTTCGGCATGCACGTGCGCAGCGCATGGAATGTCGGAACCGTCGCCCTCATGCCGGGCGGCGAGGAAGCCAGCTCCGACACATTCCGTATCGTCGTGCACGGCAAAGGCAGCCATGGCGCGACGCCATGGCTCGGCGTCGATCCGATTGCGACCGCCGCGGACATCGTCATGTCGGCGCAGACCATCGTCAGCCGCGAGCTCGATCTCAATCGCAGTCCCGCGGTGGTCACGTTCGGCATCTTCAATGGTGGCCAGCGTTTCAATGTCGTTCCCGAAACGACGGAGCTGCAGGGCACGGTGCGCGCATTCGACGAAGACATGCGACAGCATGCGCTGACGAGCCTCAAGCGTATCGCCGAAAGCGTCGCTGCGGCGCATGGCGCCACCGCGGAGACGCAAATCCCGCTCGGCGTATCCAATCCGGTCAACAGCAACGATCCGGCGCTGACCGCACGCGTGCGCGCAAGCCTCGAGAAGGCTCTCGGCAAGGATCACGTCGAGACAGCGCAGCGCTGGATGGCATCCGACGATTTTCCGCACTACACCGCCGGTACCAAGATCCCGAGCGTATTCTTTTTCGTCGGCACCACGGCTGCCGGGATCGAGCCGGCGACCGCACCGACCAACCACTCGCCGAAGTTCCTTCTCGACGAAGGCTCGCTGCCGGTCGGCACTGAAGCGATGCTGCAGGCCGCCCTCGACTTCCTCGGCTATCAGTAAAGGTCACCAGACAAGACAGCCACGAAGGCACGAAGATCACGAAGAAAGCGCACGAAGAAGGCAAAACAATTTCTATTCGAGACGCAGATCGCGCCGAACATCGCCTCAGCCGTGTTCGCGTTGCACAGGCGGCAGGGACCAGATCGGCTTCGGCTATTTAACGCGAAAGTTCTTTCGCTCTTCTTCGTGTTCTTCGTGCCTTCGTGGCCATCATTTGATCTTGCTTGGATAGTTAATCGTCGGTTTCGAGGTCTTCCTCGAAGCGCAGGTGCTTTACGCTGCGACCATGCCGGCGCACGAGCTTTAGCGCTTCGATACCGATCTTGATGTGCTTCTCGACGAAGTTCGCGGTCACACCGCGATCGGAGAGCTCGGTCTTGACGCCTTCGGGAATCATCGGCTGATCGGAAACGAGCAGCAGCGCACCGCACGGGATGCCGTTGGCGAAGCCGGCGGCGAAGATCGTGGCGGTCTCCATGTCGACGGCCATGCTGCGCGTGCGGCGCAACAGTTCCTTGAAGGTCTCGTCGTGCTCCCAGACGCGCCGGTTGGTCGTGTACACCGTGCCGGTCCAGTAGTCGTGGCCGAGATCGCGGATCATCGTCGACACGGCGCGCTGCAACTGGAACGCCGGCAGCGCCGGCACCTGCGGCGGCAGGTAGTCGTTCGAGGTGCCTTCGCCGCGGATCGCCGCGATCGGCAAGATGAGATCCCCGATCGCGTTCTTCCTCTTCAATCCGCCGCACTTGCCCAGGAACAGCGCGGCCTTCGGTGCGATCGCGCTGAGCAGGTCCATGACCGTCGCGGCGTTCGGACTGCCCATGCCGAAGTTGATCAGCGTGATGCCGTCGGCGGTCGCGTTCGGCATCGGCCGGTCGGCGCCCTTGACCGGCACGCCGTGCCACTTTGCGAACATGTCCACATAATTGCCGAAGTTGGTCAGCAGGATGTGCTCGCCGAATTCATCCAGCGCGGTACCGGTATACCGCGGCAGCCAGTTGCTGACGATCTCGTTCTTTTCCTTCATGCGCGCACCCTTCTAAAGCGTGTCCTGGCTCACTGGCAAGGCGTTGCCGATTGCTGTACAAACGCCGTCAATTGCGCAAGTCTAGACTGGCCGACAGCGAAAGGGGAGACGATTCGCCGCGTTGAATCGTCTGCTGTAGGTCGATGGCGACAGCGTGGCTGGCTTGTCGGCTCCCCGAAATGAATTCGCACGGATGCGCCAAGGGAGGAACCATGCGTGTGAAGTTGCTCTTGCCGGCGGCATGCCTGCTGCTGATGGCCGGTTGCGGTACAAACCGCAACGACAGCGCCGCCCAGGCATGCAGCGCTGCCATCGCCGGCAAACTCGGCAGCAAGACCTTCAGCCTCGATCGCGGCGACATGAGCGCACATGCGAAGGGCGAGACGGCCGACGTCGTTGCGATCGCTTCGACCATCACGTTCGACAAGGGGCTTTCGACCGAATACCGGCAGACTTTCGACTGCCGCGTGCGTTTTGAAAACGGCAAGCCGCCCGACGTCATCGGCATGCAGTTCAACTGGAGCAAGGACGATCTCAAGAAAGTCAACCCGGGCGGATAGGCGGCTGCAAGAAAGTGTGAGGGGTGAGGAGTGAGGGACGACAAGATGCCGCGTCCCGCGCCCTGCACCTCATGCCCTGCCGCTCACGTCTAACTTCTTACTTCTTACACCTAACCCTCACGCTCTTGCCCCTTGCCGCGGCGCGGCTTTGCTTTTGCGCGCACGCGCGCGATGATGCCGGCCTCGCCGATGCCGGTCCGCAGGGGTGTTACATGCTGATCACGCTGCTCGTCGCCATTGCGGTGCTGTCGACATTGCTGTTTCTCGGCTACGGTTTCTACGCCTGGACCGGCGCCGCCGCGATTTGGCTGGTCGGTTGGCGTCTGCTCGGCGTCGCCTCGCCGCTGCTCTTCGAAACCTGCGTGATCGTGCTGATCGGGCTCGCACTGGTTTTCGGCCTGCCGCCGCTGCGCCGCCTGCTGATTTCGCGCTTTGCCATGAACGTCATGGCGCCGGTGCTGCCGCGCCTGGGCGATACCGAACGCATCGCGCTCGAAGCCGGCACGGTATGGTGGGACGCCGAATTGTTCGGCGGCCGCCCCGATTGGGAGAAGCTGCTCGCGTTCCAGCCGAAGCCGCTGAGCGCTGAGGAGCAGGCGTTCCTCGACGGGCCGGTGCAGGAATTGTGTGCGCGCCTCGACGACTGGCAGATCCAGCAGCAACGCGACCTGCCGGCGAGCGTGTGGTCGTTCCTCAAGACCAACGGCTTTTTCGGCATGGGCATTCCGAAGGAATACGGCGGTCACGCGTTTTCCGCCATCGCGCATTCGCGCGTCGTCGCGCGCATTTCGACGCGCTCGGTCGCGGCCGCGGTGACCGTGATGGTGCCGAACTCGCTGGGGCCCGGCGAACTGCTGCTGCATTACGGCACCGAGGAGCAGAAGAAATACTATCTGCCGCGCCTGGCCAGGGGCGACGAGATTCCGTGCTTCGGCCTGACCGGCCCGGAAGCCGGCTCCGACGCGGCCGCGACGCAATCGACCGGCGTCGTCGAGAAACGCATCGTCGACGGCAAGGAAGTGCTCGGCCTGCGCCTGAACTGGAAGAAGCGCTACATCACGCTGGCACCGGTCGCAACGCTGATCGGCCTCGCGTTCCGCATCAAGGATCCGGACCACCTGCTCGGCGACAAGGAGGATCTGGGCATTTCCTGCGCGCTGATTGCGCACGACCTCGACGGCGTCGAAATCGGCCAGCGCCACGATCCGATGGGCGTGCCGTTCATGAACGGACCGATCGTCGGCAGGGACGTATTCGCCCCGCTCGACTGCATCATCGGCGGCAACGCCGGCATCGGCCACGGCTGGCGCATGCTGATGGAATGCCTGGCCGCCGGCCGCTCGATCTCGCTGCCGGCGTTGAGCGTCGGTGCCGCGCAGATGGCAACGCGCATCAGCGGTGCGTATGCCACCGTGCGCGAGCAGTTCGATACGCCGATCGGCCGCTTCGAAGGCATCGAGGAGCCGCTCGCGCGCATCGCCGGCAAGACCTACATGATGACGGCCACGCGCACGCTGACCTGTGGCGCGCTCGACGCCGGCGAAAAGCCCGCCGTGCTCTCGGCGATCGCCAAGGCCTATCTGACCGAAGGCATGCGCGAAGTCGTCACCGACGCGATGGACATCCGCGCCGGCGCGGCGATCCAGAAGGGACCGCGCAATTCGCTCGCGCGCATGTGGGACGCCGTGCCGATCGGCATCACGGTCGAAGGCGCAAACATTCTCACGCGCTCGATGATCATCTACGGCCAGGGTGCGATCCGCTGCCACCCGTTCGTGCAGCACGAGATCGCCGCGATCGCCGACAAGGATCTCGACAAGTTCGACAGAGCGCTGTTCGGCCACATCAACCTGCTGGCACGCAATTCGACGCGCGCGAAGCTGCTCGCCTGGACCGGCAGCCGCCTGGCCGCGGCGCCGCGCACCGAGGACACCGGCCGCTATTACCAGCACCTGTCGCGCTTTTCGGCCGCGTTCGAACTGCTGTCCGATGTCGCCATGGGCACGCTCGGTGGCTCGCTCAAGCGCCGCGAAAAGATCTCCGGACGCCTGGCCGATGCGCTGGCGTATATGTACCTGGCCTCGTGCGCGCTCAAGCGCTATCACGACGGCGGCAAGACCACGGCCAACTACAACCTCGTGCGCTGGTGCGCCGATCATTGCCTTTATCGCGTGCAGGAGGCATTGCTCGGCGTGATCGAAAGCCTGCCGATGCGCGCTGCCGCGTTTCTGCTCTCGTGGACGATCTTTCCGCTCGGTGCGCGCTTCCGGCCGCCCTCGGACAAGCTCGGCGCCAGCGTCGCGCGCGACATCCTCGAGGATCGCGAGGCGCGCATCAACCTGACCGAGGACATCTTCGTGCCACCGCCCGGCGAAGTGGGCTTGGGCGCGCTCGAGGCGGCGCTGGACAAGGCAGTGCGCGCAATTCCGATAGAAACCAAGCTGCGCGACGCGGTGCGTGCCGGTACGCTCGACCGCGCGCCTGGCTACATGCTCGACGAGATGGGGTTGGAAGCTGGCGTGATTAGTGCAGAGGAATATCAACTGCTGCAGGACGCCGAGGCGGCGCGCAACGAGATCGTTGCCGTCGACGCGTTCGATGCGCAGACGTTCAAGAACCTGCATTGAAGGCAACAAAGGACGAGGCACACGTGACTCTGGGACAATCGCCGATCGACATCGATCCTGAACTGAGCATCCGCGTACAGGCGCTGAGCCGGCAGAGCCGCCACCTGGGCAATGCCTGGGACGGCGAGCAGGTGCAGGCGCTGTACGATGAATCCGAACAGCTGGCCGAACGGGCCCAGGCCGGCGGCCTGGTCGATCTGTCCGAAGCGCTGCTCGGCCTCGCCGCGTACCTGAGCTCGTTCGTCGACAGCTCGATGCGCCCGAACGATGACCAGCTCTCGCAGCTGGCTGCGCTCGCCGACGCGTCCGCCGACGCGCTCGCCCGCTACCTGGCGCACATCGAGATCGCGCCGCTCGGCGCGATCGCCAACGAAGCGCCGCTGCTGCAGGCGACGGTCCATTATCTCGGCCGCAACATGGCGCACCTGGAACTGCTGCGCATTCGCTGCGGCATGCTCGGCTACATGGTTTTCTCTTCCGACAGCGTGCGCGAAATCGACAAGTCGATGGCCGCCGGTGCCGTCCTGGCGCTCGTGATCAGCGCCGACATGCTCGCCGCCTGGCTCACCGAGCATCGTGCCGACGAAGCCGGGAGCGCTGCCGCGCGCGTGCCGATCACTGTGCTCAGCGACGACGACGTGCTCGACGTGCGCCTGGCGGCGATGCGAGGCGGGGCCGAGATCGTGTTCGTGCTGCCGGAAGACGCCGAGCGCGTCGCGCCGCGGCTGGCCGGACTGATTGCCGACCGCTCCGAGCCGTATCGCGTGCTGATCGTCGACGACGACAATTCGATGCGCCTGTTCTGCGCCTCGGTCCTGCGCCACAACAATCTCGATGCGCAGGCATTCGCGACGCCGGAGGAAGCCCTGCAGGCGCTGCACAATTTCACACCGGACGTCATCCTCGCCGACCTGTACATGCCGCAGATTTCCGGCTTCGAACTGCTCGCCCTGTTCCGCGCGCATCCGCGCACGGCATTCACGCCGGTCGTGCTGCTGTCAGGCGATTCGGAC
>Ga0105242_10002502_pt1 | contig 14410 bp, 13 predicted proteins | sample KBSM24metaG_FD_81521 | JGI IMG/M metagenome (GOLD analysis project Ga0105242, IMG submission 81521) | Miscanthus rhizosphere microbial communities from Kellogg Biological Station, Michigan, USA - KBS M2-4 metaG | ecosystem: Host-associated > Plants > Roots > Rhizosphere > Soil | place...
ACCGTGCCCATGGTCTTCGGATCGAAGGCGCCGTTGGTCTTGCAGAAGTTGATGACCTCCTGGTAGATGCGCGCGAAGGTGGACTCGGGCAGCACCGCCTTGGTCTCGTACATCTTGCCGTCCGGTCCCCACATGGTGCCGCCGGCGCGGATCATCGCCGGCATCGAGGCGTCGACGATGACGTCGTTGGGGTTGTAGAGGTTGCTGATCCCCTTGGCCGAATCGACCATCGACAGGCGCGGGCGCTTCGCCTCGCAGGCCTTGATGTCGGCCTCGATTTCCGCGCGCTTCGCCTCCGGCAGGGTCTTGATCTTCTCCAGCACGTTGGCGAAGCCGTTGTTGACGATGACGCCGAGTTCGGCGAACAGCTTGCCGTGCTTGTCGAACAGGTCCTTGTAGAACACGCGCACCGCGTGCCCGAACACGATCGGATGCGAGACCTTCATCATCGTCGCCTTGACGTGCAGCGAAAACAGCAGGTCGTGCTTCTTGCAATGCTCGATTTCCTTCTCGAAGAAGGCGCACAGCGCCTTCTTGCTCATGTACATGCTGTCGATCACTTCCCCCTCGAGCAGCGGTACCGAGGGCCGCAGCACCACGGTTTTCCCGCTTCGGGTGACGAGGTCCATGCGCACGTCGCAGGCGTGGGACAGGGCCATCGACTTCTCGCCATGGTAGAAATCGCCGGCGTGCATGTGGGAGACGTGGGTGCGCGAGGCGATGTCCCACGGGGCCATCGAGTGCGGATTCTTGCGCGCGTAGTTCTTGACCGCGGCGGGGGCGCGCCGGTCCGAATTGCCTTCGCGCAGCACCGGGTTGACCGCGCTGCCCAGGAGCTTGGAATAGCGCGCCTTGAGCTTCTTTTCCGCGTCGTTCTTCGGGCTCTCGGGATAGTCGGGCACCTTGTAGCCCTTGGACTGCAGTTCCTTGATCGCGGCGGTCAACTGGCCGACCGGGGCGCTGATGTTGGGCAGCTTGATGATGTTGGCCTCGGGCTTGAAGGTCAGCTTGCCGAGCTCCGCGAGATTGTTGGGGATGCGCTGCTCCGGCGTCAGGAAATCCGGAAACTCCCCGAGGATGCGCGCCGCCACGGAAATGTCGCTTTCCTCGATCTCGATGCCCGCCGGCCTGGTGAAGGCGCGCACGATGGGCAGCAGGGAGTAGGTCGCGAGGCGGGGGGCTTCGTCGGTCAGGGTGTAGATGATCTTGGGTTTCGCGCTGGACACGGGAGATTGCCTTTGAATGGAGGGTACGGAGCTGCGGAAGACCGGTATTTTACGGCCAGAGTTTCACATCGAGCGAGCGCTCGGCGAGCCAGACCGCGGCAACCAGCGCGATCGCGGCCGAACCCCAGATGAACACCACCCTGCGGTAGAACCAGCTGCCGCGCAACGCATAGGCCAATGGTAGGAACGCCGCGACGATCGCGAGTTGACCTGCCTCAACCCCGAGGTTGAAACCGACCAGCGCCAGCAGCAGCGCGCCCTGCGGCAGCCCGAGGTCGGTGAGCACGCTGGCGAAGCCGAAACCGTGGATCAGGCCGAAGGCGAAAGCGACCGCCCAGCGCCGCTCCGCCACCACCGGCCACAGGTTGTTGAGCGCCGCGAGCAGGACTGAAAGGGCGATCGTCGACTCGACCAGGCGCGAGGGCAGGGAAATGACCGACAGCGCCGCCAGGGAGAGGGTGATCGAGTGCGCGACTGTGAACGAGGTGACCACCCTGAAGACATCCCAGAAGGTGTCCCGGAAGCGCTCCGCCGGGTTCCAGGTCCTGTTTTTGAGAATCAGAACGGCAGGGAGCAACAGGGAAAGCAGGAAAAGAATGTGGTCGAAGCCGATCCAGATGTGCCAGACGCCTTCGCGCAGGTAATCGAAGAATTGCGACAGTGCCGATTCCTCGCCCGCCTTGAACGCCAGGCGTGGCCGCTCGGGCGACAGCACGCCGGTCTGCGCGCCGCCGCCGCGCTCGAAGCGCAGCAGGCCGCGGTGCGTGGGGTCGAGATCGAAGAACAGGCTGTAGGCGACTTCGAGCGATGCCGGTGGGCGCGTGCCGCAATCGGCGCCGAAACGCAGGGCCGCGTAGGCGCCGTCGCTGTGGTTGTCCACCATGAGTGCCGTGCCCGCGGTGGTGCAGGCTTTGCCATCCGAACTGATTTTCAGGCGGGAAAAAGCGTACGCCTCGATATCGCTGCGCCTGGCGCGCAGTTCTCCCCAGGTAATCGCGCCGTCGCCATTGGCGTCCAGGCCGATCGCGAACTCCAGGTCGCGCAGCGCGATGTCCCATTGGCCGCGAACTGCGGCGCCCTCGACGCCGATCGCCAGGTAGCTGTCGCTCGGCTTGTGCGCCTGCGCTCCCGCGGCGTACAGGAAAGCGAGCAGGACGAGAAATTTCGGTCTCAAGGCTTCAGCGCCTTGAGCCGTGCCGCGGCCTGCCGGATGCGCGCGCCTTCGAAGCCGCTCGACTCCAGCCACTGCATGGCCGGCGCGGCGGGCGCCGGGTCGCGCGCCGCGAGCGCCGCTTCGATGAGGACCAGCGCATCGCGCGGCTCGCGCTGGGTGCGGAAATTCTCGGCAGCCGCCGCGAGTGCGGCGCGCGCGTCGCCCTTGAGTTCGAGCAGGTAGCGCGCTTCCTCCTGCAGGTGGAGTTTCTCTCCCCGCAGCGCCGCGTCGGCGAAGCGCGCGCCTAGTGCCCGCGCGTAGCCCTCGGCCTCGGGGCGCTTCAACGCCTGCGCGGCGAGCGCCAGGCGCAGCAGTAGCGTGTCCGAGCGGCTCCAGTCCTGCAGCAGCGCGCGCGCCTCGGCGGGCCGGCCGCGCTCCAGCAGGAAATCGGCGAAGGCGGCGAGCAGGAAGTTGTCGGTGCCTAGCGCGAGGCCGGCGCGGAAATGGCGCTCCGCGCCGGCGTTGTCGCCCGAGCGCCAGGCCATTTCCGCCAGCCGGGTCTGGACCCAGGCGTGGAACCCCGGATCCACGTCGGACCGCCGCGCCAGGGCGGCAGCGAGGCGCTGATACGCGGCGCGCGCGCCGCCGGTCGTCGCCTCGACATAGGCGAGGCACGCGGTCGCGTGCAGTTCGGTGGAGTGTTGCGCGAGCAATTCGCATTCGCGCCGCGCGGCGCCATAGTCCGCCTGCACCATCAGGATCGCGGCCCGCCAGGCCCGCGCCTCGGAATTGGCGGGATCGGCTTTCAGCGCGAGGTCGAAGTCCGCCATGGCGCGGCCGAAATCGTGGCGATACTGCCGCAGCATGCCGTGCAGGTTGAGAATTTCCGCCGAGGTCGAAGGCGACTCGGGCCAGGCGCGCAGCGCGGCCTCCGCGTAGCCGACGTAACGCGGATCGCCTTCCGCCATCGCCATCTCGAAATAGCGGCGCGCAAGGCGCGAGGCGGCGTCGGCGTCGGCGGGCGCGTCGGCGGACGCGGCCCGCATCCGGCGCAGTTCCGCGGCCGCAGGATCTCCGGGACGCGTGGGCAGGGTCTCCAGGACGACCGTGTCATCTTTCGGCACGTAGGGCGCAGCGCCGGCCCCCGACGCAGCTGCAAGGAGCGTAAGAAGCCATCCAATGAGGGATTTGGCGCGGCCGGGCACGAAGACAATCCTGTAAAAACAATAGCTTAACACGGTTTGATGGTAAATCTTCTTTTGTTTACAATGGCTTGCGTGGGGGAACCCCATGTGCAGGGAGGCAAAACGGGGTCAGCCGGGAGGGCCGGTCAACCGCCAAGCGGTCTCGCGCGTTTTTCGTTGCGGGGAGGCTCGGCGGTAACTCGTTAGGTCACCTCGTTTAAACATACCAATACCAGGAGAGAAAGAATGACCAAGCTACTGTCGATGATCGTTGCCGCCATGTTCGCGGTTGTGAGCGTGAACGCGTTTGCCGCCTCGCATGCCGCCGCCAAGGGCGACAAGATGGACAAGATGGAGAAGAAGGGCGACAAGATGGACAAGAAGATGGACAAGAAAATGGACAAGAAGGACGAGAAGAAGAAGTAATCTCGTCTATCTCGAGACAAGGCAGGGAACCCCCCTGCCTTTTTCTTTTCCCAAGCCATGAAAAAACTCTTTCTCGTTCTGGCCGTATTGGTAGCGGGAAGCGCGCTCGCGCAACTCCCCACGGTGCAGCTTTCCACCGGCATGCACCTGATCCGCGCCGAGGTGGCCGACAGCATGGGCACGCGCATGGAAGGCCTGATGCACCGCAAGTCGATGCCGCAGGGCGCTGGCATGGTGTTCGTGTTCGAGGAAGCCGCTGCGCATTGCATGTGGATGAAGAACACCCTGATCCCGCTGTCGGTCGCGTTCATCGACGAGGCCGGCGCGATCATCAATATCGCCGACATGCAGCCGCACAGCGAGCAGTCGCATTGCGCGGCGCGCCCGGCGCGCTACGCGCTGGAGATGAACCAGGGCTGGTTCGCGCAGCGCGGTATCAAGCCCGGCGCGAAGCTGGGCGGCCTGGAGAAGCTGACACCGCGTTAATGGTTGTGGCGGTGGTGGATGTCCGGGTAATGCGGGTGGCTGTGCAGCATGCGTTCGTGCCGGTGCGCATGCGAATGAGGTTCCGATCCTTCCCAGTCAAAGTCGTGCGCATGGCGGTGGTGCTCGTCGTGCGTGTGGCTGTGCGCGTGCTCCAGCGGTTCGTGCAGGTGCTCGTGCGCATGGCGCTCGCTGACGTGCAGCCAGACGCCGGCTGCCGCCAGCGGCAGCGCCAGCCAGAAAAGCGCCCCCGGACTCTCGCCTAGCGCGGCAAGTGCCAGCATGACCCCGGCGAAGGGCGCGGTCGAGAAGTAGGCGCCGGTGCGCGCCGCGCCCAGCTGCCGCAGCGCGACCACGAACAGCGACAGGCTGACGCCGTAGCCGAATAGCCCGACCAGTCCGGCGGCGGCCACCTGCGACGGCGGCGGCCACTCGCTTCCCAGGACGAGCGCGATGGCGATGTTCACCGCGCCGGCGGCGACGCCCTTGATCGCGGCAATGGTCACCGGATCGCCAGCCGACACCCTGCGCGTGAGATTGTTGTCGATCGCCCACGCGACGCAGGCGGCAGCGACGAACAGCGCGCCGAAGCTCATTCCGCCGACCGAACCAGGCTCGATCGATGCCAGCGCGCCTGCCGCGACGATCAGCACCATGCCGAGCGCGATGCGGCGGTCGAAATTTTCGCCGAAGACGAACCAGGCGATCAGCGCCGTGAACACGCCCTCGAGATTCAGCAGCAGCGACGCGGTGGAAGCCGTAGCAGTGGAGAGCCCGACCATGAGCAGCACCGGGCCCGCCACGCCGCCAGAGACGATGGCGCCCGCGAGCCAGGGGACATCGGCCCGCGCGATGGCAGGAACCGGTGGCGCCGCTGCGGTGGCGCGCCACAGGATCCAGAGCGACAGGCCGATGCCGCTTCCCGCGTAAAGCAGGCCCGCGAGCAGGAAGGCGGGGACATTCCCGGCGAGCAGTTTCGCCGCGGGCGTGCTTGCGCCGAACAGCATTGCCGCGGCCAGCGCAAAGCCGATGGCGCGGGCGGGCGGCATGCCTAGAAATTCACCAATGCCGAGAGCCGCAGGCTGCGCGGCTCGGCCGGATGGAAATGCTTATCCTCGATGCCCGCCGCAGGCTCCCCCTGCAGGCGAGACGCGTAGAAATACGTGATGTCGTCCACCCGCCGGTTGAAGAGGTTGAGAACCTCGAGTCCGATCTTGAACTGCTTGTTGATCGCGTAGCCCAGGCGCGCGTTGACCAGCGTGGAGGAATCCGAGCGCTGCGAATTGTCCTCGATCAGCGTGCGCGGGCCGAAGTAGCGCAGCCTCAGGCCGCCGCTCCAGCCTTCCTTTTCGCCAAAGGTGACGCCGCCCGACAGCGTGCGGTCCGTCGATCCCGGGATGAAGTTGCCGGCGGGCGCGTCGTTGGTGAAACGCGCCCTGGACAGCGTCAGGTCGAAATCGAAGGTCACGCTGCCGAAAGGCCGGTAGTAGTTCGCCCACTCGATGCCCTGGCGGCGGCTCGCCCGGCTCGCTTCGGTCGTGCCCGCGTCGCCGATGAACACCAGTTCCGAGGCGAGATCGAGCCGCCAGAGCGCGACCGAAGTCTGGAATCCCTTGAACGGTGACGCGCGCAGGCCGAGTTCGGCGCCGATCGCGCGCACCAGCGGCGTGACTCTTTGCGCCGCCGCGCCCGTTGCCGGGTCCACGGTGATGGTGGCGCCGCGCGCGTCGTTGCTGTGGAAGCCGTGACCGTAGTTCGCGTAGTACTCGACATTCGACCAGGGGCCGAACACCAGCCCGAGTTTGGGGCTGAGCAGGGAATCCCGGGTTTTGCCGGAGTTCGCGGGGTTGTCGCTGTCGACCCTGAAGCGGTAGAAATCCCCGCGCAGACCCAGATTGCTGCGAAACCACGGCGTCCAGGGGATCGAGGCGGAATAGTAGAGCCCGGCGCTGCTCTGCAGGATGGCATCGCTGCGCACCGTGCCGGTCTGCTGGCGCGCGACCGTGTTGGACAGGCTCACCTGGCCGATGTCGTCGTTGCGCAGGCGCAGGCCGAGCGTGTGCTCGACTTCGCGCCCGCTGAACTGCGTCTTCCACAGGTGCGATGCCTCGCCGCCGCTGACCGTGCGCTTGTCCACCTGCGCGAACTGGTCGCCGTTCACCGGGTTGTTCAGGAAAAAAGTGAAATTCGAGAACAGCCTCAGGTCCGAGCGGATCGCGTAGGCGCTGACACGCGTGGACCCGCTTTCATTGCTCCGGATCCACTGGGTCGAGAGGCTGTAGCGCGAGGTGTTCCCGCCATCGGTCGGATCGACGGCGCCGAAGCGCGGCACGCGGCCATCGCTCACCGCGCGCAACGGAATCTGGTCGGTGGCGTTCCAGCGCGAGCTGTAGCCCATCGCGGTGAGGGTGAAACCGTTCTTCTCGTCGCCCCTCGCGTAGCGCAGCAGGCCGTTGAGTTTGCGCAAATTTTCCGGATTGACCCAGGGCCCGTCGTCACGCCCGATTTCCAGCGCGCCCATCAGCCGGCCGCCCGCGAACGCGCCGCCGCCCGAGGCGAGCGTGCGCAGGTAGCCGTAGCTGCCCCGCGTAAAGTCGACGGCCGTGGCGTCGAGCGAGCGCTTCAGGTGCACATGCGCGGCGCCAGCCGCCGAAAAATCGCCTTCGTCCGCGTAATACGGCCCCTTGCGGTAGTGGATGTGCTCGACCAGTTCGGGAATCAGGAAGTTGATGTCCGCGTAGCCCTGGCCGTGGCCGTGGCTGGGGAGGTTCACCGGCATGCCGTCGATGTGCACCGCGAAGTCGGTGCCGTGATCCAGGTTGAAGCCGCGCAGGAAATACTGGTTCGCCTTGCCGCTGCCGCTGTGCTGGGTGACGACCACCCCTGGAATCGTCTCAAGCACCTCGCCCGGGCGCGACAGCGGCCGGTTCTCGATCTGCTCGTCGTCGATGGTTCCCTGGCTGGCGGCGTCCGCATCTCCCACCAGGCCTTCCTGCCCCGGCGTGACGACCACGGCATCGCGGCCAGGCAGACCCGCCGCGGTTGCATTGCCCAGGTTCAGGACGGCGATCAGGGCGCCCCAAAAAGAAACGCGGCCGAAGCCGCGTTTTCGGGAGCCTGGAAATCTTCGCCTAGAAACCGCCATGCGATTGCGCGGCCATGCAGTACAGCATCGGGATCGAAAGCATGGTGTTGACGCGCGAGGCCATGCCCGCCATTTTCGCGGCGGCAGCCTTCGCGGTGGCGTCGACGGTCACGATGCCGAGCGCCTTCTTCTGGTTCGGCCAGATGATGAACCAGACGTTGAAAGCCATCACCAGCGCGAGCCACATGCCGATGCCGATGGCGCGCGCGCCGGGCGTGAGCGTCAGCGCGCCGCCCAGATAGCCGTTCATTCCCGCCACGAGGAGGCCGGTTATCACGGTCGCGAGCGCCGACCAGCGGAACCAGAACAGGGCGGTCGGGGCAATAACCTTGCTGATCGCCGGCTTCTGCTCATCCGGGATCTTCGGCATGGACGGCGTCTGCACGAAGTTGAAATACCACAGCAGTCCGATCCACATCACGCCCGATGCGATATGCAGCCAGCGCATGAAGAACAGCCAGTAACCGTGCTCGCCCATCCGGCCGAAGGTTCCGGCGACGCCCATCAGGATTGCGACCAGAACGACGCCGGCGAGGATGGTGCGGCCGAGAGATGCAAAGATGACGCCCATGGGATTTCTCCTCTTGATGAACTCGCAAAAAGTGTATCACGACCCCCGCAGCACGCGCTCCGGGGCGCCCTGCTCCAGGCCCCGGCTGTAGCGCGACATCGCATAGCAGAACGCGAAGTAGACCGCGGAAGCGAACAGGTAGGCCTCGATGCCGAATCCGGCCCATTTCGGATCCTGCAGCGAGATCTTGATGGTGGAGAGGAGGTCGAACAGCCCGATGATCAGCACCAGCGAGGTGTCCTTGAACAGGCCGATGAAGGTGTTCACCAGCGGCGGGATGGACAGCCGCAGGGCCTGGGGCAGGATCACGTGCACGATGCGTTGCGCGTACGACAGGCCGAGCGCCTCCGACGCCTCGTACTGGTGGTGCGGGATCGCCTGCAGCCCGCCGCGCACCACTTCCGCGAGGTAGGCGGCGGCGAACAGGATCAGCGCGAGCTGCGCGCGCAGCAGCTTGTCGATGGTCATTCCCTCCGGCATGAAGAGGGGCAGCATCACCGAAGCCATGAACAGCACGCTGATCAGCGGTACGCCGCGGATCAGCTCGATGTAGGCGACGCAGGCCGCGTGCACCACCGGCAGCCGGGAACGGCGCCCGAGCGCGAGCACGATGGAAAGCGGAAAGGCGAGCGCCATGCCGAAGCTGGCGAGGATCAGGGTCAGGATCAGCCCGCCCCAGCGCTCGTTCTCGACGTAGGCGAGACCGAACACCCCGCCCCACATCAGCACGGCGATGGACGCGAGCCCGGCGGTCCAGATCGCCGACAGCCACCAATTCCAGAATCTCTTGAAAGAAGAAAATATCCAGAGAAAAACCAGCACCGCGGTCGCCACCGCCGGGCGCCAGTGCTGCTCGAAGGGATAGGTGCCGAAGAGCATGAAGCGGTGCTTCTCGCCGATGAACGCCCAGCAGGCGCCCTCGGCTTCGCGGCAGGCGCCCGAATCGGGCGCGCGCCAGACCGCCGAGATGAGCGCCCAGTCGACGAACGGCGGCACCAGTTTCCATGCCAGCCAGAAAATCACGAGCGTCGCCAGCGCGCTCGGCCAGCTCGAGAAGAGATTGGCGCGTACCCAATGCACGGCCGCGTTCACCTGCGCAGTCCCTTCAGCGCGACGCGCCGGTTGTACCAGTTCATGAACGCCGAGATCGACAGGCTGATGCTGAGGAATACCGCCATGATGATGGCGACGCCTTCGATCGCCTGGCCGGTCTGGTTCATGGCGGTATTGGCGATGGAGACCAGGTCGGGATAGCCGATCGCCACCGCGAGCGAGCTGTTCTTGGCGAGGTTCAGGTACTGGCTGGTCAGGGGCGGCACGATCAGGCGCAGCGCCTGCGGCAGCACCACGAAGCGCAGCGCCGCGCGGCGCGTCAGTCCCATCGAATGTGCGGCATCCACCTGGCCGCGCCCCACCGAGAGGATCCCTGCGCGCACGATCTCGCCGATGAAGGCCGCGGTATACATGACCAGGCCCACGAGCAGCGCCGCGAATTCCGGCGACAGCACGGCGCCTCCAACGAAGTTGAAGCCGCTGAGCGCGGGCGTGCTCCAGGGCGTCGGAAACGCGATGCCGCGGTTGCTGAGGAAGACGCCCGCCAGGGGCTGCAGCGCTTCGGCCGGATCCGGCAGGTTTTCGGAAATGATCGCGTACCAGAAAAAGAGCTGCACCAGCAGCGGCACGTTGCGGATCGTCTCGACGTAGCCGGCGGCGATTCTTGAAAGCAGCCAGTTGGGCGACAGCCGCGCGAGGCCTACCAGAGTGCCGAGAATGGTGGCGAGCACCACCCCGACCGCCGCCACGCGAAACGTGTTCCAGAGCCCGACGCCCAGCGCGCGCAGGTAGCTGTCGGCGGCGCCGAAGGCGATGGCCCCTGTCTCGCCGATTTCGAAGCCCGCTTCGCGCCAGAGGAAGCCGAAGCCGCTGGCGATCTTCCGCGTCTCGAGGTTGTGCTGGGTGTTGGAAATGAAAAACCACAGCACCAGGCCGGCCGCGGCGAGCAGCGCGGCCTGGTAGAACCAACCCCGCTTCACAGGGGTTTTTTCCTAGCGGATCGGCGGCGCGTACATCAGGCCGCCCTTGGTCCAGAGGTTGTTCAGCCCGCGCGTGAAGCCGAGCGGCTTCAGGTGCGCGTCGAAGCTCTCGCCGTAGTTGCCGACCTGCTTGACGATGTTGTAGGCCCACTTGTTGTCCACGCCGAGCATCTTGCCGATGTCGCCGGTGGCCCCGACGAAGCGCTGCACGCTCGGGTCCTTGCTGGAGGCCTTCTGGTCGATGTTCTTCGAGGTGAGATCCATTTCCTCGGCCTCGATGGTCGCGAACAGCGACCACTTGACGATGTCGAACCAGCGGTCGTCGCCATGCCGCACGGCCGGTCCGAGCGGCTCCTTGGAAATCACCTCGGGCAGGATGATGTGCTCCTCTGGCTTCGGCGCGCGCGAGGCGCGCGAGGAAACCAGGCCCGAGACGTCGGTGGTGAAGACGTCGCAGCGGCCGGAGAAGTAGGCGTTCAGGACCTCCGGCAGCGTCTCGATGACGACCGGCTTGAAGGTCATGCCGTTGGCGCGGAAGTAATCCGAGAGGTTGAGTTCCGTGGTGGTGCCCGGCTGCACGCACACCGTGGCGCCGTTGAGCTGCTTGGCGCTGGTGATTCCGCCTTGCGCGGCGCCCTTCGCGGCACCTTTCTTGTCGGCCTTGGCGGCGGGCTTGCCGCCCTTGGCGCGCATCTTCGTCGGCACCATGAAGCCCTGGCCGTCGTAGAAATTGACGCCGACGAAATTCAGGCCGAGGCTGGTGTCGCGCGTGATGGTCCAGGTGGTGTTGCGCGACAGGATGTCCACTTCGCCCGATTGCAGGGCGGTGAAGCGCTGTTGCGCGGTGAGGCCCGTGTAGCGCACCTTGTTCGCGTCGCCGAACACCGCGGCCGCGACCGCGCGGCACAGGTCGACGTCGAGCCCCTTCCAGACGCCCTGCGAGTCAGGCGCGGAAAATCCCGCGACCGCGCCGCCGTTGACGCCGCACTGCACGAAACCCTTCTTTTGCACTGCTTCGAGCGTGCCTTGCGCATGGGCCGCGCCTGCGCCGAGAATGGCGAGTACAGCCACTGCTACCGCGATGGATGTTTTCATGGGTTGCCTCCTGCGAAAGAGTTTAGCAGCCCGGACGCCGCGGCAACCAGCACAATGAGCTGCGCCGCCGTCAGGGCCGCGTAGATCCGGTCGCGCCGCGCAAGGTAGCGGCGCAGGGCGACCAGGTAGCACGCGATCGTGATCGACGCCAGCAAGGCGATGCCGATGAAGTTCACGTAGTCGCCGCGGCCGGCCAGGGCGATCCAGCCCCATCCGGCGGGAACCCCTGCGGCCGCGAGGTATTGCCTCATCGGCATGCCCCAGAGTCCCGGCAGGTCGCGCAACGGCACGAACGGGGTAAGCGCGCCCGAAACGTAGGCAACGAGTTCGACGACGATCAGGGCCAACGCAATTGCGGTGCCGATCGCCATGCAGCGCGCATATTCCTCGCTCGCTTCGCGGTCCGCTTGCCGCAGGTCGTGATGATCCTGATTGTTCAGGTCCATAGGGCAAGGCCTTTGAGCAGGGTGCGGATACCGGCGAACAGCAGTAGCGCAATGACGAAATGGCGGATGCGGGCCGCGGGCATGGTCCGGAACAGCCGGGCGCCGAGATTTGCGCCAAGCATTACGCCGATCAACGATGGCGCGACGATGATCGGCAGCATGGCGCCTTCGAGGAAGTAGATCCAGGCGGCGGGTGTGTTCACGATCGTGATCGCGAGACCGCTGGTGCCGGCCGCGAGCTTCAGCGGGACGCCCATCAGCAGATTGAGCGCCGGTACGTTGGCCCAGCCGGCGCCCAGTCCGAAGAGGCCGCCGACAAACCCGATCACCGAAAAAACCAGCACGCCCGGCAGGAGCTGCTTCGATTGCCATACCGTGCGTTCGCCGGTGGCCGGGTCTACGTAATTGCCGCGCAGCCCCAGCGCGGCCGAGAAAAAATCATCGCGCCCGTTCGAGATGCCGCCGCCGGGTGCGAGCCACATCAACAATGAAATCAGCAGGATCAATGCGCCCAGGGACGTTTCGAGCGCCCGCGTGGGCACGGCAAAGCTCGTGAGCGCGCCCACCATCGAAAATATCGACCCCGCAAGCGATAGCGGAATTGCCAGCCGCAGGCTTGCCAGCCCGTCGCGCAGCAGGCGCGGACCGGCCGCCAGCGCCGCCGCCAATGCGAGCAGGACACCGGCGCCGCGCACGTAGTCGAGGTGAAACGGGAAAAAGCTGCCGACAATCGGCACAAAGAGCACGCCGCCACCCACGCCGGCAAGCACTGCCACGATGCCGAGGGCGAAGCTGGCGAAAAACAGAGCGATCGGCCATATCCACCAGGCGACCACGGCGGTGTCTGCGACATGCATTTCGCGTTATGCTAACCCGATGCCCAAACTCGCCGCCAACATCTCCCTCCTGTTTCCGCAGTTGCCGTTTGCGGAGCGCTTCGCCGCCGCCGCGAAAGCGGGCTTTCGCTACGTCGAGTACCAGTTTCCCTACGCGTTCGGCAGTGCGGCGGAGATTGGCGCGGCTGCGCGCGCTGCGAAGGTCGAAGTGGTGCTCCACAACCTCCCCGCGGGAGATGCCGCCAAGGGCGATCGCGGTATTACCTGCCTGCCGGAGCGCGTGAACGAATTCCGCGAAGGCGTCGAGAGGGCGATCGAGTACGCCAGGGCGGCTGGCTGCCCGCGGCTGAATGCGCTCGCCGGGATCGCGCCCGCCGGCGTGCCTCGCGAAAAAGCCAAGCAGACGCTCATCGAAAACCTGCGCTTTGCCGCGGGCAGGCTGAAGGCGGCGGGACTGACGCTGCTCACCGAACCTTGCAATACGCGCACCATTCCGGGCTTTCTGCTGAATACCTCGAAGGAAGGCATCGAGGTCATCGATGCCGTCGGCGCCGACAACCTGCTGCTGCAGTACGACGTGTTCCACATGCAGATCGTCGAGGGCGACCTTGCGAAGACCATCGAACGGCTGCTGCCCCGGATCGGCCACATCCAGATTGCGGACGTGCCGGATCGCAACGAACCGGGCACCGGCGAAATCAATTTCGGCTGGCTGCTGCCGCACATCGACCGGCTCGGCTACAAGGGCTGGATCGGCGCCGAGTACATCCCGAAGGGCGACACCGCCGAAGGACTGAAGTGGGCAGCGCCGTACCTGAAATAGATTTCCAGCGGCAGAAAGACGTCGCGCAGGCGCTGCGCGCCTTCCTCCCCGAGCGAAGCGTGCTCTGGCAGCAGGAAGACACGCGTCCCTACGAGTGCGACGGCCTGACCGCCTACCGGCGCCTGCCGATGGTGGTCGCGCTGCCCGAGACGGAGGAGCAGGTGCAGCGCGTTCTCAAGACCTGTTCTTCAATGGGAATTCCCGTCGTTCCGCGCGGGGCCGGAACCGGCCTGTCGGGCGGCGCGCTGCCGCCCGGGGACGGCGTGCTGCTGTCTCTCGCGAAATTCATGCGCGTCGTGCGCGTCGATCCGCTGGCGCGCATCGCCGTGGTGCAGCCTGGCGTGCGCAATGCGGCGATTTCCGACGTGGCCGCGCCGTTCGGCCTGTACTACGCGCCCGATCCGTCAAGCCAGATCGCCTGTTCCATCGGCGGCAATGTCGCCGAGAACTCGGGCGGCGTGCATTGCCTGAAATACGGCCTGACGGTGCATAACGTGCTGCGCGTTCGGGGCTACACCATCGAAGGCGAGGCGGTGGATTTCGGCTCCGAGGCGCTGGATGCGCCCGGCTACGACCTGCTCGCCCTCGCCATCGGCTCCGAAGGACTGCTCGCGGTGACGACGGAAGTCACCGTGAAACTCCTGCCGGAGCCGGAGACGGCGCGCGTCATCATGGCGTCCTTCGACGATGTGCAGAAGGCGGGCGACGCCGTCGCCGCGGTGATCGCCGCGGGCATCATCCCCGCGGGCCTGGAGATGATGGACCGGCCGGCCACGCGGGCGGTGGAGCAGTTCGTGCACGCGGGCTATGACGTGGATGCCGCCGCCATCCTGCTGTGCGAATCGGACGGCAGCGCCGTCGAAGTCGACGAAGAAATCGCGAAGATGAAGCAGGTGCTGGAGGGCGCCGGCGCCACGCGCCTGACGGTGTCGCGCGACGAGGCCGAGCGGCTGCGCTTCTGGTCGGGGCGCAAGAGCGCGTTTCCAGCC
>Ga0105242_10002503_pt1 | contig 14409 bp, 10 predicted proteins | sample KBSM24metaG_FD_81521 | JGI IMG/M metagenome (GOLD analysis project Ga0105242, IMG submission 81521) | Miscanthus rhizosphere microbial communities from Kellogg Biological Station, Michigan, USA - KBS M2-4 metaG | ecosystem: Host-associated > Plants > Roots > Rhizosphere > Soil | place...
GAAGCGCCTGATCGACCTGCGGCGGCTGCGGCGCATCCGCTGGGAAGACCTGTCGCGCCTGCGCTGCGGGCTGAAAAAGCTGGCGCCCTTCGTGATCACGGCGGACTACAAACCGGCGTCAGGAGCCGCGTCGTCCGACCTGCTGCGGCGTAACCTGGCCGACGCCCCGCAGCAGATGAACCTGTGGCCGGAACTGCAGGCGGCATGATGACCGCGCAGCCTGCCCCGCATACCGATCCGCGTCCGGCGGACGAGTTGGTGCGCGCCGGGCAGCCGCTGCAGGTCGAGACGTTCGCCGAATGGCGCGAGGCGGCGCGCGAGTTGCTCATCCACGGCATCCCGCCGGAACGGGTGACGTGGGGCGCGCCGCACATGGGCGACCTGCTGGCCGGCGGCGACCTGTTCACGGGTGCGCCGCCTTCTACCGAGGCATCCGATAATTCTTCCATATCACCGACTGAGCCACCGACTGAGCCACCGGCGCCGCTGCGCCCCGCGCCGCACGTCCCGCGCTCGCTGATGGAGATGCTGCAGGCGGCCGCCTGCTGCCGCGTGCCGGACCGCTGGGCCTTCCTGTACCGCGTGATCTGGCGCTGGCAGCAGGGCGAGCACGACGTGCAGTCGCCGGCCGACGAGGACGGCGCGCGCCTGCATGCGATGGTGAAGGCGGTGCACCGCGAGGAACACGACATGCATGCCTACATCCGCTTCCGCGAACGCCCGGAAGAAGCCGGCCCGCCGCGCTTCGTCGCCTGGTACGAACCGCGCCACGACGTGCTGCCGCAGGTGGCGGAACATTTCGTCAGCCGCATGGGCAAGGTCAGCTGGATGATCGCCACGCCCGATGCGAGCGTCCTGTGGGATGGTCATACCTTGCACAATACCGGCCCTCTCGTGCGCGACGCCGCCGACCTCGAGGATACGGGAGAGGCCCTGTGGCTGACCTACTACCGCAGCGTGTTCAACCCGGCGCGCCTGAACACGGACGTCATGCACCAGCACATCCCGTCGCACCGCTGGAAGAACCTGCCGGAGGCGAAGATCGTGCCGCACATGGTCAGCGAGGCCGCGCTGGGCGCACGCAAGGTGGGGCAGTACGAGGCCGTCGGCCAGCGCAAGGGCACGACGATCCCGATCGCCCCCGAGGATGCCCAGCCGGAGCGCCAGCAGCCGTCGAAGCTCGACGAATGCCGCCGCTGCGAGCTGTGGCAGTTCGCCACCCAGGCCGTCGGCGGAGAAGGGCCGAAGCGTGCGAAGATCATGTTCGTCGGCGAGCAGCCGGGCGACCAGGAAGACCTCGCGGGCCAGCCGTTCGTGGGCCCGGCCGGCAAGCTGCTCGACCGCGTGTGCGAGGCGGCGGGCGTCGATCGCGACACGATCTACGTCACCAACGCCGTCAAGCATTTCAAGTGGGAGCCGCGCGGCAAGCGTCGCCTGCACAAGACGCCGGTCCAGCGCGAAATCGAGGCCTGCCACTACTGGCTCGACAAGGAACTGGCCAGCGTCAAACCGACCGTCATCGTGGCCCTCGGCGCCACGGCGCTGAAATCGGTGCTGCGCACGGCCAACGTCACCCTGAAGGATTCCCTCGGCAAACCGCTGCGCCACGAAGGGCACTGGGTCGTCACCACGTACCACCCGTCGTACGTGCTGCGCGTGCCCGGCGAGGAGGCGAAGCGGGCAGCGTTCAACACAATGGTCGAGGGCCTCAAACTGGCGCACGAGCTGCTGGACCGGCCCGTCGACGTGCCGCCCGAACCGTAACCATATATGCATGTCAAACTTGTAACACTTCGTTGCCCCGTTAGGCCAGGCCCATCCCTCGCGCTAAGCTTTTGCGCACACAACAACAAAGGGATGTTCGATGACGAATACAACCAGGCGTTATGCATGCGCGCTGTACCTGACTTTCCTCACCCTGCCGGTCCTGGCGCAGACCGCGGCCGAGCCCGCCGCTGACACCACCCCCGCCGCCGCCTCGCCGGCCACCGTCGTCGTCGAGGGCCGCCGGCCCGGTCCCGGCGTTTGGAAAGTGTCGAAGGGCGACCACGTGATGTGGGTGTTCGGCATGTATTCCCCACTGCCGCAAAAGATGGAATGGGATGCGTCCCACGTGGAGCGCCTCGTCGCGAAATCGCAGGAAGTGCTGCTGCCGCCCGGCTTCGGCATCGACGTCGGATGGTGGCGCGGGCTGACGCTGCTGCCCACCATGATCGGCCTGCAAAACAATCCGGACGGCGCGAAGCTGCAGGACGTGCTGCCGCCGGACGTGTATGCGCGCTGGCAGGTCTTGAAGGACAAGTACATTGGCAACGACGACGGCGTGGAGCGCGATCGACCGCTCTTCGCAGCCGAGAAACTGTTGCACGCAGGCCTGAAGAAGAACGGACTCGTCCAGAACATGGCCGTGTCCAACCAGATCGAGAAGATCGCCAAACAGAACAAGGTCAAACTGACCTGGACCATGCTCGGCATCCAGCTCGACGACCCGCGCCGTACGCTGAAAGAGTTCAAGAAGACGCAGATGGAAGACCTGGCGTGCATCACCAGGACCGTGGAGAATCTGGACAGCGACATCGGCACCATGCGGCTGGGTGCCAATGCCTGGGCCAACGGCAATATCGCCGACCTTGCGCGCCTGGATCTGGCGAAGCGGGATGAAGTCTGCGTCGATGCCCTGCTGAACAGTTCCCTGGCAAAAACGACGCCGGCCTTCCAGAACGTCCGCGAACGCATCCGCGCCAACTGGATGAAAGCGGCCGAGAAATCGTTGGCCGACAACACGTCCACGTTCGCAATTCTGCAGATGAAGGACATCCTTGACCCGAACGGCTACCTGGCCGACCTGCAGGCGAAAGGCTATACGGTCGAAAGCCCGAAATGAGCCCCATCTAAAAGTTGTGACATATGCATGTCAAACGTGTAACACTTCGTTGCACCTGTAGGCATGGCGGCATCCAGGCGTTAAGCTTGCGCCACACAACAATAAGAGGGATCCCATGAGGAAGAGAACACGGCAGCATGCATGTGCGTTCTGGCTGGGCCTGCTTGCGCTGCCGGTGCTGGCCCAGAGCGTGGACCAGGCCGCGCAACCCGCCGTCGCACCTGACCGGATTATCGCACCTGACCCGATTATCGCACCTGACCCGATTATCGCGCCGGATGCCGTCCCGTCCACGGTCGTTGTCGAAGGACGCCGGCCTGGCCCCGGCGTGTGGAAAGTGTCGAAGGGGACGCACGTGATGTGGGTGTTCGGCACCTATGCGCCGTTGCCGCAGAAGATGGAGTGGGATGCGTCGCGCGTCGAGCGCCTCGTGGCGAAGTCGCAGGAAGTCCTGATGCCGCCGGTCGCGAAGGCCCACATCGGCTTCTTCCGCGGGCTGACGGCGTTACCCAGCCTCATCGGCATCAAGCGGAATCCTGACGATGCTGTGCTGCACGACGTCGTCCCGTCCGACGTCTACGCGCACTGGACGGTGCTCAAGACGAAATACATCGGCGACGACGACGGCATCGAGCACTACCGTCCTGTCTTCGCGGGCGAGGAATTGCTGCTCGCGGGCCTCAAGCAGAGCGGCCTGACGTATGGCAGCGAAGTCCTCGGCACGATCGAGGACATCGCGAAGAAGAACAAGGTCAGGCTGAGCGATTCCGGTTACGACGTGATGCTCGACGACCCGCGCAAGCTCGTGCGCGACTTCAAGAATTCGCAGGTGGACGACCTCGTCTGCTTCACCAAAACGCTCGACAGTCTCGATGTCGACCTCGAAACGATGCGCGTGCGCGCGAATGCCTGGGCCAATGGCGACATCGCCGAGATCCGTGGCCTGAACTTCGCGGAACGCCGCGATGCTTGCCTCGATGCCCTCATGAACAGTTCGATCGCGAAAGATGCCGCGGAACTGCGCCAGGTGCGCGAGCGCCTGCGCACCGCGTGGATCAGGACGGCGGAAAAAGCGCTCGCCAACAACACCACGACCTTTGCCGTGCTGGAAATCCAGGACATCGTCGGCCCCACGAGCTACCTGGCCGCGCTGCAGGCCAAGGGCTATACCGTCGAGAGCCCTAGATAAAAGCGTAACGGTGCGACCGGAATCAGGCCGAGTCGCCCGTTCCGCCTGGATCGTCCTCGCGCGATGCGGCTTGCGCCACGCGCGCGCCGGGCGGCACGTCGTGCGTCAGCCAGACATTGCCGCCGATGACGGCACCCTTGCCGACGGTGATGCGGCCCAGCAGGGTGGCACCGGCGTAGATGACGACGTCGTCCTCGACGATCGGATGGCGCGGCAAGCCCTTTTGCAGCGTGCCGTCGGCGTTCGCCGGGAAGCGCTTGGCGCCCAGCGTGACGGCCTGGTACAGGCGCACCCGCTGGCCGATGAGGGCCGTCTCGCCGATCACGACGCCTGTGCCGTGATCGATGAAGAAGCCGGCCCCGATGGTGGCGCCCGGGTGGATATCGATGCCCGTTTCCGCGTGCGCCTGTTCGGCGATGATGCGTGCCAGCAGCGGCAGGCCCAGGCCGTACAGGCAGTGCGCGAGGCGGTGATGGATCATCGCATGGATGCCTGGATAGCACAGCAGCACTTCGTCGACGCTGCGCGCGGCCGGGTCGCCCTGGTAGGCGGCGATCACGTCGCTGTCGAGCAGCGTCCGGATGCCGGGCAGCGCCGCGCCGAACACGCGCGTGGCGTCCAGGGCTTGCCGTTCGATGTCGGTATCGGTCAGGTGGCGCAGCGCGGCGTTGTAGCGCAGTTCGATGCGCACCTGGCGCAGCAGCGCATGCAAAGCGGTATCGAGGGCGTGCGCGACGTGGAAGTCCTCGCTTTCCTGGCGCAGGTCGGGCGGACCCAGGCGCAGCGGAAACAGCACACCCTTCAGTTGACCGATGATCGTCGCCAGCGCTGCGCGCGACGGAAATTCGATGCCGCGCACTTCGCCGGCCGCACGGTGGGCCTGGCGCCATTGTTGGCGCGCATCGTGCAGGTCGCGCACGATCGCGCCGATGTCGAAGTCGGCCATCAGTCGTCCTCCGGGAATCGGTCGGCCGGCATGGGCGCCGGCGGTTGGAAGCCGGCGGCCTGCACCGGGTCGGATTGTTGTCGCAGCATTGATTCGGGTGCCACGATACCTCCGCTAGCTTATGGACGAGTTGTCAATATACGAGCCCATCCACGGGGGACCCAACGAATTTTTCGGCACAAGCTCATGCTGAAAACATATAAGACGTTAAGCGGTTGGACTGTGCTCCGTCAATACGCCGCGTGTTGGTACGGCAGCACGCGGCAGGAAAGAGTGTTGCATGCAATTTGAAGACTGGCTGATAATACAAAGTCCGTTGAGGCAACGGTGTTGCCGTACCCCGCGTGCTATCCTAGCGCCCGTTCATTCCGGTAACTCATCGGTATCCGGCAGCATACCGTCAAAGGTCACGCATGATTGACAACGCAGCAATATTGATTTTCAGCACGCTCATCGTCTATACGGTCATACGCGCAATCAAACTCGACAGGCTGCTTCCCTGGTTTTCAAGAGACGAACAGCAAACGCCGCTGCCGGCCAAAAAGAACGTTCGCAAATAAACACAGCGTCGGCGTTCAGCCTGTTCCGAACCACGGATCGCCGCTTTTTACTGTTGCGCAAGGCATCACACGTATGCAGAGTCTTATATTAGCGGCTGTCTTTGCCGCCCTGATGTTCGCGGGTTTTTCCGCCGCTTTCGCCGCCGCGCTGGGCTTTGTCTGGGTGGACATTGTCCGGCCCCAGCACCTCGCCTGGTCGATCATCAACGACGCGCCGCTGTCGTTCATCGCCGCCGTGGCCACGGTGGCGCTGTTCCTCATCCGTGACAAGAAGGCGCCCCCGAAATTCAGTCCGATCGTGCTGCTGATCATCCTGTTCGGCATCTGGGTGACGTTGACGGCATCCATGTCGGATTTTCCGACGCAGGCCTGGGGCAAATGGGACTGGGCGTCCAAGGTGCTCATGTTCGCCGTCCTGATTCCGTACATCTTCCGGTCGCGCATCCAGATCGAAGCCTTTCTCCTGGTCATGGTGTTTTCCGCCAGTACGATCCTGTTCTCGGCCGGCGTGAAGACCATCTTCGGCGGCGGCGGTTATGGCACGCTGGCCGTCATGGGAACGGGGAATACCGGCCTGTCCGAGAGCAGCACGCTGGCGGTGGTCTCCGTGATGCTGATCCCGGTGATCATGTTCCTCATGCGCCATACCGTAATTTTTCCGCGCAACCTGATGACGAAAGGATTATTCCTGGGCATCATCGTCATCGCCCTGGCGACCGTGGTCGGTACGACGGCGCGCACGGGCATCATCGCGGTGGGCGTGATGTGCCTGATCTCGATGCTCCAGTCGAAAAAGAAACTGTGGTGGATCGCAGGCCTTGCGCTGGCCGGAATCGTGGTCCTGAATCTCGACCTGTCGACCACGCGCTGGGGCAACCGGATGTCCACGATCGAGACGTATAACGCTGACTCGTCCGCAATGGGCCGGATCAAGGTGTGGCAATGGACGCTGGACTACGTCGGCAGCCATCCGCTGGGCGGCGGTTTCGACGCCTATCTGCACAACCGGATCATCGGCGTCGCACCGGACGGCTCGACCATTTATCTTCCCGAAGGGCAGGTCGGCGGCAAGGCTTTCCACAGCATTTATTTCGAGGTGCTGGGCGAACAGGGCATCGTCGGCTTCATCATGTATTTCCTGATGGTCGGGCTGGCACTGATCAAGCTGCTGAGGCTGAAAGCTGCCTGGAAAGACGATCCCGGCATGGGCTGGATTGCCGGGCTGGCCAATGCCATGATGACGTCGATCTTCGTGATTCTCGCGGGCGGTTCGTTCGTCGGCATCGCGTACCAGCCGTACATGTTCTACATGCTCAGCCTGACGGTGGCGATCGACCAGTACGCGGCGCGCGTTATGCGTGACCAATCCAAAGCAAAAGGACGTGCAATACCGTGAAGCTGAATCAACTTGCAGGACTGCGGGGCATCTGTGCCTGGTGGGTCGTGTTCTACCATTCCCTGCACCTCATGAACGATACGGTGCCGGGGCCGGTCAAGACCTTCATCGCGCATGGCTACCTGGCCGTCGACCTGTTCTTCCTGTTGAGCGGCTTCGTGATCTTCCTGAGCTATCACGCCGCACTGACCAAGAATTTCCCGCACAGCGTCGGCAAGTTCTACTGGAACCGGTTTTCCCGTATCTATCCGCTGCATTTCGTGATGCTGGGCGGTTACCTGGCGCTGTTTTTGGCGTTTACGTACCTGTCGAACAGCAGGACCGCGCCCGACACCTATACGTGGACCGCCTTTATCCAGAGCATGTTCCTGGTGCATATGTGGTTCGGCAGCGACCTGACCTGGAACGTGCCATCCTGGTCGATCAGCTCGGAATGGTTCGTCTACCTGTTCTTCCCGCTGATGGCGTTCAGCCTGCGCAAGCTGCGCGGCGGCATCGTCGCTCACCTGCTGTGCATCGTGCTGGCCGCCGCCGTCCTGCACCTGATTTATGCGAAAAGCGGCCTGAACTCGATCGGCGCCGACATCTCGCACATGGCCCTCGTGCGCACCATGTTCGAGTTCCTGATGGGCGTCTTTGTCGGTTCGCTGTACGTCAACCACCGCGATTTCCTGGAGCGGAACGCGACCGTGGCGCTCGCGGCCTTCCTCGGGTTGTGCGTCCTGTACGTCTTCACGTCGACACCGGACTATGCGTTGATCCCGCTCACGTTCGCGCTGCTGATCGCCTACCTGAGCGTGACGACGACCGGCATCACGGCCGCGCTGTCCACGCCCGTGCTCGTCTACCTCGGCGAGATCTCGTATTCGACCTACATGGTGCATTACCTCGTCTACGACCTGCTGAAGGCGGCCTTCGTCTCCGACACCCACCAGATCAACCAGTGGTATCTGTGGCTGTCGTTCCTGACGGTCTTCATCCTGTCTGTCCTGCTGCACCACGCCGTGGACATGCCTTCGCAGAAGTATTTCCGTCGTCTGTCGGCCCGCTAGGGCGCGAGCGGCGACGTTGTCAATTCGTGCAAAACCCGCGTAGAATGCAGGCAACGCGGGTGTAGCTCAATGGTAGAGCTGAAGCTTCCCAAGCTTATGACGAGGGTTCGATTCCCTTCACCCGCTCCAGTCTGCCGATCCCCCACGCTCACACAAAAATGCCTGCACGAGGCAGGCACCCTGTCGGCCGTGCGCACCTGCGGCGAGGGCTTATGGCACACTGGCGTTGTCGCTTCAACCAGTATCAATCATGCAAGACAACGGACAACGGCCAGAGCCACGCATCCCTCATCCCGACCCGCTCGACGGCACCGGCGCCCTGATGTTCCTGAGCGGCGGCGGCGAGCTGGGCGCGATGATGCGTGCACACGACTGGTCGGCCTCGCCGCTGGGCCATCCGCGCGACTGGCCGCAGGCGCTGCGCACCGTGGTCGGCCTGATGCTGAATTCGAAGTTCCCGATGTTCGTGGCCTGGGGGCCGGAACTCGGGTTCCTGTACAACGACTCGTACCGGGAAATTCTCGGCGACAAGCATCCGGCCGCGCTCGGGGGACGCTTCCACGACATCTGGTCCGAAATCTGGCATGACATCAGCCCGCTGATCGAGCGCGCGCTGCGCGGCGAGGCGACGTATGCCGACCGCCTGTACCTCGTGATGAACCGCCACGGCTACGACGAACCGACCTGGTTCACGTTCTCGTACTCTCCCGTGCGCGACGAGCACGGCGTCATCGCCGGCATGTTCTGCGCCGTCGTGGAAGTCACCGACCAGGTGCTGGCCGAACAGTATCGCAACGAGGAGAACGAGCGGCTGCGCGGCCTGTTCGCCCAGGCGCCCGGGATCATGGCCGTCCTGCGCGGGCCCGAGCACGTATTCGAGCTGACGAACCAGTCGTACATGCAGCTGATCGGCCACCGCCAGGTCATCGGCAAGCGGGCGCGCGAGGCGCTGCCGGAAATCGTCGGGCAGGGATTCCTCGAACTCCTCGACCGCGTCTACGCGACGGGCGAGCCGTTCGTCGGCCACGCGCTGCCCGTGCGCCTGCAGCGCGAGCCGGACGGCACGCTGGAGGAGCGCTACATCGACTTCGTCTACCAGCCGATCCGCGACGCGGGCGGGGCCGTCAGCGGCATCTTCGTCGAGGGCAGCGACGTCACCGACCGCAAGCTCGTCGAGGACGAGCTGCGCGCCGCCAACCGCCAGAAAGACCAGTTCCTCGCGATGCTGGCGCACGAGCTGCGCAACCCGCTGGCGCCGATCATGACGGCGGCCCAGTTGCTCAAGCTCGGCCGGCTCGATGCCGGGAGCGTGGCCAACGCCAGCGAGATCATCGTGCGCCAGGCCGAGCACATGACGGACCTCGTCAACGACCTGCTGGACGTCTCGCGCGTCACGCGCGGCCTCGTCACGCTGGAGAGGGACGAACTGGACGTGAACGCGATCGTGTCCGCCGCCGTCGAGCAGGTGCGGCCGCTGATCGACGCGCGCCGCCATGCGCTGACCTTGCAACTGTCCGGCCAGCCGGCACACGTGACCGGCGACCGCACGCGCCTCGTGCAGGTGATCTCGAACATCCTCAACAATGCCGCCAAGTACATGGCGCCGGGCGGGCGCATCGTGCTGGCCGTGACGGTCGAAGACGGGCGCGCGACGGTGGCCGTGCGCGACAACGGCGTCGGCATCGCGCAGGAAGTCCTGCCGTACATCTTCGATCTGTTCACCCAGGCCGAGCGTACCCCGGACCGTTCCCAGGGCGGGCTCGGCATCGGGCTGGCGCTCGTCAAGAGCCTCGTCGCCCTGCATGGCGGCTCCGTGCACGCCCACAGCGAAGGCCTGGGGCAGGGCAGCGAGTTCTCGATCTGCCTGCCGGCCGCGGCCCGCGTGCCGGCCGAGGCGCACGATGCCGGCGCGGCGAACGATGCCTGCGTCGTGCCGGACAACGGCAACCTGCGCGTCCTCGTCGTCGACGACAATGCCGACGCCGCCCAGATGCTGGCCGCGCTGCTCGAAGTGCAGGGACATGCGGTCAGCGTCGAGTACGACGCGCGCGGGGCGCTGGCGCGGGCGCGCAGCGAACATCCGGACGTCCTGCTGCTCGACATCGGCCTGCCCGACATGGACGGTTATGAACTCGCGCGCCACCTGCGCGCCCAGCCGGAGAACGCGCGCGCCACGCTCGTCGCCCTCACCGGCTATGGCCAGAACAGGACCGCACGGAGGCCCGGCAGGCCGGCTTCGACCATTACCTCGTCAAACCGGCCGACCTGAACGAAGTCAACGACGTACTGGCCCAGGCCGAAGCGCGGCGCTGACGCGCGGTGGCGACAATTGTTTCATGAGCATATTGTCGTATGGCACATTGCGCTATATTCTTGGTGCATTCATTCCTAAAATGGCCCGCCCATGGACCGATTCGTACGCCTGCAGGACAATCCCGGACCGCACCATTTCGGCGTCGCGCCCGGCGCCATGCTGCCTCCGTTGCCCCATGCGGAGGATGCGGGCGCCGCGACACTGCCGCGGGTGAGGCGCGTGCTGGTGGTGGACGACAACGTCGACGCCGCCCAGACCGTGGCCATGCTTCTGCAGGTGCTGGGCTATGAGACGGACGTCGAATACGACCCGCTGCAGGCGCTCGTGTGCGCACGTGAGCGGGCGTTCGATGCGTTCGTCCTCGACATCGGCCTGCCGGGCATGGACGGTCACGATCTGGCGCGCCATATCCGTACGCTGCCGGGGCGGGCCGGTGCACTGTTCATCGCGCTCACGGGCTATGGCCAGCAGCAGGACCGCGACGCGTCGGCCGCCGCCGGCTTTCATTACCATTTCGTGAAACCGGCCAATGTGGATGCGTTGGCACGGGCGTTGGAGATCGGCGTCCCCGAATGACGACGGCGCTGCGATTGTCACAAGATGAGCGACGTCATGTCATATTTCCGTATTGACTTGTCATGATCCGGTAATTTTTGCTTCTTACACTGCGTGTTGCTGAACAGTAAGACGGAAACCGCATGTCCAAGTCCAGTGCGCACACCGCGCCGCGCACCCACCGATTCCTCGCGCTGCTGTGGCCCGCGCTCGCCCTGCTCGCCTGTACCGCTCTCTGGACCGCCACCGTCCTGCACGCCGGCGCCGAACGCCGCCGCGCCGAGGAGCAGGCTTTCAAGGAGGCGGATGCCTATGCCGAGGCCTACGAACAATACGTCACGCGCTCGGTCGCCCAGGTCGACCAGATCACCATGCAGCTCAAGCACAGCTGGGAGCATACGCACGACCGCAGCCTGATCGAGGACATGCGGCGCGACGGCATGTTCACCGATGCCGCGTTCGTCAATGTGAGCGTCGTCGGTGCCGATGGCGTGATCCGCTCGTCCAGCCGCATCCACGGGCGCGCGCTGAACCTCGCGCATTCGGCCTTCTTCATTCACCACCGCGACAATATCTCGACCGCGCTGCGCATCGGCACGCCGCCGCCCGAACTGGATGAGGCGCATGGCACGATCCTGTTCACGCGCCGCCTCGACACGGAAGGCGACGAATTCGACGGCGTGCTGCTGATGGCGGTCGATGCGGCGTACTTCACGTCGTTCGTCAGCTCGCCCACGCTGGGACCGGGCAGCCTGCTGGCCCTCGTCGGCACCGAGGACACGCTGCGCGTCGAGCAGGATGCGCGCGGCGTCGTGCGCACGCAGGGCGCGGCAAGCCTGCTGCCCGCCAATGCCGACCGTTGGCCGGTGGCGCGCGGCGTGCAGCTGGTCGAAGGGCCGGGCGGCTTCGCCGACGGAGAAGCGCGCGTGCTGGGCTGGCGCCGCTCGGCCGCGTATCCGCTCGTGGCCCTCGTCGCGCTGTCGCACACGGCCGTGCTGGAGGCGGCCGACGCCTACTGGATCGACAGCCGCAACCACACGGTGGTGGCGACCGCCGTGCTGGCGCTGCTGGCGCTGGGCGCGAGCATGCTGTCGCTGCGCGCGGCGGCGCGGGCGCGCGAGCGGGCCGAGGTCCAGCGCGCCTACCGCACGGCCACCGAGAGCGGCAACGACGGCTTCTACATGATCGCGCCGGTGCGCGACCGCGATGGGCAGACGGTCGACTTCCGCATCGTCGACTGCAACGAACGCGGCGCCTTCTTCTATGGCAGCACGCGCGCGCAACTCGTCGGCACCCTGATCTCGGAACTCCACTTCGGTAACTCCTTCGAGGAGCTGGCCGCTAACTACCTGACGGCGCTGGCCGTCGGCTTCCACCAGGAAGACCGGCGCATGCCCGACAACAACCTGCTGAACATCCGCTGGGGGCACCGGCGCATCGTGCGCGTGGGCGACAACCTCGCCGTCACTTTGCAGGACATCAGCGAGCGCAAGGAACACGAAGCGCAGCTGGCGCGCCTGGCCAACGAGGACAGCCTGACCGGCCTGCCGAACCGCCACTGGTTCCTGAACTTCGTGCCGGTGGCGCTGGCGCAGGCGCAGGAGGGCGGCCACGGCGCGGCGCTGCTGTTCATCGACCTCGACGAATTCAAGCAGGTCAACGACTCGCACGGCCATGCCGTCGGCGACCGCCTGCTGCAGTTCGCCGCCGAACGCCTGCTGTCGCAACTGCGTCCGGGCGACAGCGTGGCGCGCTTCGGCGGCGACGAATTCGTCGTCCTGCTCAGCCCCTTCGACAGCGACCAGCAGGTGGCCATCGTGGCCGACCGCATCGTCGACGCCTTCCGCAAGCCGTTCGCGATCGGCGACGACCAGCACATGATCGGCGCCTCGGTCGGCATCGCCGTGTACCCGCGCGACGGCCTCGACGCCGCCACCCTGGTCCGCCATGGCGACATCGCCATGTATGCGGGCAAGGCCGAGGGCAAGGGCCAGCACCGCTTCTTCGACCCCGCGCAGTCGAACATCCTCAAGACCCGCACCCAGCTGCGCCAGCGCCTGCTGGAGGCGATCGAGAAGCGCCAGTTCACGCTGCACTACCAGCCGCGCGTCGACACCGGCACGGGCGAGCTGCTGAGCATGGAAGCGCTGCTGCGCTGGGAGCATCCGCAGCTGGGCATGATCCGTCCGGACGAATTCATTCCGCTGGCGGAATCCAGCGGCCTGATCGTGCCGATCGGGGCCATCGTGATCGACCAGGCCTGTGCCCAGCTCGCGGCCTGGCGCGCGCAGGGCGCCGTGCCGGTGCCGGTATCGATCAATGTCTCGCCCAAGCAGTTCCTGCGCGGCGGCGTCAAGCGCGAATTGTCCGAGGCCTTGCTGCGCCACGACGTGCCGGCCGGCCTGCTCGAAGTCGAGATCACGGAATCGGCCATGATGGGCGACCAGGCCGAGATCCTCGCGGAACTGGCGTCGATCCGCGCTTTGGGCGTCAAGCTGCACGTCGACGATTTCGGCACGGGGTACTCGTCGCTGTCGCAGCTGCAGCGCATGAAGATGGACGTGCTCAAGGTCGACCGTTCGTTCACGGCCGAACTGGGACGCTCGCGCGAAGGCACCGTGTTCTTCCAGGCCATCGTGTCGATGGCGCACGCGCTCGGGATGGAAGTCGTGGCGGAGGGTGTCGAGAACGAGGAGCAGCTGCAGATCCTGCGCGCGCTGAAGTGCAACGAGGTGCAGGGGTATTTCGTCGCCCGTCCGCTGCCGGCGGCGGGCATCGCGCCGCTGCTCGCCAAGCGCTACCTGTTCAGGGAAGCGCTGGCGGCCTGATTCGGTTCACGCACCGAGCAGGTTCCCGCTGCGCCACGCGGTCGTGCCCGCGATCTTGCAGACGTGCATGCCGCGCAGCAGGTGGCGGTGCGCCGTGCTGGCGAACAGGACGCCGGATTGCGTCGGCCGCAGCGTGGTCGTCTTGCCGCTCACCGGATCGACGATGTCCGCAATGGCGTCGCCGGCCTGCACGTGGTCGCCCAGGCGCTTCTGGAACACGAGCACGCCCGTGTGCGGCGCGTGCAGCGGCTCGACGCCTTCCAGTGGCGTCGGCTCGCACAGCGGGGCAGGCAGCGGCGCGAGCGGCACGTCGACGACGCCCTCGCGCGCGAGGTATTGCAGCAGCGCGTGCGCATCCCGCTCCGCCAGGTCGTAGCGCACGTCGTTCTCGCCGCGCAGCTCGACCGTCACGCCCACGCAGCCGGAGGGGATCGGGAAACGGTCACCGAAATGTTCCGCCAGTTCCCACCACACGCGGCTGCAGGCTTCGTCGAACGGCTCGCCGCCGGATTCCGTCGCCAGCAGCACGGCGTGCGCGCCCATCAGCGCCGCCAGCGGTTTGACGCGTTCGGCCAGCGGCGTGCCCGTGTACAGGTGCAGCACGGCCTCGTTGTCGCAATGGAGGTCGAGCATGATGTCGGCGTCGATCGCCATGCCCAGCAGCGTCTTCTTGAGTTCCTCGGTC
>Ga0105242_10002504_pt1 | contig 14408 bp, 11 predicted proteins | sample KBSM24metaG_FD_81521 | JGI IMG/M metagenome (GOLD analysis project Ga0105242, IMG submission 81521) | Miscanthus rhizosphere microbial communities from Kellogg Biological Station, Michigan, USA - KBS M2-4 metaG | ecosystem: Host-associated > Plants > Roots > Rhizosphere > Soil | place...
AATTTCCGCTGCCTGTTTTTTTTGTTCCTCAGTTGGTCCGTTTTTGCTTGTGGGTGGCGATCGGTGGATGAAATTCGTTACGTGGGTAAGCTCTAAAATTGCTAAAGCTACACACACTAGCGCCACTAATCCAGCTCCTACCAGGAGCCGTTTCATGTAGGGCTTTCGAGTACTCTGCAATTTTTTTGTAACCATGTCTTTATTTTAGTCTTTTATAGCTAAAAGTATAAGCTTTTACCCCATAAAACACAACGTCTGAACATAGCCTGAAGACAAGTAGTTCACCATAAAAGTAGTAATTTTGATATGATAAGAGCACATGACAGAGATTACAGAGCGGCAGTTGCAGGTACTATCGGGAAGATCACACCCGGCTATTGCAAAAGCCATCGCGGACGAATTAGGTGTAAAACTGTGTCAGGTTGAACTCGGCGATTTTGCCAATGGCGAAGTAAATGTTCGTATCTTGGAATCGGTTCGGGGTGACGATGTGTTTGTAGTGCAATCGCACAGCGGCAACGTGAACGATTCCATTATGGAACAGGCCATTATGATTGATGCCGCAAAGCGCGCCTCGGCTCGGTCTATTACTGCGGTCTGTCCATTTTTTGCCTATGCCCGCCAAGACCGAAAGGCTAGTGGGCGGGAACCTATATCGGCGCGGTTGCTAGTGGATATTTTGGTGCAGGCCGGGGCCGACCGGATCGTAAGTGTAGATCTGCACACCGGACAAATACAAGGCTTCATGGACGGGCCGTTCGATCATCTAATTGCTCGCCCAATTTTTATCGACTATTTAGCAAAGCATTTTTCTAAAGATAATCTAGTGATTGTTTCGCCCGATGCCGGCCGGGTAAAAAGTGCCGAACGATATAGCAATGCGTTGGGTTGTGGTATTGCCATTGTGCACAAGCATCGGTCTACATCCACGCGTAACTCAGTAGAAGCAAGGCACCTTATAGGTGATGTAGGTAATAAGACCTGCATACTGATTGACGATATGATTGATACTGCCGGAACTTTGTGTGCGGCCGCAGAACTTATTGCAAAGCATGGTGCCAAAGAAATATACGGCCTGGCAACGCATGGTCTTTTTTGTGGTCCTGCTCAAGATAGAATAAACAGATCGAAATTTGTAAAGGTAATTACCACCGACACATTGCCCCAGGACAAGGATTTCAAGAAACTTGTTGTGTTGCCCACCGCCCCCATCTTGGCTGCCGCTATACAAGCTATCTACACTGGTGGTTCGGTTTCGGCCTTGTTCGATGGCGATAACCAGTTCTAAATAAACAATTCCTTCGGCCGCCGTACATTGCTATAGTATTGCTAAGAAGTTGGAGGAACAATGTTGCGCCGTTATTTTACTCGTGAGTTTATACAAAGGCATCGATTATTTCTACTAGTGTCTACGGCGTATGCTCTGATAGGAGTCGTAATGCTCCTAACCGCGTTTCGCTGGTATATCAACCCAGACGCCACGTCGTACTTTACGATTGCCGAAAAATACGCCCATGGCAACATTCGCCAGGCAATTAGTGGTTACTGGGGACCGTTGTTGTCGTGGTTGCTCGTCCCTTCTGTGTGGCTGCATGTCGATCTGGATATAGCTACCCGTTTGATTGACCTGAGTGCTGGCTTGGGACTGATGGCAGTTGTGTACCAGTTTTTGCGACAGCGACGGGTGGGTCGGACAATTACGCTGACGGCGCTCGTTATTATGGCTTGTTGGTCGCTTCAGTGGGCTTTAACGGAAGCGGTAACACCGGACATGCTACTAACCTTTTTGACCGTACTATTTTATGTGCTTTTACTGCGGTTTATGGCGCAACAGTCTGCGCGGCTTGGTGCTGTGTTGGGTGTTATTGCGGCGCTGATGTATTTCTCGAAGGCCTTCGGGTTGTTTTTGGCAGTCGGTGTTATGGGCCTAGTGTTTCTGTGGCAATGGCTAGTAGCTAAGCAATATGGTTTTCGAGCACTCTGTAAACAGTGGGTGCCTGTGGCGCTAGCTTTGGGCATTTTAGTGCTGCCATTTATTGGAGTGATATCGGTAAAGTATCACACACTAACCATTAACCAAGCCGGTAGCTACAACTACCGAGTGCTTGGACCGCAGATTGATCGGAGTGATCCACAAACGGTTAGTGGACCCTGGAATCCACCGAATGCCACGGCGGTGAGTGTTTGGGAGGAGCCCATAACGCTTATCGATGCTATGCCTAGCTGGAGCCCATTGGCCTCGCGTCCATATTTGGCACACTTTGTCAGAACCATAGGCAACAACCTCAATAAGTCGCTGACGTTCTTTAAAGATACTAATATTGTCTATAGTTTGGGGGCAATTGCGCTGATTGTGGGGTGTTTTCAAAAGAAGCGTTTCCAGCGCGAATATGTAGTGTTAACGGTGGTTTCGCTGGCAACGGTATTGGGGTATTCGTTGGTCCTGACGGAGTTTCGCTATCTGTGGGCTGGCGGCGTAGCGGCGCTGTTGGGGCTGGCGTTGTTTGTGGCGTCGGCTGAGCGTGCGCGGTTCTTGAGCGGCTTGCAGGGTACAGTAGTTGCGGTGCTGTTTGCAGTAGTAACTATTGCTAGCTCGGTGCAGGTTATGGCAGATGTTCACGGAACCACCATCAAGTACCAGCAGGGGTTACATGCGCAGATTGCACCACTAAGTCCGCATTTGCCGGCAGGCTCTCGGGTCATTTCCGATAGCTTCTACAGCATTTACCAGTGCTACTACTTACGGCTGCATTGTTACAGTGTTATTAGCCCACCGGTTACCTTGGCAGGCCAGCAGGCTTACTACGAACAGTTGAAGCACGAAGGCATTACATATTTAGTGGATATGCACTCCCGTGACCTTGACACCAACCTACAGTCTTTCAAAGCCAAGTACTACGTGCAAACCTACGAGCTACCCAAACTAACGGTCTACGAGCTGCGGTAATGGGCGTGTATCGGCCAGACCATAACCACGAAATAGAGGTCTTTGGACGATATTTAGTGGGACGGCCAGTTGGGAACCGAGTGCGAAAGCTATATGACACGGCAATGCGCTCCTCGTCGCAAGTACTAGACCCAATCGATCAATCGTTACTGCGGTTTGTGTTGCGTCACCCTAGATTGCTTGGCTTCATTGACGCCGGGTTGTGTATAGTTCGTAAAGATTCTGAGGTTCGTCGCCGACTGTTTGTAGCGTTTTCTATTTTGGAAGCATCGCCCGAATATGCTGACACCTTTTTGGGTAGACGGCGCAGTGCTTGGTACGTGCTGGCAGTTGGCTTGTTTGGTGTTCGTGCTGTTTGCAAGGCCCTTATCGGCGTTGCGTTAGTGAAAGTGGTAGGCAGATGAAGGTCGTTGATTACATTGTGGTTGGCTCGGGTTGTTCGGGGGCTATGGCGGCTCAGACGTTGGCGGAAACGGGCGCTGGGGTGCTGATGTTAGATGTAGGCAACGTAAATGCCCAATACGAAAAGTTAGTACCTGACAAAGGTTTCTTAGAACTTCGCCGGAATGACCCAAACCAGTATAAGTATCTTATTGGTGAACAGGCCGAAGGTGTGCCCTGGGGTGATGTGGGTAAAGGAGCGCAGATCACCCCGCCAAGGCAACACATGACGGAAGGCGTTGACCACTACACGCCACTACGCTCTGAAACATTTTCACCTGTTGAAAGTTTAGGCTATGGTGGTCTTGGTATTGGCTGGGGACTGCAGTGTTGGGAATATTCACCACAGGAACTGACCAAGGCTGGTCTGGATGCAGATGAGATGACAAGAGCGTACGAAACCGTGGCTAGTCGAATAGGTATAAGTGGTACTAGGGACGAGGCGGCCGACTACACCCTGGGGAGCCTGCAGACCATACAACCTTCGGCTACCATGGATCGTAATCACCAGCGTATCTATAGCCGCTATACTGCCCGAAAAAAACAGCTGAATGACAGTGGCGTGTACGTGGGTCGAACGCCGCTGGCGTTACTCACCAAAGACAAAGGTGATCGACGTGGCTATGCCTACCGTGATACCGATTTCTACGCTGATAATCGCCACAGCGCCTGGCGGCCTTGGATGACGGTCAACCAACTGCGTAAGCTACCAAACTTTACCTATGTAGCAAACCGTTTGGTGCTTAGCTTTAAAGAACAGGGTGATAGTGTGATGGTGCGTTGTCTGAACACTAGCGATCAAACTACCACTAGCTACCAATGTCGGACGCTGTTACTAGGGGCTGGTTCAATGGCAAGTGCGCGCATCGTTCTCCGCTCACTCAAGGGCAGCGCGGACTACAAGACGCGGTTGCCGCTGCTATGTAACCCATATACCTACATTCCCTGTCTGCAGCCTGCTATGGTCGGTAAGGGTGTCGAAGACAAAAAGCTAGGTTTTGCTCAGTTAACGCTTTTCCTAGACAAATCGCGTGGCACCGGTGATACTGATTTGTCGGTTGCCTCGCTGTACGCCTATCAATCACTCATGTTGTTCCGTATCATACGAATGCTGCCCTTTAACTTTGTTGATGCGTTGCTGTTATTGCGTTATCTAATTTCCGGAATGGTAATCATGGGTGTGCACCATTCGGATGCTGTTTCGGACGATAAATATGTGCAGCTTGTCCCCGATACTACATCACCGACTGGTGATTACCTGCGCGCTCAATACGCGCTAGATAAAACAGTAAAGCAGGAACTGCGGGACCGTGAAGATGTTTTTGTGGCCGCCATGCGACAGATGGGCTGTTTTGCGCTCAAACGCATCAATCCCGGATATGGATCCAGCATTCATTACGCGGGTACGTTGCCCTACAGCGAGACTGATCGTCCCTATACGCTTAACCCCGAAGGAAGGTTGCATGGGACTAAACATGTCTATGTTGCCGATAGTGCTGGATTTAACTTTCTACCCGCTAAGGGTCTAACATTTACCATACTTGCAAATGCGCATCGTGTAGCGAAAGGATTAACTACAAACATGACCAAAACAACACAGAGTGCCCCGCTGGTAGTAATAACGGGGGCCGGTGGCTTTCTGGGCTCGGCCTTGGTTCGGCATTTCAGTGGTAAGGGTTGGCAGGTGCGGGCGCTAGTCCGTGACGCGACACGCTACAAAAATACCGCCAGCATCCAGTATCAACATTTCGACCTGGAAGATTTTACGCCACAGGTCCTAAAGGGTGCTGATTATTTGGTGCATACGGCCTTCATCAAATATGATCGTCTCCATCCAGATGCGCTCGAACAGAATATTGCAGCTGCCCAAAAACTCATTACCGCTAGCCGGCAGTACGGCCTAAAGCGCAACGTATTTATATCGAGTATGTCATCGCATGACGAAGCCGTTTCGGTGTATGGTCGGCAGAAATTGGCAGTTGAAGGCCTCTTTAACACCAAGCGCGATGTTAGCCTGCGCCCGGGGCTTATTATGGGCGCTGGTGGCATAGTGCAAACAATGGCGAAGTTTATGAAATCGAAGCACGTTGTGCCGTTGGTAGACGGTGGCAAGCAGCCACTGCAAATCGTCGCCTTGCAGGATCTGGTAGATGTGATTGACCATGCAATTACCAAAGATGTCTCTGGTGTGCTCACCATTGCAACGCCGGAGGTGTATTCGTATCGACAATTCTATCAAGAACTCGCCAAGAGTATTGGCGTGCCGGTGCTGTTTGTGCCGGTGCCATTTTGGCTGCTACTAGGCGTTATGCGCACTATTGCTGCGCTGCATTTACCGCTGAACATTGGTGAAGACAATCTGTGGGGACTCAAAATGTTGCGCTCGGCCGACAACGCCGCAGATGTGCGAAAGCTTGGTGTAAAGTTGCGGACTTTGGAGCAGGTTTTGGACGACATGCGTAACTCCGGTCAGCTGTAGACTATGCTATTATTGAAGGTAAATAATAGTCTTGAGGGATTAAGTGTACAGAAATAAACGGATCACTGTTTGCTTGCCCTGTCGCAATGAAGGCAATCATCTAAAGGAAGTTATTAAACGAATCCCAAGCTTTGTGGATGAGGTAATTGTAGTAAGCAATAAATCTACCGACAATACCGTTGCTGTGGCCAAAAAACTTGGCGTCAAGTGCATAGAAGACGACCGTACTCGTAAAGGTATTGGCTACGGTTTTGCGCACATGACTGGTATAGCCAATGCCACGGGCGATATAATTGTTGGCGCTGATGGCGATGCCACCTATCCCGTAGAAAACCTTGCAGCAGTCATCGATCATCTGTTAGACCGCAAGCTCGATTTTATATCGTGTAATCGCTATCCGCTCCAGAAGGGAACCAGCATACCGTTCCAGTTACGTCTTGGTGTAACAGTGCTAAACCACGAGGTGCGGGCTTTGTATGGCTATAAGGTCAATGATATTCTTTCGGGCATGTGGGTTTTTAGGCGTTCGGTGGCCGATAAGTTGCAGCTGACTATGGGGGAATGGAATCTCAGTCCGCAGATCAAACTCAACGCCATCACACACCCCAATATCAAATTTGCCGAATATGGCATAGCTCAGCACAAGCGCATGGGGGAATCACACCAGATGCATTACCGAACTGGTTTTCAGCATCTGTGGTGGATCTTTAAAAATCGCCTAAATACACGATTTACTTGGGAGCCAGTGCAATGAGTATTTTCAAAAAACTGTTCGTACACCAGACGTCACATGCCTTCGTGCAGCTTATACGTTACGGGTTAGTGGTAGGCATAGCCGCCCCCATAGATCTTGGCGGCTATATTTTTCTGAAGTCACAGCTGCACGTGTATTACGTACTAGCAGCTACCATATCTTTCACTGTATCGCTCGCCGTAAACTACCTGCTAAGCATAGCTTGGGTGTTCACCGCCAAAACCGGCCGCCAGCGCCACGTAGACGCCATTATCTTTGGTGTTATTGGTCTAGTGGGCCTAGGATTGACTGACCTAGTTGTCTATGCTTTTACCGACCTAGCAAAACTGAACTACATTATCTCTAAGCTGATTGCATTCTGCATAGTGTTCTTCTGGAGCTTTGGGGCGCGGCGGCTGCTATTTAGTCGTAGTTTGAGAGCGCTATTACCCACGTGGGTTACTACGCGGTTCTTGCGTTCTGAACCCTAGGTTAGCACCCTAGTCTACTATGCTGCGCGAGTTCGCTGCATCGACCACAAACAATGGCCTATTCTGGGTTTCGGTATGGATGTGTGACAGGTATAGCCCAATAATGCCCTGTGATACCAGCAAGATGCCAACAAGCCACAGGAGTAGTACAATTAGGTACGCTCCACCTGTGGCGTGCAGACGTAAAGGATCCCGGAGTGCGTAGTTGGCAAGCATGCCCAGACCCAAGACTGTAGCCACCGGCAGCACGATTGCTCCTATGTAGGCCACCAGGTACAGCGGTGACGTGCTCAGCGAAATGGCGCTATCAACCGACAGTTTGAAAAGCTTACTGAATGATTGAGGGGAAGTGCCCGCGAGTCGCACGTTTTCTTCATAGGGAACGTATTCTTGGGTGTAACCAAACCAGTCTATCAGGCCGCGGGTGATGCGGTGACGTTCGGTCATTCGGTTGAATTCAGTCTGGACACCCTTATCAATCAGGCGAAAATCACTAGTGTTGGGGTTCATAGCCACACCAGTTATGCGGCGAAGTGTAGCGTAGAACAACTTAGAGCCGGCCCGTTTCCAGAGTGATGCCTGCCTGCCGGTACGTAGCCCAGTAACAATCTTTGCGCCCTGTTCCCACTTTGCAATGAATTTGGGGATGAGCTCGACTGGATGTTGGCCATCGGCATCAACGATGACAACCGCATCGCCAGTGGCGTAACGCAAACCAGCGGTAGTAGCGATTTCTTTGCCGAAGTTTTTGGAAAAGGCAACAACTCGTACGGCGCCGTTCGCTTTGGCCAGCGCTTGTAGTTTTTGCAGGGTGTCATCCCGACTGCCATCATCTACGCAGACCAATTCATAACGGTGCTCCGGGTCAGCGGCAAAGATCCGACTTAAGTTTCGGTAGAGGCTGTCTATGGTAAGACTCTCGTTGTGGCAAGGTACGACCACAGAGATGAGCTTTGGTAGGGCTTTCATAAATCCTTTTCAGTATAGCGTATCGCTTGCGGGGTGACTATTAACGTCGCGCCAGAGCACATATTGTTAACTAAGTGTATTTTTTAGTCTCAGGATCTTCAGCTAGTCGATTCACCAGTTCGGTTACCTTTAGAATCTCAGTTTTTGGTACTATGATGAGCACGTCATTAGTGTTGACGACCACCATGCCTGACAGCCCAATGGTTGTCACCAGTTTGCTTTTTTCTTGGTTAATAACCATAGTGTCAGCTGTATCCAGCGTCGCAACAGTACCCATTTCCAGGTTGTCGGCCTCAACTTTTACCAGGGCCTCTTTTAGTGCATAGAGGGTGCCTGGGTCCGACCAACCCATATCACTACGAACTACTGCGGCATCTTCGGGTCTAATTTTCTCTGCTATGGCGTTGTCATGGTGTACCTTTGGCAATGTGGGGTATATCTCGGAAATAACCTTGGCCTCACGAGTGGTGCCAATTGCGTCCGAAATTTTCATTAGGCCATCATAGATTTCTGGGGCGTGGGTTTTATACAGGTCTAGTGCGTTATCAACATCTTCAACTAGATAACCAGGGTTCCAGTCCCATTCACCGGACTTGAACATCTCCTCGCAAACGCTGAATTCAGGTTTGTACTTCCAGCCATTAAACTGGTAGCTGTTGTCTGCATTTTGCTCACCGAAGTGGATCCAACCTAGATTGTTATTGGGGAAACGGGGCTTTTCGGATATGAATACGACCTTCTTGGGGTCATTGGTACATATGGCCTCTGCGTCTTGTAGGCTCTTAATGAATTCCGGCACATTGTCCATAAGATGGTCGGCCCATAGCAAAGCCACCGGCCCAGAATAGTCAAGTCGTTTGAGGTGGATCAAGTTTAGGCCTATAGCTGGTCCCAGGTCACGCTTTTCTGGTTCTTCAATGATGTTGCTCAGGGGTAGCTCTGGGACCTGCTCAGCTATGTAGTTGCGGTATGCCTTTGTGGTGCTAATGATTATATTTTCAATGCCAAAGGCGGGCGCAATGCGCTCAATGGCAAGCTGGAAGGTTGATTTGCCACCGAACATCTTGATGAATTGCTTAGGGAATGCATGTCGGGATAGGGGCCACAAACGAGTACCGCTACCTCCGCAAAAGATGACTAGTTTCATACCGGTTCATTGTAGCACAGGAGTTTGCGGGGATGTGTTTTGTTGCCTTGTATTACTCACCAGACATCGCTTCGGTGTTAGCCGAGATTTTATTGTCCCATTCTACTTCAGGGAAGCGGTGCAGTAGCTCTGCAAGGTAAACACGCAGCTTTTCGTAGCCTGCTTTGGTCTTAGATTCCAGCTTGATACCCAGATAAGGGCCATTTTGCGAATAGCGGACCACGAACATACTGTCCGGCAGCTCTAGGCGTACACCATCACCGGCACGCTGGTCGTCTATGACATCTGCGTCTGGGTAGTCGGCGCGTAGTATGGGCACCAGCTTGTCTACCAGGGCGACCTTTTTATCGTCGGCGCAAGCCAGCTTAATCTCAGGACTGGAGACGTACTGTGGAATCTTTGCGAGTGCCTCTGACAGGCTTTGGTTGGTGTCGGCCAGATAGTGCAAGATACGCATGGTGGAATACAAGCCGTCATCGTGGTTGTAGAAATCGGCCGAGAAAAAGAAATGTCCGGATAGTTCGCCGATAAACGCAGCTTTAACCTCCTGGTTTTTCTTTTTTAGGAACGAGTGGCCGGTGCGCCACATAAATGGTTTACCGCCTTGGGCCGTAATGGTCTCAGAAACGGCTTTAGAGCAAAAGGTGTTGAACATCACGGTGGCGCCAGGGTGGGCACGCAGTACGTCTGTGGCAAATATGGCCAGCAGCACATCATTCCAAATGACAGTTCCCTCGTTGTCCACAATGCCAATCCGGTCACCGTCGGCGTCATAGGTAAAGCCTACGTCTGCCTTAGCATCCAGCACCTCCTGCCGGACACGTTCCATAACTGCCCGCTCGGTTGGGTCGGCTACACCCAACGGGAAGCTCGAGTCGACGTTGGTGTTATGTTCAATAACTTCGCAGCCGGCTTGGCGCAGGAGTGCAGGTGCAATGTCACCGGCAGTGGTGCAGCTGGGGTCTATGACGACCCGGAACTTTTTGTGTAGAGGTAGGCGCTTAATAACATCGGCAAAATAGGCAGGTCGAATGTCTTCTTGGTGCACAGTACCGGACTGCTTGCCTTGTTCATAATCCTCTGTTTCCACCAGACGTTTTAGTTTGAGCATACCTTCGGTTACTAGGGTCTCAGAAAAATCATTGGCAAATTTAAAACCATTAAATTCTGGCGGGTTATGGGAAGCGCTTACGTACACACCGCCACGTCGGTTCAGATGGTGCTGTGACCAGTAAAACGTGCCCACCATCTGCATGCCAATGTCGACTACGTCAACACCGGTCCACGACAATCCACGGATGATGGCTTCGCTGTAGGCTGGGCTGGTGGCGCGGCTGTCACGGGCCACAATAGCTTCGGTAATGCCGCTGCGTTGCAGCATGGTGCCAAACGCTTTTCCCAGATGTTCGGCTAGTTCGGGGCTTAGCTCACTGCCTACTAGACCACGAAGATCATAGGCTCTAAAAATAGCGGAACTTACTTTCATGCAAAAAACTCCTCTTTGTAGCCCTATTTAAGCACATCCACTATGTTAATGGTGCCGTATTTTATTCTACGGTAACGGACTTTGCCAGATTGCGGGGGCGATCTACGTTGTGGCCCCTCTGGGTGGCTACGTAGTAAGCAAACAGCTGCATAACGATGGCGACTAACAGTGGGGCAGTTTGTTCCAGTGTGTCGGGTATGTATATAACGTCGTCAGCGAGCTTTGCTATGTGCTTATTCCCCTTGGTCGCAACGGCTAAGATGGGGCCTTTGCGGGCACGAATTTCTTCAATGTTGCCGTAAGTTTTTTCTAGCAGCGCAGAGTTGGTAGCAATGGCAAAGGTAGGGAACTGTTCGTCTATCAGTGCCAGTGGTCCGTGTTTCATCTCTCCGGCAGCGTAGCCTTCGGCATGCACTAGGGCACATTCTTTGAGCTTTAGGCTGCCTTCGAGGGCCGAAGGGTACTGGTAGCCTCTGCCAACATACAGAAAATCACAGTATTTGGCATATTTTTTGGCTAGTTTTTGGATCTGTGGGGCCAGCTCAAGCACCTCTTCTGCTTTTTTGGGGAGTGCATCTAGCTCCTTTAAGAGGGGCTTGTACAGGGGCGAAGAACCATTGCTAAGATGCAGGGCTATTAAGAGGAGTACGGTGACTTGTGCTAAGAATGCTTTAGTACTAGCGACGGCCTGTTCGGGGCCGGCATGACAATACACACCTGCATCGGTCATGCGAGCAATGGTGCTGCCAGTGGCGTTAACCACCCCCAGGCGTAGCACGCCGTAGTCTTCCACCTTTTTTAATGCGGCAATGGTGTCAGCTGTTTCGCCGGACTGCGATACTACAATGAGTGCCGTACCACGCGAAAATGGTTCGCTGCGGTATTTAAACTCGCTGCCCAGCTGCACCTCAACCGGTATGCCGGCCAGTTCTTCAATGGCGTACTCACCGAGCATAGCGGCGTAGGAAGCGGTCCCACAGGCTACAATTACTATCCGGTCAATATACTGCAATTGGCTGGCTACACTTTCCAAGCCGCCTAGCTTTACCGTGTTTGATTCCGGTCGTACACGCCCAAGTGTAGCCGAACGCAATGTCTGCGGGGCCTCGTAAATCTCCTTGAGCATAAAGTCTGCAAAGTCGCCCTTGCTAGCTACTGCTGCGTTGTAATCAAGCGTTTCAGCTTTTCGGCTTACCGGAATTGCGTTCTTAAAGTCGTGCAGCTGGTAGTCGCCGTTGCGTTTGGCGCGGACAAATTCGTAATCGTTCAGATACACCACTTGCTTGGTGTGTTCCATGATGGCCGATGGGTCGGATGCCACAATGCACAGGTCTTTTGCTATACCGAGTACCAGTGGGCTCGATAGTCGGGCGGCGTACAGTGCGTCTGGTTCTTCGCTGGTTATAACGGCCAATGCGTAAGCGCCGCGGAGCTGATCGAGTGTTTGCTCAAACGCCTCGGTAAAGTCTTTGCTGGTACGTCGATAAAAATCAATCAGATGCGGTATAACTTCGGTGTCAGTTTCTGAAACGAATGTATATCCCTGCTTTTGCAGATGTGCACGTAGTTCTTGGTAGTTTTCTATGATGCCGTTATGTACCACTGCAATGGTGCGGGCGCTGTTGTAATGGGGGTGAGCGTTAAATGGGGTAGGTGTGCCGTGGGTAGCCCAACGAGTATGTCCAATAGCGCTGTCCGAGCGCTTGCCCGCGTCCAGTGAATTGCGGAGCATTTGCACCCGCCCAACTTGCTTATCGACCGTAATTTTATTGTTTTCCAGGAATGCAATTCCAGCCGAATCGTAACCGCGGTACTCAAGCGCGGTTAATCCGTCTAGCACTACATCAATAGCGTTTGCCTCTTTGCCTATGTAACCAACTATGCCACACATAGCTTCATTCTACTCCAAAGGAGTAACTGGCGCAGTTTTTGGCTTGCCAGCAATGAGCCGGCTGAGTCCGAAGAATACAAAATCAACCCCTACGCTCCACAGCCGTGTGATGATGGTAACCGCCAGGGCAAGCTCTTTTGGCATAAGCAAGCTAAATAGAACCAGCTGTATGCCTTCGCGTACGCCCAGACCGCTCGGTGCAAATATGGCCAGCATACTAGCCGCACCGGCCAGGCTAGCGGCGCCCATGGCAAAGCCGATGTTACTGTATGCCAGGTGCGGGGCAACACCTTTGGCTATAAAGAACAACGACAGGCCGTTAACAATGGCGTTAGCTAAATACAGTGCAGAGCCCTGCATAACAGTTTGTCGCGTGGCCAGGTGCTCAGCGGGCAATTCTTTACGGCGGAGCAGCTTGTAAGCTAGGCTAATCAGTCGGTTAAACACCGATGGGATCAATACAACTATGCCGATCACCGCTACGGCAATCATCAGCGCCTTAAACCCAAAACCGAGCACATCGAGTCGCTTATCAAACACCAATAGGCCCAGTGCAAATACCAGCATGGTCACAATTTGCAGGCCTGCTTCCAAAAGCGAACTTACTCCAAGTTTTTGCTTGGAAATGCCATGTTGTGACGCAAAGTAGATCTTGCCCAAAATCCACGGGGCAGTTCCGGGTATGTAGCGACCCATCCAGGCCTTTGCGTACACGTAAATGAGCTGTTTCTGCAGATGCAAATCGGTGGCGCCCAGGCTTTTTAGGATGGTAAACCAGGTAAACGTGCCCATGTAGCGCGTGATGAGCGCCAAGATACTTGCCAATGTCAAGTAATACCAGTTCAGGTGCAGATGGGCTAGTTTAGAAAAGTTTACACTCCGCAAGTAGAGCACCAGAAAGATGATAAGCAGTGCGTAAAAAACCGGTGGGACTAGTTTTGTGACCAGTGTGCGTAGGCGTGTGGATTGCAGTAATTTGGACAGCATACTCATATTCTACACGGCTCGAGCGGCTACCAGTGAAACTTTGCTATACTGATGGCAACTAAGAGGACCACCACACTATGCGCATCTTGTTTGTTACCCGCAAATATCCACCGAGCACTGGTGGCATGGAAAACGCTGCTTATGAACTCTATATGGCACTTGTCGCCAACAAAGACAACGATGTGACGCTCGTAAAATGGGGTGGGGCCAACAAGTATTTGCCAGTGGTGTATCCACGACTGTTCGCGCAGGCGCTAATGCACGGGGTTCGCAAGCGACCAGACGTGCTGTATATGCAAGACGGCATAATGGCGCCTATGGGCTGGGCGCTAAAGCTACTGCTACGTCGGCCAACATTGCTCACCATTCACGGCAAAGAAGTAACCTATGCTAACCCAATCTACAAAATGCTGGTGCCACCGTTTGTCCACTTGCAAAGCCTACTTGTGGCTGTCAGTAACGATACGAAGCAAAATGTGCAAGAAGCGTTGCAGGGTACTGATCCATTGGTCATTATCAACGGCGTGAGCGATAGTTTTCATGTACCCAACCAACGTGAAGCACAGCTCACCATGGTAGCAAACGCCGTCGGCATGTCCGTAGCAGAACTTCGCAAACACAAGCTAATCCACACCAACGGCCGCTTGGTGCGTCGCAAGGGTGTGCTATGGTTTGTAGATCAGGTTATGCCGACACTGGTGCAGAAGCAACCGGTGTTGTATCTGGTTTCGGGCAAAGGGAAGGACCAGGAGGTCATTGAAGCGGCAATCACCAACCATGGTTTGCAGGCCAACGTGAAGCTGCTAGGTTTGGTTTCTGACGAGCTGTTGCGGGCGC
>Ga0105242_10002509_pt1 | contig 14399 bp, 11 predicted proteins | sample KBSM24metaG_FD_81521 | JGI IMG/M metagenome (GOLD analysis project Ga0105242, IMG submission 81521) | Miscanthus rhizosphere microbial communities from Kellogg Biological Station, Michigan, USA - KBS M2-4 metaG | ecosystem: Host-associated > Plants > Roots > Rhizosphere > Soil | place...
CCGTCGCCGGGGGGCCTGAGGCGGCCCGCATCACGCCGCGCAATGGCACTCAAGCTCGGGGTCGAAATGCCGAAGTCCAGAGATTCAGACCAAGGCACAGGGACCACGCAGACCGCAGGCCCTGCGCCACGCCGGGCAGCGAACCGTGCCGGCGCCCCCCTCATACGCCCCCATCAGAACAGGATCCGGCCTTGACCGAGGTTCAGCAGCCGCCCGCCATTCGCACCCGCCTCGCCAGCGCATGGCATGAGGTGCTGGACGCGCTGCTGACCACCGACTGGCAGCAGCGGCACCGCCTGACGATGTGCGGGCTGGCCAGCATGCTGATGCTCTGCGGCATCCTGACCATGCAGATCCTGTCGCGGGCCGGTCTGGCGGACCCGCGGCTGGTCGGCCCGTGGGCCATGCTCAGCGTGGCCGGCATGGCCGTGATCTTCGGGCTGATCCGCAGCGGCTTCGCGCTGCGCTTCGCCGACCCCTCCCTCACCGGCCCGCAGATCCTCTACGGCATCACCTGCACGGCCATGGCCTTCGTGATCCTGGCCGTGCCCGCGCGGGGGCTCGCGCTGCCGATGCTCGCCATCATCGTGATGTTCGGCATGTTCGGTCTCACGGCGCGGCAGATGCTGGGGGTGATGTGCTATGCGCTGTCCCTCTTCGCCCTGGCCATCCTGTCGGTGGACTGGCGCGGCTACTACGGCCAGCGGCCCAACCTGTCGGCGAGCTACGCGTTCATCGTGGCGGTACTGCTGATGGGCAGCACCTTCCTCACGCAGCGCATGCAGAGGAAGCGCAACCGCCTGCGCCGCCAGCGCCAGGAACTGGCGCTGGCGCTCGAGCAGATCCGCCAGCAGGCCACGCACGACGAGCTGACGGGGCTGCCCAACCGGCGCCACATGGTCGATCTGATGCGGCACGAATTGCTGCGGGCCAAGCGCGGCAAGCGGCAGCCGCTGCTGGCGCAGCTCGACGTGGACCACTTCAAGGTGGTCAACGACACCTACGGCCATGCCGTGGGCGACCTGGCGCTGCAGTCGTTCGTGCGCACGGCGCGCGACGCCTTGCGCCAAAGCGACATCCTTTCGCGCTGGGGCGGCGAGGAATTCGTGCTGATGCTCTGCGACACCACCCGGCCCGAGGCCGAAGCGCTGCTGGAGCAGCTGCGCCTGCAGGTGGCCGAGCCGCGCACGGTGCGGCCCGAACTGCCCGCGCTGCGCGTGACCGTGTCGATGGGCGTGGCCTGCGTGGGCGCTGACGAGCGCCTGGAAGCCGCGCTGGAACGGGCGGACTTCGCCCTCTACGCGGCCAAGGCCGGCGGGCGCGACCGCGTGGTCTGGGCGGACTGACGGACGGACTGGCAGGCCGGCGGACACACTGCCGCCGGGCTCTTTCCACTATCGAAACAAGAGCGCCAGGCCCCGGTGCAAAGCCCTTCTGCGGCGAACGGGGTGTGGCTCAGTCCCGCTGCCGGATACCATCCGCGCATGACGCTCCGCTACGACGCCCTTTCCTCTCCCGACGCCTACGCCGACGTCTTCAAGGTCCCCGCGCCCGCCGAACCGGGCGAGCGCCGCATCAAGCCGCGCCAGCCCGGCTACGTCGTGCGGCTGGCCCCTGTAGCCGCACCGGCCGAGGCGGTCCCCGCCGATCCCGCCGACGCCGAGGCGGCTGCCGTCCCCGATTCCGCAGCCCCCGCACTGGCCGCCCGCGAACTGCTGCCGCTGCAATGGGGCCTGGTGCCGCACTGGGTGAAGTCGGCCTCCGACGGGCGCCTGCGCGCGCCCAAGCTGGTCAATGCGCGCTCGGAAACCGTCACCACCTCCACGCCGTTCCGCGATGCCTGGCTGCGCGGCCAGCGCTGCATCGTGCCCATGCAGGCCTTCTACGTGGACGATCTGCGTGGCGGCGGCAAGCCGCTGGCCACGCGCATCGCCCGCATCGACGGCGCGCCGATGGGCGTGGCGGGCCTCTGGGCCTGCTGGACGGGGCCCGAGGGCGAGACGCTGGAGAGCTTCACCCTGCTCACGGTGAATGCCAACAGCCACGCGCTGCTGCACCGCTACGGCCAGCCGGGCAGCGAAAAGCGCATGCCGGCCATCCTGAGCGAAGGCGCGCAGGCCGCCTGGCTGAGCGCGCCGGTGGCCAAGGCGGCGGAGTTCATGCGCGCCTACCCCGCGCAGTCGCTCACCGCCAACCCGGTGGAAACCAAGGCGGACAAGCGGCCCAAGGGCTGGCTGGACTGACCGGGCACCGGCAGCGGGCCGGCGATTGCTATCCTATCAATAGCACACAGCGCTTGATGGACAAGCGCCGACGGCCTGCAGAAGCCTGAAACCTCAGGCCGCGGCCGGCTCGGCCTCGGCCCCACCCGCCGGCGGCAGGCTGGCGATGACCTGCGCCACGGCGGCGGTGAGCTTCTTGGCGTAGGGCACGTGCAGGAATTCGTTGGGCCCGTGCGCATTGCTCTTGGGGCCGAGCACGCCGCAGACCATCATCTGCGCCTTCGGGAAGCCCTGGCTCAGCAGGTTCATGAGCGGGATCGTGCCGCCTTGGCCGATGTAGCCGCAGGAGGCGCCGAACTGGGCCGTGCTCGCGGCGTTGAGGGCGCGCTCGAACCACGGCGCCGTGTCGGGCGCGTTCCAGCCGGTGGCGGCGCCGGCGGATTCGAAGGTCACCCGGGCCTGGTAGGGCGCGTTGTCTTCCAGCAGCGCCTTCATCTCCTGCACGCAGCGGGCGGCATCGACCAGCGGCGGCAGGCGCAGGCTGAGCTTGAAGGCCGTGTAGGGCCGCAGCACGTTGCCCGCGTCCTGCAGCGCCGGGAAGCCCTCGGCGCCGGTGACGCTGAGCGTGGGCTCCCAGGTGCGCCTGAGCAGCGCATCGACCGGCTCGGTCGTGGTGGGCAGCGCGAAGGTGGTGGAGCCGCCGCAGTCGTAGTGCGCCCACGGGAAGCGCCGGTAGATCTCGTCGCCCAGGATGGCGGCGGTGGCGCGCGCCTGGGCCAGCCGCTCGGCCGGCACGTTGCAGTGGAAGCTCGCGGGCAGCAGGCGGCCGGTGGCGGAGTCTTCCAGCCGGTCGAGCACCTGCCGCATGATGCGGAACGACGAGGGCACCAGGCCCGAGGCGTCGCCCGAATGCACGCCTTCGGTGAGGATCTCCACCTTCAGCGTGCCGCTGGCCATGCCGCGCAGGCTGGTGGTGAGCCAGAGCTGGTCGTAGTTGCCGGCGCCCGAGTCCAGGCAGATCACCAGCGCCACGCTTCCTAAGCGCGGGCGCAGCTGGTCGATGTAGGGCAGCAGGTCGCGCGAGCCGCTCTCCTCGCAGGTCTCGATCAGGCCCACGATGCGCGGGTGCGGCACGTTCTGGCGCTTGAGCTCCTGCACGGCGGCGATGCTGGCGTAGACGGCATAGCCGTCGTCCGCGCTGCCCCGGCCGTAGAGCTTGCCGTCTTCGTACTTCGGCGTCCACGGGCCCAGGTCGCTGCGCCATCCGTCGAATTCGGGCTGCTTGTCGAGGTGGCCGTACATCAGCACCGTGGGGCCGCTGGCGGCCTGCGGCTGGGTGCCGTCCACCTCGAAGAAGAGCACCGGCGTGCGACCGGGCAGGCGCACGATCTCCAGTTTCAGTCCCGGCACCTTCTGCGCTTCCACCCACTGGGCTGCATTGCGCAGCACGCGGTCGAGCAGGCCCTGCTGCTCCCAGTCGGGCGCGAAGCCCGGCGACTTGGCGGGGATGGCGATGTATTCGGTCAGCTGGGGCAGGATGCCTTCGTCCCAGCGCTGGCTGAGCTGGGACAGGGCCTCTTGCGGCTGGAAGGCGGAAGCGGGGATGCGGGCGTTCATGGGCGGCTCTTTCGTGCGAGGGCGTGGGCACCGGCAGCCCCCGAAGACCGGGTGCCGGCCCGAGCGCCACGCCAGGCAGCCGATTGTGCTACTGCGCCCGCACCGCGCGCTGGCGCAGGGTCTGCGAAGGCGTTTCGCCGAACAGGGATTTGTAGTCCTGCGAGAAATGGCCCATGTGAAAGAAGCCCCAGCGGGCCGCCACGTCCTGCACCGTCTCGCCCGGTGCGGCGGCGCGCAGGGCGCGGCGGCAGGCGTTCAGGCGCACGGCCTTGAGGAAATCGGCCGGCGGCTGGCCCAGCACGGCATGGAAGTGGTTCTGCAGCGTGCGGCGGGTGACGTGCAGGTATTCGCACAGCGCCGGCACGTCGCGGGCCTCTTCGCCCCGGCACGGCTGGCTGGCCCAGGCGCGCGCGGCCATCACCAGCGCGAAGCGGCGCTGCGCCGAGCCCTGGGGCGCGGCGGCATCGGCCGGTACCGCCGACGCATCGCCGCACAGCAGGCAGAGCAGCTGCCGCGCCAACGCTGCATGCCGGGCCGTGCCGGCGGGCTCCGGCGCGTCGTCTTCGCCAAGGCGCAGCAGCGATTCGATGGTGGCGCACAGGGCGGCGTGGCTCGCGTTTTCCAGCGGAACGGCGTGCGCCGGGCTGGCCAGCAGCGCGGCCGCGCCGCGCAGCTCCATCGCGTCGGCCTGGGCGCGCAGCCACTCCTGGTCCATCACCACGCCGTAGATGCCGAAGTCTTCCGGCGTGCGCAGCGTGAAGCCGTCGCTGGCGCGCGCTCGCAGCACGAAGCGCTGCGCATCGGTGCGCCGCTCGCGCCCGCAGAAGTGCAGCGGCTGCGCGCTGCGGCCATCGGGCAGCCCGAACCAGACCGAGCCCTGCCAGGGCGCGCACTGCTGGCTGGTGGGCTGGGAGGTGTGCTCGTGAAAGACTTGCAGGCGCAGATCGCCCATCCAGAGCTCGCGCACGCGCCCGGCGAAACGGCCGCCGCGCAGCTGGTCGTACTGCTGCGACCAGTCCGAGAGCTGGTCGGCATGCTCGTCCACGTCGTCGCTCTCGCGCACCCGCCAGCGCAGCGGGCCCGGGCCGGGAGGCACCGAGGCAGTGCGAAGGGGGAGCGCGGCGGCCATGTCGTGGGGCATTCGGTGGGTGGAATGGCGAATTTGATGCAAGAAAGACGCCAGATGCCGCGCACAAACCCCTATGGCGCTATCCCGGATCGGAAAAAAAGCCCGATGCCGGCCGCTTTGCCCAATCGGGATAGGCAAGGCAGGCCCCGCGTTGATGCAATAGGCGGACATTCTTCCCATCGCACCTTTCAACGCAGCAAGGTCGTTTCCCATGCACACATCGGCACCCACATCCGCCCCCACGGCCCATGCACCGCACCTGAAGAAGGTGCTGGGCACCTTCCAACTCTGGGGCATCGCCGTCGGTCTGGTCATCTCCGGCGAATACTTCGGCTGGAGCTATGGCTGGGCCACGGCCGGCACGCTGGGCTTCCTGGTCGCCACCGTGCTGGTGGCTGCCATGTACACCAGCTTCATCTTCAGCTTCACCGAACTCACCACCGCCATCCCGCACGCGGGCGGCCCCTTCGCCTATGCGCGCCGCGCCTTCGGGCCGGCGGGCGGCTTCGTCGCGGGCTACGCCACGCTGGTGGAATTCGTCTTCGCACCGCCGGCCATCGCGCTGGCCATCGGCGCCTACCTGAACGTGCAGTTCCCGGCCATCAACGCCAAGTACATCGCGCTGGGCGCCTATGCGGTGTTCATCGGGCTGAACTGGGTGGGCGTCGGCATCGCGGCCACGTTCGAGCTGGTGGTCACGCTGCTGGCCATCTTCGAGCTGCTGGTGTTCATGGGCGTGGTCAGCCCCGGCTGGTCGTGGGCGCAGTTCGCCCACCTGGGCTGGGCCGGCAGCGACAGCTTCAGCGGCGCCACGGTGGCCGGCATCTTCGCCTCGATCCCGTTCGCCATCTGGTTCTTCCTGGCGATCGAAGGCGCGGCCATGGCGGCCGAAGAGGCGCGCGACCCGCAGCGCACCATTCCCCGCGCCTACATCGCCGGCATCCTCACGCTGGTGGCGCTGGCCTTCGGCGTGATGATCATGGCCGGCGGCGTGACCGACTGGCGCACGCTTGCCAACATCAACGACCCGCTGCCCCAGGCCATGAAGGCGCTGCTGGGCGCGAACAGCGGCTGGCTGCACATGATGGTCTGGATCGGCCTCTTCGGGCTGGTGGCTTCGTTCCACGGAATCATCATGGGCTATTCGCGCCAGATCTTCGCGCTGGCCCGCGCCGGCTACCTGCCCCGCGCCTTCGCCGAACTGAGCCCGCGCTTCAACACGCCCCACCGCGCGCTGCTGGCCGGCGGCGTCGTCGGCGTGGCCGCGATCTTCAGCGACGAATGGATCCAGTTCGGCGGCCAGACGCTCACCGCCAACATCGTGACCATGGCGGTCTTCGGCGCCATCGTGATGTACATCGTCTCCATGGCCGCGCTGCTGCGCCTGCGCCGCACCGAGCCCGCCATGCACCGCCCGTACCGCGCGCCGCTCTACCCCTTCTTCCCCGTGCTGGCGCTGGCGCTGGGCGTGGTCTGCCTGATCGCCATGGTGTGGTTCAACACCGTGCTGGCCGGCATCTTCCTCGCGCTGATGGCGCTGGCCTGGGTCTATTACGCCCGTACCGCCGGCCGCCGCGCCGAAGCCGCGCCCGACGCGATGCTGGATACCGCCACCCCCTGACCCGATCACGAGCCTGCGACAGAAGAGCCCCGCCATGCGCTACCACACCACCCTGGGCGGCCAGGGCCATGCCTTCGACGACCTGCGCCAGGTGATGGCCCATGCCAGCCCGGCCCGTTCGGGCGACTACCTGGCCGGCGTGGGTGCGGCCACCGCCCAGCAGCGCATGGCGGCGCGCCACGTGCTGGCCGATCTGCCGCTCACCACCTTCCTGAACGAGGCGCTGGTGCCCTACGAGGACGACGCCATCACCCGCCTCGTCATCGACGGCCACGATGCCGCCGCCTTCGCGCCCATCCGCCACATGACGGTGGGCGACTGGCGCAACTGGCTGCTGGGCGACGCCGCCACGCCCGAGGCCCTGGCCGCGCTCGCGCCCGGGCTCACGCCCGAGATGGTGTCGGCCGTGAGCAAGATCATGCGCAACCAGGACCTGATCGCCGTGGCGCGCAAGTGCCGCGTGGTCACGCGCTTTCGCAACACGCAGGGCCTGGCCGGCCGCATCGGCGTGCGACTGCAGCCCAACCACCCCACCGACGACCTGCGCGGCGTGGCCGCCTCGGTGCTGGACGGGCTGATGCTGGGCGCGGGCGATGCGGTGATCGGCATCAACCCGGTCTCCGACAGCATGGCCACGCTCGAAGGCCTGTGCCGCATGTTCGACGCGCTGATCCAGGGCCTGGAGATTCCCACCCAGGCCTGCGTGCTGACCCACGTCACCAACACGCTGCAGCTCATGAACGCAGGCGTGCCGGTCGATCTGGTGTTCCAGTCCATCGGCGGCACCGAGAATACCAACAGCGGCTTCGGCGTGAGCATCGCCGTGCTCGACGAAGCCTACGACGCCGCCCTGCAGCTGCGGCGCGGCACCGTGGGCGACAACGTCATGTACTTCGAGACCGGCCAGGGCAGCGCGCTCTCGGCCGGCGGCCACCACGGCGTGGACCAGCAGACCTGCGAAGTGCGCGCCTATGCGCTGGCGCGCCGCTACCACCCGCTGCTGGTGAACACGGTGGTGGGCTTCATCGGCCCCGAATACCTCTACGACGGCAAGCAGATCATCCGCGCCGGGCTGGAAGACCACTTCTGCGGCAAGCTGATGGGCCTGCCCATGGGCTGCGACATCTGCTACACCAACCATGCCGAGGCCGACCAGGACGACATGGACACGCTGCTGGTGCTGCTGGCCACGGCCGGGCTGAACTTCCTCATCGGCGTGCCGGGGGCGGACGACATCATGCTGAACTACCAGAGCACCTCGTTCCACGACGCGCTCTTCCTGCGCGACACGCTGGGCCTGCAGCGCGCGCCCGAATTCGAGGCCTGGCTGCAGCGCCAGGGCCTGACCACGGCCCAGGGCCGGCTGCGCGACGGTGCCGCGCCGCTGGCGCTGGCGCACGTGCTGGGCACGCCAGCCCCCTGAGCGCAGCGAACGACATGGACGATTCCAACGACAAAGCCCGAGACGCCGCCGCAGCGCCCGCAGCCCTGCCGGCAGCCCCGGACATCGCCACGCCGCCCGCCGTCACCGCCATGCCCTGGCAGGACTGGCGCCAGGCCACCCCGGCACGCATCGCCCTGGGCCGCGCCGGCGTGGCGATCCCCACCGACGAGGCATTGCGCTTCGGCTGGGCGCACGCCATGGCGCGCGACGCCATCCACGCGCCGCTGGATGCCGAGGCCCTGGCCGACGCGCTGCGCGGCGCCGGCCACGCGGTGCTGCAGGCCCGCAGCCGCGCGGACGACCGCGCCACCTACCTGCGCCGCCCCGACCTCGGCCGCCAGCTGCACCCCGAAGACGCCCTGGCGCTGCAGGCGCATGCCGCGCAGGCCGCAAGCCCGAAGCCCACGCTGTGCATCGTGGTGGGCGACGGACTCTCGTCGCTCGCCGTGCAGCGCCACGCCGTACCGCTGCTGCAGGCCCTGGCGCCGCTGCTGCCGGCCGATGCCACGGTCGCGCCGGTCGTGGTCGTGCGCCAGGCCCGCGTGGCGGTGGCCGACGAAGTGGGAGAGCTGCTGGGCGCGAGCCTGAGCGCGATGCTGATCGGCGAGCGGCCGGGCCTGAGTTCGCCCGACAGCCTGGGCATCTACCTCACCCACGCGCCCCGGCGCGGGCGCAGCGATGCGGAGCGCAACTGCATCTCCAACGTGCGCGCCGAAGGCCTGAGCTACGCCAGTGCCGCCTTCAAGCTGGCCTGGCTGATGCGCCAGGCGCGGCGGCTGGGCGCGACCGGCGTGGCGCTCAAGGACGACAGCGATGCGGAGTGGGCCATTGCCCAGGCACCGCAGAAAGCGCCGGCAGGGCTGGGCCGCTGAACGACGACCGCCGATGTTCAAGCGGCGCGCACTGCCGGGAACGCGCACGCGGCAACCTGGTTGCGCCCGCCGTGCTTGGCCCGGTACATCTCCGCGTCAGCGGCGGCAACCAGGTGCTCCCAGTTGTCGCCCGGCTGCGGGACGCCCGCCGCGACACCGATGCTCAGCGTGACCGGCACGCGGTGCCCGGCAGACTCCAGGCGCGCCTGCTCGACGGCCACGCACAGCTGGCGGGCCAGAGTCGTCGCGCCGGCCAAGGGCGTGGACGGCAGCAGCACCAGGAACTCTTCGCCGCCATAGCGGCCCACGAGGTCCTGCTTGCGCAAGCGCGAATTCAGCGTCGCGACCACGCCGCGCAGCACCTGATCGCCCGCCAGGTGGCCGAACCGGTCATTGATGTGCTTGAAGTGGTCGATGTCCACCATCATCACCGCGATCGGCTCGCCGGAACGCGAGGACTGCGCCACGCGCTGCTCCAGTGCGGCAATGGTGGCGCGCCGATTGGGCACGCCGGTGAGCGGATCTTGCGCAGCCAGGCGCCGGTTGATCTCGGTCGCCCGATCCATGGCCATCAACACGAAACCGAACGACGACGATTGCACCACGATGAAGGTCACCAGGAAAACGACGAAGTGCTCTCCAAGGTCGCCCTGCGAAACGGCATCGGACGGGCCCACACCCAGCGCCGCCTCCACGCCCCGGGCCAGCAACAGCAGCAGCAATAGCAGCAGCCCTCCGAAGACGAACCAGACACCCCGGCCCGCATCCCGCCGGTCGACGAGCGCCAGCGCCCGCAGAGCCAGCACCAGCTGGATCGAGAGAATGCCGCTGGCCAGCATCAGGCGCATCTGCAAGACATGCAGGAACACCGTGAACAGAATCCCCGTGAACGCGACGGGCGCCAGCATCCACCCCCAGGGCAGTGGACGTCCCTGAAACTGATGGATCGCCCCCAGCAGGCACGAGAAGACGCCGGACATCAGGGCATTGGCCAGCATGACCGACAACATGTCCGGCAATTTGCCTCGCCCGGCCAGCAATGCACAGGCCAGCGCGTGCAGGAGCAGTGCCACCGCCCACGTGCCCAGACCTTCGCGACGTCGGTCGGCTCTGACCAGAAGCAAGCTCGCCGCCATCACCGTGGAAGTGGTCACGGTGACGAGCAGCAGCGTGGGGAGATGCAGTAGAGGTCCCATGGGCGAAGGAGGCAGGCAAGGAAAAGCAGGGTGAGGCTGCAGACGCCGACGCTGTGGACCTGCCGTCGAGGGCCCCGAAAGCGTTCACGGCGGCGAGGAGGGCACGATGGTAAACGCACCCAGCCTGCAGAGACATCGCACGGCGAGGGCCTCAGGCTCCCCGGCACTCCGGAAGGAAAAGCGTCCCTGGTCCGGACCTCCGCTCGGGCAGGTGCGTGGGGCCGGCGAAGGGCTGCGCAGGCGCCTCGACATGCGGCACTGCCGCGAGCCGGAAGAATTCCACGGCGGCGGACAGGCGCATCGCCTGCTCGCGCAGGCTTTGCGCGGCGGCGGCGGACTCCTCCACCAGCGCAGCGTTCTGCTGCGTCATCTGGTCGAGCTCGTTGATGGATCCGTTCACCTGGCCGATGCCGCTCGCCTGCTCGGCCGCTGCGGCGGAAATCTCCCCGACGATGTCGCCCACGCGGCGCACCGAGCCCAGGATCTCTTCCATGGTGCTGCCGGCGGCCTGCACGCGCACCGCGCCGGCCTCGGCCTGCTCGACCGAGGCGCCGATCAGCGATTTGATCTCGCGTGCGGCCTCGGCCGAACGGCCTGCCAGCGCCCGCACCTCGCTCGCCACCACGGCGAAGCCCCGGCCCTGCTCGCCGGCCCGCGCCGCTTCCACAGCGGCGTTCAGCGCCAGGATGTTGGTCTGGAAGGCGATGGAGTCGATCACGCCGATGATGTCGCCGATCCTGCGGCTGGAGTCCTGGATGCCGCCCATGGTGGCCACCACCTCGCCCACCACCTGCCCGCCGCGCTCGGCCACCTGGCCCGCCGAAGTGGCCAGCTGGTGCGCCATCCGCGCCGCCTCGGCCGACTGGCGCACCGTGGCGGTGAACTGCTCCATGCTCTGCGCCGTGCCCGCCAGGCTGGCCGCGGCGGATTCGGTGCGGCCCGAGAGGTCATGGTTGCCGGTGGCGATCTCGGCACTGGCGTTGGTGATGCTGTCCACCGCCGTGCGCACCTGCTGCAGCATCTGCACGTAGCGCTGGCGCAGCCCTTCGATCTCGCGGATGAGCGTGCCCATCTCGTCCCGCCGCTGCGTGGCGAAGGACTGAGTCAGGTCGCCCTGCGCCACAAGGGTGACGGCCTGCGTCAGCTCGCGCAGCGGCTGGCTGATGCCACGCCGCAGCACGAGGAACAGGCCCACGCCCAGCACGACCAGCGCCCCGCCGATGACACCCCACACGCCCCAGAGCGCACTGCGCTGGTCCGCCAGCGCTTCGTCGTCCGAGACTTCGGCGACGACCCACCAGCCGGACTGGGTCTTGCTGCGCACGGCCCAGGGGTGGGCACCCTGCACGGGCAGCAGGGCCGGCGCGGGGTCGATGAACCGCTGATCCTGCAAGGCCTGAAGATAGCTGCGCGCCTGGGGGAAGGCCTGCAGCACCTTCTTGCCGCGCTCGGTGGGGTGGGCGATGAAGACGGCCCCTTCCACCGAAGAGCGCGGATCGATCACGAAGCCGCCGCCGTGCTGGAAAAAGTGCAGGGCCGAGATCTGCTGCTGGATCTGCTCGCGGAAGATGGTCAGGTCGACGCCCACGAACAGCAGGCCGACGATCTGGCCGGACGCATCGCGGCGCGGTTCGTAGCTCGCCACGTAGGGCCGCCCGAAAAGCGTGGCGCGGCCGATGTAGGACTCGCCCTTGCTCACCGCCGCGTAGGCGGAGCTGGAGCGGTCCAGCTCCGTGCCCACGGCACGTTCGCCCCGCTCGTCCTGCAGGGACGTGGCGATGCGCACGAAATCATCTCCTTTGCGGGCGAACACGGTGGCCACGCCACCCGTCATCCGCGCGAAGCCGTCGACCATATCGTTGGCGCCGTTGAGCAACGTTCCGTTGCTGCGCAATTCACCACCGGCCGGGTCCCATTCCAGGACCTTCGAGAACTGGGAGCCGAACGAGGCGGCGTTGCTGCGCACCATGCCCACATTGGCCTGGTACATGGCGTCGAGCGAAGCGCTCACGGCATCGATGCCGTTGCCGACGCCTTCGACCGCCTGGCTGCGGGCTGTGCGGGTGGTGATATCCGCCACCACCAGGCTGACGACCACCAGCACGACGGACAGCAGGGCGATGGCCAGCAGCGTGATGCGGCGGGCCACGGAGCCGCTCGATGCACCGCCATGGGCGGAACGGGAGTGCTTGAGACTCATGTTTGACGTTTCCAATAGGGGAAAGTACTTAATTTTGCAATTTATTTGTATTTTTTGTAATTGTTTTTTACAAATGCTTTGCGTTGGCCATCGCCCTGTCCTGCGTCTATCGGCGTGGATGCCGAGGCGAAGAGCGCGGCAGGACGTGGGATCCCCAGGAAGAAGGGCGGGAAATGCGCGCGAAGAGCCCAGCCCGCCTCCCAGCGGGGCAGGGCCGGGTGCAGCACGAGCAGCAGCCCCCGCCCAGGGGAGGGGCGGAAGATCAGATCAGACGGAAAGCGGGCCGCGGTGCATGGCCTGCGGGCCGCCCTTCAGCGGCGTCAGTCGTGCTCGAAGTGGAACACTGCCGTGCCGGCCAGGGCATTGGGCAGGCGGCGCACTTCGCGGCCGTTCTGCAGACCGAACGCGTCGAGGATGCGCAGGCGGTTGCGCGTGGCCAGCACCTCGAAGTCCTTGAACGTGCCCACGCGGATGTTGGGCGTGTCGTACCACTGGTAGGGCAGACGCCGCGTCACGGGCATGCGCCCGCGCAGCACCGACAGCCGGTTGGGCCAGTGCGCGAAGTTGGGGAAGGCGACGATGCCGCTCTTGCCCACGCGCGCGGTCTCGCGCAGCATGACCTCGGTATTGCGCAGATGCTGCAGGGTGTCGATCTGCAGCACCACGTCGAAGGCGTTGTCGCCGAACATCGCCAGGCCCTCCTCGAGGTTCAGCTGCACGACGTTGACGCCGCGGCGCACGCAGGCCAGCACGTTGGCGTCGTCGATCTCCACGCCGTAGCCCGTGCAGCCGCGCTCGCGCTGCAGATAGGCCAGCAGGCTGCCATCGCCGCAGCCCAGGTCGAGCACCCGCGCTCCGTGCGGCACCCGGCGGGCGATGGCGTCCATGGTGGTGCGTTCGCTCATGCGCCCAGCTCCTCGGCAATGCGGTTGAAATAGGCGCCGATGACGCCGTGGTAGCGGGCGTCGTCCAGCAGGAAGGCGTCGTGGCCGTGCGGCGCGTCGATCTCGGCGTAGCTCACGTCGCGGCGGTTGTCCAGCAGGGCCTTGACGATCTCGCGGCTGCGCGCAGGCGAGAAACGCCAGTCGGTGGTGAAGCTCACCAGGAGGAAGCGCGCCGTGGCGCGGGCCAGCGCCAGCGTGAGGTTGCCGCCATGCGCCAGCGCCGGGTCGAAGTAGTCGAGCGCGCGGGTGATGAGCAGGTAGGTGTTGGCGTCGAAGTAATCGCTGAACTTGTCGCCCTGGTAGCGCAGGTAGCTCTCGATCTGGAACTCGATGTCCTGCGTGCTGTAGCGGGGCGCCAGGCCCTCGCGCAGCTGGCGGCCGAACTTCTCGTTCATCACGTCGTCCGACAGGTAGGTGATGTGCCCGATCATGCGGGCGATGCGCAGGCCGCGCTTCGGCACGACGCCGTGGCGGTAGAAGTGGCCGCCGTGGAAGTCCGGGTCGGTCACGATGGCGCGCCGCGCCACCTCGTTGAAGGCGATGTTCTCGGCCGTGAGGTTGGGGGCGCTGGCCACCACCACGGCGTGGCGTACGCGATCCGGGTACTGCAGCGTCCACGACAGCGCCTGCATGCCGCCCAGGCTGCCGCCCAGCACGGCCGCCAGCTGGCCGATGCCCAGGCGGTCGAGCAGCAGGGCCTGGGCGTTCACCCAGTCTTCCACCGTGACCACGGGAAAGTCCGCGCCATAGACCTCGCCCGTGTCGGGGTTGAGGTGCATGGGCCCCGTGGAGCCGAAGCACGAGCCCAGGTTGTTGATGCCGATGACGAAGAAGCGATTGGTGTCCACCGGCTTGCCCGGGCCGATCATGTTGTCCCACCAGCCCTCGCTGCGGGGCTGGTCTTCATAGACGCCCGCCACGTGGTGCGAGGCGTTGAGCGCATGGCAGACCAGCACGGCGTTGGAGCCGTCGGCATTGAGGCGGCCATACGTCTCGTAGGCCAGGGTGTAGTCGCGCAACGAGCCGCCGCCCTTCAGGGGCAGCGCTTCGGGAAAGCTCAGGAACTGGGGCGTGGCGATGAAGGACATGAAAAAACCCGGCATCGCTAAAAACGAGGCCGGGTCGGTGGGTGCCACTTCGCGGACGGGTCTTTA
>Ga0105242_10002510_pt1 | contig 14395 bp, 11 predicted proteins | sample KBSM24metaG_FD_81521 | JGI IMG/M metagenome (GOLD analysis project Ga0105242, IMG submission 81521) | Miscanthus rhizosphere microbial communities from Kellogg Biological Station, Michigan, USA - KBS M2-4 metaG | ecosystem: Host-associated > Plants > Roots > Rhizosphere > Soil | place...
CTCCTCCCACGGCCTGCCCGCCTCGGCGACCACGCGCGCGTCGGGAGTGATCTGGCGCAGCTTGCTGTAGACGACGCGACAGCGCGGCATCGCGGTGAGCAGGTGCGGCGCCAGGCTTTCCAGCGCGCGAGAATCGAGGAACCAGTCGTCCGCGTTCATGATGCAGATCCACTCGCCCTTCGCATGCGGGAGCAACCTGTTGCGCGCCACGTAAGGGCTATTGTCCGGCTCCGAATGCCAGTACGTCACGATGTCGGACGCGGCCCTCACGATTTCCATGGTGCCATCGGTCGACGCACCGTCCCCGACCAGCACTTCGAAATCGCGAAAGGTCTGCGCGCGGATGCTGTCGAGGCAGCGCGGCAGGTCACGCGCGGCGTTGCGCGTGGCGATGAGCATGCTGATCAGAGGCGTCGAAGACATGTCCTGCCGCCCGGGATCATGGTCGACGTGCCTGGCTCCACCCCGCCCAGGCTTTGGCAATGAAATCGGTGAATTCACTGCGAAAACGCGCCGCCGAATACCGCTCGGCGCGGGCACGGCACGCGGCCGCCGATATCCGAGTCCCCTGCTCCTCGAACATCCGCACCGCGGTTACCACGGCGGCGACGGACTGCTCCTCGAAGAACACGCCGGTCGGCGCCTCGCTCTCCAGGCCGGCCACCGATTCGGCCGCACCGCCGCGCCGCAGCGCAATCACCGGCGTGCCGCAAGCCATGGCTTCGACGGGCGCCATGCCGAAATCCTCGACCGCGGCAAACAGGAACGCGCGCGCGCCGCGGATCCTGTCGCGCACCCCGGCGGCGGGCAGGTATCCGGTGAAGGTGACATTCGCAGGCGCGGCGGCTCTGAGGCGCGCCAGCTGCGGCCCGTCCCCGACCACCACCAGGCGCAGGTTCGGCAGTCGCGCGAACGCGTCGACCAGCAGGTCAACGCGCTTGTAGCCGATCAACCGGGACACCGCGACGTAATAGTCCTCGCGCGCGCCGCCCGGGCAGAAGAACTCCGTGTCCACCGGCGGATGGATCACCTCCGCTTCGCGCCGGTAGGCCTTGAGGATGCGCCGCGCGACGAAGCGCGAATTGGCGACGAAGCGGTCCACCCCGGCGGCGGAACGGTGGTCCCACTGGCGCAGGCGATGAAGCAGCCAGCGCAGCGGCAATCCGCGCAGCCCCTGCATGCGCTCTTCACGCAGGTAGGTGAACTGCAGGTCCCAGGCGTAGCGCATCGGCGAATGGACGTAGCTCACGTGCAGCGCATCCGGCGAGACGATCACGCCTTTGGCGACGGCGTGGCTGCTGGAGATGACCAGGTCGTAGCCGGTGACGTCGAGCTGCTCGACGGCGAACGGCATGAGCGGAAGGTAATAGCGAAGGCGCGACCACAATCCGGGCATCGACTGCAGGAACGTCGTCGTCGCGCGCTTGCCGCCGAGCAGCGCACGGTCGCCATCGCGCATGTGATCGACGAGCGCGAACAGGTCCGCCTGCGGATAGCAGCGCAGGATTTCCGCGAGCACGCGTTCCGACCCGGAAAAATCCAGCAGCCAGTCGTGCACCACGGCGATTCGCGCCGGCATCGGGGAAGCCATCCGCAAAGGGTATACTGCGCCGGCATTTTTGACACATTTCCTCTTGCGTGAATCCCCGCGTATCGGTCGTCATCCCCACGTATAACCGCAAGGCGGTTCTGCTCGAATCCATCGCGTCGGTGCGCCAGCAAACCTTCGGCGATCTCGAGATCCTGGTGTGCGACGACGGCTCGAGCGACGGCAGCCGCGAAGCGGTGCAGGCGGTGGCCGCGGCCGACGGCAGGGTGCGCTGGATTGCGGGCGAGCATTGCGGCGCTCCGGGCCTGGTGCGCAATCGCGGCATCCGAGCCTCGGCGGGCGAGTGGATCGCCTTCCAGGACAGCGATGACCTGTGGATTCCGCAGAAGCTCGAAAAGCAGATGGCGGTGCTGCGAAACTCCCCGGACGCGCAGTTCATCTACGCGCACGCGGCGGCCGTCCTGCCGGATGGCAGCCGCCTGCGGATGACGCCTTTCCGCATCCCCAGGCAGGGGCGGATCTTCGAGACGCTGCTCATGTACAGCGTGGTCCATCCGCAGACGATGCTCGTCAGGCGCAGCCTGCTGGATCAGGTCGGCTACTTCAATGAAGACCTGGGCCTGAGGATTGTCGAAGATTACGAGCTGGTCCTGCGCCTTGCGGCCGCCGCACCGTTTCATTTCGTCGACGAGGACCTGGTTCTCTACCGCACCCAGCCCGACAGCATTTCGGCGGACCTCTTCCGCAGCATCGACGAGTACGAGCAGGTGCTGAAGTCGATCATCGCCAGGTTCGACGTGCCCGATGCGATCGCGCGAGAAGCGCTCTGCCGCATCGAGCTGCGCCGCTACAAGAACCACCTGCTGCGCGGCCATCCGCGCAACGTGCGCCTGCAGGATCTGCGCAATGCGCTGGTAAAACGCCAGGCAAGCCCGCTCGCCAGGGCGCTCCAGTTGACGGAAACCCTGGGCTGCGCGGGCGCGCTCAAATGGCTCCTGACCGTGCGCGCCAGGAATAGCGCCTGAGCCTCAGCGCCTTCCGGTTTCTGCTCTGGTGCGCGGCCGGGGCGGCGCTCGTCCAGCTCGTGCTGGCCGGCGTGAGCGGGCTGCCGCCGTCCACATTGAGCGCGGCGTTCCGTTTCCTGCTCGGCTTCGACTCGCATGGCAATCTTCTGCTGCTCGCCATCGCCGTGGCGGCATTCCTGCTGCGACGGCGCGCCTCCGCCCTCGATGCATTGCGTGCGTGCACCTCGCGGCCGTGGCTGATCGCCGCGGTGCTGTTTCCCGTGCTTTGCCTGGGCTCGCTCTTCGTCTACCACGACCAGCCGCTGTCGATGGATGAATATGCTGCGCTGTTCCAGGCCCGCGCATTCGCCGAAGGCCGGCTGACCGGCGCCTTTCCTCCCGAGCTGATGGACCGGCTGATACCGCCTTTCTTTCAGAACCATTTCCTCATCGTCTCAACCTCCACCGGCCTGGTCTCGAGTTCCTACTGGCCGGCGTTTTCGCTTCTGCTGACGCCCTTCGTCTGGCTCGGAATTCCCTGGGCAGCCAATCCGCTGCTGGGCGCGCTTGCGGTTCCGGCACTGCACCGGCTGACAAGGGAAGTATCGGGTTCGACGGAAGCGGCAGGCTGGGCCGCGGCCATCGCGGTGGCCTCCCCCGTATTCATCATTACGTCGGTTTCGTACTATCCGCTCCAGGCGCACCTCCTGTTCAACCTGCTGTACGCCTTGCTGCTGTTGAACGTTTCGCTGCAGCGCGCCCTGCTTGCCGGGGTGGTCGGTTCCATCGCGCTGACCTTGCATAACCCGCTGCCGCACCTGCTGTTCTGTGCGCCATTCCTCGCCTGGGTCGCGTTCCGGCCGCGCGGCATGCGCCTCCTTGCGGCACTGCTCGTCGGCTACCTGCCGCTTGCCCTGCTGCTCGGCGTCGGCTGGCGGGAACACCTGGCGCAACTGCTTGCGCAAGTCGCACCGGTGACGGCAACCGCGCCGGCGGTGACCGCGGGGGGCGCGCAAGTATCGTTGCCCGGCGCATGGGGAGCGTTCGCCGACATCCTCGCGCTGCCGGGCTACGACACGCTTTACTCGCGCCTTGCAGGGCTCTCCAAGATCTGGACCTGGGGCGCGCTCGGGCTCCTGGTCCTGGCAATTCCGGGCTACTCAGCATTGCGCTCACACAGCTACGCGCGGGTTCTCGGAGCCGCGCTGCTGCTCACCTTTTTCGGTTATTTCGTGGTGCGTTTCGACCAGGGCCACGGCTGGGGTTATCGCTACATCCACTCGGCGTGGTTCGTCCTGGCGCTGTTCGCCGGCGCGTTTCTCGCCACACGCAAGGACGAAAGCGGTGGCGAACTCCTCGCAATGGCGGCATGGGGCATCGGACTCTCGCTGGTGCTCTCCAACGGCCTGCGTGCGGTGCAGGTCGAAAGCCATATCGCGCGCCACCTTGCGCAGGTGCCGCCGCTTTCGGTGCCCGCCGATGCCTCGCGGCCGGAGGTCGTGTTCATTGAAATCCGGAGGGGCTTCTATACTCACGACCTAGTGCAGAACCAGCCCTTGCTGCGCGGACCGCGGGTGGTCATGGTGCATGAAGGCGGCCCGCGGCAGGCCGAGCTGATGGCGAACCGGTTCCCGGCGTATCGCAAGAGCGCCGAAGGGCCATGGGGAGAGCATTGGACGAAGCGCTAGAGCCGATCGAACTGACGGTGCTCATGCCCTGCCTGGACGAGGCGGAGACCGTCGGCGCGTGCGTTTCCAAGGCGGCCGCCTACCTGGAGCGCAGCGGCGTGCGCGGCGAAGTTCTGGTGGTGGACAACGGCAGCAGCGACGCCTCCCGGGAGATCGCCCGGCGTGGCGGCGCGCGCGTCGTCGAGGAACCCCGGCGCGGCTACGGCAATGCGCTGCGCGCGGGTATTCTTGCCGCGCGCGGCCGCTACGTCATCATGGGCGACGCGGACCAGAGTTACGACTTCACGGCGCTCGACCCGTTCGTCGCGTGCCTGCGCGACGGCGTGGAACTGGTCATGGGGAACCGCTTCCAGGGCGGCATCGCGCCGGGCGCCATGCCACCGCTGCACCGCTATCTCGGAAATCCGGTATTGAGCGGGATCGGGCGGCTGTTCTTCAGCAGCCCGGTGGGGGACTTTCACTGCGGATTGCGCGGCTTCAACCGCCAATCGATCCTGCGCCTCGGCCTGGCGACCGAAGGCATGGAATTCGCGAGCGAAATGGTGGTGCGCGCCACGGTCGCGGGCCTGCGCATCGCGGAGGTCCCGGCCACCCTGTCTCCCGACGGACGCTCGCGCGCGCCGCACTTGCGCAGCTTTCGCGACGGCTGGCGCCACCTGCGCTTCCTGATGCTGTTCAGCCCGCGCTGGGTATTCCTTTATCCGGGCGCGGTCCTGATGCTGCTAGGCATTGCATCCATGCTCTGGCTGCTGCCGGGCCCGCGCCGGATCGGGTCCATCGGGCTGGACGTGAATACGCTGATCTACAGTTCCGCGGCGATCGTGTGCGGGTTCCAAGCCGTCGTGTTCGCGGTGTTCGCCAAGGTTTTCGCCATCAATGCCGGGCTCCTGCCGGAAGACGCCCGTATCAGGCGGTTCACCTCCGTGGTCACCATCGAACTGGGAATGGCGACCGGCCTGCTCGTGCTGCTGGCCGGCCTCGCTGCGGGCGCCTACGCGGTCGGCATGTGGGGCCGGGAGTCCTTCGGCGCCCTCAATACGGAGGTCAGCCTGCGCATCGTCGCGCCCTCGGCGACCGCGCTCATCCTGGGCCTGCAGCTGATTTTTTCCAGCCTGTTCCTGGGCGTTCTCAACCTGCGCCGGGACTGAGCAGCCGTTCGCAGGACAGCGCGAGGAAGAACGCCTCGTATTCCATGCGCAGCAGCATGCCGCAGCGGTTCTTGCGCAGCGCCCGGCGTCCCTCGCTCCAGTGGAGCCGGAACTCGCGCCCGCTGATGCCTCCGGGCTCGAACCGCACCAGCTCGCGATCCACGAACGCCACGGCTTCGCGGCGCAGGACGCGCAGGAAGAAATCGAAGTCCATGCGGATCAGAAAGCTTTCGTCGTACGCGCCGTATTCGGCGTAAACGTCCCGGTGCACCAGCGTCGCCTGGTGGGAAAGGTGCGCCCTCAGCAGCAGGCCCAGACCCGGGCGGATGGCGTAGCGCGGGATGGTCCGGCGCCCGCAGCGCGCACGCGCGCTGACGATGCGCGCCCCAGTGCCGGTGCGCGCGGCGAGCTGGCTCAGGGACCCCGCGTGCGTGAACGAATCACCGGCGTTCAGCAGGAGAATCCACTCCCCGGCGCTCGCCGCGATGCCCTTGTTGAAGGCATGCGCGATGCCGCGATCCGGCTCGCTGATGAACCGCGCGATGCGGCCGCGATAGCCTTCGATGACCTCCGTGCTCGCGTCGGTCGAGGCGCCGTCGACGACGATGTATTCGAACGACGGATGGTCCTGCGCGACAACCGAGCGCAGCGTCGGCTCGATGGTCAGGGCGGCGTTGCGGCATATCGTGACAACGCTCACAAGAGGCCGCGCCTCAGCCACCGCCGCTTTCCTCGTGGTACTCGTCGTCGATGTTCACGCCCCAGATCGCGCTCTTGTCGCTGCTGCCGGCCACGATCGCCTCGACCGCCTTCTTCGCCGACAGCATGGAGTGATCCTGGTTGTTGTAGCGGTGCATGCCGTTGCGTCCGGCCAGGAAAAGGTTCGGAAACGCGTCCAGGTATTCGCGCAATTCGCCGAAGCGCGCGTAGCTGCCATAGTAGCCGGGATAGGCTTTCGGAATCCGGATCACGATGCCGTCGAGATGGTCCGCCGGTGCAGCCAGGTTCAGGCGCTGCATTTCGGCGATTCCCAGCTGCATCAAATCGCGGTCCGGCATCGCCCAGAGCTGGTCGCCTTCGCTGCAGAAGTACTCCATCCCTATCCAGACCGTGTCCGCGTCCCTGACGAGGTAGGGGCTCCAGTTGTTGAAGATCTGCAGGCGGCCAACCTTGACCCCGGCTTCCTGGATGTAGATCCAGTTGTCGGGGACGATATTCATCGGCCCTCGGCCTGCCGGATTGCGCATCATGCGCCGGTAAAGCAGGCCGACGGTGATGAAATCTCGGTATTCGAGGCCGGCGGCGATTTCCCTCGGACCCTGCGGCGCCGCGGGTGCGAGGCCCAGCACCAGATCGCGCACCGGCATGGTCGAGATAAAGCAATCAGCCGCGTAGCGCTGCGCGGTGCCGTCCGGCTTGCGCACCTGCACCGCGCGGATACGGCCTTCGCCCTGCTCGATCTGCGCCACCGGCGCCTCGAACTCGAAGCGCACGCCGCGCGCGCGCAGCTTCTCGACCGTCGTCTCCCACATCAGCCCCGGGCCGTATTTCGGGTAGAGGAAGCGCTCGATCAGCGAAGTCTGCTGCGCGGTGCCAAGCCCGCCGCGTCGGCGAATCGGTTTGAGAACCGCGTGCAGCAGCGCCTTGGCGATGGACAGGCTCTTGACGCGCTGCGCGCCCCACTCCGCGCTGATCTGGCTGCAGGGCTTGCCCCAGACTTTTTCCGTGTATTCCTTGAAGAACTGAAGGTAGAGCAGGCGCCCGAAGCGGTTGACGAAGAAATCCTCGAGGCTGCGCTCGGGGCGGCGCGGGAAGAGCATCGCCCGCAGGTAGCTGGCGCCGAACCGCGCGCAGCGCCAGAGTCCCAGCTTGAGCGCGGTTTCGAAATTCGCCTTCAGCGGGTAGTCGAAAAACTTGCCGTCGAAATAGATGCGTGACAGGCGGCTGCGCAGCAGCATCACGCGCGGGTCGGTCTCCTTCGCGGTCGGCGTCGCGCCCAGCGTGCGCTGCTTGCCCTGGTAGGCGAGCAGCGGGTCCCCGGCCCCCGCGTCGTGGAAGGCGCTCGCCGCCAGGGGCAGCATCCGCGTCCACCAGTCCATCACCCAGTCCGACTTGGAGAAAAACCGATGGCCGCCGATGTCGATCCGGTTGCCCTTGTATTCGACCGACTGGGACAGCCCGCCGATGCTGCGCGTGGCCTCCAGCACCACGATATCTCCCACGCCTGCCTCGGTGAGTTCCCAGGCGGCAGTCAGCCCTGCCGGGCCGGCGCCAATGACTACCACGCGAGACTGAATTGCTTCGGTCAAGAAAATTCCTCATCGACATAGTGCGCTTTGGCCGGGGCGCGAGCGCCCGAACTGAAGATATCCTATGGCAGGATGTCTCGCATGAATCGCACGATATTGGACTGGATCAAATCCAGGCTGGGCGGGCCGGAGGCGGAGCATGTCGTGCTGCTGCGTGAAGCGAACGCCCTTCGGGAACGAGCTCCCGAGCAGGCGCAGGAGATCGGCCTCGCCATCCTGAAGCGCTCTCCTGACGATGTGCAGGCGCTATCCCTGCTTGCCAATGTCGCGGCTGATCTTGGGCGGGTCGAAGAAGGGCTGCGTTGGGCGGACAAGGGGATTGCCGCAGACCCTTCGGCAGCCGCGCCTTACTACTGCAAGGGCAGGCTCTGGGACTTGGCCGGCCGGTTGGACGAGGCCGAAGCCAGCTACCGCAAGGTTCTCGATCTCGATCAGGGTCATGCCAAGGCCCACAACAATCTCGGCTGCGTGTTGGCCCTGCAAGGCAGGCACGAGGAGTCACTCGTCTGCTTCCGGCAGGCGCTGCGGCTGGATCCCGGGCTTGCCGAAGCCAATCAGAACCTCGCGGGAAGGATCAGCGATCCGCGGGCACGGGACACCGCCATCAAGGCTTATCAGACCCGGATCCGGAACGACCCGGCCGATGCCCGGGCGTATCTCAATCTCGCCAAGATCTACGTGGGCCGGGGGAGCACCACGGAGGCCATGGAATGTCTCGACCGATCGATTGAACTTGCTCCGGACGACGCCGATGCGCACCTGTGCAAAGCCCTGTTGCTGTTGCTCAAAGGCGAATACGCGGCCGGATGGCAGGAATACGAATGGCGCTGGCGGCTCAAGGGCCCATTGGGCGAACCGGCGCGCAGATTTTCCCAACCCATGTGGGACGGGCAGGATCTCGGAAGCGGCGCGCTGCTGGTGCATGGCGAACTGGCCCTGGGCGAACCGCTGCAGTTCGCGCGCTACGCGAGACTGGCCGCCGAGCGCTGCGGCTGCGTGATCATCGAGTGCGCGCCACGGGTGAAAGCGCTTCTTCAAGGCATCGAGGGGGTTGGACTTACCATCGCCGCAGGCGAAGCACTGCCGCCATTTGCCGCCCACATCCCGCTCTACGGCCTGCCGCGCCTGTTCGGCACCACCTTGCAGAATATCCACTGGAATGGGCCGTATATCCACCCGGACCCCGGGAGAGTTGAGCGCTGGCGCTCCCTCATCGAAGCAACCGGCACGGCGAGATTCCGCGTCGGCCTGGCGTGGTCGGGAAACCGGCAGATTCCCTACAATGCGGATCGTTCAATTGAACTCTCGTCCCTCGCGCCATTGCTGGGAATTCCCGGGGCGGCGTTCTACAGCCTGCAAAAGGACGGGGCAGCCGACATCGCGAGCCTGCGGCCCACTTCCGGGAACCTCTTTGACCTGATGGCACACGAGCACGATCTGCTGGATACGGCCGCGTTCATCAGCCAGCTTGACCTCGTCATTACCGTCGACACGATGATTTCCGCCCTTGCCGGGGCGATGGGAGCACGGGTATGGCTGTTGCTCTGCCGCGTTCCCGACTGGCGCCACCACCTGGAACGCACCGACAATCCCTGGTATCCGACGATGCGGCTGTACCGGCAAAAGCGCGAGGGCGATTGGTCGAACGTCGTCGATCGCGTCGCGGTGGACCTCCGCGAACTGATACCAGGGTCGGACTAGACGATGGCGACGACGCGAGGCGATCGGCCCCGGGTATCGGTTGTGGTGGGAAGCGGCGGACAGGATGGCCACTACCTCTGCGAACTGCTGCTGGGTAGAGGCGGACATGTGGTCGGCATCGGGCGGCACGACTGCACCAGTTCCCGCGACGGCAGACGCGGCCCGGTCGACATCCGGTCCCCGGACCAGGTTGCGGCGCTGCTGGCGGAGCTTCGCCCCGACGAGGTCTACTACCTGGCGGGAGTGTTCAAGTCCTCGGAGGATCGGCACCAGGGGCCGCGCGAAAACTTCGATCAAAGCCACGCGGTGCATGTCGCCGGCTGGCTCAATTTTCTCGATGGCGTTGAACGGCAGAAACTCGGAACGCGCCTGTTCTACGCGGCATCCTCGCGCGTCTTCGGCGATCCGCCCGAGTCGCCGCAAACCGAGCGTACGCCGCTCGCGCCGGTTTGCATCTATGGCGTGACCAAGGCCAGCGGGCTGCAGCTGGCGCGTTTCTACCGGCGTACTCGCGGCCTGGCTTGCAGCGCGGGAATCCTCTACAACCACGAATCGCCGCGCCGCCCGCCGGGCTTTGTGTCGCGCAAGATCGTTCAGGCGGCCGTCGAAATCAAGCTGGGCGCAAAGCGCGTTCTCAAGTTGGGCAACCTGTCGGCAACCGTGGACTGGGGAGCGGTGCAGGATTACGTCGACGCGATGGCCAGGATCCAGCAACTGGAGCGCGCGGACGATTTCATCATCGCCAGCGGCATATCGCACAGCGTGCGGGATTTTGTGGAGCAGGCGTTCTCCGCGGCCGGGCTGCCATGGGAACCCTACGTCGTTGAAGACTCCAGCCTTATCAGCGCCGGGCCTGCCGCCCTGCCCCTGGTAGGCGACGCCTCCCGCCTGCGCGCGGCAAGCGGATGGAAACCATCGATGGATTTCGCCGAGATGGTGCGGGGCCTGGTGGCGGAAGAGTTTCGGTCGAGGCAGGCGACGTAACAGATGAGCGTCGTCCGACAGGGAATCAAGGCATGCCGGATTTGCGGCAACCCGGATCTCGACCCGGTCCTCGATCTCGGCAGCCAGTACCTCACGGGCGTGTTTCCGAGGAACGCGGAAATGCAATCCAGGCTGACGAGAGGTCCGCTGGAACTCGTCAAATGCCGGGTATCCGGAGCAGGAGACCGCTGCGGCCTGCTGCAGTTGCGCCATTCCTATCCATCGTCCGAAATGTACGGCGCGAACTACGGCTACCGCTCCTCGCTGAACCGCTCCATGGTCGAGCACCTCACATCGAAGGTGCGCCGCATTCTCGCCCGGGGCATCCTGAACGCAGGGGACTGCATCCTCGATATCGGCAGCAATGACGCCACGCTGCTCAAAGCCTATCCCCGGGGCGATTTCCATCTCATCGGCATGGATCCAAGCGGCGCCAAGTTCCTGCACCACTACCCTGCGCACATCAGGCTCGCCGCCGATTTCTTCTCCGCCGAGGCTTTTGACAGGGCGGCTTCAGGGCGCCGGGCGAAAATCATCACGTCGATCGCGATGTTCTACGATCTCGAGAATCCGCTTGAATTCATCCGCCAGCTGAGAAGCATCCTGGCCGATGACGGCATCTGGGTCTTCGAGCAGAGTTACATGCCGACGATGCTTGAAACGGGCTCCTATGACACCGTCTGCCACGAGCACGTCGAGTATTACGCGCTGGCTCAGATCAAGTGGATGCTCGATCGTGCCGGAATGAAAATACTGGACGTCGATTTGAACTCCGTGAACGGAGGAAGCTTCTCGGTCACCGCGGCCAAGGAAAATTCGCCGTTGGCCGTCGACGAGGCGGGCATCGTGCGGCTGATGGAGAGCGAGCGCGCGCGTCTGGACAGCATGGCGCCCTATGAGACCTTCAGCCGCGGCGCGTGGCGCCACCGCGACACCCTCACCGCCATGGTTCGCGACATCAATGCGCGAGGCGCCACTATCGTCGGGTACGGAGCGTCAACGAAGGGAAACGTGATGCTGCAATTCTGCGGCCTGGGCCCGGACGATTTGCCGTGCATCGCGGACGTCAACGAGGACAAATTCGGCTGCTTCACTCCGGGAAGCGGGATCCCGATCGTCTCGGAAAGTGAGGCTCACGCCATGAAGCCGGACTACCTGCTGGTCTTGCCCTGGCATTTCCGCGAAAACATCGTGCAGCGGGAAGACGCGTACCTGCGTTCGGGCGGCAAGTTGATTTTCCCGTTGCCGGAAATCGCCGTCGTCGGCGGTGCCGGCTGAGCGCCCGGGGATTTCCCTACCGATAGTGCGTGAACAGCAGCAGCTTGCGGGAAACGAAATTGAAGCAGAACACGACGGCCGCGGAGGCGAGCTTGGCCTGCTCGTAACCGAGGGCGAAGAGGTCCACGCCGGCGTAGATCACCAGCTCGTTGATGCCCATGCCGGCGATGCCGATCAGCGCGAACACGGCGAACTCGATCCGCGGATTGGCCAGGCGCCGCTCGGCGAACACCCAACGCACGCTGAGCAGGTAGATCAGCCCCAGACCCAGGGCAAAACCCACGGGCGCCGCGAGGAGGTAGTGCACGCCTGCCAGCCGGATCAACCCGCTGTAAGTGGCCAGGTCTATCGCCAGGGCGAGCGCAGACGCGCCGAAGTAGCGCACGCCTTCGCCAATGGCGGCCCTGAGTGCCGTCACCTCGGCGCCTTCAGCAATACCGAGCTGACGACGTTGCTGCCGGCAACCGTGCTGACATGAACTGTCTGCATGTATCCGGTCAAAGCCTGGTGTCCCTTCTGCCACGCCAGGTCGCTGAGCGTATCGCGGGGATGATAGGCGCTTAGAAAAACGTAATCCGCTCCCGAATCCCGCACTGCCTTGCGGTATGCCTCCGGCGCAATTCGCTCATCCGGCGCCGCCACGCCACGGCGGTCAGCCAGCAAGGCGATGTACGACGGGGCCACCCACATGACGCGGTCCTCCGGACGGGTAAGCGCCTTGATCTCTGCCATGTCGGCCAGGAGACCCAGGTGAACCTGGACGCGACTGCGCGCCGCGGTGAGATCGGGCGTTCGATACCAGTCGATGATTTCGGCGAGGCGCGGCTCCGCCCGCGAACGCTGATAGATGAACCCCAGCGCCGGCGCCGTCAGCGTGATCGTCAGGACCGCGAGCAGCGCGTGGCCCAGTCCCGCAGGCCTGCCCAGGAGCCGCAGCGCCGTCGCGGACGCCAGGAACGCATAGAGGATCAACACGGGCAGCACGGGAAAAATGAAGCGCCCCAACTGGTCGTAGAAGGGCCAAATGAGGAATATCCCGATGTATGCGGCCACCATCCAGCCGTCGGCCTTGCCAGCGAACAGTCGCTGCGCCAGCCCGGCGAGCGCGAGGCAGCCGACCGCCGCGGCCAGGACCAGGCGCAACGGTTGTCCTTCCACCCAGTACACGAGCAAGGTGCTGAGCCAGCCCTCGGCGCCGGCGTTGGCCTGTCTCAGGACGCTCGCCCCTATCGCGGCCAGCCGGCTTTGCGCACCGAGAAATCCGCTGCCTTGCTCCAGCACGATGCGCGCATAGTTGTCAGCGGTGGCGGCAGGCCGCAGCAACACCCAGGCCCCATAGGCAACGGCCGCGGCAAGCGCGGGAGCGGCGGCGTACGCTCGGGCCGCAAGTGGCGTGCCGCGCCGTGTCAACGCCCACAGGCCGTACACCGCGATCATCGGCAAAGCCACGGTACGGGTCAGAGCCATGGCCGCCATCAGGATCGCCAGTTTCCACGACCTGCTTCTGTCCTGCGCTCCGTTCTCCAGGGTATATATCGTCGCCACGAGCAGCAGGCAGAACAGCGGCTCGCTCAGAATTCCCTTCGCGTTGATCCACAGGGAAGGCGCAAGCACGACGCACAGAGTGGCTGCTGCTGCTGCACGCCGGTCTTCGAGCAAGCGGATGCCGAGCAGATAGATCAGCGGTACGGTCGCGGCCAGGAGAAGCGCCGTAAGCGCGTGGGCCCAGGCCGTATGGTGAGCCGCACCGGCCAGGGCGAGGACCAGCGGGAACAGCGGCGGATAAAACGCGTCGCGCGGAAACGCCGCCGCCACCGCCTGCGACGCCGGCGCGAAAGGCGAGAACACCTGCGCCATCACCAGGTAGCTCACGCTGTCATCGGCGAACGTCGCGAGCGTAGGCTGCCAGACAAAGGCGGCGCAAAGGACCGCGAACGCCAGGGTCAGAATGGCGACCGCGACGTCTGGCAGCGTCACTCGCGCCATCAGCTCGCGCTTCCCGGAAGGATGATCGGAAGCAGGCGATCCACCACTTTGGCCCAGGTGTAGCGCTCGCCCATGTATTTCGGCCCCGCGGTCCTCGCCAACTCGCGGAATTCGGCATCGTCGATGGCGCACAGCATCAAATGCGCCAGATGCTCCTGATCCGGAATCAATCCCATCGCTTGCGGGACGGATGAAACGGCCACCGGTTCGAGCGTACTGGCGATCTGCAACGCGAAATCCTCCGTCACGAAATCGTCGGTCGGTCCCCCGGCCGTGCAGATCACCGGCAGGCCGCAGGCAGCCGCCTCCAGCACCGGCATGTTGAACCCCTCCCCCACGTAGGACGATACATAGCAGTCAGACGCCTGATACAGGCGCGCCATGTCGGCGTACGAAAGCCGCTCGCCCACGTAGCGCAGCCGGCTGGTTACGGCGCGCGCCACGTCCGGCGCCAGGCTCCCGAGCTGCGCCTCGAAGACCTGCTTCGAGGAATACAGGGAATCCAGGCCTTTCAGCAGCAGCCGCGCGTGCGGATGGGCCTGCGCCAGGCTCGCAAAAGCCGGCAGCAGGAATCGCAGCCCCTTGTTCAGCGACATGCTGCCGGCGTGGTAGAAAACGAAATCGTCCGGCGAGAATCCGATTTCCGCGCGAATCCGGGCGCGGCGCTCCTGGGTCACCGGCTGAAAGACCGCCGGATCGAATCCGAGCGTCAGCACCGTCACATTCTCGGGCGCCATGCCGCTGCGGA
>Ga0105242_10002512_pt1 | contig 14393 bp, 6 predicted proteins | sample KBSM24metaG_FD_81521 | JGI IMG/M metagenome (GOLD analysis project Ga0105242, IMG submission 81521) | Miscanthus rhizosphere microbial communities from Kellogg Biological Station, Michigan, USA - KBS M2-4 metaG | ecosystem: Host-associated > Plants > Roots > Rhizosphere > Soil | place: Michigan...
CTCCGGTAGCAGGGTGCGATCGCCCGACCGGTGCAGCACGAGGGTGGGCACGCGGATGGTCGGCAGAATCCGCCTGACATCGATCTCCGCGTTCATCTTCGTCAGCGCGATCGCGGCGGCTGGACTCGCGCCCATGCGAAGGAACGACGCCCACCACTCCCGGAATGCGGGATCGTGGGCCACGCTCGGCGCTCGCTCCTCCACGCCCACCGGCCCCCCCCAGTGATCCACGATCTCGCGGAAGAACGCTTCGCGCTGCTCGCGCGTCGGCGCCCACGGATAGTCGGGCGCGCGCAAACGGCGGGCGTACGTGCCGATCATGATCAACGCTTCGGTCTGGCCGGGATGCGTCGCCGCGAAGAGACTGCACATCGGTCCGCCTTCCGAAATGCCCAGCAGCACGGCCCGCCGCGAGCCAACCGCGTCGAGCACCGCGCGCACGTCGTCGACGCGCTGTTCGAGGGTCGGCAGGTCGCCCACGCGATCGGACAATCCGGTTCCGCGTTTGTCGAAAAGAATCAGCCGCGAGAACGACGCGAGGCGGCTCAGGAATCGCGCAAACGACGGCTCCTTCCAGAAGTATTCGAGGTGAGAGACCCACCCCATCACGAACACGAGATCGACGGGACCGGTGCCGCAGACCTGGTACGCGATGTTCACGTCGCCGCTGCGCGCGTACTGAATGGGACCGGGTGTAACTGGCGGCGCCACCGGAGGCGCGGCCGGCGCCGCGGATCCTTGAGCCACGTTGCCGATGAAGCGATAACCGCGGCGATGGGCCGTCTCGATGAATCTCGGCGTATGCGCATCGTCGCCGAGCGCGCGGCGGATCTCCAGGATGCAGGCCTTGAGCGCGCCGTCGGCGACGAAGACATCAGGCCACAGCGCGTCGAGCAGCTCGCCTTTCAGGATCAGGCGGCCGGGCCGCGCGGCGAGATATTCGAGGACGGACAGCGCCTTCGGCGTCAACGCGATTGGTGAGCCGGCGCCGCCGTAGAGTTGTCCGCTGGCCGGATCGAGCTTGAAGCGATCGAAGATGATTGGGAGGTCCGACGCCATGACGTGCCATCCGGCGGCGCCGCCATACTACCCGAAGTCCGGAACGTGAAACCACCGGCAGCCCAATCATGTACGCGGTACGCCGCACCAATCAGTCCGATCAGGAACAATCCGCACCACCCGAGTAGATGTTCGATCCTCATCCGTTTACGACGCTCGGCCATAAGCAACCCTCTTGATATTCAGCAGGTGACGGAACGTGACGTTGTCGGTCGTCGAATTGCCGCCGAATGTTCCGCAGCCGAGCGTCATCGAGCACTCGAGCCCCGTCGTCATGCCGCAGCACCCCTGCGCGGCCGGCGAGTTCACCAGAATCCGCCCAGCGGGCACTGTGCGCGCGAAGCGATCGACCAGTTCGGCGCTGGCGGTGTGAATGATGGCGGTGTGGCCGGCGCCGACGTGTTTCAGCAGGTTCCTGCACAGGGCCAAACCCTCGTCCTCGCTCGCCACCGTGAACCAGGAAAGAAACGGCGCCAGCTTTTCGCCGGCGTAGATGCCCTGGAGTTGAGCGGAACCGGTACGAACTATCAGCAGTCGTATGTCGTAAGGCCGCTCGATCCCCAGCGCCGCCGCGATGGTGGCGGCCGGCTGCCCGATCCATTCGCTGCGAAGACTCCGGCTCTCGACGTCCACCGCGTTCGCGGCGAAGCGGGCCTCTTCGTCACCGGTGAGCACCGCGGCGCCGTTTCGAACCAACGCATCCGCAAAGGATTCTGCGACGCGCTCGTCGACGACGAGGTTGTGCTCGGCTCCGCAGATCAGACCGTTGTCGAAGGTCTTGCTCGTGACGATCGCGCGCGCGGCTTCCTCGAGATCGGCGTCCGCGCAAATCCATGCGGGCGCGTTACCCGGGCCGACACCGATCGCCGGCGTTCCAGAGCTGTACGCAGCCTTCACGAGCCCCGCTCCACCGGTCGCGAGAATCAACGCGACCTGCGGGTGTCTCATGAGTTTCGTCGTCGTCTCGCGTCCTCCCCGCCTGCGAACCCACTGCACGAGGTCGAGCGGCGCTCCATGTGCGCCGAGCACGCCCGTGACGATCCGCAGGGCCTTGCCGGCGACGTCGAGCGCGCGATGGTGAAAGCTCAGGATCAGCGCGTTGCGTCCCTTGAGCGCGATCAACGTCTTGAACATCGCCGTGGCGACGGGATTCGTGACCGGGACGACTCCGAAGACGACGCCGACGGGGCTCGCGACTTCTGCGACCTGGCGTGCGGCGTCGACGGTCAGCGTCCCCTGGCCGGGTTTGCCGGCGAGCGAGGCATAGACGCCGAGGCTTGCAAATCGATTCTTGAGCGTCTTGTCGGACACGCTGCCCATCCCCGTCTCTTCGACGGTGGCTATCGCGAGCGCCTCCGCTGCGGCGGCAAACGACTCCGCAAGATCGTGGAGCAGCGCATCGATTCGCTCGTCGCTCCAATGCTCGAACGCCTCCTGTGCCCGGCTGGCGCGCGAGACGAGGGCGTCAACGTCGGCGGTTATTTGATCGTCGGTCATCACCGTGCTGAATCTCCTTCTTCTGTCCGATCACGATAGCAGCGCCCTTCCGTCGACTCATGAGACAGACGTGAGCATCGCGTGAGATTTCGGTGACTCTGACAGCCGCACGATGACCGTAGCGCGAAGGCTTCAGCCGAGCGAGCGACCTCACGTACATAACGGCGCACCTGGAAAATCGTTTCGCGGTCGCTGGAGCGCGAAGGCTTTCCGCGGAGCGGTTTCGCGTTCGCTGTTCGTTCGTAGTAGCGCGAAGGCTTTAGCCGAGCGAAGGATTTCGCGCTTGCGCTTTGGAGCGCGAAGGCTTTCAGCCGAGCGGGCGGTGTTTTGACGCCGATCGAGCGGCGTGCTTAACTGACATGGCCACGCTCGCATGTCAGTACAGGCCCCCTCGCAGCTGTGCGTGCGAAGAACCGGTCCGGATCTTGGCCCCGCCCCGCTATGTGTTCTCGGCGTCTGCGCAGACCAGGACGGTTGCCTGGAGTGTCTTACGTCGGCATCCAACGCTATCGAGGACGAGCGCGTCGGTGAAGAGTTGCTTGACGCGACTCCAGCGTTCGGTCTCGGACGTCATCGCAACGCCGCGGGACTCGTCGGGCTGTCGATGTCAGCCGGCCCATTCATGGCGAGCGAATGTAGCACCAACCTGAAGCGTGGAGAAGGCCTGATGAGGCTGACGTTTTCTGGCTCTCGCGAAAGCTTCACGATAGAATTCGCGATGTCATGATGCGCCGAACATCGATCCTCGCACTGGCGATCTTCGCAACAGCTGGTGTCGCCTACGGACAGTCGCTCGACGATGCCCGCAAGTCCTACGACGCGGGCGCCTACCAACAGGCGATCGACGCGATCGGCGGCAGCCAGGATCCGAGGCTGTTGTTCCTCGCGGGCCAGAGTCAGCAGAAACTGCGACGGCCGGACGAAGCGCGGCGTGTGTTTGGACAACTGGCGGCCCGGCCCGGCGACGATCCGTGGAGCGCGGTCGGCCGATCGGCCGTCGCCCTGCTGGGCGGCAACGCCAACGGCGCCGTGCAGGAGGCCAATCAGGCGGTCGCCAGCGGTCCATCGATCCCCGAAGCGCAGCTGCAGCGCGGCCTTGCGCTCACCAGCGCGCAGAACATGGAGGAGGCGGCAGCGGCGTTCCAGAAAGCGAGCGATCTGGATCCGTCGTGGTCGTACGCGCACTACTACGCCGGCATCGCCTACTCGAAGGTCAAGCGCGCGGATCTCACCGCGTCACACTTCCAGGCGTTCCTGAGGCTGGCGCCGCAGGCGCCCGAGCGCGGCGAAGTGCAATCGATCCTGCGAACGCTCAGTCGCTGAATACGTTCAGAAGGAACCGCAGAGACCGCAAAGACCGCTGAATAAAATCTCTCTGCGTTCTTTGCGGTCTCCGCGGTTTCTTCTTTTCGTAGCTAGAACATCTGCCCTATCGAGAAGAACCAGCGCGGGCGGCGCGGACCGAACGCGGTGTCGAACGGGACGCCGGCATCCACCCTGAGCAGGACGAATGGCGTTTGCACGCGGAGACCAACCCCCGCGCCCGTCGCCAGCCCGCCAAACGACATGTCGCTGACGCGATCGAACGCGCGGCCCGCGTCGAAAAATCCGACCCCGCGAACGATCTTGAACACCGGGAACCGCAGCTCTTCGTTGAACACCATCAGCGCGCTGCCGCCGACGGCTCCGCCCGTGAGGTCAACGGGGCTTAGAACATCCTGGTCGTAGCCACGCACGCTGTTGCCGCCGCCGGCAAAGAAGCGCTGATCCGGCAACAGCGTCGTATCGAACGCGTTCGCGACCCCGAGGCGCGCGGAGGTCGCGAACACGACCGGGCCGAACGTCCGGTAATAGTTCTGCTGCACGTAGTACTTCACGAACCGGATGTCCGAGCCGAGCGCCTCCGGCGCGTACTGCACGTTGGAGGAATGGAACCAGCCGCGGGACGCGTCGGTCAGGTCGTTGCGCGTGTCGAAGACGACCGCCGAGGAAAACTTTCCGATCGTCACCAGCACGTCGAACGGGAAGATCGGATCCGGAATCAGTTCGCTCGTGTGGTTGCGTTCCAGCGTGTAGAGGTACGAGATGGTCGTCCGCTTCGCCAGGCGGATGCGCTGCTCCACGGTGAAGTCGATCTTCCGCGTCTGGAACAGCGCCGAGCCGCTCTGCACGTCGTTCCCCGATTCCTCGCGCGACTGCTCGACGAACACGGTCGAGACGATCGGACGGCCGAAAAACGTCGGCGCCGTCATGTAGGCACGCGACGCGCGTGAGCCCACCGTGTAGCGGCCGGAAATGCCGGCGGACATGGTCGTCCCGAAGAGTCCGCGCGCCGCGAGATCGCCCGCGACACCGAATCCCAGCGAGCGGCTTCCCACCGGTTCGCTGTCCGGCGCGTTCGCCCGGGCCGCGTCGCTGGCCGCGTTCAACTCGTCGCGCACTTCGAGGCCGTACTTGAATCGAAGCGGCGGCCACTCCTCGACGGTGACCTTCGCCCGAACCGGCTCCTCTTCCTGACTCGTCGAAGGTTCTGCCCTCTCGATCACCTCGCGCTCGATGTCCACGCTGCGGAACGCCCCCGTCTCGTAGACGCGCCGTCGGGCGGCATTCCAGGCCGCGAGATCGACAGGCGCGCCGACATCCAGCGCGAGCGCGCGGCTCACGATCCCCGGCCTCGTGCGGTTCACGCCGGCCGTCACCACCTCGCGCAGCCGCTGCTGCGGACCCTCGTCCACGCGAACGACGATGTCGACGTCGAGCCCTGCGGAGGTGACGGACTGATCCACGGTACGCGCTTGAGCGTCGATGGTCACACGGTTGTACCCGCGTGCCCGATACTGCGCATCGAGCGCCCGCTGCGCTTCCTCGAGGCGCGGCTCGGTATATCGGTCCCCCGCCGCGAGACCAACGGTACGTGCGATTTCCTCGGACGTCAGGACGCGGGCACCGTCGACGCGCACGCTCGCGACGCGCGACGCGCCGCCTTCGTCGATACGAATCGGCCGAACCGCCTCGCTTCCGCGAATGGCAATGGGATCCACCTCGATCCTGGCCTTCAGATATCCATTCACACGATAGAACCCCGTCAACGCATCTCGTACAACGTCCGGCGTGGTCCAGACCGCGCGCGTCAGTCCTTGATCCGCAATCACCGCGAGCAGGCGGCTCGATGATTCGCTGGCATTGCCGGTGAACTCGACGGTCCGGGAGCTGGCGCGCGTTCCCGTCGCAATCACGACATGCAGCTGTTTCGTGTCGGCGGCGGTCTCCATGCGAGCCGTCACCGACGGCGACACGAATCCCGCATCGGCAAGATCGGCGCGCACCGTCACGATCGTCTCTTCGAGGAGGAAGTCGTCCGCGATCGATCGTTCCCACGCCTGCGCGATCGCCGCCGTCCCCGACTTCGACAACTGGAATCCTTCGACCACGACCGTCGTTTTCGGGCCGGGACGGACTTGGTACACCAGCCGCACGTGACCCGCGTCGTTCGGGTCGGCGACGCGCCGGGTCGAGACGCGTGCTTCGAGTTGCTGGCGGTCCCGATAGAACGACTCGAGGCGTTCCCGATCGTCCTGCCACTGGAAGAAGCTGAAGCGGTCGCCCGATTGCAGCTTCAGCCGCGATCGGATGGCCGCTTCGTCGGCGGCGGCGCCGCCGACATCGACGCCGCTCACTCGAGGCGCCGGCTTGGCTGCGGCGGACGCGGGCCGGGCCGGGCCGCCAAACGTGAGATCGTGGCTGAAGGTGTAGAGCCGATCGCCGCTGTCGAGCGAGACGACCCGGAGGTCGATCCCGGATCGGGGCTTGTACCCGACGATCCATGTCAGGCCGCCGCTCTGCTGAAGGCTCTGCGAAAACACCACGTCCCAGCGCGACCCGATGTTCTTGCCGAATGTCAGGCGCGCCCCGGGATCCGTTTCGGCGGCGACGAGACCCGCATCCAACCGCACTTCCGGTGTGCCTTGTTCGACGCGTACCGTATCGAGCCCGACGGCACGCCCAGCAGCATCGAGGAATCCGCTCGCCAGCAGGCCCACTAGTTGGTCGGTGCCGGCCGACGAGGCGTCGCTCGCATTGGCGGGGCGGCCGATCAGGAGGAGCGAGACGAGATCGCTCTGCGACCAATCCTTGTTGTCGGAGGTGAGTGAGGACTCGAGCGTGGCCGGTGTGCCCTTGAGCGTGAGCGTGATCTCGCTGCCCTGCACACTCGCCACGGCGCTGACGTTCAGGTCCGGTTCGATCCGGCTCGGGTTCGCAAAGTCGATCGAACTCTGCTCCGTGATCCGGTAGCGCGTGCCGTTGAAGAAGACCTGGCCGCCTTCGCCAAGCGCCACGCGGCCGGTGAGCGACGGTTTCGACAAGGTGCCGACCGCCCGCAGATCGCCGCTCATGGTGAGCTTGGCCAGGTTGTTGTCGATCGCCAGATCCTCGCCGGTCACGACGTGCACGTCCAGTCGCGTGCGGTCGAGCAGCGAGTTGCCGGCGGTCTGAACCACCGGAGTCGACGAGCCGCGCAGCGCGGACAGCAGGCTGCCGGTCAACGAGACCCGCTCCCGATAGCCGCTGCGCAGCAGCGTCACGGTGCCGCCGAGCGTCGGTCCGGTTGCGTTGACGGTCCAGCTGAGAGCCGCGTCGGTCTCCGCGCGAAGGCCGGCGATGTCGAGCGCAGCGTCCTTGACCGTGAGCGTGACGGATCCGTCGAGGGACGCCGGTCCCTGGAGGCGGAGCGACCCCGCCAGCTCCGTATCGCCCCCGTTGATCGCCGCCGACAGATGCTCGAAGGTGATCGTGTCGCCGCGAAACGAAACGGTGCCGTTGACGTCGGCGACCACCACGCGAGGGTCGGCGATGCGCGCTTCGCCGTTGCTCACCGTCAGGAAGCCGTCGACGGTCGGGGCTCGCGCGGTCCCGCCGATCCGAATCCCGAAATCGCCTCTGCCAACGGTCCGCGCCGTGGGCGCGACCGCGTTCATCAGGCGCAGATCGAGCACTCCCCTGGCGGACAGATCCACCGCCGCATCGCCGGACAGGGTCACGCCGCCTTCGAGCGCCACCTGGTTGTCTCCTTGCCCCAGGCGGAAGGTGTCGACGGTCAGCCGGCCATCCCGGATGGCGAGACGCGTGGTGGCTTGCTGGTTGAACGAGACGCCGGCGAGCGAGAGCTCGGCGCGGCCGAGCGCAATCGTTCCGCGCACACGGTCGATCGCAAGCCGGTCGCTTTCGAGGTCGATCGAGGCGTCGGCGCCGAGCCCGATCTGCTGGAGTGTCGCTGCGTCCACCCATGGCGCCGCGATCGACTGGGTGATCGATCGAAGCTGCGGCGAGAGCGTGGCATTGCCGGCCGCCGGTGCCAGGTATGGACGGATGGCGGCCGGCAGGCTGTCGGCGAACGTTCCGCCGGGCACGCGCGCGGTTGCCGAAAGCGACGCACCTTGGAACTGCGCCGTCGCGCGGTCCACGGTCAGCACGCCGTTCTCGTATCCAGCGCCGAGCTCGATGTCGGTGACGTCGTGCCCCGGCGTCACGGCGATCCGCCCCGCGCCGATGCGCAGCGCGGCCGTGACCCGCGGGTCGGCAGCCGTTCCTTCAGCCGACAGCTGCAGGTTGATGACTCCTGTCAGGGGCGCCGGACCGGCCGGAGCTTCCGCCTGTCCTTGAACCAGGCCGCGAACGAAGTCGAAGTCCGCCAGTGAGCCGTCAACCGTCACCGAAACACGCCCGGACGTCCTCGTGCCTGGAAGCATCCCATCGACCGTGATCGTCGATGCGCCTGTCGCCAAGACGATCGGCGTCACGCGCACGTTGCGGCTGTCAACGTCGATCCGGCCAGGCCTGGCGACCGTGAAACGCTGTGACTCGATCGTGAGGTCGGCGCGATCGACGCTCACCGATCCGCGTCCATCGCCAGGTCGATCTCGAGTACCGGCCCACTCGAAAGCGAGCGCTGCGGAGCCGGAGACCGGAATGTCCGTTCCGAACCGGCGTGCGATCGCTGCGGCGTCCGCCGGCTCCCACTTTGCGGACAGCGTCAGCGGACCCGACGGATCGACGCCTATGGTGCCGCTGCCTCCGAGCGCGAGATCGCGCGCATCAAACGAGAACGAGGCGACTCGTCCCGCGAGCGTGAAGTCCGCGATGACAGAGCCGATGTCGGCCTTGTCTCGCCGCACGTCGACAATCGACACCCGTCCTCGGCCTCCGAGGTTGGCGAGCGTCCCGGTGCCGTCGAAACTGGCGTTCAGCCGGCCGGACATCAATTCGCCACGTTCCCCGTTGATCTCGACAACGGGATGCAGGGCGACGTCCGTCGCGACCGCCCGCGCCGAATAGGTCTGACGCGCGACGTTGTAGGATCCCGCGGCCTCGATGCGCCCCGTGCCTTGCTGTGCCAGGAATCGTTCGATGACGACATTGGATCCGTCGAGACGCGCATCGGCCGCAAGGCTCTCGATCGTCTGACCCGCGATCTGGAGCGTGCTGCCGGCAGCCTGAAGCACGATGTGCGGCTGGCCGATCGATCCCGAGAGCCCTGCTCGCACGTCCACCGATCCGTCCAGTGCGAGCGACGTCGGTATTGAGGGAGTAAGGTCCGGCAGATCCTTCAGCGGCAACAATCCGTTCACCGATCCGGCAATCGCGCCGGAAGCCACCGTCCATCGAAAATCGCCGCGAGCCGTGGCCCCGCCAATCCGCGCGTCAATGCCGGTCAGCGCCAGGGCATCGGACGACAGCGAGGCGTGCGAGCGAACCGTTCCGCCCGGCAGCGATGAATACTGAAATGACGCGTCGAGGTCGCCGTCGAGCCGCGGAGCACCGAGAGTGCCGCTGACGCGAAAGTCCCCGGACGCGTTGCCGCGGACCGGCTGCACGCCGTCGATCCACCCCGCACGGACAAGCGCGGCCCAATCGATCGCCTCGCCGTTCGCGCCCACCTTCAACGAACCTTCCACCGTGGATCGCGTCAGATCGTTGACGTCGAGCGCACCATCGAGCGCGGCGTTAGCTTGAGCACCAAGAATGTCGATGGGTTCTGCCGACAGCGTGAATCGCCGATCGCGGACAGTGAGCTTCACGGTCGCGTCGACCGGCACATCAGAAGGCCTGGCCGGCGGGCGATGACCTTGCAATCGCCCGTTCATCGTCACACTCACCGAATCGACCCGCAGCTTCGTCCATTGGGCGTCGAGCGATCCCGCGGCGGCCGATGAAGGCAGGGTGCGCGGAGCATTCGCGATCGCGCGTTGAAGCAGGTCCGACAACTCCAACCGCTCCCAGGCCAGATGAACGGTCCCTGGCCCATCGAACGACGCGCGCGCGTTGCCCGTGATCTCGCCGCCTGCCAGGCGAGCAGTCAGGTTCGAAATTTCAACGCTACTCTCGTCCACGTGCGCCGAGGCGTGGGCAGTTCCTGTCAGCGTCCGATCCAGACTCAGCCACGGCGACGCTTTCTCGAGGTCGGCATTCAGATCGACTCGCGCATCGACGCGCGGAGCGCCGAGGAGGTTGGCAATCCGGCCGTCGAGCCGGACTGATCCCTCGGCCGCTCGCAGCATCAACGAATCAATGGACAGATCGCGATCGTTCCACGACAGGCGGCCGCCCGACCCGGCGATCGACGATGTGCGATCGCGCCATCGCACGTTTGCGGGCCGCGACATGGTCAGAGGACCGGCGGTGGCGCGCCCATCCGCGTTCAACTCGAGCGAGAAAGCCGCGTCCGCATGCACGGACCGCTGTTGGTCGGTCCAGTCGAGGGTCAGGTCTCTGACAGCGAAGTGCGCGATGTGAACGGAGACAGGACTCTCCGCCGCCGCGCCCGGTCGATCGCTGCTCCAGTTGTCGCGCCCGTCCTGATCGCGGTGCAGCACCACGCGAGGCGACTCGATTTCGAGCGAATTGACGCTGAACCGACCGGTGACGATGCTCCATGGCACCGACGCGCGCAGTTCCTTCGCTGCAAAAAATGGTGTGGCGGCCGCGGAGGGTGTCGCAATCGTCACGCCTGAGAGATGAGCGCTGAGCGTGAAGAGGTTGTAATCGATGGTCTCGGCCTGAACCACGTAACCCGTAGCCGCGACTTTCGCGCTGACATAGCGAAGCACACGCTCGCGGAACGGCGGCGAGTGAACGATCGCCGCCGCGATCAAGACGGCCGCCGCGCCGCCGGCCATGATGCGAACGAGTCGTGATCTCAGGAGCGCACGCATGAACGGTCGGTGGCCTTAGATGTTACGGCATGGCCACGCGACGCGCGGTTACTGCCGCGCCTGGAACACCGCGAGCCGCACGCCGCCATCGTCGAACAGCTCGAGCTTGTCGCCGTCGATCCTGAACCGGCTCGTGTGCTCGAGCGCCGCTCGAAACGCCTGTTCGGTGCCCGACGTGTTCATGCATGCCATCTGAGTCGCGGCCATCCGGCCGAATGTCAGCCGATCTTCGCTCAACGTATACGGTCCCGTCATCTGGTTGCAGCCGTCGAACCCGGACACGCGCCCGTCGACCTGAAACTGCAGGTGGACCTCGCGCGTCCCGGCCTGAGCGGGCGTGGGCTTGCCGGCAAGCTCGACCGCCTTCCAGTAGGTCGCCGTGAGAGGCTTGCCGGACGAAGCCGTCTGGCTGGCGGACGCGCGACGCAACAGCAGTGAAACCGTGGCCGGGCTTCCGCGCGTAAGGACGGGAACGGCCGTGTCGCTCGTGAAGAGCAGGGCGCCATCGACAAGGATCTTTCCGCGAACGACGTAGCGATGGTCGGGCGCAATTCGCCCCGAATCGTAGGTGATGGTGAAGGCGATCGGCGGGTTGCCCGGTGAAGAGATGCGCTCGATGGCCACGATCACGGCCGGCGCATCGGTGCGCGACACATCCTCCAGCGTCGCCTCGAAGACCGCGTTCGCGGGCAGCGCCATGCGCTCACGGTACGTCGCGGTGCCGTCGATGGATTGAGCCCGTGCGGCGTTTGCGATCAACACGAGGATCGACGCCAGCGCGACGCGTGCCCACGCGCGGATCGGGATGCCGGTGCCGGATGACATGAGTGCTCCTCCCTCGGCAGGGTCTGCCCGCCGCGTGCGACCGGCCCGATCACGTCGTCGACGCGCTTACTGGAGCCCGCCGCGGACCGAGGTGATGCGCTGCGTGTTGAAGCCGAGCCAGTGCATGCGCCCCACATAGCGGGCGTGCTCGACCTTGATGCAGCGATCCATGATCACCGACAGGCCGCCTTCCTCCGCGATGCGCCCGCCTTCTTCGTTGATGACCGTGAACTGACACCAGAGCGCTCCCGCGCGAATCGCCACCGCCTCCCTCGCGATCTCCGGCAGCGCATCCGGTGCGCGAAAGACGTTGACGATGTCCACGTGGACGGGCACGTCGCTGAGGCTCTTGTAGCTCTTCTCGCCGAAGAGCTCCGCCTCGCGAGGGTTCACCGGGATGATTCGGTACCCGTGCCTGCGAAGGTAGAACCCGACGAAGTGGCTCGAGCGCAGATGGTTCTTCGACAGCCCCACGATCGCGACGGTCTTGGCGCTGTGAATCACGCGCTGGATGGTCAGCGGATCCTGATAACGGCTCAGATCGAAGCTCATCGCGACGCTGCCTCCGCGGTCGCCGTCGCGGCGACCCGCGCAAATCCCTGCTCGAGATCCCAGATCAAATCGTCGATCGCTTCGATGCCGACCGAGAGGCGGATGGTTCCCGGGCCGACGCCGGCCGCGCGCAGCTCTTCTTCGTCGAGCTGCCGGTGAGTGGTGCTGGCGGGATGGATGATGAGGCTCTTGGAATCGCCGACGTTCGCCAGGTGCGACCACAAGCTCACGGCGCGGATGAAGTCCTGCCCCGCCGACCGGCCGCCGCGGCAGTCGAACGAGAACACCGCACCCGCGCCCTTCGGCAGATATTTTTCCACGCTCGGCCGGTAACGGCTCGAGCTCAGACCCGGATAGGTCACGTTCGAGACCAGCTCGTGCGACTGCAGAAATCTGGCGACCGCCGACGCGTTCTCGACGTGACGTGCCATGCGAAGCGAGAGCGTCTCGAGCCCCTGCAGGAACAGGAAGGCATTGAACGGGCTCATGCACGCGCCGAGATCGCGCAGCGTTTCCGCGCGGAGCTTCATCAGGTACCCGTACGTGCCGAATGTTTCGTGGAACTCGAGACCGTGGTACGCCGGTGAGGGATCGGCGACGACCGGGTACCGGCCGTTGGACCAGTTGAATTGTCCCGAATCGACCACCACGCCGCCGATGCTCGTCCCGTGACCGCCGATGAACTTCGTCGCGGAATGCAGGACGATGTCGGCGCCCCACTCGATCGGCCGACAGAGAAACGGTGTCGCGAACGTGTTGTCCACGAGGAGCGGCAGCTCGTGGTCGTGCGCGATGCGCGCCACCGTCTCGATGTCGAGGACGTTGCCGCCCGGGTTGCCGATGGTTTCGCCGTAGAAGGCCTTCGTCGTCGGGCGAATCGCGGCTTTCCACGCATCGGGATCGTCGGGATCGACCCACGTCAACTCGATCGACATCTTGCGGAGGAGATGTTTCAGCTGGTTCACCGTGCCGCCGTAGAGCGCCGACGAGGACACGACGTGATCGCCCGGCGAGAGCATCGTGAACAGGGCCGCCGCCTGCGCGGCGATTCCGCTTGCGAACGCGACGGCGCCGCAGCCGCCTTCGAGGTTCGCCATGCGCTCCTCGAACACGGCGACGGTCGGGTTCATGATCCGCGAATACGTGTTGCCGTACTCCTGAAGATTGAAGTACGCCGCGGCCGATTCAGGATCCTCGAACACGTAGCTCGTCGTCTGGTAGATCGGAACGGCGCGCGCGCCGGTATTCGGATCCGGCCGCTGACCGGCGTGTACCTGGCGCGTTTCAAATCCAAAGCGGCGCGACTCTTCCATGTATCCGGCTCCTAGCGCGCGAGAAACTGCTGAATCATCGGCGTCTGCCGCGCTTCCTCCAGCAGAAAACAGTCATGTCCGTACGGCGCGTCGATCACATTCAGCTCGACGTCCTTGCCGCACTCGCGGAGCGCGGCCGCCAGCTCCTCTGAACCCGAGGGCGGGTAGAGCCAGTCGGAGCTGAAGGCAATCAGCAGCGTTCGGGCCGACACGCCGTGGAGAGCGCTGGAGAGGCGTCCGGCGCCGTACTGCCGCGCGAGATCGAAGTATGACAACGCGCGCGATGTGTAGAGATAGGTGTTCGCGTCGAAGCGCTTGACGAAACTCGCCGCCTGGTGGCGCAGATAATTCTCGACTTCGAACTCCGGTTCCGTGAGGACATAGCGGATGTCGTCCGCGAACTGGAGGCGGCGCCCGAACTTGTCGTTGAGCGACATCGCGGAGAGATACGTGATGTGCCCGACCATGCGCGCCACGCCCATGCCCGCGTTGGGCGCGCGTCCGGTGCCGTAGTAGTGGCCGCCCTGCCAGTCGGGGTCTGCGGTGATCGCATTGCGCGCGATCGCGTTCCACGCGACGCCCTGCGGGTGAAGCGCGTGCGTGCTGGCGATGGGAATGATCGCATCGACCCGATCGCCGTACTGAACGGCCCACTCGAGCGCCTGCATGCCGCCGAGCGATCCTCCGGCCACGGCCGCGAGCCGCGAAATCCCGAGCTCGTCCAGCAGTGCCCGCTCCACGCGCACCATGTCCGCGACCGTGACCACCGGGAAATCGGAACCGTACGGACGGCCTGTTGCGGGATTCGTCGACGAGGGTCCAGTCGTTCCGCGACAGCCGCCGAGCAGGTTCGAGCTGACGACGAAGAACCGGTCCGTGTCGAACGCCTTGCCAGGGCCGATCATGCCGTCCCACCAGCCCAGGCCCCGGCCGCTGC
>Ga0105242_10002513_pt1 | contig 14392 bp, 5 predicted proteins | sample KBSM24metaG_FD_81521 | JGI IMG/M metagenome (GOLD analysis project Ga0105242, IMG submission 81521) | Miscanthus rhizosphere microbial communities from Kellogg Biological Station, Michigan, USA - KBS M2-4 metaG | ecosystem: Host-associated > Plants > Roots > Rhizosphere > Soil | place: Michigan...
GGCAAGCTGCCGGATCGTTCGGTCACCGAGGTGCTGCAGCGCGTCGTGGGCGTCACGATCGACCGCACCATGGCCAAGGGCGACCCCGAGCACTGCTCGGTGGAAGGTTCGGGCGTGAACATCCGCGGCCTCACCTACGTTCGCTCCGAGCTGAACGGTCGCGATTCGTTCTCGGCCAACGGCGGACGCGCACTGAACTTCGACGACGTCACGCCCGAGCTGATGGCCGGCGTGGACGTCTACAAGAACCCCTCGGCCGAGCAGATCGAAGGCGGCATCGGCGGCCTCGTCAACCTGCGCACCGCGCTGCCGTTCGATTTCAAGGGCAAGAAGGGCGCGCTGTCGGTGGAAGCATCGCGTTCCGACCTGCGCGGCAAGACCTCGCCGTCGTTCTCCGGCCTGTTCTCGAACCGCTGGAAGACCGGCTTCGGCGAGATCGGCGCGCTGATCGACGTGGCCCATTCGCGCATCGACACGCGCAGCGACGGCGTGCAAGTCTCGCCCTACATTCCGCGTACCGACGCCGTGGTCGGCGACACGAGCGGCATCCGGCGCTGGATCGCGAACGGCGGCAGCTGGACGACGAACAACTTCGAGCGCAAGCGCGACGGCCTGTATGGCGCCCTGCAGTGGAAGAAGGACAACCTGTCCTCCTCGCTGACGTATTTCCGTTCGAAGTACGACATGAACACGACGGAATACTCGGTGGCCGCGGGCACGAATCCGGCTGCCCTTACGGTCGATCCGGGCGCGTTGTTCAACGACAGCGGCGCGTTGCTGAAGGGGACGATCCGCGCGCCGCAGGACGTGGGCATCAACTTCGGTGTGCAAAGCCGCAGCGCGGGGCGCAAGTCCGACACGCGCGACATCTCGTGGCACCTGGAGTGGCGCGCGGACGACCGCTGGACCTTCAGCGGCGACGTGCAGCATACCCGCGCCACGACGTCCGGGTTCGACAACGTCGTCTCGGTGCACTCCTGGATGCCGAAGGAGGGCCTGGACCTGCGCGACTCGCCGCCGACGCTGACCTTCGACGCCGCGGACCGCGCCTTCGTCGCCGATCCGGCCAACTATTACTGGGACTCCGCCCAGGAACACCGCGACGACGCCATCTCCACGCAGAATGCGGTCCGCCTGGACGCGAAATACACGTTCGACGGCCCGGTGCTGAACGACGTGCGTTTCGGCCTGCGCTTCACGAACCGTGACGCCACCACGCTCGGCACGCATGGCAACAACCAGTGGCACGAGATCACGGCGCCGTGGGCCGTCGGCCACGACGGCTGGCAGCCGTTCAGCCAGCTGGCCTACCTGAGCGACCCGCGCTTTGCCGGCAACACCGGGCCCCTGTCGTTCAACAACTTCTTCGGCGGCGGGACATCGACGCCGCCGACGGTCGTGGCCAGCGACATCGCGCTGACGCACGGTGCGCCGCCGCCGGCCTTCTTCCACCTGCACGAGATGGTGAAAGTGCTCTGCAATATGCCGTGCTCGGGCGACGCGTTGTGGGAGTACGCGAAGTTCGGCGACCCCGAGAGCCGCAACGAACAGCACGAGACGACGGAGGCAGCCTATGCGCAGCTGCGGTTCAGCTACGACAAGTGGCGCTACGCGTTGGACGGCAACGTGGGCCTGCGCGTAGTGAGTACCGACATGTCGGCGAAGGGTTACCTGTTGTTCTCGCCGCCGAATGCCTCCAATATCCCCGGCGTGCCGCAGATCGCCCCGCTGACCAACCAGACCACCTTCCACAACTCGTACACGAACGTCCTGCCCAGCCTGAACCTGCGCATGAAGGCCAGCGATCAGCTGCAGTTCCGCGCCGCATTTTCGAAAGGCATCGCGCGGCCGGAGTTCTACCAGATGCAGTCCTATACGACGCTGAGCCAGAACGTGCACACGCACACGGACCCGGCGACGCAAGCCGTGGTGCTCGACAGCATCGACTACACCGGTTCCGGTGTCGGCAACCCCATGCTCAGGCCCACGCGCTCGACGAACTTCGACCTGACGGCCGAGTATTATTTCGGCCACGGCAACCAGCTCACGCTGGCGCTGTTCAACAAGCGCCTGTCGGACATCATCATCGGCAAGACCTCGACCGTCACGCTCAACGACTCGACCGGCCAGCCGCACGACTTCGCGGTCACGTCGCCCGTCAATGGCGCGACCGGCCGTGCCAGCGGGGCCGAGATCGGCTACCAGCAATACTTCGACAAGCTGCCGGGCCTCCTGTCGGGCCTCGGGGTGGCCGCCAACTACACCTATATCGACAGCCACCAGGACCTGGGCAAGCCGCTGGTGCAGGTCTGGTGCACGCCGCAGGACACGAATGCGCTCATCGCCCGCGACCTGTCCGGTTGCGACACGGACGGACGCCTGCTCAACGCGAGTAACGTGCCGCTCACCGGCCTGTCCAAGAACGCCTACAACCTGGCACTGTTGTACGACAAGGGCAAGGTGTCCGCGCGCCTGGCGTACAGCTGGCGGTCGAAGTACCTGCAGGCGATCAACGCGTACGGCACGAACGGCAACGACGGTATCGATGCGAATCCAGCCAGCCCGAAATTCGGCCAGCCGTATTCGGTCAACTATGCGCTGCCGACCTGGGGCGGCTCCTATGGCCAGCTGGACGCGAGCCTGCAGTACAAGTTCACGGACAACCTGAACCTGTCGATACAGGCCACGAACCTGAACAATGCCGTGTTCAAGCAGTACATGCAGCAGGGGATCGGCCTGATGGAGCGGGCCGAGTTCCACACGGGTCGCCGTTTCGCGGTGCGGTTGGGTTACACGTTCTGATCGTCAGCCTCTAAGCAAGCCTCCCGCGGGCCCGGCAGCCCGCGGGAGGTTTTCGCGTTTAATGTCACTGAATTCATCCTCGCCGTATCCCCGTCTCCGGTGCGCTCACCGCCGCCGCGTTTCGTTCATACGTTATTAATTATTTATATCGTATTAATTGTGTAGTGTTGGTTGATTGCGACAGTACTCAAATTAATACCCCTGTTTGGCAGTTTTATGAATTGTCGGGCAGGCGCCCTCTGTCCAGAATCAAATTTCCCCAACCACGACGCACATGACGTCACCGCCAGTCGTCCACGACAGCGGAAACGAAGAACGAGGAGATATTAGTGAAGCGGTTTCAGAGAACAGCGTTTCAGAAAACAGCAATCGCCATGGGCGCCGCCCAGTTCGTGTTGATGGCCAGCGGTGCCTTGATGGCGCACAGCGCGTTGGCCGATGACACGCCCGCGAAGGACGACAAGGCCACGAATACCGTCGTCGTCGTGGGCCAGCGCGCCGCGCTGGAATCGGCCGCGGCTCGCAAGAGAACGTCGGACGAGATCATCGACTCCGTCGTCGCGGACGACATCGGCAAGCTGCCGGACAAGTCGGTGACCGAAGTCCTGCAGCGCATGCCGGGCGTGACCATCGACCGCATCCTGGGCCGTGCCGATCCGCTGCAAGGCGTGGGCGAGGACAATCGTTTTGCCGCGGAAGGCAGCGGCGTGTCGGTCCGCGGCCTGAGCTACGTGCGCTCGGAACTGAACGGACGCGACTCGTTCTCCGCCAACGGCGGCCGTGCACTGAGCTTCGAGGATGTGCCGCCCGAACTGCTGGCAGGTATCGACGTCTACAAGAACCCGTCCGCCGAGCGGATCGAAGGGGCGATCGGCGGCCTCGTCGATCTGCGTACCCATATGCCGTTCGACTTCAAGGGATTCAAGGGCGGCGCCACGATGGAAGCCTCGCACTCGGAGCTGCGCGGATCCACCACGCCGGCGTTTTCCGCCATGCTGTCGAACCGCTGGAATACCGGCATCGGTCAGGTCGGCGCGCTGATCGACCTGTCGCGCTCGAAGATCGCCACGCGCAGCAACGGCGAGGGTGTCGGGCACTACTTCCCGCGCACCGATGCCGTGGTGGGCGATACCAGCGGCACGGAGCGCTGGATTCCCACGGGCGTCAACTGGAATACGGGCGACTATGACCGCACCCGCGAGGGCATCTACGGCGCGCTGCAGTGGAAAAAGGGTGATTGGACGTCCGGTCTCACCTATTTCAAATCGAAATACAAGCTGGCCACGGCGGAGAACCAGCAGTACATGTTCCCGAATCCGCGTAACGTCCAGGTCTCCAACGCCACTTTCGATAGCCACGGCGCCCTGTTGACGGGCACGCTGACCGATCCGGGGGACGGCGGCCTCGGCTTTGGCACCAACGCGCGCAGCGTGGGCCGCAATTCCGCGACGACCGACTATGCGTGGAACACGACATGGAAGGCTTCGGACCAGTGGTCCTTCGACCTGGACCTGCAGCACACCCGGTCGACCACGGAGGGCTATGACAACCTGGCCGCGCTGAACGCCATGATGCCGAAGCAAACGGTGGACCTGAGCGGGGACATCCCGAAGGTCCTCTTCGACGACGCGGACCGGGCTTTCCTGTCGAACCCGGCAAGCTACAACTGGGACTCCACGCAGCAGCACCGGGATGTGGCCGTCGCCTCGCAGAACTCGCTGAAGCTGGACGCCAAGTTCACGTTCGATCATCCGGTTCTCCAGGATCTGCGTTTTGGCGTGCGCGCGACCGATCGCGATTCGCTCACGCAAGCGAATACCCCCAACAGCCAATGGACCGCGCTCGGCGCCTCGTGGGCGGTCGGGCCGGCAGACTGGCAGCCGCTGAGCTCGATGATCACGCTGGGCGATCCCCGTTTCGTCGGCCTCGACACCAAGCAGTCGTTCAATGGCTTCTTCAACGGCAAGACGTCCATGCCGGCGCTCGTGGTGCCGGACATGTCGTTGACGACCGGCGGCTCGCCGCCGCCTGGCTTCGCCAAACTGCACGACTACGTCCTGTCGGTCTGCAAACCTGCCCACTTGCAAGACGGCATCTGCAACTGGACGCCTGCTCCCTTCGGCGACCCCATCGCCAGCAACAAGCAGCGCGAGCGCACGCAGGCCATCTACAGCCAGCTTCGTTTCGGCTTCGATAACCTGCGCTACCCGGTGGACGGCAATGTGGGCGTGCGTGTCGTCCGCACGAAAGAGATGGCGGACGGCTACACGCTGCTCGGCGCGACACAGGTGGCGGATGGGCTGACCGGCGTGCCCATCTTCGCGGCGATGACGAACAAGCAGACATTGCAAAACACCTATACGAATACCTTGCCGACGCTGAACCTGAGGATGAAGGTCAGCGACCAGCTGCAGTTCCGTTTTGCGGCGTCGCAGGGCATCTCGAAACCCGATTTCTATCGGATGCAGGCTTATACGACGCTGTCCGAGAATGTCACTTCGCACAAGGATCCGAACGACCCGAGCAAACAGATTCTCGACTCGGTCACGTTTACCGGCAACGCCAACGGCAACACGATGCTCAAGCCGACCAGGTCGAACAACCTCGACCTGACGGCGGAGTACTACTTCGGCAAGGGCGATTCGCTCACGCTGGCGGTGTTCAACAAGCGGCTCAAGGACATCGTCATCGACAAGACGACGCTCATGCCGATCCAGGATGTGACCGGCCAGTCGCATGACTTCCTGCTCACCTCGCCGATCAACGGGGCACGCGGTCGAGTGACCGGTCTGGAGCTTGGTTACCAGCAGTACTTCGACAAGTTGCCTGGCCTGTTGTCCGGCATCGGGGTGTCCGCCAACTACACCTATATCGACAGCAAAATGGACATGGGCCTGCCGGCGAACCGTCAATGGTGCACGCCGACCACCAACGAAACGACGATGATCGGCGCGCTGGGCGGTTGCGACACCGACGGCCGCTACTTCGGCGACCTGCCGGTGATGGGCCTGTCGAAGAACGCGTATAACCTGGCGCTGCTGTACGACAAGGGACCGGTATCGGCGCGTCTGGCGTACAGCTGGCGCTCGAAGGCGATGTCGGTGGTTCATACGTGGGGAACGTATGACTCCAGCGGCATCTCCATGAACCCGGACGACCCGAAATTCGGTCAAGGTTATTCGGCGAACTACGTGCTGCCGGCGTGGAGTGGTGCCTACGGGCAGCTTGACATGGGCATCCAGTACAAGGCCACCGAAAACCTGAGCGTGAACTTCGACGCGTCGAACCTCACCGATGCGCTCTACAAGTCGTACAACCAGCAGGGCATCGGCCTGAAGCTGAGCGGTGTGTATTACACCGGACGCCGTTACACGGTGTCGGCGCGCTACTCGTTCTAAGATGTCGTAACAGACTCGCCTCCTGCGGTCCCGGGACCCCAGGAGGCGTTTTGCAACCGCTGTCGCGAGGGCAGCAACCGACAACGAGGAGAATGAGTCATGTCGGACAACGCCATCCGCAAAATCGTCATCGTCGGCGGCGGCACCGCCGGCTGGATGACCGCCGCCGGGCTGGTGAACGCATTCGGCAAATCCTGCGAGATCACCCTCGTCGAATCGCCGGAGATCGGCACCGTGGGCGTGGGCGAAGCGACGCTTCCCACGCTCCGTTATTTCAACTACGCGCTTGGCCTGGACCGCGACGATTTCGCCAGGAAGACGCAAGCGACGTTCAAGCTCGGCATCGAATTCAAGGATTGGGGCCATGTCGGTAACCGCTTCTTCCACGGTTTCGGCGATTTCGGTCTTCCGATCGAGAACCGGCAGCCGCATATGTACTGGCTGCGGCTGGCGCGCATCTTCAATGACATGCCGCCGTTCGAAGACTGGTCGATGTCGTCGGTCATGGCGCGCCATGTTCGTTTCATGGAGCCGACCAGCAAGATGCTGGATCCGGCCAGCGAGATGTCGGCGCTCGCCAACTCGTACTCCTACGCCTACCATTTCGACGCCGGGCTCTATGCCGCCTATCTGCGCGACTACGCCGTGCAGCGCCGCGTCGAGCGTATCGAAGGCATGATCACCCATGTCGAACAGCATCCCGAAACCGGATTCATCACCGCGGTCAACCTGGGCGACGGGCGCAAGGTCGAGGGCGACCTGTTCGTCGATTGCTCGGGCTTCCGGGGCTTGTTGATCGAAGGCGTGTACAAGGCCGGCTTTGACGACTGGAGCGCCATGCTGCCGTGTAACAGTGCGCAGGCCGTGCCGTGCGCCAAGGTCGACAAGCTCACGCCTTACACGGTCTCGGCCGCCAAGCGTGCCGGCTGGACCTGGCGCATTCCGCTGCAGCACCGCACCGGCAACGGCCATGTGTACTGCGATGGGTTCATGAGCGATGACGAGGCGTCGCGCGTCCTGATCGAGGGGCTCGACGGCCGCGCGCTGGGCGATCCGCGCCAGCTGCGATTCACGGCGGGGCGCCGTCGCAAGTCCTGGATCAAGAATTGCGTCGCTGTCGGTCTGGCAGGTGGCTTTCTCGAGCCGCTCGAATCGACGAGCATCAATCTCATCGAAAATACGATCGGCTGGTTGATCGAGTTCTTTCCCGATCGTGATTTCCGCCCCGAACTGGCGGATGAGTTCAATCGTCTGGTCACGCAACGCTACGAGTCCGTGCGCGACTTCATCGTCCTGCATTACAAGATCACGAACCGGACCGATTCCGAATTCTGGCGATACTGCGCCAACATGCCCATCCCCGATACCCTGCGGCACCAGATCGACCTGTTCCAAAAAACCGGACACGCCGTCATCTACGATCCGCAGGGATTCGGTGTGTCGTCGCATGTCTCGATCCTGATGGGACTTGGCGTCCAACCCAGGGCAAAAGATCCGCTCGTCGAGAGGATCGACATGCAACAGCTGCACGCGCATTTCTGGAAGCGGCGCGATGCCATCGCACGGATGGTGGCGGGCATGCCGGACCATGCCGATTACATCAAGCGGTATGTGGCGGCGGATCCGATGCCCGGGATGACGGCTTGAGCCCGGGCGGCGCCTCTGTCCGGCACGGTGTGGATGGAGTACACTCTCCGACCGTCCGTTTCGTCATTGGAGATGTCATGTCCGACAAGGCCATCCGTAAGATCGTCATCGTGGGCGGCGGCACCGCCGGCTGGATGACCGCCGCGCCGCTGGCGCTGAAACTGGGCGCGTCGTGCGAGATCGTGCTCGTCGAGTCGCCCGAGATCGGCACGGTCGGCGTGGGCGAATCGACCTTGCCCACGATCCGCTACTTCAACGCCGCGCTCGGCATCGACGGTGCCGATTTCGTCCGGCGTACGAAAGCCACGTTCAAGCTCGGCATCGACTTCCGCGACTGGGGCCACCTCGGCAACCGGTTCTTTCACGGGTTCGGCGATTTCGGGCCGCCCATCGAGAACCGCCCGGCCTTCATGTACTGGCTGCGGCTGGCGCGCGCCAACGAGGACATGCCATCCTACGAGGAATGGTCCATCACGACGACGATGGCGCAGCGGAACCGTTTCGTGCCCCCGCACGGCGACCAGCCGGGACCCACCAACGCGTATTCCTATGCCTTCCAGTTCGACGCGGGCCTGTACGCGCTCTACCTGCGCGACTACGCGATGGCGCGCGGCGTGCAGCGCATCGAGGGGACGGTCGGCGAAGTCGAACAGCATCCGGAAACGGGTTTCATCACGGCCCTGCGACTGCGCGACGGCCGCCGCGTGGAAGGTGACCTGTTCGTCGACTGCACGGGCTTTCGCGGCCTGCTGATCGAAGGCGTCTACAAGGCCGGCTACGAGGACTGGAGCGCCATGCTGCCCTGTAACAGCGCCCAGGCGGTGCCGAGCGCGCTGGCCGACCAGCTGACCCCGTACACGCGCTCGACGGCGAAGAGCGCCGGCTGGCAGTGGCGCATCCCGCTGCAGCACCGCAACGGCAATGGCCACGTGTACTGCGACGCGTTCATGTCGGACGAGGAGGCGGGCCGCGTGCTGCTGGACGGCCTGGACACCGAGCCGCTCGAGGCGCCGCGCCAGCTGCGCTTCACGACGGGGCGCCGCCGTAAATCGTGGATCAAGAACTGCGTGGCGATCGGCCTGTCGAGCGGCTTCCTCGAGCCGCTCGAATCGACCAGCATCAATATCATCGAACTGGCGGCCGGCTGGCTCGTCCAGTACTTTCCGGACCGCGACTGCAGCCCCGAACTGGCCGATGAATTCAACCGCCTCGTCAGCCAGCGCTACGAGTTCGTGCGCGACTTCATCATCCTGCACTACAAGCTGACGAACCGCACCGACTCCGAATTCTGGCGCTATTGCGCGCACATGACTATCCCCGACACGCTGCGGCACCAGATCGACCTGTTCCGGGCCGCCGGCCGCATCGTGCTCTACGATCGGGAGGGATTCCAGGCCGATTCGTACGCATCGATCATGCTGGGCCACGGCATCCGCCCCGAACGCACCGATCCCCTGATCGACCGCATGGACACGGCGCGGCTGGCCGACCATTTCCGCAAGGTGCACGCGACCGTCCGCCAGGTGGTCGACTCGATGCCGGAGCATGGGGCGTTCCTGGCGCAAGTGACAGGTCAGGCACAGAAGTCGTAAGTCCTCGCCCGGAGGGCACCGGGCTCCCCATCCTCATCGTTGCCGAATTCCGTACCCTGCTGTTCATGCAGTGTTAAGACAATAATCAAATAGATGTTGATATCTACGTTGTATTAATGCAACGTTAACCTCATTAATTTGCGTTTTGGCAAATTTAGAATTGTCGGGTAAATGTGTCCTGATCAAAAATAACTGCTCGGTGACGCGTCTGCAGTCACCGTTTGGTACCCAGAGGGACGGACCGAAGATAACGAGGAGAATTTAGTGAAGCAGTTTCAGAGAACAGCAATCGCCGTGGGCGCCGCCCAGTTCGTGCTGATGGCCAGCGGAGCCATGTTCGCACAGAGCGCATTCGCCCAAGACGGCGTGAAGAAGGACGACCAGGCCACCAACACGGTGGTGGTGGTCGGTCAGCGCGCCGCGCTGGAATCCGCCGCGGCCCGCAAGAGAAGTGCGGATGAGATCGTCGACTCCATCGTCGGCGACGACATCGGCAAGCTGCCGGACAAGTCGGTGACGGAAGTGCTGCAGCGCGTGGTCGGCGTCAGCATCGACCGCACGCTGAACCGCATCGACCCGCAGCAGGGCGTGGGCGATGGCGTCAACCACTATGCCGCCGAAGGCACGGGCGTGTCGATCCGCGGCCTGTCGTACGTGCGTTCGGAACTGAACGGCCGCGATTCGTTCTCGGCCAATGGCGGCCGCTCGTTGAGTTTCGAGGACGTGCCGCCCGAACTGATGGCCGGCGTGGACGTCTACAAGAACCCGTCCGCCGAGCAGATCGAAGGCGGCATCGGCGGCCTCGTGAACCTGCGTACCCATCTTCCGTTCGACTGGAAGGGCATGAAGGTCGCCCTGTCGGCCGAAGCGCAGCGCTCGCAACTGCGCGGCAAGACGGCGCCGGGCCTGTCCGGCCTGATCTCGAACCGCTGGAATACCGGCTTTGGCCAGTTCGGCGTCTTGCTCGACGTCGCACGTTCGCGCATCAACACGCGCAGCGACGGCATGCAGATCAATCCGTACATCCCGCGCAAGGATGCCGTCCCGGGCGACACCAGCGGCGCGACGCGCTGGATTCCGAACGGCAGCTACTGGACGTCGAACAATTTCGAGCGTGAACGCGATGGCTTGTATGGCGCCCTGCAGTGGAAAAAGGACAACCTGTCGTCCTACCTGACGTTCTTCCGTTCGAAGTACGACATGAATACGACGGAATACGGCATGAACGTGACCGCGGCGGATTCGTACACCAGCGTGCTCGACCCGGGCGCCACGTTCGGCAGCAATGGCGCGCTACTGACGGGCACGCTGCGTAACCCGGGCTCGACGGGCATGAACCTCAGCAGCTCATCCCGCGCCGCGGGCCGCAAGGCGGATACGCGCGACGTCACGTGGCACGGCGAATGGCGCGCGAACGACCAGTTGACAGTCAGTTCCGAGCTGCAGCACGTCCGTGCGACCTCGAGCGGGTATGACAACCTGGTCGGCATGCAGGGCAACCTGCCGAAAATGACGTGGGACCTGAGCAAATCGCCGGCGGAACTGAAGTTCGACTCGTCGGACATCGCCGCGCTGCAAGACCCGTCCACCTTCTACTGGGGTACCACTCAGGAACACCGCGACACGGCGCTCGCTTCCATGAACTCGGCGCGCCTGGACGGTAAGTTCACCTTCGACAACCCGGTGCTGAATGACCTGCGCTTCGGCGTGCGCTTCACCGGCCGCAACGCGGACACGCGTTCGACGCACGGCAACGAGTGGACCTGGATCGCGCAGCCGTGGACCGTCGGCAGTTTCGGGGTTACCCAACTTCCGTACCTGAGCGACCCGCGTTTCGGCCACGACTATCAGACGATGCCGTTCCCGAACTTCTTCGGCGGCCAGATGTCCCAACCGCCGGCGGTCATCATCGCGGCGCCGTATCTGAACAATCCGTCTCCGAATGGTCCGCCGCCGGGCTTCGTCACGATCCACGGCTACCAGAAGATGCTTTGCGCGACCGATCCGTGCGGATGGGCGGGCGTCTGGACGCCGGCCACGTTCGGCGGCGAGACGGGCACGAACGAGCAGCAGGAACGCACGAAGGCCGCGTACACCCAGCTGCGCTTCAGCGTCGACAACTGGCGTTATCCGATCGACGGCAACGTGGGCGTGCGCGTCGTGCGTACGGACATGTCGGCGCAAGGCTATCTGCTGTTCACGCCGCCGAGCGGCACGGTATTCCCGCAAGTGCCGACGATTCCCGCATATGCCGGCAAGCGTGAGTTCGACAACAAGTACACGAACGTCCTGCCGAGCCTGAACGTGCGCATGAAGGCCAGCGAGGACCTGCAGTTCCGCGCGGCGTACTCGAAAGGCATGACGCGTCCGGACTTCTACCAGCTGCAGACTTACACGACGCTGAGCGAGAACATCAAGCAGCACACCCTCGTGACGACGAACCCCGACGGCACGACGACGAACACGCCGGTCTTCGAAAGCGTGACCTTCACGGGCAACGGCGTGGGCAATCCGATGCTCAAGCCGACGCGTTCGGACAACTTCGACCTGACGGCCGAGTATTATTTCGGCAAAGGCAACTCGCTCACGCTGGCGGTCTTCAACAAGCGCCTGAAGGACATCATCATCGGCCGCACGTCGATCACCACGCTGAACGACACGAACGGCCAGCCGCACGACTTCCAGGTGACGGGACCCGTGAACGGCGCGACCGGACGCGTCAGCGGCTTCGAGGTCGGCTACCAGCAATACTTCGACAAGCTGCCTGGCCTGTTGTCCGGTTTCGGTGTGTCGGCCAACTATACGTACCTCGACAGCCGCCTGAACCTGAACCCGCCGAACGTGGCATGGTGCACGCCGTCGAACACGGACATTTCGAACTCGGCGCGCGACTTGGCCGGTTGCGACACGAACGGCCATGTCCTGGGCGGCCTGCCGCTGGCCGGCCTGTCGAAGAACGCCTACAACCTGGCGCTGCTGTATGACAAGGACAAGGTCTCCGCGCGACTGGCGTACAGCTGGCGTTCGAAGTACCTGCAGGCGGTCAACACATACGGCACGAACGGCTCCGACGGTATCGACGCGAATCCGGACAGCTCGACCTTCGGCCAGCGGAGCTCGGTCAACTACGCGCTGCCGACCTGGGGTGGCGCATACGGCCAGCTCGACGGCAGCTTCCAGTACAAGTTCAGCGATAATCTGTCCTTGTCGGTGGAGGCGTCGAACCTGACCAATGCGATCTATCGGCAGTACATGCAACAGAGCATCGGCATGATGGAACGCGGCGCGTTCTATACCGGCCGCAGCTACTCGGTCCGGATGGGCTACTCGTTCTGATCGTCGCGTAATATGTAGTACGCCTCCCGCAAGCCACGCCGGTTGCGGGAGGTTTTTGCGTTTTCGTCACTGGAGAGCACCATGTCCGACAAGGCCATCCGTAAAATCGTCATCGTGGGCGGCGGCACCGCCGGCTGGATGACCGCCGCGCCGCTGGCGCTGAAGCTGGGCAAGGCGTGCGAGATCGTCCTCATCGAATCGCCCGAGATCGGCACGGTCGGCGTCGGCGAAGCGACGCTGCCCACCATCCGCTACTACAACCAGACGCTCGGCCTGGACGCCGCCGACTTCGTCAAGAAGACGCAGGCGACGTTCAAGCTCGGCACCGAGTTCCGCGACTGGGGCCACATCGGCAACCGGTTCTTCCACGCCTTTGGCAACTTCGGTCCGATGATCGAGAGCCGTCCCGCCTACATGTACTGGCTGCGCCTGAAGCGCGACATCCCGGACATGCCGTCGTACGAGGAATGGTCGACGGCCGACGCCATGTCGCGCGCGCACCGCTTCGTCCCGCTGTACGGCGACCAGCCGTCCGTCACCAATTCGTATTCCTACGGCTTCCAGTTCGACGCCAGCCTGTACGCGGCCTACCTGCGCGACTATGCGGTGGCGCGTGGCGTCACGCGCATCGAAGGCACGGTCGCCGATGTGGAGCAGCACCCGGAAACGGGCTTCATCACGGCCGTCAAGCTGCGCGACGGCCGCCGCTTCGAGGGCGACCTGTTCGTCGATTGCACGGGCTTCCGCGCGCTGCTGCTCGAAGGCGTCTACAAGGCCGGTTACGAAGAATGGAGCGCAATGCTGCCATGTAACAGTGCCCAGGCCCTGCCGTGCGTGAGCCCGACCGGCCCGCTCACGCCCTATACCCGCTCGACGGCGCAAAGCGCGGGCTGGACGTGGCGCATCCCGCTGCAGCACCGCATCGGCAACGGCCATGTCTACTGCGACGGCTTCACGACGGACGCGGAAGCGGCCCGGGTGCTGGAAAGTGTTCTCGAAGGCGCCGCCCTCGACACGCCGCGCCAGCTGCGCTTCACCCCGGGGCGCCGGCGCAAGTCCTGGATCAAGAACTGCGTGGGGGTCGGCCTGTCGACCGGGTTCATCGAGCCGCTCGAATCGACCAGCATCAACATGATCGAACAAACGGTCGGCTGGATCGTCGAGTTCTTCCCGGACCGCGACTGCCGCCCGGCGCTGGCCGACGAATTCAACCGCCTCGTCTCGCAGCGCTACGAGTTCGTGCGCGACTTCATCATCCTGCACTACAAGCTGACGAATCGCGACGATTCCGAATTCTGGCGCTATTGCCGGAACATGCCGGTCCCGGACATCCTGCAGCACCAGATCGACCTGTTCCGCGATTCGAGCCGCGTCGCCATCCTCGACCAGAAGGGATTCCTGGAGGATTCGTGGGTGTCGATCCTGTTGGGGCACGGGATCTTCCCGGAGAAGAACGACCCGTTCATCGACCTGATGGATGCCGGGTTCCTGGTCGAGCACTTCCGCAAGATCCGCGATTCGATCCGGCGGGCGGTCGACACGATGCCGGACCACGCGGCGTTCGTCAGGCACGTGGTGGGCGACGACACGGCTGGCAGGCGCGCCGCTTGACGGACC
>Ga0105242_10002517_pt1 | contig 14380 bp, 21 predicted proteins | sample KBSM24metaG_FD_81521 | JGI IMG/M metagenome (GOLD analysis project Ga0105242, IMG submission 81521) | Miscanthus rhizosphere microbial communities from Kellogg Biological Station, Michigan, USA - KBS M2-4 metaG | ecosystem: Host-associated > Plants > Roots > Rhizosphere > Soil | place...
AAACTTACGTTCCAGGTGTCAGCTCGACTGCGCCGGTCGCGGTGTAGTCGCGCGGGACGAGCGGGATTATCTGGTAGCTGTACGCCGGGAAGGACCCGTCGCCGTGCCAGTCGCGGAGCGCGGTCATGGCCGCGTCCCAGGAGCCCACGATGCCGTAGTTCGGGCTCCCGCTGTCGTCCACCACAATGAACATGTACTTCATTCTTTCCTCCCTTCGTTCCAGAGTATCTTGATGGGGTCGAGGTCCTTGTTGGCCCAGCACTGTTTGCAGATGCCGCCCTCGCCCATCTCCTCGGCGCGGAGCCGACCGCCGCACTGGCGGCAGTCCTCGTAGGCCGACGCCAGCCTCGCAAGCTCCTTGGCGCAGATGGCCTGCTCCATCGCCGTGACGCTGCCAAGCTCGAACCCTAGCTCCGCGAGCTGCGCCAAGTCGAACAGAAGCTCGTCGCCATCCCAGCACAACCAGCACAGGCTGCCGCCGGGACTCAGCGCCTGGATGCCCTCCGTAGTGGCGGAGCCCGGCACGATGGCGTACCCGAGAATGGCCGCCGCGCTTTCGAGCAGGTCGTTCTCGGACAGCCAGCTCACTCTTAATGGTAGTCTCATTTTTTATTCTCCTCCCCGTCGGTGTTGACGCCGTAGCCGTACACCCCGTCCACCTCCTGGTAGTACCAAGGGTCCGAGTCCTCTGCGTTCTTCGCCATCTCGATGGCGACGCGGGCCTCCTGCCTGAAGCGCTGCCTGTCCTCAAAGGTCCGCAGTCGCCCGAGTTGTACGGCGCCCTCCAAAGTTTTCAGCATCGCGTTCCAGCTTTCCTTCTCTGAGTCGTTCATCTCTCCTCCTTTGTTAGTTCGTCGAGCGTCAGCACCCCGACGACGACCGACATGTCCGACGCCAGCCCTCGCGGCGAGATAGGATGGTCGGGTGGCTCCTTGTAGGTGTTGTTCGGGCCGTAGGGCAGAATTACCATCGACGCGAACCTGCTGCTGTCCATCTGCTGGCACTCCAGCAGCGCCCACCCGTCCGGGGCGAACTTCCGCTTCTGGTCGAGCAGTATCTTGCGGACCCCCTCGACCGTGTTCACTTGGCGCTCGCAGTAGAGCGTCGCCATCTCCTTGAAAGTCATCTGTTTCATTTGCCCTCCGCGTCGTCTATAAACTCGGTGGTATCATCATCAGCGTCGTCTATCTCCTCGATAGGGTCGAGCCGCTTGTCTATCCAGTTGTAAACGTAGATGTGGCCGTCGTCGCCAAGGCCGAAGATGTAGGGCTTGTTGTCGAACGGCCTCGTGCCCTTGACGCTGACGATTTGGACTATCTTAGTTTCGGTGTCCTCATACTTGAACTTCACTTTCCCTCCTTCTTGAGCCCGATGCCGGGGAAGTTGTAGTTGCCCGCGCGTATCGCCGCGCAGTCCGCCTCGACCGCCTCGTGGTAGTCGGGCCGCGCCCGCTCCTCCTTCTTGCAGGAGTCGCAGAGCAGCTCGGTGTTGAACATCGACATGATGGTCGAGTACGTCTCGCCGTGGCAGCGGTCACACCTCTGGTTTGCGATTGCCATTCTTATTTTCCCCCCTTCTTCTGCGCCCCGAACCACTGCTCGGCGATGTTCAGGACCGTGATGATGGAGTTGTGCAGCCCGACTCCACCTCGGTTGATGAACTCCTTCAGGACGTACGCCTCGCACCAGTCGATCAGCTCGTCGTAGGTCCACTGAGGCACGGTCTTCGGTTGTCGCTTGCTCATCCCAACCCCTTGAGCTGCTTGAGCAGCGCCTTCTGCTCTTCGAGTAGCTCGATGACCCTCAGCGTCGCCGGGTCGTCCTTCAACTGGTCCGCCGATGTCAGGCGGCGGTCCACCACTTTTTTGACCACGGGCTTCTTCGGCTCCAGCGCCTTCTCCAGCTCGTCCACCACGACCAGCTTGCCCGCGAGCACCGCCCGCGCCTTCTTAATCATGTTGCCCTCGCGCTCCGCGATGGTCGCCCCGGTCACGCCGAGCCGCCTCTGGAACTCCTCCTTGATGGCGTTGATGCCGCACTTGGCGCGCGGCACCTTGGCCCCCATTAGCTCGCTCATCACCTGTTGTCGGGCCTTCGCCTTCGAGTCGCCCGCCAGCGAGTACACGTCGAACCGACCCGCGCTGTAGGTCGAGAAACTTCTCAGCGCCTTGAGAATTGATTCATCCATCTGATTTCTCCTCCCGCGCTTTCACTGCTTCGCGGATTTTCTTTTCGGTCTCCTGGTACATCTCCCCGCCGTGCCTTCGGTACTTCTTCATCAGGCGGTCAGCTTCGGTTAGGTGGCCCCCGCCTCCGTTGAGCAGGTACATGTCCCAGTGCCAGATTGCGTTGTTCACATCTATGTAGGCGTTGCGAATTAGCATGTTTCCTCCTTGACTAGCTCCACCGGGTACACGACGAACGGGTGGCCGTCGTCAGTCCAGTAGAGGATGGTGTCCTTTATCCGCGACCTCAGGGTCACCGTGAACAGCTCGCCCGACACCTTGTGGCGGACTGTTATCTTCCTGCCTATCAGTTCGTTCGCCTGCTTGATGGTCATTTGACCTCCACGCCTAAAATAGACCGCACCTCGCGGAACTTGTACCCGTCTATTACTAGGCCGTTCAGTTCTCCCAGAATTTCCTTGCTCTCCTCGTGGGACAGCAAGGTGTATTTCTCTGGCTCTCGGATTCGGGTTTCGTTCGTCGCGCTGACCATTAACGAGCGGTCGCTCTCGTAGCTGCCGCTGTCGCATGCTTTGACGATAACGAGCGGGTCAAACCCGATGCAGCCACAGTTGAATTTTTTCAGTTCGATCATTCGCCCTCCTTGGCTTGTTGGTTGAAGAACCCCAGCTTCTCCGCCGTCTCGTGCTCGATGAACATCCACCGGTGCTTCACGGCGAAGTCCGCCATCGGCCCGTCGAACATGCGCCGGACCGCCTCGTCCCGCACGACGAAGAACCCGCCCGTCCGGTACGGGTTCGGCATCCAGCTCTTCTTAGAGCCGTCTGGCTTGTTCCAGTTCGGCTCCGACTTGGCGTTGTCCATCGAAAGCAAAATTACTCCCTGCTTCATGTAGCCCTCACACTTCGAGCATGGGCTCATGCTCACGACCTTCCCGTTGAGCGGCGCCAGGTCCTGGACCGGCTCCCCGGCGTAGGTGTAAGTGCGGGCCAGTAGAATGTCGCCAGCCTCCCCGCAGTAGAAGCATTTAGTGAGCGCGACGTGTTCTTTTTTCTTCTTCATTTCCGCACCACCTTTCCGGCCTCAATCAGCGCCATCGCCGTCCGGCCATAGGACCCCTGAAGCTCCCAGGCTATCCCCGTGTCGACGAGGTGCTGGAACAGCTCGACGATTTCCTGTTCTGTCAGCTTGTTGTCTTCGTATGCCATAATGGTCCCGACAAAATTTTCAAAATTCTCCATGTGATTTCTCTCTCCTATCTTTTCCACCACGCCAATGATTTGTGACTCTGGCCGCACGCCTTACAGCGGAAGGTCACGTTGTCCCGCCCGAGGATGTCCTCCTCGACGTTCTCGAACTCCCCGGCCTCCGCCAGCGGGAGCCGCTCCTTATCACAGTCGCGCATGACGATTGCTCCCTTGCGGAAGTAGCTGCGCGTTAAATTTTCCTCTGCCATTTTTTTCTCCTCCTACCAGTGTTTGAGTATCTCCCTGCGCCTAGCCCACAGCAGCGCCGCCGCCGCGTCCCTCTCCTCGCTGTGCTTGCGCTGACCGAACATGGGTCCGGGCTTGAAGCCCATGTTGATTGTCTGGCTCAGCTTGCGGTAGCCCTTCGACCACTGCCCGCTGTGATAGCGCGACGCGACCAGGTAGTACGCCGCGCAGATTAAAAAACGGTCCATGTGTTTTTACTCCTCCTCGCATTTCGCACAGTCCAAGCACATAAGTTCGCCGCCGACTTCTTTGTAAGCGGGCTCCCAGCAGTAGCTATCGGCGGAAAGGCGGAACGCCTTCCCACAGTCGCAAGTTGTCCACTCATCGGACCACTCTACCGAGTAACCGGCTTTCTCCAGGATGGTATCGAGCCCTCTTGGAAAACAGTTCCAGTTGGCGAACACGATGCCCTTAGCGGGCTTGTCGTATCCCGGTTCCGCGTACTCGGTCGCATAGCCCATGTTGTCAATTTCAGATTGAGCGGAGCGCTCAAGCTGACGGAGATAGTCGGCCCGCTGCTCGACAAGCTCCCCTCGATTGACATATCCCTGGCCGACAACGTGAGCGCTGTAGCAGTGCGGCGCGTGATGGCCGTGAATCATGGAGTTCAAAGACGCCTTGAGAATCGTTTCTAGTTTCATTTTGGTTTTTACCTTTCGTTTTTTGCTGAACTCTCCACCTAAGAAGTCTCCCGGAGGAAACTGCTTGGGTGAAGCCGCTGGGGTTAAGGTCCAGAGCTGTCCCCGGTTCCAGCGGCTTTCGGCTTTTTTCATACGTGGTCTCCATAGCGCCGTGGCGTTTACCTGCGTTTCGCCATCCCCTGGTGCGAGCCATTCAGCTAACCGCTTGAGAGAGCGCGTTGTCGATCAGCTTTTGTTTTGCGCTTCCGGTACGGATTGTTAGGCTTCGGGACCGAGCCGAGGAGTCGTTGCCAGTCTAGCCCAGCATCGGCGGCGCGAATCTTGTCGCGCAGACCGCTGGGGGGACCAGGAACATCTCCCCGGTGCTACTTTGCAATTTCTATGGATTGAATTTCGTGGCGTTGCGTCATGCGTTGCCACTAATGAATTGACCAGTGAGGGTTTTCGCTTTGTCTGCTCGTTTGCCTCGGCCCTTAAATAGTCGGGAGGTCCAGAACGCCCTCTGCGACTACCAGCACCGCTGCCCCACAACGAGACTTGCCCAGGTTAGTATCTCCCCCTGAGCTTGCGTAGGTTGTCAACCTGCCAGGGCACTTCAACCGCCATCATAGCGGCCCGCGCTGGGCTTTTAGAGATCGGTTTCCCGACCAACTTTTTTCCGGGGTGTAACTTGTATATCCCCGTCCGTATTCCGCCCTCCGTAGGACGTTTCCAGCTATTCAATTTTCAAAGAACCGCTCGGCTTTAGGGTGCCGCGCCGACCAACTAGGAGCATAATACCGAATTGCAAATTTCTTTGCAAGAGAAATATTCAGGTGAGTTAAATAGCGGAAAGATATAGGCTTTTCGGCCTTAACGTGTGGAGGAAAGGAGGCTCTTTAGGAAGGTTCTTTAAGACTGTACGAGTCGCCAGAGGACGGCCTCGCTGCCGTCGCCGATTCCGTCCGAGACGTCGGAGGAGATAACGAAGCTGGTCAGGTTGGTGAACTCCTGGTGGTAGCCGCCCGTGACCCAGGTGTACGTGCCGCCTCCGACTTGATTCCCTGTCCCGCTGTAGTGGAGCGGCCTGTTGACCGCGTTGGGGTTTTTCCTGGCGGAAATCTTTATCTCGGCGTGGCAGACCGAGCCGCTGACGACTGCGAACCCGAGCCAGCAGGTGGTGCCGCCCAGCGAGCCCGTCGTGTCGCCGCCAGCGAAGCTGAACCACCGCAAGTGGCTCTGGAAGTTCGTCGTCGCGTCGTTCCACTTGAGGGAGTAGCTGGCCTGGGCAGACGGCGAGTGCTTGTTTATCAGGTCGACGATCAGGAGATAGTTCCCGTCGGTGTTGCCGTCCAGCGCGGAGAACACGTAGCTGCTCGTGTCGCTGGTGAACAGCTTGTGCTCGACGAGACTCAGCCCGCCTCCTCCGCTGCTGGACCCGGTCACGATAGTGACGGACCCGCTGCCGTTGTTGGTCAGCGTGCCGTTGCTGACGATGATTTGGGTGACGCTCGAAACGGTCGGGCCGCTGTCCACTTCCCGGACGGTCAGGTTGAAGCCAGAGTTGGCCACGAACCCGACGAACGTAGAGTTGGAGACGAACACGCCGCTGTTGGACAGCAGGCTCCACGACCCGCTCCAGCCGTAGAGAGCCCCCGGCGGCGAGTTGGCGTCGAACCAGAAGGTCTTGCCAGCGACAGGGCTGCTGGGCGCCGTGGTCCTTATGAACTGCCCGTAGTCGATCATTTTGCCGTCCAGTACACCGCCGCGCCGGAAGGCGCAACCGTGCCGAAGTTCGCCATCTGCGCGTTGGCCGTGAAACTAGAGTTCCACACGGTCGTGTTCCAGTTGACGGTGACGTTAACGATGGCGCTCGCGTTGCCGAGGCTGTGAGTTATCAGTACGAAGTTGGCTCCGCTGTTCACTAGGCCCAGCCCGCTGGCCTGCGACAGCACGAAGGTGGTGGATGCGGGAATCAGCGTGGGCGACGTGAAGGGCAGCGGCATGAGCGCCCCGGAGGTCGCGTCGTTGCCGGGGATGACCTGCGCGGCCTGGGTCGCTGTGATGCCGAAGCAGTTGTGCGAGTGCGTGCCGATGGTGTTGAAGTGGTTGAACGTGGCGATGACCGACAGCGTCTGCGGCATTGTGGTGTTGACCGTTCCCGCCCCAGGCTTGGTGAGGACCACGTAGCCGGAGTTGGACGGGCCGGTGTACATCAGCGCCGCCGTCTGCGCCGACTCCACCCCGAGGTTCTGTATCTGGAACTTGATGGTGGCTGGCTGGTTGAGGCCGATGACGCTCTGGGCCGTGGCGTCGTTCAGAGTCACGACCAGCGAGCCGACGAGGGTCTGGCTTCCGTAGAGCAGGGAGAACGACAGCTCGGTGCTCTCCAGCGCGGGGCTGCACGTCTCGCTGACAAGCGTGGCTATCTCCCCGACGGTGCTGCCGCCGAGCCCGAGCAGGGAGCCGGGGAAGGTGAGCGAGTACAGCGGGGCCGGAGCCTGCCCGGCGACGCTCACGACGTTGACGAACGACTCCAGGTTCTGGCACCCCGGAGCCTGGAGGCTGAAGACCGTCATCCCTGCTTTGTTTGGGACGCCCCAACTGCTCACAGGCACCACCGAGATGACGGGGTTCTCCGTGGTGTTGGAGATGTCGACGCAGCCGAAGAGCCCGTCGAAGTGGCCAATCTCCACCCAGCCGCTGTTAGCCGACGACGCGGCCCCAGGGACGTGCATCCCTGTTGGGGGGAGCCAGTATACTCTAGCCCCCACCGTCGTGTTGCTTCGCGGCGTGACGGAGAACCCGTCGCCTGCGCCGGGCCGTGGGTTTATCGCCGGAGACCACCACACGAGCCTCGACCCGTCGAAGATGTTGGTGTCGGGGTACCACCCTGCGATTTGCCTGCCCTGGCCTGAAGCTACGCCCGACGTGAAGCGGATGGTGTCGCCGACGATGGACCCTGCCACGGGGCTCCATGAGCCGCTGAGCCGCGCGGAGATGTCGTCGCCTACTATGGACAGGCCGGGCGAGTTGACGATGGCGTAGGTGGTCCCTGGCGCGGTGACCGTGCCGGTGACGACCTGCGCCGGGAAAAGGCTGACGCAGAATGTGCAGTCCGGGAACACGGTCACGGAGAAAGACCTCGGCTGCGACGGCGGCGCGAACAGAGAAGTGACCGGGGTGTGGCTGTCTGGGCACGCGATGTCGGGGAACACCGGCTCGAACTGCTCCGCCGTGATGATGTGGCGTCCGCTCGGCTGGCGCTCGACTTTGTTGACGCGGAGGTTCAGCAGGTCTTCCGAGCTGATGCCGAGAGCCCACCTGTCGCCCTTTTGGACCGGGTAGAAAAATCCGCCAGTCGGACTTCCGACAATCCACGTACCGGGCGGGTTGGCTATGTTTCTCTGCTCCAGCGTGTCTGCCGCCGTGTGCCAGACCACCAGCTCGTAGGGGAACCCCGACCGGATGTCCACGGGCCTGTCGAATACGATGTGCGACGAAGACCCGTCCAGCGCCCGCCCGCCGTACCCGGCCTCGAACGATGTCATCAGGACGCCGAGTTTGCACCTGTCGCCGGGCTCCACGGCAAGCCCTTCCAATCCCGTCGCCCAGGTCGCCTCTCTGCGGGTTCGCTGGTTCTTGAGCAGCAGGTAGCTGCCTTCCCTGATGGCTTCCGTCGGGCGCGTGATGCCGCGCAGGGCGACGTCGAAGCTCTTGATGGGAGCGCCAGCGCCGAATATCTGGGCGGAGTCCTGGATGATGATAACGTTCTCAGTGTAGTGGATGTTCTGGTCGGCGAACTGGACTGAGATTTGGTTAGGCTTGAGCGGGTTGCCACCGATGCGAATCTCCGTCTGCCCAGGCACAGTGTTCCCAGCGTGGAAGACTTGCCTCAAAGGAAGGTCGGCCCTGTCCGTGATGATTTTGTACTTCCCGTTGGAGTAGATGGGGGCGCTGTTGTACAGCGAGAGAATCGCGATGACCCAGTCCCACTGAGCCCTGGACTGGTCCATGACCAAGTCGAGGTGGTGCAGGTCTTCCCTTGCGAAGGTTATTCCGCCCAGTCCACCCCCACCGCCACCGGCAGTTCCGGTTCCGCCACTGCCACCGATGGTTCCGCCGCCGCCGCCAACAGAAGGCACGCCTCCGCCTCCGCCTGGGGTTACGTCGGGCAATGGGGGGGGCAGGGACGGCAAGGGGGTGAAGCCGCCACCGAGGTCCGCCATCCCGTTGGGGTACTCCAGCGCCCCGATGTCGGGAGCAGGCCCGGTGAAGGCCAGGCCAACGTCGACGCCTCCGTCTATCGCGCCAGAGGTGGGCTTCAGCTGAAAATCGCCGCCCGTGGCGTTTGCGAATGTCGCGGAACTCGCCTCGACCACGGAGATGCCGGTGCCAGACACGCCCGCCAGGTTGTTTGAAATCGTCGTCCCGACGGCGAGGTCGTTGATGGGCTGGTTCGTGTTGTGGATGATGTTGTTTCGTATCGAGACGTTGATGTTGTCCGGGTTGTTCTGAATCCCGATTCGGTTGAGGGCCGCGTAGATGGAGTTGTTGTAGCAGAGGATGTTGGTGCCGCCGTAGAGGGAGATTTGCTCGCGGTCGTTGTTGTAGAGGACGTTGCCGTAAACCTGATTTCCTATTCCCGACGAGGTCAGAATCCCCGTGCCGCAGTCGTGAATGCGGTTGTAGCGGATGATTGTCCCGTTGACACCGCCGAACTGGTAGTAGTTGTGAACCCCGTAGCCCCCGCAGTTGTAAACCTCCGCGTATTCGATGATGTTGTTCTGCCCGCTCACGTAGAGGCCGTAGCCATTGTTGCTGGCATGGAACGAGTCGTGGTAGCTGCCGCCCGTCCAAACATTGTCGTGCTGCAGGTTGCTGGTGCCGACCAGGTTGTAGTACCAGTTCCGCACCGTCATGTTCTCGAAGCGGCAGTGGTGGGTGTTGGTGTTGAGTCCTATTCCGGGCTGGTTCCTTCCCAGCGCTTCGGGGAAGTTGGTCCCGTCGATGATGATGTCCCTGAACGTGAGGTAGCTGTTGTCCGCCAGGATGATGGCCCCGAGTGCTGTGGGCGTCATGAAGACGGCGCCAGGAGTCTCGGCCATGATTGTGATGGGGTTGCCAGCCGTGCCGTTCGGGACTCCAAACAAGTCTACGTGGATGGACTCGTCGTACGCGCCGGAGCGGATGACGAGCGTGTCGCCGGGGCTCAGCAGTCCAATGCCTGCGCGAATCGTGAGTTTCGGCGACGCCAAAGTTCCAGGGTTGGAGTCGCTGCCGCCGTCGGTGGTCTTCGCCACGTAGTAGGTTGCCATTACTTAATCCACGTAACCTTTATCTCATCGGGCTCGTCGCGGAGTTCGTCGACCTTGTCGAGCAGGGACGCCCACGGAATCATCTTCCTCGGGATGCGGAACACGTCGAGCGACTTCTGCCGAGACGCGCACGGGCTGCACTGCTTGATTCCGATGGCGTCGGTCATGACGTGGACCAGCTCGCCCAGGCCGATGCCCAGCTTTTCCGCGTCTTTTATTACGTCCATCCTCTCACGCACCAGCGTCGGGCCTTTCAGGAACCGCCCGGTGTCGCTGAACACGGCGTAGGGGGACTTCTTCAGCTCATCGTCATCGTTTGTCATTGATAGCCACCTGCTCGCCGCGCAGTGCTGCGGAGATTTCCTGCCTGATTCTTCGCAGCTCGGCCATGTCGTTGTTCATCTTCGCCACCTGGATGCGGTTCAGAAAGTAAATTGCCATCTCGTCGCCCAGCTCCTGTATCCGGCGCAGGGCTTCCGTGGCGAGCTGGCAGTACGGGCAGTCCCTGTCGAGCAGCCACCGGGCCGCGTCGAGGAAACCCGCCGCAGGCAGGCCCATCCGTTGCGCGTAGACGGCTATCTTGGATTGCAGGAGCATCTGGGCGTTCGCCTGGACCGCTGCCTGCTTGATGCCCTCCACTGTCCCCTTCACCCGCCAGGGCAGATGGAACGTCGGGTATCTGCCGGACGCGTCTTTCTCCAGCGTCCGAGTCTCTCCTGTCTGCGGGTTTTCTATTATGACCGATGCCATTTTTTCCTCACGCGTTTATGGGGATGTCCACTATTACCACACTACCCGCCGCGTCCACCGCCGTGACTATGCAGTCCAGGCTGTGGACCAGAGCGCATGGCGAGCACCCGGCCTCGGTGAGTTCGTCGACCCGCGTGTCGCACACAGCTATGGTGCCGGAGCCGACCATGTTGTACAGCGTGGCCACCAGGTGTGGCGCGGCGATGTTGGCGCTCGTGTAGGTCGGCGTCGATGCGGAGCAGTCTCCGAACGCGACCCCGGTGTAGTCCACGACGGCGAAGCTGCCGGTGTCGCATCTCGGCAGGCCGCACACCAACGGGTCTAGGGTGCTGTCCTGTTGGCAAGTGCCCGGCCAGCCAGAAGGCAGGAACGGAGGGCAGTTGGAGTACTTCCTGACATCAATAGCGGGGACGGACAGTTGTACAGACTCTTCAAACGGGCTACACCCGTCCACCACGTTGCCCACAGACATCTGCCCGCCGTGGCGCTCGCCCTTGCAGTTGTACTGGACGGCCTGGCACTGGTCGTTGACCCCGTGCGGGTAAGGGTCTAGCTGCGATGGGTCTATGTCGTTGAAATTCACGTCTGGGTCGCACACGGTGTTGTCCGTGGCCTTGTGTACCTTGGACCTGCCGCGAGCTATGTACGCGACGAAGGCGCAGGAGTTGCGGACGGTGGTGAGCGAATTTATTACCAGGGTGATGTGCGTCAGGTTCACGTCCGAGTGGATGTGGACCTGCGCCGTGCGCGGCCCTGTGGTGACTATCTCTCCGATGTTCGTAGCCCAGAACACTGGCAGGACTCCGCCGTTGAACTGCACGTTGACCGTGTAGCCTGCCGAGCTACAGTAGAACTCGCCGGAGGCGTCCACGAAGCCGCCCGCGATGTCGGGGATGCACCCGCTGCTTATCTCCGCTCCGCCGCTGAAGTTCGAGTATCCCATTGTCTCCTCTAGAATGGTGCGCTGATGAACGCGTAGTCTTTCTCGCTGAAATCAGGCCCGCAACTGTTGGACGCCCACCTCGCCGCGTGGGTTCCGGTGGCGCTGTTGCCCACGACCACCAGGCCGAAGTTGGTGTTGTCGAACCTGTAGGTGCCAAACCTGAAGGCATTCGGGCTGGCGCTGTTGTTGATGTGCGCTCCCCATCCGATGATGTTGGAAGTGACGAGCATGTTGAACGGCGAGTTGGTGATGTTGAACGCGGTCTTGCTGGCCTTGGAGCCGACCGTCACAGTCACGTTTCTAATCCCCGCTCCAGCGGACGGGGGCAATGTGGCGAAGACGTTCATGGCCATTCCGTGGATGCTCCCGGAGGGCACGTTCAGCATCCAGCTGTTCGGCCTCACGCTGATGATTTGCGCGGTCGGCGGGAGGGTCTTCAGCGACTGGTCCTTGTACCATCCGAAAATCAGCTCAGACGTGACGAGGCTGTTCAAGACCACGTACCCGGTGAAGTTGTCCGGGCTGATGCTGCTCGCTGTGGAGCTGCCGGACTCGGTCATCTGCCAGCACACTCCGGTGATGGGGCTGCCCGTCGTCTGGTACGAGTGGTACGCGAACTCGATGTAGTCGCCCGCGTGGCTCCAGCTCTCGGCCTCTGACGCGTTGACGTACTTGTAGCCGTAGCAGGAAATGCCGCCGCTGCCGCTCTTGAGCCACAGGTCGACGCTGTCGGCAAGGTTGTTGAACGAGTCGGCGGTGTAGTTGAAGTCGTTGGTCACCTGGAACGTGTCCAGGCAAGTCCTGTAGAACGATGTCGGGGCGGTTACGTCTGGGGCCGTCGGCGGTGTCGCCGGGAAAAAGGTCGTCGTTATCGTCGGCACGTTTCCGCTAGGCTGCGGGAACGCGCTGCCGCTCCGAACCTCGACGTAGCAGCCGTTGAAGATGTCCAGGTCCACGAAGGAGATGCTCCGCGAGATGAGCACGCTGGAGTTAACCAGCACCTCGTAGCGCTCGGTTTGACCGCTGGCGACGTGCAGGCCAAGTATTTGTCCGGGCGATATGGTGTGCGCAACGAAGGTCAGAAGCGTCCCCTCGCTCGCGAGCGACTGATGGGAGTACTCCCAGAGGCCGATGGTGCCCTGGTCCGGGACGTAGAGCGCCACCAGGCCGGTGAAGTCGGCTGCGGTGGTCGACTCGGCGCGGATGCCGACGCCGCCGACGTCCAGCCCGCCGTCGTACTGTATCTGCGCGAACGCCCCGTAGGGGCAGATGAAGCACGACGCGCCCGAGAACGCCTGGGTGTCGCAGTTGGCTATGGCCGGGTCGTTGCAGCTCCAGTCGATGAACGTAGGCTCGCAATAGCACTTGCCGCAGACGTTGGTGAACTGGTCCCAGAACTGGTCGTTGTAGCCCCCGTACTTCGGGAGGCCAATCTCGGTCGTCGGGTAGCTCTGCGCCACCGGGATGGTGATGGCACCGACGTTGACGCCCCAGTCGTTGTTGAGCCCGCCTGTGGAGCCAGCCTCGCTGGTCACGCCGCCGTCCCCTGCCGCGAGGATGATGTCGGTGAACACTCCGCCCCAGCTCGACGCGACGCTCACCCAGAGAATGTGGTTCTGGAGAATGTAGTAGTTGCTGTTGGCCCCGCTATATTCCGGAGGCTCTACCAGCATGTTGACCACGTTGCCGGGAGAGAGGGTGAGGTTCGCCTGCCCGAGTATGGTCCCGGTGGTCGCCAGGCTCTGGTGGTTGTACCGGACGGCGGCGAACTTGTGCAGACCCTCGTTGTAGATGAACCCGTAGCCGGTGAAGTCGAACCAGGTGGCCCCGCTGTAGATGTGCATGGCGAACCCGGCGACGCCGTGACCCGACGACCCGCGAAACTCGGCGGTGATTTCCGGTCGGTCGCAGAAGTGGTCGGGTGTCCGGACGCCTGTGATGAAAGGAAACTCGCCGTGCGGGCAGCACTGCGGGCACATGGTCATACCGGCCAGGGTCTGGCTGAAGGCCGTCGACACCATTCGCAGCGGGTTTATCGGCGGGTTGGGCAGCGCGTACTGCTGGGCGTTGGGCGGAGGGGAGCCCGGAGGGAACGTGGTGTAGATGCGCGGCGTCCCCATGATGGCCTGGTCGTCGCTCATGCTCCTGGAGCACTGGTCGGTGTCGTCGCAGATGAACGTCTGGCTATCGGACAATATGCCGAAGTCGATGAAGCTCTGGATGTCGATGTCTTCCGTGGTGATGTACGGCCCCATGCCGTAGACGCTGTTCGTCATGTAGTCGAGCAGGCACCAGGACGGGTTCTGCGTCCAGTTGTAGTAGTAGGAGGTCGGGCTGGTGTAGACCCTCGGGCGGATGCCGTGAATCAGGGAAGTCAAAGTAGGCTGCCCGCCCTGAATCTTCTTGCTGCCGACGCCTTTAACAGAGACCAGGGCAGTGCCGGAAAAAGCCCCGCACGGCCCACGGTACTCGGTCACGTTCTGAAGCACCGTCTGATAAAAGTCTGTTCCCGGTCGCATCCCACGGCTGGCGTGGACCCACGCAATCTCCAGGTCCCATGCTCCGGGCTTCGGGAACGTGATGCGGTTGCTGTCGATTATCGCCTGTCGGCTCCCGCCAGTGTTGCGTCGTATCACCGGCTCGGACCACTGGTTGTTCCCGGCGACGGAGTACCGGACGGAGTAGTCGATAGACACGTCGCGGATTTCACCCGCCGCGTCTCCCACAGTCCGCATGGCCCCGATGCCAGCGGGAAACAGAACCTGAAGGTCGACGGCCTCCACGTCGTTGGAGACGGTCGGGTAGATGATGGACTGCGAGCCGGTGTCCTCGAAGTCCTGGGTGAAGTCTCTACCGTCGAAGAAAGTGTTCTTGATGACCTCGAAGCCGGGAATGATGCTCTGGGAAGTGGTGCCCAGCCGCACCTCTGTCTCCAGGCCAGCTATCTCCTGGGCTTCCATCTGGTTGATGAATATCTTCTGGACGGAGTCTATCGGCCCCTCCGACACGCCGACGAGCATGTTGAACTTCTCGTGCTTGTTGTCGATGACGTCCACGTAGTACATGAGCAC
>Ga0105242_10002521_pt1 | contig 14367 bp, 10 predicted proteins | sample KBSM24metaG_FD_81521 | JGI IMG/M metagenome (GOLD analysis project Ga0105242, IMG submission 81521) | Miscanthus rhizosphere microbial communities from Kellogg Biological Station, Michigan, USA - KBS M2-4 metaG | ecosystem: Host-associated > Plants > Roots > Rhizosphere > Soil | place...
CTGTCAAACACCGACGTTCTTGAACAAGCGGAGAGTTTTCGGTGTCCGGGTGCGAAAGTTTGAAAAACTGGGCACGAATCTTGCAAGTTATTGAACCGACACCACTAAACGGAATCAATTCGCTGTTGTTGTTTCCCTCGATCTAAAGCCGCGAGTTGGGCTGTTGTGGCCGAGCAGGCTTCGAAAGCAGGATCGTAAACCGAACATCCTGATCGGCCGATAGAACATTATGCCAGAGCCTCGAGAAGCGCACGTGCGCGAGTTGGAGGCTCCAGTCATACAGAGGACTTCGTATCTTCCTTACCGCCGCCTACTCCTCTCTTCGGTCCGAGTCAAGGAACTCAGCAGGCTGCGGCCGTTGCGGGCGCTGACCGACTTGGCCATTTGCTGGGCTTGTATTCTCGCTGGATTTTGTGTGATATCGATCCACCCAACCTGGTGGACGGTCCTCCTCGCGATTCCCGTAATTGGTAATCGTTACTACGCTATTTTCATCATCGGCCACGACGGAATGCACAGGCGCATGTTCCCAAACATCAAGCGCAATGATTTCTGGACCGATCTTTTGGTTTTCGCTTCCATTGGCGCGATTACGCGACTCAATAATCGCAATCATCTGGCACATCATCTGTATTTGGGCACATCGCTGGATCCGGATCGCCATAAACACGCATGCTTCAACAAGGGCGACCGGCTGAGCCTGCTTGGCTTCCTGTCCGGGCTGACCAGCGTGTGGAATTCGGCTGTGGCGGTGTTTGTGAAGCGCGGCAGCCCGGAGCAGGGGAATCATCAGAGCGCCCACGCGCCGTCAGATGGCTACAGATTTCGCGATTTCGCCCTGCTGGCAGGCTGGTTTACGGCGCTCGCCGGGGGACTCTCCTGGTTTATCGGATGGTGGGCTTACCCAGTGCTTTGGCTACTTCCTGTTTACGTGTTCATGTATCTGGGTGACAACCTTCGGTCTTTCGTCGAGCACTCCCATCCTGAGGCGGATCAGATGGCCGACCACCACCGGCTGATCACTTTTCTAAGTGTTCCTCTGGAGCGAATGTTGGTCGCTCCGATGAACATGAATTATCATACGGTGCACCATCTTTGGCCTTCCATCCCCTACTACAATCTGCCCATCGCGGACAGAGAGATCCGACGCCCGGCTGAGGCGCTCGGACTCGAATGGCGCGGCTCCTATTTTGCCTACCTAATCCGGTACTGGATTGCCTTGCCGATTGCAGAGTGCCTAAATCATGATCACCGCCGAGCAAACTAAAGCCCGACTCTCGCAGCCCGCGCCGCAGGAGTTCTGCCAGCGCGGTTCGCCATTCATTGCGACGGAAGACGTTCCGGCGTGCCCTGTATGTGGCGCTTCCCGACACCATCCGTTCGCAGTGGGTTTCGATTACGAGTTGATGACTTGTCAGAATCCATGGCGCTTGGTTCAGTGTTCCGATTGCACGCACGTGTGGTTGAATCCGCGCCCGGCAGTGTCGGAACTCCCGGTCATTTACCCGTCCACATATTATGCGTACAACTACGGGAAGATCAATCCTGTGGCCCGGAAAGCGAAGGAGTTTCTGGATCAGCGCAAACTTGGGAAAATTACCCGCGCTTGCATACGGCGCCCGAGAACATACTTGGACGTGGGCTGCGGGGACGGACGGTTCCTTCGTGTCATGGAACGGTCGGGTGTTCCACGGTCGGGACTTTATGGCCTTGAACTAGATCCTACGGTGGTTGGCCGGTTGCGGGCCGAGGGATATTTCGGTGTTTTCTGCGAGCGCGTAGAAGCCGCATCCAGCGTGCCGGAGAACAGTATCGACCTGATCACCATGTTTCACGTGATTGAGCACGTGGACGATCCGGGGGCTGTAGTCCGTCAGGTGGGTCGCTTGCTTTCTACCGGCGGTATTTTCGCTTTGGAAACGCCGAACCTGGATAGCTGGGATGCGCGTCTATTTCAGCGCACCTATTGGGGCGGCTACCATTTTCCCCGCCACTGGAACCTGTTTACGCCGGACACCATCACACGCCTGCTGACGGAGAACGGCCTGGAAATTGTGGGTACGGCGTTTCAAACGGGCCACTCCTTTTGGATGTATTCGCTCCATCACCTGGTGCGCTATGAGGGTCAATCACGGCCGCAGGCCGGAGCGTGGTTCGATCCCATGAAGAGCCTGGTCGGTCTTGGCGCTTTCACCGCCTTGGATCTGGCGCGAGGAGCCTTGGGCGCGAAGACGTCGGCGATGTTGGTTATTTGCCGCAAGCCGGCTTAATGCTTCCGGCGACCGGAATGATTAAAGAGGCCCACGTTTCGTCATCGACTGCAGAGCGCCCGAGTTGAATATGAGTCCCTCGAACGCCGGTTACCAGTTACCGAGGATCAAACTGGGAAGAAGGTCGCCAACGGAAATACCTGGTGTGAAAGGGCCGCGAGTACCACGCATCAAAGGGGGGAGTCTCGAAGAAGGTTTCGCGGCCCAGGTCCAAGTTGGTCTCCTTTCCTAAAGAGCGGGTCAGAATCCCCGCTACTTAACAATCGGACGCATCAGCCTGGTTCGGAGTGACACCGGTTCAAAGGGTATTCTTCACACCGTCAAGGCAGTATCGCTTCACTTCGAACCAAAACGAAATACCACGCCGGCCGAAAAACGCATGCTGTTCTGGTTTCCGTTCGGGCTCCAGATATTCGGAGTTTGAGTCATCAGGTAGTCCAACTGGAAAGGCTTGACGTAGACATGGTCCGTCAGCCGGACGTCCACCCCGCCGCCATACGCCATGGCGAATCCGTTCTCCGCGACCGCGTTTCCCGTCACCGGATCCGTCAGGCCGGTGGAGACCCGGGTGCCACCGAAAAGAGCCTGCGCATAAGGTGTGATCCTGGACATTCTAAAGTTCACCCGCGGCCCGAACAGATACGTAAAGGTAGTGGGATTGAAGTTTACATCCGAACCATTCCGATAACCACCGAGGTCCGCCACAACACCGAACGTACGGTTCAGGTTGTATTCAACCGTTCCGCTTCCGCCCATGGATGTGAACGACGGAACGCCGCTGCCAGGGTAGAGCGTTGTAAAAGAGTAATTCAGTCCCGTTTCCACAACCGGTGTCGCGCTCTCTTGAGCGTTGGCTACTGCGGCAGCGAATACGAGGGGGATTGCAAAAGCGACTGTTTTCATGAAAAGACCTCCTTGATCCTTGTGGGGCGATTAATCTGGCCCTCACGACACTTGAGACGGGTGTCGGATGACTGAGGCTGCTACTGTTGCAGCGGCAGATTCCGGAGTGAGCCGAGAGTACCCGGCAAGCAGGCCAACGCTTTCTATGCCGAACAGGCAATCCGGGTTGCGTCTATTCGGCACAGATACCGAAAGTCGCTAACCATCTCGTTGGTGCGCGCATCTGTTAGACATGGGTTTTCGGTCATGAACGGTACGGCACTGCGAATCAGTATTCACAGAATACTGGGCGCCCGGACGAATACCCTGTGGATTGGATTCGCCGGCCTGTTATTGCTGATGGTTTTCATCGCCGTCGATTCCGGGAAAATGCTCCGCAGTGTCGCCGCGACGAGCGCTACATTAAGGCGAGAAACACGCGACCGTGACGCGCTACTGGATCTGCTCCGAAGCGATATTTACCGCTCAGGCACGATCGTCCGCGACTACCTCCTCGAAACTGAAGACGCGGGTGCAGCGGTTCAGAAATCCGAATTAGAATCCGTCCGGGCTCGGATCAACGATACATTGCAGAGCTATGAGCAGACTTTCCCGCAGAGCGACCGAAACGAATTTCGCGATCTGCACGCGCACATCGATTCCTACTGGGAATCGTTAGAGCCTGCCCTGCGTTGGAATTCCATTGCGCGAAGAAACTTGGGGGAGGAGTATTTACTCAACGTCATTCTTCCCCGGCGGGCCGAAATCGTTCAACTAGCGAAGCAGGTCACGCTCTTAAACGAGCGGGATCTCGATACCGGCGAAGATCGCCTGCAAGCTTTACAAGCGCACTTTCGCCAGCGCGTGACGATTATTTCGGTTGTGGCGCTGCTGCTTGGCGGGATCCTGGCTTTCGTCGTAATTCATCGCGTCCAGCGGCTGGAGCGTCAGGCAGAGACACGCTTCCAGGAAGTGGTAGAAGCACGCCGGGCGCTTCGCAAGCTTTCGGATCGCCTGGTCACCGCTCAAGAAGAGGAACGGCGCAATCTCTCGCGGGAATTGCACGACGAAATCGGCCAGTCGATGTCAGCGATGTTGGTGGACCTGGGAAGACTGGAAACTGCTCCACCCGATGGAGCGAAACTGCGCGAGCGTCTGGCCTCCACTCGCAGAATGGCGGAGACTTGCGTGGGAATGGTGAGAAACATGGCCCTGCTGCTGCGCCCCTCCATGCTGGACGACCTAGGATTGATTCCTGCCCTTCGGTGGCAGGCTCGCGAAGTGACCCGCCGCACAGGTATGCCGGTCAAAATGGTCGCCGACGATGTCGCCGACGGTCTGCTGGACTCGCATCGCACGTGCTTGTACCGCTTCGTACAGGAAGCGCTCAATAACTGTGCGAAACACTCCCAGGCCACTCAAGTGCGGGTTGTCGTGCGTGAGGACACGGATGGGCTCTCCGTGTCTGTTCAAGATAACGGCGTCGGATTTGACCCGCGCCGGGAGAAAGGCATGGGATTGCTAGGGATGGAGGAACGAGTGGAACGCCTCAGCGGAGCTTTTCGAATCGAATCGCAACCGGGGCACGGCACTCTCATCTCGATGCATTTCCCGACCGCGAGTAGCCAGCCGGTTCGCCAAATGGAGAGTGTCAGATGGAGAGTATGATTCGAGTGATTCTTGCCGACGATCACGCCGTGATGCGTCATGGGCTGCGGCTTATTTTGGAGCAGCAAGAGGGCTTTGAGGTTTTGGGCGAGGCGCGCGACGGCCGGGAAGCCGTGAGTCTTGCCGAGGCGCTCCACCCCGATGTCGCGGTTTTGGACATCACCATGCCCAACCTGAATGGTATTGAGGCCGCCCGCCAGATCACCGACAAGCAGCCGAGTGTCGCGGTAGTCGTGCTGAGCATGCATGCCGATGAAGGCTATGTGCTGCGTGCGCTCAAGGCGGGAGCGCGAGGATATCTTCTGAAAGAATCCCCGGAAGCAGATTTCGTATCGGCCATTCGAACGGTAAGCGACGGCAAGGCGTTCTTCAGCCCTGCCGTAAGCCGCCTGCTGGTGGAAGATTACGTTCGGCAGTTGCAGGACAAGGACATCGGGGATAGCTACGAATTGCTCACCCCCAGGGAACGCGAGGTGCTGCAGCTAGTGGCCGAGGGCAAGAGCAACAAGGAAATTGCAAACCTGTTGAACCTCAGTCTTTACACTGTGGAAACCCATCGCAGTAACATCCTGGGAAAGCTCAACCTTCACAGCGTTCCGGAGCTGATTCTGTACGCAGTGCGCAAGGGAGTCATCAGCTAACGAGCTAGAAACGCGATCTCGTGCCGCGCCAGAGTTGCTCCAGGTGCCGCCACAGGAACCACCCGGATCGGACGGCGCGCACTACCGCTTCCGGGTCCAAGGGAGTGCGCAATATATCCGACCCACCGAATCCCGTAAGGTCATCCCAGAGATTCTTATCGGAATGACTGGATAGCAGAATCACCCAGGGACGCGGTGGCAGGCCGGAAAGAACAGCCACGGCTTTGTGCCAGTCGCAATCCAGCTCGCGCTCCCACAAGACAATCGGAAAAGGATTCGCCTTTTGCCTTGTGAGTGCGAACGAAAAGGACTCCGCTATCGCCAAGTCCCAATCCGCCTCCCGGAATATCGCTTGGAGGGTATCGCGGTCAGGCCCCGGACGCATGATGGCAAGCGCCCGGGGATTCTCAGCCCGAGCGCTTGTGTTGCGATTCGAGCGCGTCTTCGCCGAACCCCAGAGTGCCAGCATCATGGTTCCTGAGCGTCAGCCGAGGTAGACCTCGCTTAACATGCGTGGTTCCGCCTCCCGGTACGCACTGGATTTCTCGTGCGATGTGCGATTCGCAATCACGCCTCGTACGATGGATGCCGCACCGTTGTACGTAGGAAATAGTGCGCTGAGGCGCGTCAGCCGCAAGAGCTCCTTCGAGCGGCGGCTTACATTAAGCAGTATGGTGCTGCCACCGGCCTGCGTCACGGAAACGTGGCCAGCGATCAGTTCGCCGAGGCCGGCGCTATCGATCCCTGCCACATTCGAAAAGTCGAGGATCAAACACCTGACGCCGGTTTGCGCCAGTTCTTTCATGCTTTCCTTGAGTCCGCATCCCAGCGTCAGCGCAGCTTGAACTTCCGCGATCGCCACATCACCATCTCGTTCGGTCTTCAGTAAGTCGGTCATGTTATTCACCTGTGACCTTCAAGCTCTCCTGTAGTTGTTCCTGTTGGTCGCGCGCCTTGGCGTACTTCAGATAATCTTTAAGCGTCGCGGCGATGCGCTCCGAGCCCTGGTAAACCCCGCCTACATAGCCGTGGTATTGCTGGTCCCATAGATTGGACTTGTTCTCGTTGAAGTAGTTGATCGCGTCCTGAGTGTCTTTGGCGGTATCGACAAGCAGTGCCTCCACCTTGTCAGTGGCCTGCTTTTCCCAGGGCGCCATTCCGGATTCAGCCTGCAGACTGCTGACGTCCCGGACCATGCGATTGACGTTGTCTCGAAGCGCCATCAATTCGGCATATTGAGATTCCAGGCTGTACCTATCGGCGATCCTCCGCAGCGAGTCTGCCTCATCGGCAGCTTTGCTCGCAGATTGCTGAATTTCTTTGAGCGTCTCTCGGGCCTGGTCGCCAGCAGCGGGCTGGCCGCTTTTGGCTGAGGCCTTGGTTGCCGAAACCGTCAACACCACAAATAGCGTTGAGGCGATAGTAAAACGCTTTCTGCCTTTCATACTTCTGCTCTCCTTTTAAGCCGGCTGTGCTCACGCCGTTCTCACTAGGAATGACGCGATTGCCGGCACCAGCGCGTCTACCTCTCGCGGGGCATTCTGAGCGGAAATTCGAGGGTACTTCGCCCTTTGGCAATTGCCTCCCCTCAGCCGTCCGTTCAAGATGGAATCCGGGCGGTAGATACCTTGTCGCGCACTCGTGCGCCTTTTGAATTAAGGCAAACCTACTGCGGGAGTCGATGGACGAGAATAAAACCTTTCTGCTTGAGACTAAGACCGATCCTCCTCTAGCACTTCCAGCGGGCGAGGCTAAGCTCGCCTTACCTCCGCCGACCCGCCCTGCGCCCTCAAAACGTCGTTGGTCGAAACTTCGATGGGTATGGGTTCCTCTACTTTTGGCAGGGGCGATATGGGGAAGTGCGCGCTGGTATAGGGCCAATGGCAGTCTCGCCAACGGGCCGGCTCCTGGCTCCGGCAGGAGAGGCCAAGGCAAGGGCTCGGACTCCATGCCCGTCGTCGCCACCAAGGCTCGGCGCGGGAACATCGGCGTCTACTTCAACGGACTCGGAACGGTCACCCCGATCTACACCGTCACGGTAAAAAGCCGCGTCGACGGGCAGTTAATGGAAATCCACTATCGCGAGGGCGACACGGTCCATCAAGGTGATCTCCTCATTCAAATCGATCCTCGACCCTTTCAGGTCCAGTTAACGCAGGCTGAAGGCCAGATGGCGAAGGATCAAGCTGCGCTCGAAAACGCGCGCCTTGATCTCACTCGCTACGAAACGCTACTGAAACAGAATGCGATTCCCGAGCAGCAGGTCGCGACACAAAAAGCGACGGTTACACAGGACGAGGCGGTGGTGAAGTCGGATCAGGGTCAGATCGACAGTGCCAGGCTGAACCTCACGTACTGCCGGATCACGGCTCCGATCACGGGCCGGATCGGATTGCGTCTGGTAGATCCCGGCAACATCGTGCATGCCAGCGACGCCAATGGCCTTCTGGTTATCACACAAGTCCAGCCCATTAGCGTCCTGTTCACAGTTGCGGAAGATCAACTTCCGGCCGTGTTGCAGAAAATGAAGGCGGGAACCCTTCAAGTCGACGCCTATGATCGTGACATGAAGAAGAAAGTCGCGCAAGGAACGCTCACCACCGTAGACAATCAAATCGACCAGAGCACCGGCACTGTCCGCCTGCGTGCCACTTTCGATAACAAGGACGACTCGCTCTTCCCGAACCAGTTTGTGAACGCACGGCTCCTGGTGGAAGAGAAGCGCGGCGTGGTCCTGCTTCCCAGCGCGGCCATACAGCGATCCTCGAACGCAACCTACGTTTATCTGGTCCAGCCCGACTCGACAGTCGCCGTGCGCAACATCACCGAGGGAACCATCGAAGGTGAGGATTCGCAAATAACATCCGGGCTCAACCCGGGCGACACCGTAGTGATCACTGGTGCGGACAAACTGCAGGAAGGCAGTAAGGTGAACGCCCAGATTCCCAAAGGAGCCGCGCGCAAGTGAATCCGTCACGGCCGTTCATCTTGCGCCCGGTAGCGACGTCGCTCCTGATGGTCGGTATCCTGCTCGCTGGCGGATTTGCTTACAAGCAGCTTCCCGTTTCCGCATTGCCGGAAGTGGACTACCCGACCATTCAGGTAATCACGTTCTACCCCGGGGCAAGTCCGGATGTCATGGCTTCGTCCGTAACGGCGCCGCTGGAGCGGCAATTCGGCCAGGTTCCAGGATTGCAGCAGATGACCTCGACCAGCTCCGATGGCAGTTCCGTCATCACCCTGCAATTCAATTTGAGCCTGAACATCGATGTGGCCGAGCAAGAGGTGCAGCAATCCATCAACGCCTCGGGGACCTTTCTTCCGCCGGATCTTCCTGCCCCGCCGATCTACAGCAAAAGCAATCCGGCCGATGCGCCCATTCTGACGTTGGCGCTCACCTCGGCGCGCACAGACCTGTCGAAAGTCGAGGACCTTGCCGACACTCGCCTGGCACCCAAGATCTCGCAGCTGCCCGGCGTAGGACTAGTCAGCATTAGCGGCGGGCAGAAGCCTGCTGTGCGGATTCAAGTAAATCCGACGCTGCTCGCATCCTACGGACTAACCATGGAGGATGTCCGCAGCGCCATCGCCGCGGCGAACGTCAACCAGGCAAAAGGCAATTTCGACGGACCATATCAGGCGTATCAGATCGGCGCGAACGACCAATTGGTCTCGGGCGCCGATTACACCAGCTTGACCGTCGCCTACCGCAACGGCGCCCCCGTCAAGCTCTCAGACATCGCCGGCGTCAAGGACGATGCCGAAAATATCCGCCAGGCCGCCTGGATGAACCAGACGCCGGCCGTCATCGTTAATATTCAGCGGCAGCCCGGAGCGAACATCATCTCGGTTGTCGATCGCGTCAAGACGCTTCTTCCGCAGCTCACCGCGACGCTTCCAGAGGACGTCAAGGTGAGCGTCCTGACCGACCGCACCAACACCATCCGGGCGTCGGTCAAGGATGTTCAGTTTGAGCTGATCCTTACCGTCGCGCTGGTTGTGATGGTGATCTTCCTGTTTTTGCGCAACTTCGCAGCGACGGTTATACCCAGCGTTGCGGTCCCGCTCTCTCTGGTCGGAACCTTCGGGGTCATGTATCTGCTCGGCTACAGTCTTAATAACCTGACGCTGATGGCCTTGACCATCTCCACCGGCTTCGTGGTCGATGACGCCATCGTCATGATCGAAAACATCAGCCGCTACATCGAGGAAGGAGAACGGCCTCTGCAGGCCGCGCTCAAAGGATCCGAGCAAATCGGATTCACCATCGTTTCGCTCACCGTATCCCTGATCGCCGTACTCATCCCCTTGCTATTCATGGGCGACATCGTAGGCAGGCTGTTCCGGGAGTTTGCCGTAACTCTGAGCGTCACGATCCTGGTTTCCGCCGTAGTTTCTCTAACGCTCACGCCGATGATGTCCGCGAAATTGCTGAAGCATCGCCCAGAGCACCAACAAAACCGCCTGTATCACGCTTCCGAGCGAGCCTTCGAGTGGGTCATCGAACAATACGGCCGGACGCTGAGGTTCGTCTTGCAGTACCAGACAGTAACTCTCCTGGTCGCCGCCGGAACCCTGGCTCTAACCGTATATCTGTACATGGTGATTCCCAAAGGCTTCTTCCCTATTCAAGACACCGGAGTCATCCAAGGCGTGTCGGAAGCCGCGCAGACCGTGTCCTTCGGAGCGATGTCAGAGCGCCAGCAAACTCTGGCGAAGTTGATCCTGCAGGATCCCGCGGTGAAGAGTCTATCTTCCTTCATCGGGATCGACGGAACAAACACAACCACCAACAGCGGGCGCATCCAGATCAACCTGAAATCGCTCGATGATCGCAAGGATAGTGCGACCGACGTCATCCGCCGCCTGCAGCCGGAGCTGGCCCGTGTTCCGGGAATCACTCTGTTCATGCAGCCCGTGCAGGATCTGACGGTCGAGGATCGCGTCAGCCGGACTCAGTTCCAGTACACGCTTGAAGATCCTAATCTCGACGAGCTGAACACCTATGCCGCCCGCTTGATCGCCAAGTTACAACAAGCACCGGAGGTGCGCGACGTCGCGAGCGATCAGCAAACCCAGGGCCTTCGAGCGAGATTGGTCTACGACCGCGATACCGCTTCCCGCCTGGGCATTACTCCCGCCAGCATCGATCAAACCTTATACGACGCGTATGGCCAGCGCCAAGTCTCGACCATCTTCACACAATTGAACCAGTACCACGTGGTGTTGGAGCTGATGCCGGGCTTTCAAAAGAATCCGCAAGGCCTGGCCGATCTGTACGTGCGATCCGCCGGGTCAGCGTCAAGCGGTAGCAGCGGACTGGTCTCCGGCGGCAATTCGGCCACGGGCCTCTCGAAAGGGCCCACCAACGCAGCCGCCGCGACTGCTGCCCCCGGTTCAGGATCCTTCACTTCCACCAGCGGACTGGGCGGAACAGCAGCCTCCTCAGCGACGTTTGCGAGCGGGAGTCAGGTTCCGCTGAGCGCGTTCTCCCGCGTGGAACTGGCGGCCGCTCCCATCACAGTCAACCATCAGGGACAGTTCCCTGTTGTCACGCTCTCATTCAATCTTGCGCCCTGCGCGTCGCTTGGATCCGCGGTCCAAGCCGTGGAGCGTGCGAAGGACGAGGTCGGATTGCCGGCCAGCATTCAGGCCGGATTTCAGGGTACAGCTGCGGCGTTCCAGGGAGCTCTCTCCAACGAAGTCTTCCTGATTCTGGCTGCGCTGATCACCGTCTACATCGTCCTGGGTGTGCTGTACGAAAGCTACATCCATCCGCTCACGATTCTCTCCACGCTTCCCTCCGCCGGGGTGGGCGCGCTGCTGGCGCTGCTGATCACCGGCAACGACTTCAGCGTCATCGCACTCATCGGCATCGTGCTGCTGATCGGAATCGTGAAGAAGAACGCCATCATGATGATCGATTTCGCCCTGGACGCCGAGCGCAACGGAGGCAAGTCGCCCGAAGACGCGATTTACCAGGCTTGCTTGCTGCGTTTTCGCCCCATCATGATGACGACGATGGCGGCGCTGCTTGGCGGCGTTCCGCTAGCATTCGGAGGCGGCACTGGATCCGAATTACGGCGGCCTCTCGGTATCACCATCATCGGTGGCTTGATCCTGAGTCAGGCGCTCACGTTATATACGACGCCGGTCATCTATCTCTGGTTCGATCGGCTGGCGCGAAGATTCTCGAAACGGTCCGAGGCCTTGGACGGCGCTCCGGCGCCCGCCTGATCCGATATGATTTCTGCTCCATTTATCCGTCGACCCGTCGCCACTACCCTGCTGGTCGCGGGCATGGCGATGGCTGGCGCCGTTGCGTTCCGCCTGCTGCCGGTGTCGCCACTCCCGGAAATCGATTTCCCGACGATTTCAGTAAGCGCGAGCCTGCCGGGGGCAAGTCCCGAAACTATGGCAGCTTCCGTCGCTACGCCGCTTGAACGCCAGTTCGGCAGGATTGCGGGCGTGTCGGAGATGACTTCGTCGAGCGGATTAGGCTCGACTTCCGTAACCCTGCAATTCGATCTGAATCGCGATATCGATGCAGCCGCGCGCGACGTACAGGCCGCCATCAACGCAGCCCGGGGAAATTTGCCCACAAATCTTCCCAGTAATCCCACATACCGCAAGGTCAACCCCGCCGATTCCCCCATTTTCATTCTCGCGCTGACCTCGGAAAAGTTGCATAAATACGAGATGTATGACGCCGCGTCAACCATCGTTGCCCAGAAACTGTCGCAGATCAAAGGCGTAGGACAAGTGGTCGTCGCCGGCAGCGCACTCCCTTCCGTTCGCGTCGAATTGAATCCTGATGCGGCGAACAAATACGGCATCGGCCTGGAGCAGGTCCGCACGGCCCTGGCCAATGCCAACGCAAACACGCCGAAGGGACATTTCTCTGATTCCGACCGCATGTGGGAGGTAGGCGCCAATGACCAGATTTTCAAAGCGGCCGACTACCAGCATTTGATTGTTTCCTATCACAGCGGCGCCGCTGTACGGATTTCAGACATCGGCGAAGCAGTGGACTCGGTGGAAGATATCCGCAATTCCGGGTACGCGAACGGCAAGCCTTCCGTGCTGGTCACGATCTACCGGCAGCCCGGCGCGAACGTCATCGAAACAGTGGACCGCGTGCGGGAAGCGCTGCCCCAGTTGCGCGCCGCCATCTCGCAAGCGATTGACATGCGCATTGCGATGGACCAAACCATCACCATTCGCGCCTCCGTCCACGAAGTGGAGCGTGCGCTGTTGATTTCCATCGGGCTGGTCATCCTAGTCGTGTTTTTCTTCCTGAGGAATCTGCGGACCACGCTCATCCCCAGCGTCGTCGTTCCCGTATCGCTCATTGGGACCTTCGGCATCATGTATCTGCTCGGCTACAGCGTGGACAATCTATCCCTGATGGCTCTCGCTGTTTCGACTGGATTTGTGGTGGATGACGCCATCGTGGTGATCGAGAACATCACACGCTACCTCGAACAAGGCATGAAGCCTATGCAGGCGGCACTGAAGGGCGCCCAGGAAATCGGTTTCACTGTCATGGCAATCAGCATCTCGCTGGTAGCCGTCTTTATTCCTCTACTGCTGATGCAGGGCCTGGTCGGACGCCTGTTTCGCGAATTTGCTGTCACGCTTTCGGTCGCAATCGTCGTTTCCATGATTGTTTCGCTCACTGCCACGCCCATGATGTGCGCCCATCTATTAAAGGGAGAGCAGAAACATGGCTGGATGTACCGGACAACCGAACGCGGATTCACGGCCGTCGTGAACGCGTACGGCAAAACCCTAAGTGTTGTGCTCCGCCACTCCTTCATTACTCTGCTGATTCTACTGGGAACCGTCGCGCTGAACGTGTATCTGTTCATTCGGGTTCCCAAAGGCTTCTTCCCGCAACAAGACACGGGACGATTGAACGGCAATGTTCAGGCCGATCAGGACACTTCGTTTCAACAGATGGATACGATGTTGAAGCGCTACGTGGACATTGTTGGCGCGGACCCGGCGGTGGACACCGTCAACGGTACCACCGGTGGAGGCCGCGGCGGAGCCACGAACAGCGCGCGCCTCAACATTTCCCTGAAGCCGCTCGCCGAACGAAAGGCGACCGCCGAGCAGATTATCGCCAGGTTGCGGCCCAAGCTTGCACGGCTTCCGGGCGCGACTCTATACCTGACGGCATTCCAGGACTTGCGCGTGGGCGGACGGCAAAGCAACGCTCAATACCAATACTCTCTGCGGTCCGACAGCGTACAGGATCTGACGGCATTCGGCCCTCGCATGCTTGCCGAGCTAAAGACCATCCCCATCATTACGGACGTGAATAGCGATCAGCAGAACCACGGGCTGCAGACCTACGTCGAGTACGACCGCCAGACTGCGGCTCGCTTCGGAATTTCGCCGCAGCTGGTCGATAACACGCTCTACGACGCCTTCGGACAGCGCCCGGTATCCACCATGTATACGTCGCTCAATCAGTACCACGTCATCATGGAAGCGGCCCCTCAATACTGGCAGAATCCTGACATTCTCAGAAAGATTTACGTGATGTCTCCCAGCGGCGGGACTGTTCCCCTGAACGCGTTCGCGCACTTCGCTCCGGCGGTCGCTGCATTGTCGATTACCCACCAGGGCCTGTTCCCGGCAGTAACGCTGTCATTCAATCTGCAACCGGGCGTGGCCCTCGGCGACGCCGTCACCAGTATCCAGTCTGCGGCCGACCGCATCGGTCTTCCACCCGGCGTGCAAACGGTCTTTGCTGGAACCGCGCAGGTGTATCAGGATTCTTTGAACAGCGAGCCGCTTCTCATCGGCGCTGCTTTAGCGACCGTCTACCTGGTCCTGGGAATGCTCTACGAGAGTTACGTCCATCCTGTGACGATTCTTTCGACTTTGCCTTCGGC
>Ga0105242_10002522_pt1 | contig 14359 bp, 10 predicted proteins | sample KBSM24metaG_FD_81521 | JGI IMG/M metagenome (GOLD analysis project Ga0105242, IMG submission 81521) | Miscanthus rhizosphere microbial communities from Kellogg Biological Station, Michigan, USA - KBS M2-4 metaG | ecosystem: Host-associated > Plants > Roots > Rhizosphere > Soil | place...
CTTCCTCCCGACCGGCAGCGGCTCCGATCTGGCCCATCACCTCGCGCTCCTGAGCTACATCGAAGCGCATGGACGCCTCGCGCACGATGCGGCAAGCGGCGCATTTCTGGGCGAGATGATCGACTACACGCCCGGCGCTCACCTGCTCGCCGTGATCGCTGCACGCGTGATACGCACCGACGCCTTGCACGTCGTCCATGCGGTGGTCGCACTGACGGTGGCGCTGAAGGCGGGAATCGTCTTCTTGATCGCGCGGCGGCTGATGCCATCCTCGGTGCCGCGCATCCCTTTCGCGATCGTGGCGGTGTCGCTGCTGTGGCTGCCGTACGTGTTCTTCGTCGGCTCGTTCATGGAGCAGTCGTTTCTTTCACAAGTGGTGGCGGAGCTGTTCGCGGTGACGCTGTGGTGGGTTGTCGTGGAGTGGAACGAGCGTCCGTCTTCGGAAGCGATGGCGCTGTTCGCGCTCTTCGGCGTCGCGACGTTCCTGACATGGCCGATCTGGATCGGCCCGCCGATCCTCACGCTGACGGCGACGGTGATCATGCACGCCGCGCTCGACTGGCGGCAGCGCCTGCGGTTCCTCACCGCTGCCCTCGCACCGATCCTCATCGTCGCGGCGATCTACACCTCGTCGCGTCTCGTGTACGGATTGGACATGGTCCACGCGGTCGGCTTTGCGATCTGGCCGTCGCCGCGGACGCTCGGATGGACGTTCATCGTCGCCGGCGCTCTCGGGTTCCTGCGGTCCATGTTGACACGCGAGCCTCGAAGCATCGCACTGATGCTCCTGGCGATCGGGTTGCAAGGCGCTGCCCTGATCGTCACCGGACTGAACAGCGGCGCGACAGCTCCGTACCTGACGCTGAAGATGTCGTATCTGGCGATCTACCCGATGGCAGTCGGCGGGGCGACTGTGCTCGCGAGCGTCACGCAATCGCTCCGTCCGTTCGGCCGCTACTCGTGGTTGCCCGTGATTCTCGTCGTACTCGTGGCGGGTCGCGCGATTGCCTTCGCGCCCGCTGTCCACCCCGTCGTGACGCAGCCGGTGTTCCTCGCGGGCAGCTGGGCACGCACGCAACTCCCGGCCGACTGCATCGACTACCTGGTGGCCGACGGTTACACCGCTTACTGGCTGCACCTCGCGGTGCTCGGCAACCCGCGCGCCGCGGGCCGGTCGCTCGATGACGCCACGTTCGATCCGAAGAAAGCGCTCGTCCGCTGGATCCTGCCCGGCGGCCTGCGCTACGCGATCGCGGACGATTTCGATCGGCTGCCGCGCGACATCCGCTCGAACGTCGACGTCCTCGCTCGCTTCGGTCCCGCGGCCGTCGTGCAACGCCGCGGCGCATCGGTCTGCGAAGCACGGTAAGAAGAAACCGCCGAGACCGCAAAGACCGCAGAGCTAAATTTTCTCAGCGGCCTCCCCGGTCTCCGCGGTTTCTTCAGATCGTGAGCCTCGTAACCGCGCCGGTGAGCGTGTCGGTGCCGATCGAGACGTACAGCTCGCGATCGGCGATCGACACGCTGAATGCGACGCGCCGCTCCAGCCTTGCGGCGAGAGCGGCGATCAGCCCGCGATCCATCGCGTAGAGCTCCAGTTCATCGGGACGATGAATTTTTTCGCCGGAGAGCTGTTTCAGGAACTGATCCGGGTTCTTATGCGTGTAGACGACGACCCGGGCGCCGGACTTGGCGGCCTTGTGCAGCCGCGCGGCGTCAGGTGTGCCGATGTCGATCCAGGTCCGGATTCGGCCCGTCAAATCGCGAATCGCGACGGCGGGATCGTCGGGATCCGACACGCCGCGCGAGAACTCAATCCCCTCCGCGTATTCCAGTAGATACGCAAGCACCCGCGTGACGAGGAACTCGTCGGACTCCGACGGGTGCTGCGCGACGCGCAGACTGAGCGATTCGTAAACCTGGCGATCGGAGTCGTTGAGCTCGATGTCGAAGTTGTAGATCGTCGCGGTCAGCGCCATGTCAGCGCAGAGCCTGCGCAACGATGGCCTTCGCGTGAACGACGGTCGTGTCGATGAGCGGGATGCCGGACGCCGTCGCGTCGCGAAGGACCAGCGGGAGCTCGGTTCCGCCAAGGATGACGGCGTCGATCCCGTCGCGCGATTTCATCTGCGCCACGATCGCCAGCAGCCCTTCGCGCGTTTCCGGGAGGAGCGTGCCCTGCACGAGCTCCGTCACGTACTTGTCGTGGATGTAGGTCTGTTCTGCTTCAGCCGGCACCACGAGCGCCAACCCGCACCGCTCGAAGACCTGCGCGTAGAAATGCCCGTGCATCGTAAAACGCGTTCCGAACAGGCCGAGCCGCTTGCACCCGAGGCGCGTCGCCTCGCCCGCCGTCGCCTCGACGATGCTCACGAGCGGAAGGCGGGATCGTGCCTGGACGGCGTCGAAGACGATGTGCGGAGAGTTGGCCGCGATCGCGGCACAGCCGGCCCCGGCGGCCTCGAGCCGTTCGACCTCCGTGACCAGCAGATCGGTGACGCGCTCGAGTTGATTCTGCATCAGCGCGCCGAGCATCCCGTTGACGTCGACGCTGGTGATGACGATCCGCGGATAGCTGCCGTCAGGCTGGCGCTGGCGATAGGCGCCGATCATGGCGCGGTAGTAGTCGATCGTCGATTCGGGACCGATGCCGCCGATGAGGCCGATCGGTTCCATCGAACGTCACTGTGCCTTCTGGGCGTCGAAGCGCAGCCGAACGTAGTCGGCGGTCCAGCCGCGCGCGGGGTCGAACAGCGACGGCTTCACCGCCCGGCGAACCTCCTGCACGAACGCGTCGCGTTCGCCAGCCGGCACGGCACCGAGAAACGGTTGGGCAAACGTCTCGAGCCAGTCGGTGATGTCGCCCGGCAGCGGCGTCGGCCTGGGGAAGTGCGTGATCGCCCGCACCCTGAAGCCCCTCGCCTCGAGCAGCGCGCGATACGCCGGCTCGGTCGGAAAGAACCACGGATCCAGCGCGGCGCCGTCGAGACCGCGGCGATTGGCGGCGTCGATCAACGCCAGCCGCACGGTCTGCACGCAGCCGGCCCCGCCGAGCTCGGCGACGAAACGTCCGCCGGGTTTCAGCGCGCGGTGGACCGACGTCACGACGGCGCCGGCGTCACGAATCCAGTGAAGGACCGCGTTGCTGAAGACCGCGTCGAACTCTTCTTTGAATGGGAGCGTCTCGGCGCTCCCGCGCCGCGCGTCGAGGCCGCGGGCGCGCGCTGCACTAATCTGCTCAGCGCTGCTGTCGATCGCGATGACGCGGCACCCCGCCGCCACGAGCTTCTCGGTGAGGGCGCCGTCGCCGCATCCCAGGTCGAGGACCCGCTCTCCGGGTTGCGGCGCCAGCCATTCGAACACGCCGGCTCCCAGATCCGAGACAAAGCGAGCGTTCCGGGCATACGTGTCCGGATTCCATTGTTGTGTCGTCATAGTGTGCGGTGATTGAAAGGTAGCGGCACAGCTTACTATGGCGAGCTCGAAATCGTGTCCCCACGGCGAAAAAGCTGGGCTTTTGGCCATGTGCCCGGGGCCGCCGCCTGATGTCACCGCCATGTAAAAGAGTGGTGGGCTCCCGGAGGGCGTAGGTGTAGTATCTGCACGTTCGGCGGGCAACGCGATCTGTCATACGAGGAGCATGCGCATGTCACAAAGTAACGGGCTGAATCGCAGGTCGTTTCTGAGAAACGCCGGATTGACGGCGTTGGTCGGCGCGGTCACACCGGGCAGCTCGATAGCCGAGGCTGCAGGCGCGGCACTCGTACCAGCAGCCGATTCGACGAAGTTCGACTTCGATACGCCCTACAGCCGCATCGGCACCGATTCGACGAAATGGGACGGCCCGATCAACACCGGCCTCACCGACAAGGATCACATCGTGGCCGGCATGGGCATCGCCGACATGGACTTCCGCGCGGCACCCGCCATCACACAGGCGCTCCAGGAACGCATGAAGCACGACGTCTGGGGCTACATGGTGATGCCGAAGAATTTCCCGGAGGGCATCGTCGCCTGGAACAAGAAGCGGTATGGCATCACCGTCGATCCGGCGCTGCTCGACATCACCACCGGCGTGCACCCCGGCCTCGTCGCGGCGCTGCGTGCATTCTCGCCTGTCGGCAGCAAAGTCCTCCTCACGACGCCGACCTACAACGGCTTCTACGGCGACCTGCGCAATACCGGCACGCTCCCGGAAGAGAGCGTGATGAAAGTCGTCAACGGACGATTCACGTTCGACTACGACGACTTCGAGAAGCGCATCAGCCCGCAGACCAAAACGTTCATCCTCTACAACCCGCAGAACCCGACAGGCAACGCGTGGACGCCTGAGGAGCTCACCAGGATCGGCGAGATCTGCCTGAAGCACGGCGTGATCGTGCTCGCTGACGAAATCCACTGCGATTGGGTCACAAAGGGTCAGAAGTACACACCGTTTGCGACGCTGCCCAACAAGGCGATCGTCGACAACAGCATCACGTTCAAGGCGGCCAGCAAGTCGTTCGGCCTCGCGGCGATGAAGTGCGCGTGGTACTTCAGCACGAACAAGGATCTGTTCGCGGCGACCAAGGCCAACAATCACCCCGACCTCACGACCCTGGGCATGATTGCCAGCAGGGCGGCGTACGCCGGCGGCGAGGAGTGGTTGAACCAGTGCGTCGACTACGTGAACGGCAACCACGATCTCGTCCAGTCGTACATCAAAGCCAACATTCCGCTGATCAAGACCTACGCAAAGCCCGAGGGCACGTACCTCGTGTGGCTGGACGTCAAGGGCGTGGCCGAAAAGATCGGCGCGAAGGAGAAGGCCGCCGCGGAGACGAAGGCGGGAAAAACGACGACGCCCGAGCAGATCGTCGAGCGCTGGTTCATCAAGAACGCCGGCGTGGCGCTCAATCCGGGTCACACGTACGGCGCCGGCGGTGAGAACCACATGCGCATGAACATCGCGCTGTCACGCCGCACGCTCCAGGCGGCGCTGAACAGCATGAGCAACGCGCTCAAGAGCTCGGCGCTCTCCACCGCCGCGCTCTAACGGCCGCGCAGTCTGGTACGATCGAGCCCGGATCTCCTCTGAGGTCCGGGCTTTTTGTTGAAAGGCGCCTTTCCTCATGACCGCCGCTCCTCATCGCCTGCCACCCGACGAACACGACGACGAGCGCGGACGAACGATGGGGTTCCTCGAACACCTCGACGAGTTGCGGACCCGGATCATCCGGGCCGGCATCGGCCTCGGCATCGGCATGGTGATCGCGTTCGCCTTCTATCAGCGTCTCGGGGACTTCGTGCTCCAGCCGATCCTCGCATCGCTGCCGGCCGGCAGCGTGCTGGTGTTCATCAAACCGGGCGAGGCCTTCTCCTTCTATCTGAACGTCTCGCTGATCGGCGGCCTCCTGCTGTCCGCGCCGTTCGTGATGTACCAGGTGTGGCGCTTCATCGCGCCGGGGCTGTACGCGAACGAGAAAAAGATGGTGATCCCTTTCGTCGCGCTGACGTCGATCGGCGCGCTGGGCGGGGCGATGTTCAGCCACTACATCCTGTTCCCGGCGCTGATGTCCTTCTACGGAGAGTTCAGCTCGGCCCGGATGAAGTTCCTGCCCGGAGTCGAGGAGACCGTCGATCTCTACCTGAAGATGATGCTCGGCATGGTGGTCGTCTTTCAGATTCCGACCGTCGTGTACTTCCTCGCGAAGATGCGCCTGGTCACCGGACGGTTTCTCTGGCGGCACATCCAGTACGCGATCCTGGTGATCTTCATCGTCGCCGCGGTGCTGACGCCATCGACCGATCCGTGGAACCAGATCGTGTTCGCGGCGCCGATGATCGGCCTCTACCTCCTCAGTATCGTCATCGCGTGGCTCGTCGCGCCGGGGCGGGACGCCGGCGCGCCGATCAAGAACGATTCGCACCTGAAGCTCGTGTTCGCCGCGGCCGTCGTCGATCAGGCCTGGAAACAGCGCACGCGCTCGCGGCGCCGGCCGGAACGGCGCTGGCGGACGTCGAGCTGCTGATCGCAGATCGATTTCGCCGACCGTGATGTTCGCAGGGCTGAAGCCCTGCGCCACAGTTGATCTTTCAGGACTTTTCAGGACAGTTGATCTTTCAGAACAGTTGATCTTTCAGGAAGTGGCGCACGGCTTTAGCCGTGCGTGCGTGCCGTGCGGATATTACGTCCTCGACGCGTCGACCGTCAGATGCGTGCGAGGAGCCGCGAAATGTTGCCCATGTTTGCGCAGCATGACCGGCATCTGCCTTGCTGAGCTGAGCGGGATGTCCTCTCGCACACGTCGCTCGGCGTTCGTCTGCGTTACGCTCCTGCTCGGCGCGCTCCTCGTGCGTGGGCCTCTGACCGGCCTCGCACAGGGCGGCGTCCCTCTGCCCAACCCGATCCTGTTCGTCACCCAGGTGCCGGTGCCGGGCGACTTCACGTCGATTGGATCCACATTCGGCAACCAGCAGGGGTCCGCGCAATCAGTCGCGCGCGGAGGTGATCTCTGGATTCGATACGGCGACGGCAGTTTGAAAAACCTGACGCAGGCCGCCGGTTTCGGCGTCAGCGGATTACAGGGCGCATCGAGCATCGCCGTCCGTGAGCCGAGCGTTCACTGGAGCGGCACGAAGGCGCTGTTCAGCATGGTGGTGGGCGGCGCGACCAAGCAGTACGAGGTCGGCACGTACTACTTCCAGATCTACGAGATCACGGGACTCGGGCCGACCGATACGCCGGTCATCACGAAGGTGCCCAACCAGCCGGCCAACTACAACAACGTCAGCCCGATCTACGGCACCGACGAGCGGATCATTTTCACGTCCGATCGCCCGCGCAACGGCGATCGCACCCTGTACCCGCAGCGCGACGAGTACGAAGAGGCGCCGACGGTCACCGGCCTCTGGAGCCTGAACCCGTCGACCGGCGATCTGTTCATGATCCAGCACTCGCCATCCGGATCGTTCTCCCCGCAGATCGACAGCTTCGGACGCGTGGTGTACATCCGATGGGATCACCTGCAGCGCGATCAACAGGCCGACGGCGATGCCACCGAGGGCGACAACTACGGCACGTTCAACTACAGCGACGAGTCCGCGACCGCCGCGCGGCTGAACGATCGGACGGAGATCTTCCCGGAGCCGCGTTCGAGCCGCACGGACCTGCTGGCCGGCACCAATCTGGCCGGCCACACGTTCAACGACTTCTTTCCCTGGATGGTCAACGAGGACGGTACCGAAGAAGAAACAGTGAATCACCTCGGACGCCACGAGTTCCACGGCTACTTCGATCGCAGCCTGACCGACGATCCGAACCTGACGTACCACTCGACCGCCACGCCGCGAACGAACCCGAACGTCATCGAGAACTTCCTCCAGATCAAGGAAGACCCGACGGTGCCCGGCACCTATTACGGCATCGACGCGCCGGAGTTCTCCACGCACGCCTCCGGTCAGATCGTGAAGTTCAACGCGCCGCTCGGTTTCAATCCGGATCAAACGGTCATCACATACGTCACGCACCGCGATACCCATACCTACACCGACACGCCGAGCGCGAATGATTCCGGCCTGTACCGCAATCCGCTGCCGCTGTCGAACGGAACGGTCGTCACGGTGCACACGAGCGAGACGAGAAACGACATCAACACGGGGACGCGGCAGAATCCGGGCTCCCGGTATGCGCTCCGCTTGAAGACCCTGACGCTCTCCGGCAGCTGGTACGTGGCGGGAGCCACGCTGACGCCGGGTATCAGCAAGTCGGTCACCTGGTACGATCCGGACGTCCTCGTGACGTACTCCGGCCCGCTCTGGGAGCTCGACCCGGTCGAAGTACGGGCGCGGACCAGGCCGTCGCATGCGGCCACGCCGCTGTCCGCATCCGTCCAGCAGGTGTTCGCACAGCAGAACGTCACCGTCTCGGATCTGCAGGCGTATCTGCGCCAGCAGAAGCTCGCGCTGATCGTCTCCAACAACGTCACCACACGCGATCGGAACGACAAGCAGCAGCCATTCAACCTGCGCGTCGCCGGCACGTCGACGCAAACGCTCGGCGCCAGCGGCAAGATCTACGACATTTCGCACCTGCAACTCTTCCAGGCCGATCAGATCCGTGGCCTCGGCGGCACTCTCAGCCCATCGGCTGGACGCCGCGTCATCGCGCAATACCTGCACGATCCGGCGGTGACGAATCCGACCGTGAATGGAGCGCCCGCGGCGTCGGTCTCGATCGCATCCGACGGCTCAGTAGCGGCGTTCGTGCCGGCGCGGCGCGCGTTGTCGTGGCAACTCCTCGATCCGACCGGCACACCCGTCGTCCGCGAACGCTACTGGGTGACGATGCAGCCGGGCGAGATCCGTGTGTGCACGTCGTGCCACGGCATCAACACGCGCGATCAAGCCAATCAGGTGCCGCCTGCGAATCAGCCCGAGGGACTGCGTCAGTTGCTGACGTACTGGAAAGGCCGTCCGAGCGTGCCCTCTGGTTTTCGCGTCACTCGCTAAGCTGAGCTGGAATGCAGGCAGGCCTGAAGGCCTGCACTACATCGAAACAACATCACGACATCGGAAAAAAAGTACAAAGCGTCGCGATGTCCGTTCGAGTCGTTGATCTCCCCTATCGCGTGCTATAGGCTGCGGCGGCGCTGACGGCTGCGCACGGCCGCCGCACGCACTGGAGGAGATCATGAAGCAGTGGAGAGTCTTCGCGATCGCATTTCTCTTCTGTTCGGCCCTGTCCACCGCGATGCTGCTCACTGCGCGGAGTCCCATTGCAGCGACGGCCTGCGCGAGCCTGACGAGCGCGCACCTGCTCGATGGAACCGTGACGTCGGCGACCGACATCACGGCGCCATTCACGACCACCGCGAACAGCAACGCAGCAAACGCCGCCACCATCACGGTGTCGGCGCCGTTCCCCTTCTGCAAGGTGACGGCGACGCTGACGCCTACGGCCGACTCCAGCATTCAAATGGAGCTGTGGATGCCGGATGCGGCACACTGGAACGGCAAGTTCCTCGGCGTCGGCAACGGCGCGCTGACCGGCGCGATCTGGCACACGTCTATGGTCCGTCCCCTGCAGGGCGGCTACGCGGTCGCCAACTCGGATCTCGGGCATCCGATTTCCAGCGCCAACTGGGCGCTCGGTCATCCTGAAAAAGTGAACGACTACGCATATCGCGGCGATCACGTCACCGCGCAGGCCAGCAAAACGATCGTCGACGCGTTCTACGGCCATCGTCCGCGGCTCTCGTACTTCCACGGCTGCTCGAACGGCGGGCATCAGGCGTTGATGGAAGCGCAGCGGTACCCGGAGGACTACGACGCGATCATCGCCGGCGCGCCCTGGAACCAGTGGACGCACCAGAACGTCGAGTTCATCTCCCGCGCGATTGCCCTCGAGAGCCTGAACCCGGCCAAGCGATCGATGATCACCGCCGCCGTCGTCGCGCAGTGCGGCGGCCGCGACGGCGGCGTGCTGGCGGACGGCTATCTGAACGAGCCGCAGCGCTGCCACTTCAATCCGGCGTCGCTGCTCTGCACGGGCGCCGATGCGCCGACCTGCCTCACCGCCACCGAAGTCGCGGCCGTCGAGAAGATCTACGAAGGGCCCAGCGACCCGTCCAACGGCCTGCGCCTGTTCCCGGGCTTCGAGCGCGGCAGCGAGTTCGGCTGGGTCGGCTTCGGCGCGTTCATCAACAACCTGTGGCAGAACATGATCGTCGAGGATCCGTCCTTCGACTTCCACAACTTCGACTACACGAGCGACGTCGCGTTCTTCGATGCGAAGCTGGCCGCGAGGATCAACTCGAACGACCCCGACCTGAGCGTGTTCAAGGCGCGCGGCGGCAAGCTGCTCATGTGGCACGGATGGACCGACACGACGCTCGAGCCGCGGAGCAGCCTGAACTACTACAACAGCGTCGTGGCGGTGACAGGCGGCGGGCTTCGCCTCTCGGATCGATCAGGCGACGATTTCGACGACCACGATCACGACAAGGACGACCACCATCGCGGCCGCGGACGCCACAATTCACCGCGGGAAAACCTCGAGGACACGCAGGAGTTCTTCCGGCTGTTCCTCGCGCCTGGCGTGAACCACTGCGGCGGCGGATCGGGTCCGAATTCGAGCTTCGCCTACACGCTCGCCAACGATGTCGGCGCAATGGACGCGGATCACGACATCCTCGCGGCGCTGGATCGCTGGGTCGAGCACGGCGTCGCGCCGAACCGGCTCATCTCGTCCCACTTCACGGCCGGGGTCGCCGACAAGACGCGGCCGATCTGCGCCTATCCACAGATTGCGCGGTACAAGGGCCAGGGTGATCCGAATCAACTGTCGTCCTGGGCGTGCACCGATGGCACGGAGCGCTTCGAGCGCGACTATCACGACGAGCTACAAAACATCCGCTCGGACATCAAGACGGACGATCTCGACAATCTCCCGAACGGGGGATTCGTGAAGAAACCGCGACACTAGAGGACGCTGGGGACGGGGATTAGGGGCTAGGGGCTAGGGGCTAGGGGCTAGGGAAACCTTGACCGTAACCCCTAGTCCCCAGTCCCTAGTCCCCAGTCCCAAGTCCCTGAGAGAGTTGTTATCGGACCAGTTCGTCCGGGATGCCGCTCATCACCTGACGCACTTCGATCGGGATATTGGCCGGCGTTCCGCCAGGACCGGGCGACGCCGAGGCACGCGCGGCAATGCGGTACGCCTGCTCCGCGTTCTCGACGTCCACGATCCAGTAGCCGGCGAGAAACTCCTTCGATTCCGGAAACACGCCGTCGGTCACCGGCTCCCCGTTCTTCCCGGCGCGCACGATCCGGGCCTCGTGCGGGAAGCCAAGACCTTCGGTCGCGACGAAGTGGCCGGACTCCTTGAGCTCTTTGCTGAACGCCCGCATGAACGCGACCTGCGCCCGGAGATCTTCCTTCGACCACTTCGTGTACCACTCGAAGTCGGCCTTCGTTCCCGACATCATCAGCATGTATTTCATGGCGCTGCTCCCTCCGACGCGCGTCCTGGCGCGTCCGCAGGGTAGTCGGAGCCGGTTCGCGGTTCTCTACATCGCGGCCAAACGGCCGGGGGTCTTACTGTTTTGCCGGCGCGGCAAACGGACCCACCTCCGGTTTGCCCTGTGTGTTGGCCAGGTTGCCGAGCTCGGCCGCGACGCCTTTCGCGATGGCGGCCGTTTCGCTGCCGGCCTGGAAGCAGGTGAAATCGGGGCGATCGCGCCAGGCGATGGGACCGCACAACCGCTTGCCCGCCTTGATCGCCGCGTCGTGGACGATGTTGATGGCGCGTTCGTAGTCAGGTGTGCCCTGCCTGAAGCCGGAAAAGTTGCCGAGGTCGCCGCTGGCGGCAAACACCGCCGAGACGCCGGGCACCTTGGCAATCTCGTCCGCGTCTTTCAGCCCGTCGAGCGTTTCGATCATCTCGATCAGCACGACGTTGTCGTTGATCGTGTTGCGATAGCCGCCGGGCACGTTGCCCCACATCGAGCCTTCGAACGCCTGCCCGCCGCCGTTGCTGCGACGGCCGAGCGGCGGGAAGTAGGTCCAGTTGCGCGCTTCAATCGCCTCCTCCTTCGAGTCCACCGTCGGCACCACGACGACCAGCGCGCCGGCGTCGAGCGCGTGCTGTATCTCACGCTCGTCGGTGTACGCAACGCGCACACCGGGCACCGCCTTGGCGTTCGGACAGGTGCGCCACATGCGCGCGACCGCCTGCCAGTCGCGATCGTTGTGCTGCATCTCGGTCCAGATGAAGTCATAGCCGGCGTTGGCCATCGCGCAGTAGGTGGCCGGATCCGTCGCGCTGAACACCGTGCCGCCGGTGACCTTTCCGCCCGCCATCAGCTTCAGCTTCACCGGGTTCCAGATCTTCGCGCCGGCCGGTGGATTGAACGCGGTGCCGTACTTCCAGGTCGTGGGATCGAAGGGTCCCTGATTGACGGCGCCCGCGGGCGCCGTCATCCGCGCGCCGCTGTCCTTTCCGGCTGGCGCCGCCAGCGGGAACGCCGTCGCGCCGGGCGCGGCGTTGTTGGCATACGGATCGGCGCTCGGTGCAGGCGTCTGCGGGGCCGGCGTCTGTCCGGCGAACACGACGATACCGACGGCTGCGCACAAGATCGACGCGATCAACAAATTCCTCACTGTCATCCTCCGTGTCATGCGATGCGTTCGCAGGGAGAATATGCACCTTCGGCCGCGTCGGAGCAAATGGTTAGTTTGGAAGGAAAACCGCTACGAACCGCTCGAGCATGGATGGGTTCGTGTCTCTCGTGGCTCACGGACCGTGCCGCCGCTAGGCGGCGCCCGCCGAACCGCGACGGATCTGGCGCACGCGTTCCGATCGGCTAACGACCCCGTTCGTGCCCCGTTGCTTCGTTCCTCCTGTAAAGCCGTGAGCGCGATTGCAGCGTGACAGGGAAGGTCGACTGTAGAGTAGTTTCCTCAGCGGTCTTTGCGGTCTTTGCGGTTTCTTCTGATCGTGTCAGGAGCGCGGCGCCGTTGCGAGATAACTCTTGCGGGCGCGGGCGGTCAGACCAGTTTGCGAGATCTTCAGCGCGAGGGTGTGCATCTTCCCATCCAGCTTGGACGGCGTGAACCCGAGGGCGTACTGGTGGTGCAGCTCGTCGGCGACGCGCGTGAACGTCGACGCGAGATCGTCCGTCGAGGTGAGCTCGAAGTAGCCGCCGCCTGTCGCGGACGCGATCTTCGGCAGGCCTTCATCCGGCTTGTCGGACTGCATCGGGCGCCGGCCGCCGCCGTACCCGCCACCGCCATACCCGCGCCCGCCGCCGTATCCGCCGCGGCCGCGGCCGCCGCCACCCGGGTACCCTCCGCCGTAGCCGCCGCCCGGACCGCCGGAGTGCGTGCCGCCGCCCGATGATCCGGCGAAGCCGATGGCATACACCATCACGTTCTCTTCCTCGGCCCGCTTCATCACGTCCTTGAGGCTGCTGTTGTTGTTGCTGAAGTTCATCGGCGAGTCCATCCCGTCGGTGAAGACGAGGATGACGCGCCGGCCCTGCTGGTGCAGCAGCGCCGTGATGCCGACGTTGACCGCGTTCCACAGCGGCGTCGGTCCTTCGAACTGCAGTTCCGTGCGCAGAATTCTCAGCAGCTCGTCGTGGTTCGACGTGAAGTCCCGCGGGTCCACCTGGATGCGATCGGAAAAGCTGCCGATGCGCGCCTTGTCGGCAGGCAGCATCACGTTGACGAATTCCTCGGCGGCCTTCTCGACGAGCTCGAAATTCCGCCGCATGCTCGTGCTGCGATCGAGAAGCATCACCACCGTGATCGGCTGGATGTCGTTCCCGAACAGCGTGAGCTCCTGACGGGCGCCGTTGTCGTCGATTTGAAACTGCTCGCGCGTCAGGTCGGGCACGAGCCGGCCGTTCGCGTCGGTCACCGTCGCGAACACGGCAACCGTGCGGTTGGCGCCCGTGAAGGTCGGCTGCTGTGCGTGAAGGGCGACGGTGGCAACCATGGCGAACGCCACCACGGCACCCAGGCCCAGGCCGTGAGCGCTCAGCTCCAAGCCCTTTGTGCGGTCACCGTGCACGGCTCAGATCTACCACAACCTCATAATTGAATCGTACGAATCGATAGAGCTCAGCCTCGAGGAGACGCTCCTGATCGCTGTGCATCCCGAACCCTTTGGGGCCGTCCTCGAGATCGACCGCGGGACCAATCCCGTAACACTGCATGCCTTTCGCGCGCAGCTGCGCCATGTCGGTCGCGAACGTGCTCATGGTCGGCAGCGTGGGGACGTTATAGATGCGCGTGTTCGCCGCTTCGATGGCCTTGAAGGGCTCCGAATCCTGGCGCGCCGCGGGCGCCGGCGGCCTGGTATTCTGCGATGGAAAATGGGCGTCGACCGCCGGATCGTTGATGACTCGCTTGACCTGTTCAAGAAACCGCGCCGGGTCTTCATCCGGCAGCATGCGAACGTCGAGCGTCGCCTTGGCTTCCGACGGAATCACGTTCGAACGGTAGCCGCCGGTGAAGATGTTCGGTGACACCGATGTGCGCAGCATCGACGAGTGACGCGGCTCGTTCTCGAACAACCAGTCGTCGGCCGCCTTCTGCGTCTTCGGATCGGTCGAGAGGACGTCGCGGTAGTACTTCGCCACCTCCGGTGGTGAAATCGCCGCCAGCTTCCGGAAATAGGTGCCGGTCGTCTCGTTGAACCGCACGTCGGGCCGCCATTCGCCGACCCTCGCGACGGCGCTCGCGAGGTGCACGATGGCGTTCGACTTGAGCGGAATCGAGCCGTGCCCGGAGATGCCGTGCGAGACGAGCTCGATGCCGCGCGGAATCTTCTCGAGCGTCTGCACCGTGGCGTACTTCACCTGTCCGCCGATCC
>Ga0105242_10002525_pt1 | contig 14354 bp, 12 predicted proteins | sample KBSM24metaG_FD_81521 | JGI IMG/M metagenome (GOLD analysis project Ga0105242, IMG submission 81521) | Miscanthus rhizosphere microbial communities from Kellogg Biological Station, Michigan, USA - KBS M2-4 metaG | ecosystem: Host-associated > Plants > Roots > Rhizosphere > Soil | place...
ACGCGTCGTGGTCACGGCGGTGTGGCTGGCACGTTCTGTGCGCCGCACGCCATACCGGTAGGTTCGTCGGACACGCTCATCGAGTTTCCTATATCGGTGGCGGAAGTCCTGACCGCACGTTTCTGCGTGTTCGGGGGCGGCTATCTCCGAGTTTTCCCGTGGCGGCTCATCAAGTCCATGGCCACCCGAGTGACGGATCAAGGTAGGCCGGTGACTTTTTACGTGCATCCGAGGGAGATCGATCCGGAACACCCGCGTCTCCCCATGAATCCCTTTCGAACCTTTAAATGCTACGTAAACCTCAAGAGCACGGAGCGTAAAGTGGAAAGCATTCTGAAGGCATTCCCGCTGACTACGTTTCAGCAGTTTCTAGCAGAACATGGGTCGGAATTCGCCAGTGCCTCCGAGCCCGCGAATATAAGCCTGGCGCGGGCGCAGGGCGGTGGATCGATTTAGGAACAGCATATGATTCGCGCTGAATTGTGCCAAGACCCGGTCGCGTGGGACCGCTATGTTGAGTCTCACCCTGCCGCCGCTAACTATCATCGGTGGTGCTGGCGGCAGGTCATCGAACAAACCTTCGGGCACGAAGCCTATTACTTCAATGCGGTAAAAGACGGCGCGCTGCAAGGTATTCTGCCACTGTTCTCTATCCGGAGCCGCCTGTTTGGCAACTCGCTCGTGTCGATGCCGTTCTTCAGCTATGGCGGCTTACTGACGGACTCTGCCGAGGCTGGCGAAGCGCTGATCGCGAAAGCCGTTGAACTCGCCCAACGATTGAGTATCCGGCACATCGAATTACGGCGGGGAGGCCAGACCCATGTTGACTGGCAAAAGATCACTCCGAAAATCACAATGGACGTCGAGATCCGACCGACGGTAGATGAATTGTGGAACAGTTTGAGCGCGAAAGTGCGAAAAAGAGTTCGCCATGCGCGCAAAGCTGGTTTCGAGGCGCGCTGGGGTAGCATCGAAGACGTCGGAAATTTTTATACAGTCTTTGCGACCAACATGAGGAACCTAGGTACACCGGTGTACCCGCGGGCCTGGTTCGAAAACATGTGTTTACGCTGTCCGCGTGACGTTCGCATACTGACTCTGTGGAGCAACGGTAAGCCGGTGGCCAGCGCTTTCCTGATTGCATTCCGCGGAATCCTCGAGTTACCTTGGGCAGCTTCGCTGGACGAATGCCGCCGAGACTTTGCGCCGCTACTGTTGTATTGGACGATGCTGGAGTGGGCTACCCAAAACGGCTTTCAGCGGGTGGACCTCGGGCGCTGCACTCCCGGTAGCGGTAACCATGCTTTTAAACGTCACTGGACTCAAGAGGAACGGCCGCTCGATTGGTATTATTGGGTGGCGCCGGGCTCCTCCGTCCCCCAAGCTCGTCCTGAAAACACACGCTATCAACTCGCCATAAAAGTTTGGAAGCACCTACCGCTGGCAATGGCGAATCAACTGGGGCCACGCATCGTCCGTGCGCTTCCCTGAGGATTACACATGAACTTTGCAAGACCATACAAGTTGCTCTGCGCAAGATCGATGACGCTATCGAACTGTTCAAAGCAGCGCGCGCAAACGGGCGGGGAACTTTCGTCTTTGGCAACGGAAGTACGTCTGCTGCCTCTCATTTCGTGTGCGTGAGCTGGTTTTAAGTCGCTCTGCGTGATCGCATACTACTTCATGGACACAGAAGTTACAGAGTCATAAGTCTAGTTCAACAAGAAATTCATGATGCCGACCCCAATCCAGGAATCGCCAAACGCGTCGGTGATGAAGTCGCGGAAACGCGGAAATCACCTATTTGTACTCATCGACGCCTTAGGCTGGGAGTACCTTAAAGAGCGGCCGTTTCTCGATAAGTTGTTGCCCTACCGTCGACCACTTCGGACGGTGCTGGGCTTCAGTTCTGGGGCGATTCCGACAATCCTTACTGGCGCTTGGCCGTCTGTGACCGGTCATTGGAATCTCTTCTATTACGACCCGAACGGGTCACCATTCCGGTGGTTGAAATATGTTGCGTTCGTACCGGACTTCATCCTGAACCACCGAATAACCGCCAAAATCTTGAAAGAGATGGGACGGCACCTTCTCGGACTTGGACCTTCGTTCGACTGTTTCGTCAATCCCAGTGAGCTGCGTTGGTTCAATTTTGTAGAGAAGCGAAATATTTACGAGCGTGGCGGCATTGCGGGAGCAAAGTCGATCTTTGACCATCTTGCGCAGAATGAGGTTCCGCACCGGATCTACACCTATCATCATTGGACGGATACCGAGATCGTGAAACTTGCGGAGAAAGATCTCGAGGCCGGAGTCGCGAACTTCTACTTTCTATACCTCAGCGAGATGGATATGTTTTTGCATATGCATTGTATCGACAAAAAGCAACTCGACGAACGGATTGCTTGGTATGACTTGCGATTGAGGAGGCTCTACGAGCGTGCGCGAGAAATCGATCCCGAAACGACCATGACTGTCTTTTCGGACCATGGCATGACACCGGTGCGGCACCATTACGACTTAATGAAAGAAGTGGTTGAGGCTGGCTACAAGATCCGCAACGATTACCTGGCAGTGTACGACTCAACTATGGCTCGCTTTTGGTTTTTCAATGAATCGACGCGCACGGGGATTAGTTCATTGCTTGAGAAGACCTCATGTGGCCGGATCCTTACTGATGAGGAATTGCGGGCGCTCGGTGTGTTCTTTGAGGACCGCCGGTTCGGAGAGGTAGTCTTCCTGCTTCGTCCTGGGTGGATATTTACCAAGAGCAACTTCAACGGTCCGCAATGGAAACCTGTGGGAATGCATGGATATCACCCGGACGACGCTTATTCAGACGGAATCTTTCTAGCCAGCAGCGCACCGGAAACTGAAATATGTACGATCGCAGACGTCTACCATCGGATGCTGAGAGCGGGGGGGGTAACTTAGTGAAGCAAATACCCGTTGTAGATTTCACGATAGGTGTAGTGCTGCGGTTTCCCAAGGGCACATCCGCAAACGAAAGCTACAGATCTCCGAGCGCCAGGAGCGACAAGTTCCAACGACAACCGAATATTAGTCAGGCTGGAAAGCGCGGACTGGTGATCGGCGAAGCGCGGTTCACCGGCAGCGAGAAGCCGCAACGAACGTTGGAAAAAGCCTGAGGCAACGCACGATGGATCGGACTCTGCTGCTCTTTTGGACTGGCGTTGCTTGGCTGGCCTACACGTACGCGGGTTATCCGCTTCTTCTAGGCTTGATTACGCTGATGATTCGGATTCGCCCGGTGGCGCGGGACGACTATCTCCCAACGGTGTCTGTTCTCATATCTGCTCGTAACGAGCAAGACGACATCGGTTGGAAAATCGCTGAGACTTTGAGTTGGAATTATCCGCCCGACAAATTGCAGGTGTTAGTTGCATCAGACGCGTCGGAAGATCGAACGGACGAAATTGTTAGCGGTATTAGAGACTCGAGACTTACGCTCATCCGGATGGAACGCCGAGGCGGTAAGGGTAGAGCATTGAATCGCCTCGTTCAACAGGCCCAGGGAGAAGTACTGTTTTTCACGGATGCCAACGCCCACATCCCATCCCATTGTCTTCGCCGTTTGGTCCGTCACCTCGCGGATGAGCGGGTGGGCTGTGTGACAGGTCGAACAAGTTATATCCGTGGAGCCGACGATAACGCCATCAGTAATGGCGCAGTGGCATACTTTGGCTACGAATCGTTGATCAATGGCCTGGAGGATAAGCTCGGCTCCGTCCTTGCCTGCGATGGAGCAATTTTTTGCATGCGACGTAGTCTGTACACTCCGGTTTTGCCCGAACTCGCCAATGACCTCGAACTCCCGCTGCGAATCCGTCAATCCGGCTACTGGACGCGATTCGAACCTCAGGCATTCGTGCTTGAAAGAGACACGGAATCGCCGAGTCAGGAGTTCGCGCGGAGAAGACGTATCGCGGCGCAGGGCGCGCTGGCTTTCTGGAAACTGCGGGATACACTGAGTGGCTGGCGTGGCTGGCAGCTGGTCTCGCACAAGTTCCTTCGGTATCTGACTCCCGTCCCCCTCTTCTTGGTGTTCATATCCACGGCGGCTCTGGCTGAGAGGCCGGCCTTTGCAGCGTTCCTTGGACTGCAAATCGTTTTCTACTCATTGGCGGTAGGGGGGGCTATTTCGATGATGCGGCGCAGGGCTGCGGGCCGGCTTCTCTCCGTCCCCTACTATATTGTCTTCGGCAGCCTTGGATCGTTTGTGGGCATCCTCGACGCCTGTCGCGGGCGACGGTTTGACATCTGGGAAATCGCAACATTGTCAAGGGGCGAAACCAGACGTGACTCCATGAACAGATTCGATGCGGCTGTTGCAAACGCTTCCGACGACAAGAATGCTCGATCAAACTGATCGTCCGGACCGCTCGACGGGTCTCGGACGCGATGCAACAGGTAGCGAGTTGCGGGCCGCCGTTTGTGCCGCGGTCGTGGCTGTTTGGGTGAACTCCTTTGGCTCTCGAATGCGGAGCATTGTGCTCACTGGCAGCATGTCCCGCAGTGAAGCGACCTTCGTTTGGAGCTCAGAGGACTGGGTGGTCTTGGGCGACGCGGAGTTCTTTGTCATCTTCGAGGGACAGTATGCGCTGCCGCAGAACAAGCTCGCGGAATCTCTGAGACAACAGATCGAGCGTATCCTGATCGAAAACGGCATTCGTTGTCACATCGACCTGCACCCCGTGCATCCGAGGTATCTGACAGGGTTGCAGCCGCACATCCTGGCACATGAGCTTAAACAGTGTGGTGAAGTGGTTTGGGGTGACACCGAGGTTCTTAATCTTATCCCCAACTTCTCGGTTTCCGATATTCCTTTGGAGGATGCCTGGCGGCTTTTATCCAACCGGATTGTCGAGTACTTAGCGGTCGCTGCGGAACTTACCGAAACGCGTACGCCACAATCGTCGGCTGTATTTTATCTGACCGCGAAGCTCTACTTGGACATGGCAACGTCTTTTCTACTGTTTGCTGGAGCTTACGAACCCACATATCGAGCGCGGGCAGCACAGTTGCGCGGTCTGGCCTCGGCGCCGTCGCATGGCTTAAAACCCCCATTCCCGCTTCTCGCTTTTGCACATCGCGTTGACTCTTTTACCGCGTTCAAGCTTCAGCAGCCAGGTTATCCCGAGTTTGATCCCACCAGTTGCGCGGGGGATGAATGCGTCAGTTCTTTGCGGGACGCCGTCGAATATGCACATCGACTCTGGAGATGGGAGTTGCGGCAGCTAACTCGCCCGGCAACGGAGCTTAGTGATCGCGAATTGATGCGGGAGTGGATGTACGGCCAGAGCATGTCCCGTAGACTCCGCGGCTGGGTTCGCGTGTTTCGTGACACTGGGTGGCGCAGTAATTGGAGCGATTGGCCTCGCTGGATGAATCTGGCGCGACGGGCGTCGCCGCGCCACTGGGTCTACGCGGCGGCAGTGGAGATCTTCTTCCGCCTGCCCGCACTGGTCGGCGTGTCGGATACTGATGGCCAGGACGACTTTGATCCTTGCTCGATCTGCAGATGGTTGCCTTGTTCCAGGCTCCCATCGGCCCGCGAATCCAGCCCGCCTTGGCCGCGAGCAGCGGCCCTGGTGGTCTCAAATTATTATCGCTTTGTAGCGATCACAAGGGCTTAATGCACCCCGTTTCGCACGATGATATCTGAAAAAACTACGACTGCATGTCGGTGATTTGAGCTGCCCAGGGCGGCGACATCGGGAAACCACAAGTTGAGGAATCGAGAGTAATTGAGAATGAAAGAACTGTCTGTTTCCAAAATTCGTGACCGCGACTGGTTTGTCGGCAGCTATACGGAGACGGCTTGGACGCAATGCATCGGGAGGCCGACCCCTGTATGATTAAGCCCATTTCAGTCCTGCAATTCACCAACTCGAACGTCCGGGCTGGCGTCGAAGAGCACATGCTGATGCTTTTGCGAGGCTTGGATAGACGAAGATTTCGTCTGAACGTAGTTTGCCCTCCCGAGTTGGCTCGCCGAATACAGCAGGATTTGCCGGAGGACGTCAACCTGTTTCCATTGGACTTAAATGGGCCGACGCAATTCGGGGCGATGCTCAGCCTGGGGCGCATCTTGCGGCAGCAGCGCGTGGGCATCCTACACTCCCACATGTTCTGGAGCAGCCTGTTCGCCTCTCCAGTGGGTTGGCTGAACCGCGTTCCTCTGATCGTCGAGACCGCGCACGGGCGCGAGGCTTGGCGAAAAGGTTGGAAGGCCTCTTTTTTCATAGACCGCTGTATTGGGCGAAGTGTGGACCAATATATTGCGGTCTCTACCGCCAACGCCAGATACCTGATTGAGGAGAAGAAGTATTCCGCCCGGAAAGTATCAGTCGTTCATCCCGGTTGTGATTTTCGCAAGTTCGCGACAGGGATGCCCGAACCCCCAGGTCTGCGTAGATCTCTGGGTTTTGGCGAATCTGACCCGGTAATGGTTATCGTGGCACGTCTGGAACCTCAGAAAGGACATCGCATCCTGCTGGAAGCGTTATCTGCGGTGCTAAAGGACTTCCCTAATGTTCGATTGGTGGTCGTGGGCGAGGGGAGTCAGCGATCTGACCTCGAAAGCCTGGCGCGGGCGATGGATCTTACGCGTGCAATTCGCTTCATAGGTTACTCCCCCGACGTGCGCGAATGGTTGGCGCTAGCTACCCTCACAGTTCTGCCGTCGTTCCACGAGGGCCTCCCCGTCACACCCATTGAAGCGCTCGCCTCGGGCAAACCAGTAGTTGCAACAGCAGTGGATGGTACGACCGACGTGGTCATCGATGGGAAGACCGGGCTTACTGTGCCTCCCGGTGATCCGCGCGCTCTCGCTGATGGGATTTGCCGGCTTTTACAGAACCCTGATCTGGCGCGCTGCCTGGCAGACGAGGGGCGGAGATGGGTATTGAAGAACTTCAGCGTGGAGCATATGATTCAGCAGACCGAAGAGTTTTACTTGGAACATTGGCGAAACAGTCGGCGGACTAAGCGAGCGGGCCTGCAGGTGCATAAACCTGCGCAGTCAGTTCTTGCTAGAAAATGATACCGGAGCAAGTCTCGCATGCATGTTTGAAGAATGCGCGAGTTGGCGATGAAGTGAATCTGCAGGTGACAGCTGCGCATATGGGGTGCATCGAAGATGGCCACATGATCGCTTTGTCATATGGTCGCTTATCACTTCATGGAACTGCCGAGTACCACTTAGATCGCAAGAGTGCCGAGAATGCTGTGCTAGCCCCAGCTCGGTGGACCACGCTAGTTACTACGATCTCAGTTAAAGGATATATAGATGCTTGAAAGAAGCCGAGTCGTTCTCAGGAGCACCGCTGATATCTCTATCGAGGCTGCAGTCAGGGAATGCATGGAGTTTTGCGACTGGCGCGGTCTCGTCGGACAAGGCGCTCACGTTGTAGTGAAACCGAATTTATGCGCTGCATCACCAGAGGATGCCAAGGCCGCCAACACGGATATCGAAGTATGCAGGTCCGTATGCCGGGTTCTCCTTGAGAAAACGAACCGGGTCTCGCTTGTTGAGTCGGATGGCATTCGTTACACAGCGGAGCAGGCCTACCAAGCGTCGGGATACGTGGAGATGGCCAAGGAAATCGGTGTTCCGCTAGTGAATCTGTCTAAAACGAAGTGGGTGTCTGTGCGGTGCGCGCCAGTCGGAATGGTCGAGGTTCCGCGTATGATTCTCGATGCAGACGTCTTCATCACTATTCCCGTGTTAAAAACGCACGGGTTGACATACTTCACTGGAGCGCTGAAGAACCAGTGGGGCTGCCTTCCACAATTCAATCGCATCATGTATCACAAATATCTTGACCAAATGCTGGCTTCTTTACACCGTATTTTCCGGCCGGGATTGGTCGTAATGGATGGTGTAATTGCGATGGAGGGGAAAGGGCCAGTGAACGGCAAACCGCGGCGGATGGACATCATCCTCGCGAGCCGTGATGGCGTCGCACTGGATGCTGCCGCGATGCGCTTGGTCGGGCTGGATCCGACTCAGGCCAGGCACACGGTGCTAGCCGCCAACCAGGGGTTGGGAACAATGGCTGACGATGGGATCGAGTTGCATGGCGAATGGCAGCGCCACATAACACAGTTTGAGCCGGCAACTATCGACCTGGCCAACCGCGTCGAGACGTATATGAGCCAGTATCGTTGGTTCGTCAAATACGTACTGGAAAAGGATCTAGTCTACTATCCGATCCGCTCCACCGTGAACATGATACGCCGGCTCGCGACATAGGGACGGAGAAAAGGGGCGCTATGGAGAATCCACTCGTAAGTGTAATTATTCCATACTACAAGCGAGGTGACGTCTTTCGTCAGTGCTTGGATTCGGTGCTACAGCAAGACTATCCCAACTCTGAAATTATCGTCGTCGATAACCACTCCGAAGACGGAGTCAGGCAGGTCATTGAATCCCGTGCACCCGGCGCCCGGCTGATCGAATTGCCAAGGAATTTAGGCGCTTGCGCGGCGCGAAATGCCGGCTTTCGGGCAGCACGCGGGGATTTGCTGCTTTTCTTGGATGACGACATGGGCTTCTTCACTTCTCAGGAGATCACGACTTCTGTACGGCTCTTGCAGATCCGTCCTTCAGTTCACGTCCTTGCTTTCCAGGTCTGCGATCCGGAGACGGGAGCGCCGCGGCTTCGGGAGTGGTGCCATCCCAGATTCTGGAAGGACTCCTGGCAGACCGAATTTGAGACGCACTGGTTCTGCGAAGGTGCTTCGATATTCCGCAAAGAAGTGTTCGACGCTTGTGACGGATATTACGAGCCGCTCTTCTACGGACCGGAGGGTTGGGATCTTTCGATACGTCTCCTCGATCGTGGCTTTCGAATTTTGTACAGCCCGAAACTCCGCATCTGGCACCGGCCGTCCGAATCAGGCCGCAGCGCGAGCCGGCAGTATTACTACTTCACGCGCGACTACATCTGGATGGCGTATAAGAACTATCGATTCCTGGACGGCGTTCGCTTCCTTCTGCCCAAGCTCGCCATGATGAGCTATTTCACGCTCCGCTCCAGAGCCTTCAGACCCTTCTTCCGCGGCCTGCGCGACGGGGCGTGGGGCTTGAAGGATTTGCGCGCAGTACGAAAGCCGATCAGCAAAGCTACGGTCACCTACTTGGCCGAGCTGGAACGCTCCCGTCCGGGCTTGTTGATCCGCCTGGCGCGACATCGATCGACCATTCAGCTTTAAGGCTAAGTTAGTGATTCTCTTCTATATTCTGCTGGCCGTAATGCCCCTTGCGGCGCATCCTCTATTGGGAGGTGACGGCGGAAACCTGACGGTGTTCAAGTTCTTCGGGCTGGCCAGTTCTCTTTATGCAATCTACTATTTGAGTGCCGTGCGCACTGCAGAAATGCCGGCGTTCGGGGCTTGGCCCTGTCGACTGTTCTTTGCTTTTTACCTGATTGCGGTCCTTTCGTCGATTACCTCCTCGACTAAGACGGCGGAATTAGCGCCGCTGTTCAGCTTCACGTCCTTCCTCTCCCTCTTTTTTGTTACCGCTGTCCTGGTCGATTCGGAGCGCCGGCTCCGATGGGTCTTAATCACCGTGGGCGCTTCGGTAGCACTGGCGTCGGCCTATACTATCCGGGAGTGGCAACTGTATCACGCCGTATATGCGGGTTTCCGGCCGGGTTTCATCGCCGGAGACTCCAACTATTTCGCGATTTCTGCTTTGCAATGCTTGCCAATCGCCTATTATCTCGTCCTCGACCCGAAGCGCCCTTGGGAACGTTGGTTTTGGGCGGGCTGTCTGGTGTCGTTGCTGGCCGCTTCAGCACTCGCTTCCTCACGCGGCGGTTTTCTCGGCATGGTCGCCGCCTTCCTTTTCATCGTCTGGAACTCGAAACGCCGCTTTCGCAACTTGGTGTTCTCCGGCGTCCTGCTCACGCCGGTGATGTTCTTTGTCCCACAGTCTCCCCTCGACCGGCTCCTGCATCCAACCTATGCGGACGACGTCGGCCGACACGCCCGGGAAGTGACATGGAAGGCTGGCCTTCGCATGATCCAACAGCACCCGATCAGCGGAATCGGACTTGGCAGTTTCAAGCCGTTGGTAGTCTCGTACGAAGACTCCGGCGAACAGGTAGTGAACATGGCGCACAACACCTATATCGAAATCGCCGCCGAAATGGGGATACCGGCGTTGCTGCTGTTCCTCGGCATTATCGGGTCCTCATATCACCTCCTGCAGGTGGTCCGCAAACGGACCGCGGCCATCGGACCACGTCTAGTTAACCAGGTCGCAGTAGGTCTGCAAGCCAGCATTATCGGATGTTCGGTCGCAATCTTCTTCTGCCCAGGGACCTATCAGAAGGCCGTCTGGTTGAACGTGGCGCTTGCGCTGGCACTGCCTCCGCTTGTGTCGCGCCGCGCGCGTCAGCTTCGTGCCCAGGCCAGTGCGAGGCAGGCAAATGCCCCGCGCGCGCCCGGGCGCCAATTGGTTCCTAGCATGAGGGAAGTCCAATGATAAAGACCGCCACTGAGACTCCCGCCTGCGAGGATCATTAACCTGTAAGATGTCGTTTACTGTCCAGTCTGCAACTTCCTCTGTAGGCAAGACCTTGGTGCGCAATGTCGCAGCCAACTTCGCCGGTCAGGCTGCGAGTGTACTGCTCGTTTTCTTCTCGGTCCCATACATCGCGCACGTCCTTGGCACCGCCCTATATGGCTGCCTGGTGCTCCTGATGACTTACGTCGGGGCGCTCAACATCCTCAATCTGGGCATCAACGCGACGCTGGTTAAGTATGTTGGGGAATTGCTTCCGCAAGGCAAACTCGCCGAGTTGCGCGGATTTCTCGGGACATCATTAACGCTGTTCATGGCGGGCGGTCTCCTGGTTGCTTCCACAGTTTGTGCCTTTGCTCCCTGGGTCGCCCGTCACATGCTGCACGCCCCAGCCGATTTGCAGAATGCGATCGTGGTTTCGCTGTGGCTCGCCGGTGGCTCGTTTATGCTTCGTTCTGTGGCCCAGGCACTTTCATCCATTCCCCTTGGTGCCCAGCGATTCGATCTCGTCAACTCGATCAACGCCGGCACCGAGATGCTACGGACCGTGGGCTCGATCTTGATCCTGCAATACTCCGCTTCGCTGGAGGCGATCATGATGGTCACGGTCATATCCGACGTGCTCAGCTGCGGGGCCTACATCGTGATCGCGCGCAGAATCTTGCCTGGAATTTCATTCAGGCCCGTGTTTTCCCTCCCGCATCTGCGAACGCTGCTGAGCTTCTCAAAGTACGTTCTTGTCTGCAATATCAGCGCTCGCCTGGTCAACTCGGCTGACAATTTCCTGGTGAGCTACTTTCTCCCGATCGCCAACGTTGCTTTCTATGGCGTTCCCTACTCGATCGGACAGAAGCTCTGGACCCTCGTGGGCAACGTTGCCTCGGTTGTATTTCCTGCGGCGAGCGCTTTTTCCGCGACCGGAGGCTCCCATCAACTGAGGGAGCTATACCTGCGCGGTGTGAGGGCCACCGCCGCCGTGGCCAGTTTTCCGGCGATGGCATTCTGCATCTTCAGCCGGCCATTTCTGCTGTACTGGATGGGTCCTGACTTCGCGGCGCAAAGTACCCTGGTCTTCCGTCTGCTCAGCATCGGCTTCCTGATTAACTCGCTCAGTTTCGTCCCTTACCTCGTCCTTCAGGCAACCCATTTCCCGCACATTACCGCTCGATTTGCCGGGTTGTATGCGGCGATTAATGTTGTCCTGTTCGTCGTCCTGATCCCGCGTTTCGGCATCGCCGGCGCTGCGGCGGGTTTCGTGATCTCCCAACTCATGATTGTTCCCTGGCAATTCCATGTGACCAACCGACTCCTCGGCATCCGGGGGAGAGTCTTTCTACAATCGAGCTTGAGGCCGGTCCCGGCGCTGGCCTTGGCCTGTGCCGTATCCATCGCAAGCCTTCCGTTGATTCACTCTTTGCTGCAAGTGATGGTGGCGTGCGCTGCCGGGCTGTTCGTGTACGCTGTGGTCGCGTGGTTCACCACACTGGATCACCGGGAGCGCGCAACCTGCCTCGGCTTCCTGCAGCGGCCCGCGATCTGTCTGCAATCAAAACCAAGACTGGTCCCATGAATCATCTACTCGCTTCCTATACGGCTCTCAAAACCAGGAACGTGGCGCCGCCGCAGTTGTATTTCTTGTATCGGAAGTTCATGCGCATCTTCGGCGGCCACGGATTCGGCAGGTTCTACCCAGTGCGTGCTGCCGACCGCGCCATCAATTGGATTCTCCGTCCGAGAGTCGCGGAAGTCATGGGCCACAAGATGTTTCTCGATCCGTCCGACAGTCTCCATCTCTCGGTAACTAGCGCCTACGAGCCGCTGGAGACGAGTCTCATCGATCAGCTCATCAGACCCGGCGACACCGTGCTCGATATCGGCGCCAATATCGGCTATTACACGCTGTTGTTCGCTAAGCTGGTCGGAGAGCGGGGCCGTGTATTCGCCTTCGAGCCGGAGCCGGAGAACTTCAAGCTGTTGAAGAAGAATGTCGCGCTCAGCGGATATCACAATGTCGTCCTGATCCCGAAAGCGGCGTCCAATACGACCGGAACAGCGCGCCTGTATCTTTCCGACGTCAACAAGGGCGACCATCGCCTATCGAATTCCGGCGAGCGCCGCGAGTCCATCGCGATTTCTACGGTACAGCTGGATGACGAACTCGGTAACTACGATCGCCCAGTCCGTCTCATTAAAATGGACATTCAGGGCCACGAAGCGGCAGCCCTCCAAGGTATGCTGCAACTCCTGAGCCGGAATCAATCTATTAGCATTCTCTCCGAATTCTGGCCCGTCGGTCTCAGCCATTCCGGAGCCGATCCACAAAAACACCTGGCCTGGTTTGCCGATCACGGGTTCACTCTCTACAACCTGAACGAATCCGAGAATGCGATCGAGCCCGCCGACACAGCGCGTCTTATAGGGCCACAAAGCCATCGCGAGGAATACTACACCAACGTTCTCGCGACACGCGGCACGGGCTTCGTCCCAACCGCCAACTCGAAGAGTTGATTATGCGAACGCTGTTTCTCTCCGAGATGGTCCCGTACCCGCTGGATAGCGCGCGCAATCAGCGCATCTATCACCTATTGAAGGGCGTCGCCTCTGTCAGCGAAGTGACCTTAGTCTGCTTTCTTCGCAATGAAGCCGAGCGAAAATTAATTGAGCCACTGCGCTCTCTGTGCAGGGAGATCCACTGCGTCCCGCCCGATAAATGGGGGCATCGCGGCATCTATCTCAGATCGCGCGCGGCGATCTGGGCGCATGCGCTCGCCGGCTACATGCACCCTAGGCGTCCAGCATTGCTGCGGTGGTACGAGTCCTCATACGCCCGGCGGCTCGTTGCCGATCTTTGCGCACAGCCGTTCGACACCGTTTGGGCGGAGCGTCTCCCCTGCATGGCCCTGCTGTCTGCAGGCCTGCGCACGCGCGTCATCGTCGATACTGACGACCTGGAGCACCGCAAGCTCGCGCATCGCCTGCGTGGCACGGGCTGGTATCGCCTTAAGCCGTTCCATGCTCTGGAGTATCTCAAGTTGAAGCGCATAGAGAACAGTTTCCTGCGCACGAATTACGAATTCGCCGTCTGCTCGGACGTGGACCGTGCCTATCTTGGCGATAACCCTCGCGTCTGGGTCGTTCCTAACGGCGTCGAGATGCCACAGCCACCGGCCCTCCCGTCCGTCGAACCAGAACAGCCCGTCTTCGCCTTTGTCGGATCGATGTCGTACGAGCCAAACGTGGACGCCGTCCGCTACTTCGCGCGTGAGATCTTCCCGTTAATCCGTCGCGAAATCCCTGCTGCGCAATTCCTGATCGTCGGCCGCGATCCCGCCCCTGCCGTTCACGCTCTCCACGATGGCGGCAGCATCGTTGTAACCGGCAGCGTTCCCGAGGTTGCGCCGTTTCTGGAGCGCGCGGTGGCACTGGTTGCTCCGCTCCGCTTCGGCGGCGGGACACGCATCAAGATCCTCGAAGCCATGGCCCACAGCAAGGCCGTGGTGTCGACCACGGTCGGTGCCGAAGGCCTCGACGTCCAATCCGGCGAACATCTCCTCATCGCAGACACGCCCGCCAGCTTCGCCGAATCGTGCATCGCCCTGTGGCGGGATCAGCCGCTACGCGCTCGGCTCGCCGCTTCCGCCTGCGAGCTGATTCGCCGTCGCTACACCTGGGATCGTATCGAAGCCAGAATTGGGCGGATCGTGTGCTCCGAAACGTCGAAGCCGCGCATGACCACCGCGGTCATCATCGCCGCCAGGAACCGCGCCCATACCCTCGCAGAAACGCTCGATACCCT
>Ga0105242_10002526_pt1 | contig 14353 bp, 12 predicted proteins | sample KBSM24metaG_FD_81521 | JGI IMG/M metagenome (GOLD analysis project Ga0105242, IMG submission 81521) | Miscanthus rhizosphere microbial communities from Kellogg Biological Station, Michigan, USA - KBS M2-4 metaG | ecosystem: Host-associated > Plants > Roots > Rhizosphere > Soil | place...
CATCTTCCTGCGCGCCGCGCCGGTGGACGTGTCGCGCCTCGTGCGCGAAGCGGTGTTCGATCGGTTCCGGTCGGTGATCCTCACCTCGGCCACGCTGGCCGTGGACCAGTCGTTCGCCTACGTCAAAGGACGGCTGGGTGTTCGCGAGGCCGACGAGCTGTGCGTCCCCGGTGAATTCGACTACGCGTCCCAGGCGCTGCTCTACCTGCCGCGGCGGATGCCGCCGCCGAAGTCGCCCGGCTTTGCGTCGGCAGTGGCCGTGGAAGCCATCGACATCCTGCGGCGCACCCGGGGCCGCGCCTTCGTGCTGTTTACGAGCTACGCCGTGCTGCGCGCGGTGCAGCACGAGATCGAGGTCGCGGTCCCCTATCCGATCCTCGTGCAGGGGCAGGCGCCGCGCTCGACGCTGCTCCAGATGTTCCGCTCCACGCCGAACGCGGTGCTTCTCGCCACATCGAGCTTCTGGCAGGGTGTGGACGTGGTGGGCGAGGCCCTGAGCTGCGTCATCGTCGACAAGCTGCCGTTTGCCTCGCCGGGCGACCCGGTCACGGCGGCCCGGATCGATACGATCAACGCCAAAGGGGGCGACGCCTTCGGCGACTACCAGGTGCCGCTGGCGATCCTGACCCTCCAACAGGGGCTGGGCCGCCTCATCCGCCACCGCACCGACCGCGGCGTGCTGGCGGTGCTGGATCCGAGGCTCCGGACCACCGGCTACGGACGCCGGTTTTTGTCGGCACTGCCGCCGGCACCGGTGACCCACGACCTCGATGCCATCTCGCGTTTCTTCAGGTAAGCTTTGCTCAGCGGCCGGCCGTAAAACAGACCGGAGCCCTCGGGGCGGGCGCCACAGGCATGGCGCGGCGTCCCGGCGTCGATTTCTCAAGGATTTGCGGAGGCTGAAAGACATGCGGACCCATCTGTTCCGCGGCATGTGCACGGCGGTCGTGGTGCTGGCGCTGACGGCGTCGGCGTTTGCCCAGAGTGTCGTCCGGGGCACGGTGAAGGATGCGCAGGGCAAGCCCGTCGAAGGCGCGACCATCGTGTTCGAGGCCGAAGGCACCAACCGCAAGATGCAGACGAACACCGACAAGAAGGGCGAGTTCCTTCAGGTCGGTCTGCAGTCAGGCCCCTACAAGGTGATCGCGTCGAAAGACGGCATCGGCACCGCAGAGTCGAAGGCGAATGTCCGGCAGGGTCCGAACAATCCGCTTAGCTTCACCCTGGCGCCGGCGGGCGCGGCGGTGACGACGGCCGACAAGGCCGCGGCGCAAAAGCTCCAGGCCCTTGCGGGCGAGGCGTCGGCGGCGTTGCGCGCCGGCAACAACGACGAAGCGATCGCCAAGTTCACCGAAGTGGCCGGCCAGATGCCGACGTGCGCGGACTGCTTCTACAACATCGGCGTCGCCAACGCGAACAAGAAGGACTACGCGGCGGCCGAAGCGGCCTACAAGAAGGCGATCGAGTTGAAGCCCGAGAACGCCGACGCCTACACCGGCCTGGCTACGCTGTACAACCAGCAGAAGAAGTTCGACCTGGCCGCCGAGGCGAGCGCCAACGCGTCGAAGTACACGACCGCGGCCGGCGGCGGCGGCGCCGAGGCGTCGTACAACCAGGGCGTGATCCTGTTCAACGGCGGGAAGTTCGCCGAAGCCAAGGCCCAGTTCGAGGCGGCCACCAAGGCCGACCCGAACCATGCGCTGGCGCAGTATCAGCTCGGCATGACGTCGCTCAACCTGGGACAAATCCAGGATGCCGTGAACGCGCTCGAGGCCTACTTGAAGGTCGACCCCAACGGCCCGAAGGCGGCCGAGGTGAAGGCTTCGCTGCCCGCCCTCCAGGGCATGCTGAAAAAGTAGGCTCAGGCCACGTCCTCTATCTCCGATCGGCTGTCCCAGATCCGCGCCCGCATGGCGGCGGCGGCTGGGGCAGCCGGCCGCGACCCCTCGGCCATCCGCCTGGTCGCGGTCTCGAAAACCTTTCCAATAGAAGCAGTTCGCGAGGCTTACGCGGCCGGGCAGCGTGAGTTCGGGGAGAACCGCGTCCAGGATGGGCTACAGAAGATCGGGGAAACAACCGACCTAACCATAAGGTGGCATCTGCTTGGCCACCTGCAGACGAACAAAGCCCGAAAAGCAGGGCCGGCCTTCGCCATGGTTCAGTCGGTTGACAGCGTTGAGCTCATCCAGAAGCTCGACGCCGCCGCCGCGGAAACCGGACGGGCGCCGGAGCTGCTGATCCAGGTGGATCTCGCCGGCGAAGCCACGAAGTTCGGAGCGCCGCCAGCGGAGGTACCGCGGCTCTTCGAGATCGCGGGCGCGTGTCGCGCCGCCTCGGTGGTCGGGCTGATGACGCTGCCGCCCGTGCCGGACACACCCGAAGACGCGCGGCCGTTCTTTCGACGGCTCCGCGAGCTGCGGGACGAGTGGCTGGCCGCCGGGGTCCCCGAGTCCATGCTTCGCGAGCTGTCGATGGGCATGAGCGGCGACTTCGAGGTGGCCATCGAGGAAGGCGCCACGATTGTGCGGGTCGGGACGGCGATATTCGGGAGCCGATAACGATGCTGAACGTCAACGAGTCCGCCGCCACGGAGACCCGCACGCTGGAACCGGAACGCGCCACGGCGATCACGCCGCTCGAGATGCGGCAGACGACGTTTGCCTCCGGCTGGCGCGGCTACTCGCGTGAGGCGGTACGCTCGTTCCTGGTGGATGCCTCGGAAAGTTACGAGCTCGCGCTGCGCGAGAACGAGCGGCTGCGTCAGGACATCGAGCGGCTGCACGGCTCGATCCGGCAGTATCAGGATCTCGAGAGCGGTCTGAAGGCGACGTTGGTGCACGCCCAGAAAGTGGCCGAGGACGTCCGCACGAACGCGACGCAGGAAGCGGACCGCCTTGTGAAGGAAGCGCAAGGGCGCGCCGAGCTGATGATGATGGCGGCGCAGAACCGCGTCGAGGACGCGCAGCGGGAGATCGACGGCCTGAGGATGCGCCGGCGCGAGGCCGAGGCCAACGTCGAATCGATCATCGCCTCGCTCCACGCCACGCTCGATTTCATCCGCGACCAGCAGCGCGAACCGCGCGTCTTCCCACTGAGGCCGGCCATCTAGAAGGCAGGCCTGAAGGCCTGCAGCCACGTACGTCGGGCCGGCTGAAGCCGGCCCCCACGTAAGCCCGGCTGTAGTGCTAGCATTCGGTGCCGTTTTCAACAGGAGGGCCGAATGACAGGACTTGCGTCCTTGTGGCTGCCGATCCTGGCAGCTGCCGTTGGCGTCTTCATCGCCAGCTCGATCATCCACATGGCCACCTCGTGGCATCACAACGATTTCGCCGCGGTTCCCGACCAGGCTCGCGTGATGGACACACTGCGGTCGTTCAATCTCCGGCCGGGCGACTACGTGATGCCGCGTCCGGGCAACCGGCAGGAGATGTCGTCACCCGAGTTCACCCAGCTCGCCAAGAAGGGACCGGTGGTGATGATGTCGGTGCTTCCCGGCGACGTGGTGATCGCCAAGAACCTCGTGCTGTGGTTCATCTACTGCATCGCCGTCGCGCTGTGCGCCGCCTATGTTGCCGGCGCCGCGCTGCCGCCTGGCGCCGCCGCGAAGAAGGTGTTCCAGCTCGCGGGAGCCACCGCGTTCATCGGCTTCGCGCTCGGGCTCTGGCAGCAGACCATCTGGTACAACCGCTCGTGGGTGACGACGCTGAAATCCAACATCGACGGCCTGATTTACGCGGTCGTCACCGCCGGAGTGTTTACATGGTTGTGGCCCCGGTAGGCCGCGCGGCCGGACTGGCCGACGTCGATTCTCCACCCTGGCACGTGACGGGCTCCTACTTCGAGGCCTGCAACTGCCTGCCCATCAACCCGTCCCGGCGGCGCGGCGGCCGGACGTCGAACGGCACGTCGACCTACGGTGTCTGCGACTTCGCGCTGTCGTGGCAGGTGCTGCAAGGCGCGTTCGGCCACATCCCGCTCGACGGCCTCAACGTCATCATGGCGGGCTCCTATCGCGACGACGAGGAGGGCACGCCCTGGCGCGTCAACCTCTACATCGACGAGCGCGCCACGAGCGAGCAGCACGCGGCCCTGGCCGCAATCTTCACCGGCCGTGTCGGCGGCACCACGCTGCGCAACTACGCGAGCCGGATCGGCGAGGTGTACGCGGTGCGCCGCGTGCCCATCGAACTCGACCACCGGCGCAACCACTGGAGCATGCGGGCGGACAATTACGTGGCGGTACGTGGCGCGGCGCCCGTCGAGTCGCCGCTGGCGATCTCGTGCGGCGTTCCAGGGCATGATAGGCCCGGCGAGGAACTGCGCACCGAGTTGATGCAGGTGAACGATTCGCCGCTCATCTGGGGCGTGCAGGCGCGCTGTGGGTTCGCCACGAGTTTCGCCTACAACTCCGATCACTGAGCTCGTCTCACTCCGGAGGTTGATCGCATGCGCCACCCATCAGGCGCCGTCCTCACGCTCGTGCTCGTGGCGGCCGCCCTCGGGGCGGCGCTCGTCGCGCAATCACCCGTGCAATCCTGCAACTCCACGCCGAAGCCCGCGTGGTGCAGCGCCGTCCCCGGCGACCGATCGCAGGGCTGGCTGCCGCAGCGGCGATCGGAAGTGATGGCGCGCAACGGCGTCGTGGCCACCAGCCAGCCGCTCGCGGCGCAAGTCGGGGTCGACGTCCTGAAGAAGGGCGGCAACGCCATCGACGCCGCGGTGGCCACGGCGGCGGTCCTCAGCGTCGTCGAGCCGATGAACGTCGGCCCCGGCGGCGATCTCTTCCTGATCGTCTACATCGCGCGCGAGAAAAAGCTCTACGCGCTCAACGCGAGCGGCAAAGCGCCGAGCGGCCAGACCGTCGCGCGCATGAACGCGCTCGGCTACCAGTGGGATCCAAAGGACTGGGGTCCGGGCTCCGGCATGCCGTCGCGCGGGATTCTCACGGTCACGGTGCCCGGCGCCGTGTGGGGCTGGGAAGAGGTGCTGCGGCGCTTCGGCACCATGACCTTCAAGGAGACGCTGCAGCCGGCGATCGACTATGCCGAGCAGGGCTTCCCAGTGTCGGAGCGCATCGCGTTCGACTGGACGCTGCCCAACGCGATCGGCCCCGTCGCCAACGACGCTCGCCGCTGCTGCACGGCGCGCGACAGCGACGCGGTGGCCACGTGGTACGTCAACGGGCAGAAGCCGTCTGCGGGGCAGATCCTTCGCAATCCCGGTCTCGCGCGCACGCTGAAGCTGCTGCAGCAGCAGGGGCGCGACGTCTTCTACCGCGGCGAGATCGCCCGCGCGATCGTCGACAAGTCCACCAGCGTCGGCGGCTCGATGACGATGGAGGACCTGGCGGCGTACACCGGCGAGTGGGTCACACCAGCCACCACCAACTACCACGGCTACGACGTGGCGACGCTGCCGCCGCCGGCGCAGACGTGGGCCACCGACGAGATGCTGAACGTCCTCGAGGTCTGCATGCCGGTGTGGTCGCCGGGGCAGACGCTGGCAACGCTCGGCCCCGCCAGCGCGAAGTACTGGCACTTCGTCGTGGAAGCCAAGAAGCTCGCCTTCCAGGATCTCTACGCGTTCAACGCCGATCCCAACTTCGCGAAGGTACCGCTCGATCGCCTGCTGTCGAAGGCGCACGCGAAAGCGCTGTGCGCGCGGGTGAATCCTGAGCGCGCGTCGACACCGGTGCCTGGCAGCTCCACCGACACGGGCGGCGACACCATCGTGCTCACGGCGGCCGACCGCGACGGCAACATGGTGGCGTGGGTGAACAGCCTGTACTCGTCGTTCGGGTCCGGTGTGACGGTACCCGGCTACGGCATCTCGCTGCACAATCGCGGCGGTCTCTTCACGCTCGACCCGAAGAGCCCCAACGCGATCGCCCCGCACAAGCGTCCGTACAACACCCTGTCGGCCGGCTTCGTCACCCGCAACGAGCGGCCGCTGATCGCGGTGACGCTGATGGGCGGCGACATGCAGGCGCAGGGCATCGCGCAGGTGCTGCTCAACGTCCTCGACCTCGGCGCCAACATGCAGGCGGCGAGCGACATGGCGCGCTTCCGGCATGTGCAGGTGTCGAACGTCCTCACGATGGAGTCGCCGCTCGCGGCCCTCGTCGGCCCGGCGCTGCGAAGCATGGGGCACAACGTGCGCTCGGTGAACGGCGTCGACATGGGCGGCTACCAGGCGGTGATGGTGACGCCGGAAGGCGTCTACCGGGCCGGATCCGATCACCGCAAGGACGGCGCGGCGCTCGGCTACTGACGGATCGCGGCGACGATTGCGGCGGCGGTCTCGGCCGGACTCTTCTGCCGTTCCAGGAACAGCTCGTACACCTTCAGCGCCAGCACCGCAATCTGATCCGGCGACGACGGCGCGGCGCCGCCAGGAAAGCTGCCGCGCTCGTCGCGAATGAACGCGGCGGCCGCGCGCACCGCGTCGTGGGCACGGCGCTCCGCCTCGCCTTCGTAGCTGAATTCCCAGGCGCGCACCCGTTCGTTGATGACGTGCTTGCCGTCGCCGGCATCGATCCCCGCCGCCGCAAACATCCGGCAATCGTAGTCGCGGCACGTGCGCGGACGTCGCGCGTAGATGGAACACGCACCCGCCGTGAACATCGGACAGGCGCCATCTTCGGCAAAGCCAAGGAGCATGTGCCCGCGTGGCTGTCTCGGCGCGCGCACGAGCAGACGTTTTGGAATCACCGCGAGCGTCTCGGATTCATCGGGGCGGACGTGAACGAAGAGCGACGACGTGCAGCAGCCGACGCAGTCGCCGCACGGCACCTCCATGCCTCGCCCCTCGCCGCGCAGCGACGCGCGCGCGGCAGCGAGCCACGCACCGAAAGGTCCAGCCTCCATAGCCCTTTGTAGTTAGTATCGGTGCGGCAGGCAGCCTTGGCATAATCCCTGGGCTCGCGATGTGAACGGTCCGGGGAGGTGCAGGTGGGTTCCAGCCAGATTGACGTGGGCACGACCAACAAGCCGCTGATGGCGGCTGCGGCCGTGCTGCTGATGATTCCTATCGTCGGACTCTTGTGGGTGGGCAGCTACGCGAGAGTCGAACCGGTCGTGGCGGGCTTCCCCTTCTTCATCTGGTACCAGTTCCTGTGGGTCTTCCTGTGCTCGGCCTGCACGGCGGCGGCTCTTCGCCTGATCAAGATCGCGCGCCCCCGGCGGCGGGGAGACGGCCGATGATCGGCGTCAACTACACCGCGCTGGCGGTGCTCGTCGGCCTGTTCCTGCTGGTCACGGTGATGGGGTTCTGGGCCTCGAACTGGCGCCGGCCCAAAGACCTGGAGAGTCTCGACGAATGGGGACTCGGCGGACGGACGTTCGGCGTGTGGATTACCTGGTTTCTGCTCGGAGGAGACCTCTACACCGCCTACACGTTCGTGGCCGTGCCCGCCGCGATGTTCGCAACCGGCGCCGTCGCCGGATTCTTCGCGGTTCCCTACACGATCATCCTCTACCCGGTCATCTTCATCTACATGGCGCGCCTGTGGTCGGTCAGCTACCGCCACGGCTACGTCACGGCAGCAGACTTCGTGCGCGGCCGCTACGGCTCGCGGGAGCTGGCGCTGGCGGTATCGGTGACCGGAATCCTGGCGACGATGCCGTACATCGCGCTCCAACTCGTCGGCATCCAGGCGGTTCTCGAAGTGGCCGGGCTCGGCGGTACGGGCAATGTCTTCATGAACGATCTGCCGCTGCTCATCGCCTTCACACTGCTGGCGGCCTATACCTACTCGGCCGGTCTGCGCGCGCCGGCGATGATCGCCTTCGTCAAGGACACGTTGATCTATCTCGTGATTCTCGTGGCCATCGTGTACCTGCCATCGAAGGTTGGAGGATGGGCGAACGTGTTCGAGGCCGCGCGGCAGAAGATGACCGCCGTCAATCCGGCAACAGGCGCGCCGATCGGCGTCTTCATCCCCGCCGCGCAATCCTATTGGGCGTACGCCACGCTGGCGCTGGGCTCCGCCATGGCGCTGTTCATGTACCCGCACTCGATCACGGCGACGCTGTCCTCACGAAGCCGCAACACCATCCGGCACAACGCCACGATCCTGCCCGCCTACAGCTTCGTGCTGGGCCTCCTGGCGCTGCTCGGATGGGTGGCGATTGCCGCCGGCACGAAGCCGATCGGGCTCGACGGCAAGCCCAACGCGCAGCTCGTGATTCCGCAGCTGTTCGAGGACTACTTCCCGGCGTGGTTCGCCGGCGTGGCCTTCGCCGCGGTCGCCATCGGCGCGCTGGTGCCGGCCGCCATCATGTCGATTGCGGCCGCGAACACCTTCACCCGGAACATCTACCGCGAGTGGATCAAGCCGCACGCGACGCACGCGCAGGAAGCCAACGTCTCGAAGATCGTCTCCCTGGTGGTCAAAGGCTTCGCGCTGGTGTTCGTGCTGACGCTGGACAAGCAGAACGCCATCAACTTTCAGCTGCTGGGCGGCATCTGGATCCTCCAGACGTTTCCCGCCATCGTCTTCGGTCTCTACACGCGCTGGTTCCACGGCTGGGGGCTGCTCGCGGGATGGGCCGTCGGCATGGCCTACGGAACGATGACCGCCTACAACGTCGTCAACCCGGTCACGGGGAACCACTTCGGCGGATCGCTGGCCATGATCCCGGTGATCGGCGAGACGGGATACATCGCGCTGACGGCGTTTGCACTCAACGTGCTGATCGCGGCTGTGGTCACCGTCGTCCTGGACGTCGTGAAAGCGCCGCGCGGCCGCGACGAAACGACGGCTGGGTGCTATCTCGCTGACGAGGGCGACCCGCGCGTCGAGAAGCGCGTCGAGCACACCCTGCCTGCGATCTAACTACTTGAACTGAAAGTAGGCGAGCCCGTTCACACCCGACTGCGTGAACCAGAGCCGATCGCCGAGCCGCTGCGGCGTCTGCCGATCGCTCCCGGCGGTCAGGCCGGTGGCGCCGGCGTTGGGCACGCGGAGCGGGAACTCGGTGATGGTGCCGTCCGGTTTGACGCGCCCAAGCAGTCCGCCGCGCGTGAACCAGACGTTCCGATCGGGACCCACGGCGATGTTGATCGGCGATCCGGTCTGCGTCGCCATGGGGAACTCGGCGATGTCGCCTTTCATCGTGACGCGGCCCACGCGGTTGCCATCCGGCTTGCGGCCGTCCATCGTCCCGGAGAGCTCCACGAACCACATGTGACCGTCGGCGCCGGCGGTGATGTCGCCCGGCCCCGAGTTGGGGCGCGGCAGCGGGAATTCCGTGATGACGCCGGCCGGCGTGATGCGGCCGATCTTGCTGGCGTTGAACTCCGAGAACCAGATGTTGCCGTCCGGCCCGGCGGCAAGCGCGCGCGGACCGCTCTCCGGCGTCGGAATCAGGTATTCCGTGATCACGCCGGCGGGGGTGATTTTGCCGATCTTCCCGGCGCCGAATTCGCCGAACCAGATGTTGCCGTCGCCGCCCAGCGCGATGGCGCGCGGAAACGAGTTGGCCGTCGGGATGGCGAACTCGGTGATCACGCCGGCCGGGGTGATCCGCCCCATCCGGTTGCCGGTGTGCTCGGAGATCCAGAGGTTGCCGTCGGCGCCCACCGCGATAATCCGCGGCCCGCTGTTCGGGTTCGGGAGGGGGAACTCGACCAGGCCGGTCCCGTCGGGCTGCATTCGGCCGATCCGATTTCCGGCGCTCTCGGTAAACCAGACGGAGCCGTCCTGAGTAAGGGCGATCGTCGTCGGGCCGCTGCCGGGATTGGGCAGCGGATACTCGGTGGCCACGCCGTCGGTGGCGGCAAGCGCCTCGCCGGGGCCGAGCCAGCGCGCGGCCGTGCCGGCGTCAATGGACACGAGCATCACCAGAACGGGTATCCCTAGCGTCCACAGCCATTTGCGCGTCATAATAGATGGTCGGACCAGCCGCTGGTCCGTAAGTTTACGTCACGCTTCACGGCGTGGCGACACCGGCTTTCTGGGGAGGGTGGATGCGCCACGTCGCGCTCCTGGTCGCGGTTCTCGCCGTCGTCGCCGTCGGTCACAGCCAGGCATCCGGAGACGGAGGCCAGTCGGCGCGACCGGTCGCGTCTCATCCCGTGGCCCCAGCCGCTCCGATCGCGGCGCCCGACGGCGCACTCGTCCAGAAGTACTGCGTCACCTGCCATAGCGATCGTCTGAAGACCGGCGGCCTCTCGCTGCAGAACGTCGACCCGGCGGCGCCGGCGATCGACGGTCAGGTCTGGGAGAAGGTCGTCCAGAAGCTCCACGGCGGCATGATGCCGCCGCAAGGGATGCCGCGACCCGACGCCGCCACCCTGAACACGTTCGTCACGTCGCTCGAGGCCGTGCTCGATCGTCAGGCCGCGGGGGGCACGAACCCCGGGCACAAGCCGCCGCACCGGCTCAATCGCACGGAATACGCCAACGCCATCCGCGACCTGCTCGACCTGCAGATCGACGGGTCGGGCCTGCTGCCGGCGGACGACGAGAGCTTCGGCTTCGACAACATCGCCGGCGTGCTGCGCATTTCGCCGTCGCTCCTCGAGCAGTATCTCGGGGCGGCGCGCAAGGTGAGCAGCCTGGCCGTCGGCACCGACAAGGACGTGATCCGGCTCGCCTTCCGCGTGCCGCCCGACGACTCGCAGGAAGAACAGGTCGACGGGCTGCCGCTCGGGACACGCGGCGGGCTGTCGTTCGCGCACACGTTCCCGCAGGACGCCGAGTACGAGTTCAGCGTGTTCCTGCTGCGCAACATCGTCGGCTACATGACCGGCCTCGAGTTCGCGCACCAGCTCGAGATCTCGATCGACGGCGAGCGGGTGTTCACCGCGCAGGTCGGCGGCGAAGAGGACAATCTGGCCTCCGACAAGAACATGTCGGAAACGGCCAACGCCATCGACGCGCGGCTCAAGGCGCGCGTGAAGGTGAAAGCGGGCCCGCGCACCGTCGCCATCACCTTCGTCCAGCGGAACCACGCGGTGTCGGACGAACCGCTGCAGCCGCACGAGCGGAACCACGATCTGCAGGACATGAACGGGCTGCCGCAGATCGATCACGTCAACCTGACGGGACCGTTCAATCCGAGCGGACCCGGCGACACGCCGAGCCGCCGCCGCATCTTCGCGTGCAGACCCGCGGCCGGTGTCGACGAGAACGCCTGCGCACGGAGGGTGCTCACCACGCTGGCGCGCCGTGCGTATCGCCGTCCGGTCACCGCCGACGACATGGCGCCCGTGATGGATCAGTACGAGGCCGGCCGGAAGGGCGGCTCGTTCGACGCCGGCATCGAGCACGGGCTGCGCCTCATCCTCGCCAACCCGAAGTTCCTGTTCCGCGTCGAGCGCGCGGTGGACAAGCCGGGCCCCGTGAGCGACCTCGAGCTCGCCTCGCGCCTGTCGTTCTTCCTGTGGAGCTCGATTCCGGACGATGCGCTGATCGACGCCGCTGTGACCGGCCGCCTGAGGACGCCGGCGGGGCTGGAGCGTCAGGTCACGCGCATGCTGGCGGACCCGAAGGCGCGTGCGCTCACCGACAACTTCGCCAGCCAGTGGCTGCTGCTGCGCAACCTGAAGAGCCACGTCCCGACACCGGGCGACTTCCCGAATTTCGACAACGAGCTGCGGCAGGCGTTCCGCCAGGAGACCGAGCTCTTCTTCAACAGCGTGGTCAGGGATGACCGCAGCGTTCTCGATCTGATCAACGCCAACTACACCTACGTCAACGAGCGGCTGGCGCGCCATTACGGCATACCGAACGTCTACGGCAGCAACTTCCGCCGCGTCCCCGTCACCAACGAGGCGCGCCGCGGGCTGCTTGGCCAGGGCAGCGTGCTGACGGTGACGTCGTATCCGAACCGCACGTCGCCGGTGCTGCGTGGCAAATACATCCTGGAGAACATCCTCGGCACGCCGCCGCCGGCGCCGCCGGCCAACGTGCCGGCGCTCTCCGACAACGAGGCCGGCCAGGAGCCGAAGTCGCTGCGCGAGCGCATGGAGCTGCACCGCAGAACCCCCAGCTGCGCCACCTGCCACCGGGTGATGGACCCGCTCGGGTTCGCGCTCGAGAATTTCGACGGCATCGGGGCCTGGCGTTCGAAGGAGCCGGGCGGCGCAATCGACCCGGCGGGCAAGCTGGCCGACGGCAGCGACGTCGATGGTCCCGTGGCCCTCCGAGCGGCTATCATGCGGCACCCGGATCAGTTCGTGCGCACGCTGACCGAGAAGCTGATGACCTACGGCTTGGGGCGCGGGCTCGAGTACTACGACATGCCGGTCGTGCGCGCGATCGCGCGCGACACGGCGAAGAAGAACTACCGCTTCTCGGCAATCGTGGTGGGCATCGTGGACAGCCCGCCGTTCCGGCAGAAGGCGCCGCAGGCCGCCACGACTCAGCTCGCAAGCGCGGACCGCTAAGAACGCGGCCCGCGCGCAGTATCTGGCAAACCGGCTTAACGCCGGTTCGCGATTTGGTGGAGAAGGGGATGTACATCACTCGCAAGCACCTGCCGCGGCGCACGTTCCTGAAGGGGATCGGCGTGACCGTGGCGCTGCCGCTGCTCGACGCGATGGTGCCGGCCCGTACGCTGCTGGCGCAGACGGCGGCCAAGCCGGTGTCCCGTCTCGGGTTCGTCTACGTGCCGCACGGCGCCATCATGGACAAGTGGACGCCGGCCACGGAAGGCGCCGGGTTCGAGTTCACGCCCATCCTCAAGCCGCTCGAGGCGCACCGGAACTACGTGAACGTGGTCACGGGCCTCGGCCACCGCGCCGCGGACTCCACCGCCGTGCACTCGCTCAGTCCGACCACGTGGCTCAGCGGCGTCCGCCCGAAGCCCACGCAGGGCGTGGACGCCCTTGCCGGGATCACCGCCGACCAGGTTGCGGCGCAGGCCATCGGCCAGGACTCGCCGCTGCCGTCGCTGGAGCTGGCCACCGAGGACCACTCGGGCCTCATCGGCTCGTGCGACGTGGACTACGGCTGCATCTACATGAACACGCTGTCGTGGCGCACGCCCACGACGCCGCAGCCGATGGAGATCAATCCGCGCAAGGTCTTCGAGCGGATGTTCGGCGAGGGCGGCACGGCGGCGCAGCGCGTGGCGCGCATCCGCGAAGACCGCAGCGTCCTCGACGCCATCGCCAAGGAGGCGGCCGGCCTGCAGCTGCAGCTGGGCCCCTCGGATCGCCAGACGATGGATCAGTACCTGGAGAACGTGCGGGAGATCGAGCGTCGCATCCAGCGCGCCGAAAAGAGCCAGGGCGACACCGAGCTCGAGCTGCCGTCGCGTCCCGCCGGCGTGCCGTTCGACTTCGAAGAGCACGTGCGGCTCATGTACGAGCTGATGACGCTGGCCTACCAGGCGCAGATCACGCGTGTCATCACCTTCATGGTGTCGCGCGAAGTGAGCAACCGCACCTACACGCAGGTGGGCGTCACCGACGGGCACCACGCCATCTCGCACCACCAGAACCGCGCCGAAAAGATGGCGAAGAACGTTCTCATCCAGACGTTCAACATCAACATGTTCGGCGAGTTCCTCACGAAGCTGAAGGCAACGCCGGACGGCGACGGCTCGCTGCTCGATCACGTCGTGCTGCTCTACGGCAGCAACATGAGCAACAGCAACGCGCACGATCACTTCCCGCTGCCGAACCTGGTGGCGGGCGGCGGCGCGGGCACGCTGAAGGGCGGCCGGCACCTGCGCTACCCGGATCACACGCCGATGACGAACCTGCTCGTCTCGATGCTCGACAAGGCCGGCGTCAAGCACGAGGCGCTCGGCGACAGCACCGGACCGCTGGCGAATCTTTAGGGACGGGCCGCCTGAAGGCGGCCCCTACGAAGAAAGAACACGGATGCGCACCAGCCTCGCGACGCTCGTTGCTCTCTTGCTTGCAGGTCCGGCCTTCGCACAGAGTGCGGCGCCGGCGGCCGCGCCGAGCGGCGCGAAGCTCGTCGCGGCGGTGAAGGCGGGCGAATCCGCGGCGGTGCTGTCGATGCTGCAGCGCAAGGCGGATCCGAACGCAGCCGAAGTGGATGGGACGACGGCGCTGCACTGGGCGGTGCGCAACGGCGACGCCACGCTCGTGGATCGCCTGCTCCGCGCCGGCGCCAAGGCCGCCACGGCCAACCGCTACGGTGTGACGGCGCTCCCGCTCGCCTGCGAACAGGGCGACCCCACGATCGTCGAGCGCCTGCTCAAGGCCGGCCTCAGCGCCAACCTCACCGGGCCGCAGGGGGAGACGGCGCTCCACACCTGCGCGCGCGCGGGACACGTGGCCGCGGCAAAGGTGCTGGTGACGCACGGGGCGTCATTGAACGCGATCGAGAGCTGGCGCGGCCAGACACCGATCATGTGGGCGGCGGCGCAGG
>Ga0105242_10002529_pt1 | contig 14350 bp, 16 predicted proteins | sample KBSM24metaG_FD_81521 | JGI IMG/M metagenome (GOLD analysis project Ga0105242, IMG submission 81521) | Miscanthus rhizosphere microbial communities from Kellogg Biological Station, Michigan, USA - KBS M2-4 metaG | ecosystem: Host-associated > Plants > Roots > Rhizosphere > Soil | place...
ACAGGGTTTGGGGGATTATGTGGCGCGGCCAACTACTGCCGCCCCCACCTGCCTCACTGCGCGGCGCACCGACCAATATTCAGGTCGATTACATCTCGATGCTGGCGATGGCACAGAAGGGCATCGCCACCGCAGGGATCGAGAAGTTGTGGGGCTTTGCTGGCAACCTGGCCGCGGTTATCCCGAACATCCTCGACAAGTTGAACCCGGATCAGACAATCGATGAGTATGCGGCGGCGCTCGGCGTGTCGCCGAAGATATTGGTGGGCGATGAGGAAGCTGCGGCCGTGCGAGAGGGCCGGGCGGCGCAACAACAAGCCGCACAAGCCGCTGAGATGGCCTCCACCGCGGCACAGGGCGCTAAGACACTCAGTGAGACGGATGTGGGTGGTGGGGCAAACGCCCTCCAACTGATGCTGGGAGGTGGTGGCGGTGGCTAAAACTAAGTTCACGCCCGAAAGGGTCGCAGAACTCCAGGCATTAGGACGCTTTCTGGGCGAACCTGCCGGACGCCGGTGGGTCTATCAGCTCATGGGCGAGTGTGGGGTGTGGACAACCGCTGGCGTGTCAAACGCCCTCGCGCTTGCCTTCCGTGAAGGCTCACGCTTTATCGGCCTTCGGTTACAGGCCGAGGCCATGCAGGCCAATCACGATATGTACCTCAAGATGTTGAAGGAGATGGAAGTTGAGCGACCAGGCGCAATCGGCACCCGAGGCTTTGGCCCCGACGACGACCCTGACGACCTCGGAGACGCCGACACCGGAAGCTGAGCCGTCCGTCCTTGGGACAGAGGCGCCTGCGGCACCGGAGCCGTTTGACGCTGAAAAGATCACCCTCCCTGAGGGGTTGTCGAAAGACGATACCCTCTTCGGAGACTTCACGAACTTGGCGAAAGAGCATGGCTTGCCCATGCCTGTAGCACAAACCCTTATCGACTTGGCCGCGAAGCAAGTCCAAGCTGCCAACCAAAAGCTACAAGCGAGTTGGGACAAGCAGAACTCAGACTGGCAAGCGGAGGTACGGGCCGACAAGGAGATCGGGGGCGACAAGCTCTCGGAAGTCTTGCAGACATTTTCCAAGGTTGCAAGCGATCCTGAGTTGTCTGATCCGAAGTTTCGCGAGGCACTAGCGTTTACCGGCGCGGGAAACCATCCAGCGATAGTACGGACCCTGGCACGGTGGGCAAAAGCCCTATCCGAGGGGGGTCCGGTGCGCGGAACACCGTCCCAGGGGATGCAACGGCCTACCACTGTTGGCGAAGCCATATACGGCCCAAGCGGGCCACACACTGGCGGACCACGACTTCAATAGGGATCTGAAACATGGCAGTACTTGGAACAACCGTCCTAACCTACGCCGATTGGGCAAAGCGGGTCGAGGACGGGTACCGGATCGGCACCATCATCGAGTTGCTCTCGCAGACCAACGAGATCCTCCTGGACATGCTGGTGTTGGAGGGCAACCTGCCGACGGGGCACAAGACGACGGTGAGGACGGGCTTGCCTACGGCGACGTGGCGCTTGCTCAACTACGGCGTCCCTAACTCGAAGAGCACGACAGCCCCCATTATTGATACTTGCGGCAATTTGGAGGCATATGCGCTGGTCGATAAGGACATCGCCGACCTGAACGGAAACACCTCCGAATTTCGGGGATCGGAAGTGGTGGCGTTCCTCGAAGGCATGAACCAACAGATTGCCTCGACGATCATCTACGGGAACCAGGCAGTGAACCCGGAACGCTTTACAGGCTTCGCCCCTCGCTACAGCACGGTATTGACGGCGAATGCGCAGAGCGCCGCCAACGTCGTGGATATGGGAGGCACGGCTGGTACGAACACCTCTATGTGGATCGTGACTTGGGGTGCCAACACCACTCACGGTATCTTCCCGAAGGGCAAGATGACCGGACTCAAGCATCAGGATATGGGCGAGTGGCCGGTGCAAGACTCTTTTGGCAACACCTACCAAGCCTACAGGGACCACTTCAAATGGGAGATCGGCCTCGCTGTCAGGGATTGGCGCTATAACGTGCGTCTCGCCAACATCGACGTGACGCTCCTTAATGGCGCGTCAGCGGCGAACCTGATCAATGGGATGGTCCGGGGCCTCTATCGCCTGCCAACGGCGTCGCCCAGCGCGACAGGCATCCAGACGTCGGACAGCCCACAAATCCAGGGGTCGATGGGCAACACTGCGATCTACTGCAACCGGGTCGTTCGCACTTATCTGGACCTCCAGGCGATGAATAAGACCAACGTTCTGTTGTCGCTGCAAGAGTTCCAGGGGCGCGTTGTGACGATGTTCCGAGGCATCCCGATCAGGACGGTAGATGCTATTCTCTCGACCGAAGCGCGCGTTGTTTAAGGAGCTGCGAGATGATTATTGATGGCGCACTACAGTTCAGTGGCACTGCGGGTGTTGCGGGATCAGTAGATTTGCCGACCACCGGCACGCAACAGTCAACTAATGTTATCGACCTTGTAAACGCTCGCGATATGGGCATTGGGGACGATCCAGCCCTTAAACTCCTCTGTGTGGTTAAGACGGCGCTTACAGGTGGTACCAGCTTGCAGGTACAGTTCCAGGGTGCTCCCGACTCTGGTTCAGGGACGCCGGGCACTTATGTAACCTATGCGGAGAGCGCGGCCGTGCTCGAGGCCGACTTGATCGCGGGCCGCTACCTGTTGCCGATGGACATTCCGAGACCGCCTCCTGGCGCACCTTTGCCGCGCTTTTATCGCCTTCAGTACGTTTCGGCTGGAACACATGGAGCCGGAGGTATCTATGCTGCGCTAGTCCTCGATCGCGCGGACTATGTGGGATACCCTCCGGGCATTACAGTTCCGAACTAGGAGAACCCCATGAAGTACAAGTTGCTAGGACCGCATGTGCTGGCTGATGGCGGAATGCTCGAAGCAGGCACCGAAGTGGGCGATGACACCGATGTTCCCTGGAAAGACATCGACGGGAAGGAGATGGAGCCTACCACGCAGATGGAAGGGCTCGACGATGCTTCCCGAGAAAAGGTGCGGGAGGTCCATCAGCGGCTCTATGGGCAAGGCCCTGCGTGGGAGCGCGGCCAGAGCGAGGAGGCTCGCAAGGCCCACGAACAGCAGGCCGAGGAGCAGAAGAAACTCGACGAAGGCTCCGAGCCGGTGTCGCCGCAGCAGAAAGCGGAGCGCGAGTGGGAGAAGGAGTTCAAGGAAGGGAAGCGGGGCGAAGCCGCGATGGCACCGACGATCCCTCCAAGGGCACCCGTGACCTCGCCGCCGGGTGCAGCACGCCAACCCTCGCACACCTCCGCAGCCTCGCCGACGCGCGGCGGTCAAACGACGCCTGCACCTGGACCAGCGACTCCGAAGCCGCCCAAAGATGAGGACATAAGGCCGACTAAACCCAACGAGGAACAGTACCCCAAGCACTAACTCCCCAGTCCAAGGGTAGAGTCCGCCCCACCATGCGGCCCGGCAGGGCGGACTCGCATAGGAGGATACGATGGCAAAGTTTAGATTGCTTGCAGCGCATCAGCTAAGGAATAGTGATCTCAAGGCTGATGTGCTTGTACTTGGAGATAGAGAAACTGAGCATCTTGGAGAAGAGCGTGGGATGATTGTCGGTGACGGCACCAATTACCCAGTGGTCCATGCTACCCTCGAGATGATGCCGCTCGACGACGAGGCCGAGGCGATGCTGGATGTGGAACGGGAGCGATTGGCCCACAATCACGCCTCAATGAATCCGGTCGATCAGCTCCCGGTTCAGATGGCAGGCGGGCGAGACGATTACGACAACCGCTACGTCCCTGGTTTCCCTGGTGTGCTTCGTCCGCAAAAAGGACCGCATTTGGTCGAGGACAAATCGTGATGCGCCACATTGTGCTGGCCGCCGCCTTCGTGCTGGGGGGATCGCTCGATGTCGAGGCTCAAGTCTTCACTACTCCTCTTAACCAAGTGGAGATCGACCAGCAGGTCAGCACGGCGGGTACCGGGGCCATAGTTCTCAATTCGCCAAGCAAGGCTTTGGCCTCACTGACTGTGTTCAGTAGCGCGGCGGGATTTGCACTCGTATACGACGCGGCTTCGTTGCCAGCGAATGGTGCTGTTGCCGCCTGCTCAGGGCCAGCAACAGCACGCCCCTGCCTGATGTGGTGCGCTCCTGTAGCGGCGGGCGGCTATGTGGATCGACAGTGGAACAGCCCGATGTCGTTCACAACAGGTATTGTTGTAGCGGTTAGCTCTACCGGGTGCGCTACTCTGACGGCAGCAACTACCGGGCAGATTTTTGCGCAAGCCCCTTGAGGAGGCATAGATGCCCTTATCGACTGACGAGTTCATCTTGACCAAGCGGGTTGTCGCTGGAGTGGTAGACGAAGAGCCAATCGCGGTTGCGATACGCTACATAATGGAAGCCTCGCCATGCGGAGACGATCCGGGCTGGAGCGATCTGGTCCTCGAAAATGGCGAAGAGTGGACCATCGCCACGCCGTTCGGCGAACTCGTACCGACCTCTCGCGCATGAAGAGGGTTATTGCCCTGGCGCTGGCCCTGTGCGCCCCGTGGCCGCTCGCGGCCCAGAACGCGATCACCCAAGAAGGCACCGTCCTCCAGAACTCGCCGATGATGTTTCGGGGAAACAATAGGGCGCGGCAGGGCGCGACGGTGAACGGAGCGCCAACCGGGCAGACGGTTACGACCGGCGACAGTGTGGTGGGCGGCAGGTGCGACTACAGCGCGCCGATCGACGATCCAGCCGGATATTACCGGATGTGCATCGACGCCAAGACCGGCACGCTCAAACTTGACGGCACCAAGCTGCCGCCATTCGGCACGATCAAGATCGAGATCAACGGACAGGTGTACGAGTTCCCGTCATCGGTGACGATCGTTGGCTCGGATGCGGTCGTTACCAGCAACGCCATACTCAAGACGGTGACAGGCGAGCTTGGCAAACGAGTCGTGCGCCTTGGTTTCTACACGCCTGGTGATGGTGGGCTGGCGACATACAACTGGTCGGCGACTAATTGCGTCGGTGCAGATGATGGGGCGAAGGTGCAGCCAGCGACCACTGGATGTTGGATAGGGGATTTCAGTGGACAGCAGCCCACTCCGAAGATTTGGGGGGCTAAAGGAGACGGCGCTACTAACGATCAGCCTGCGGTGCAAGCAGCGATAAATGCGATGGCAGGGCAAACACTGTATCTTGGCCCGCATATGTATGGGCTGGCTACCGGCATTTCCTGCTCGTCGCCTATGCGTATTGTTGGTGATGGGCGCAGTGCGTTGGACCAACAGTATTCTGGATTTACCGCTTTGACCACGAATATGACGCTGTTCACTCCGTGCGCGCAAAGTTATTTCGGCCATTTCTACATTGATATGGGACATCCAGGGACTAATACTGCCGGCACTGCAATATCGTTTCCTGGCAACAGCGGCAACTCAATGATTGATTTTGTCTGGATAGATAAGCCATGTATCGGACTCGATCTGAATGGTGGGGCACAAGCTGTCAATCAGTTGCACGTTACGGGACATCGAGGTGCTGGCTGCGGCGGGATCAGGATTGGTCATTCTACCAGCGGTGGACTGACGGTTGATGCGAATATCAGTGGTGTGACGTTACAGAGCGATCTCACAAACCCAGCAGATTTTGGTATGCGGATAGAGGATGCTGGCGGACTCTTCGTTACCAACACCGACATTCTAAGCTCCAATGTCGGCACTTACATAACCCCAGGTATGGGGCCTGGATCGCAAGCACAGCGTGTCGAGTGGGCATATTTTAACAATACTGTGCTGGGGGATAGCACGGTTTATGTAGGCCTCGTTATTGACGTAGCTCATCCTGTCGGAATTATTCGTGGTTTGCAGTTCAATCAAACATGGACATCGACATCGGCAGCCGCTGGTGGAATTGTACTCAAGAACACCGGCGGCACCTCCATCTACAGTGGTATTCATTTTAAAGGGCATCGCTCGTATAATAACTATGGTAACGGTGCAGAAATAACTATGGGCGATCAGGTGTCTTTTGACAATGTGCATTTCTGTGGTAACGGAAAGTCAGGTGCAAGCAGTGGTATTTTTTGGGCAGCTAATGTTGGTTTGGGAGCGGTACGGAATAGCACGGTTGGCGGTCAGTGCGACAATAACATCGGCCCGCCTGGTGTGCAGTATGGCGTAGCGTATCAAGGCTCCAATGGTGGTCATATCCTCGTGGGTAACGAACTATATGGTACGATAGCTCCGGTCTATGGAACGCCGACCGACTCTAGCGTGATTGCTAACAACCAAAATCTCGATACTCAAACATTCACAGTCGCCTCAGCTTCAACAATCACTCTTACCACCGTTGCGCCTTCATGGACGATTACTGGTACAACTCCCATCGTTAACATCGCAGGAGGATGGAACGGCCGCACCGTTCTGTTTCATGGCTCTTCTGCAGTGACATTTAGTGCAGGTGGGAACTTGTGCACCGCATACACTTTGCCCCAGGGAAGAATAGTTAGAGCCACCTATCTGAATGGCCCAAATTGCTGGGGTTTTAATTGATGGCCGACCAGCTCGAAGTTGCTCGCGAGGCGCTGGCTCAGATCGGGACGCGCTCAAAGATCGCCTCGCTCGATGATGGAAGCGCAGAGGCAACATACATCAACCTACTCTACATGCCAATCCGCGACTTCCTGTTGACCGATGGCGATTATGACTTCTCTATGATAACAGTGGCACTCACTAATGTGGTATCGGTGCCGGGGCCTTGGACGTATATGTACGAGTGGCCGGATCAGGCGCTGCGCATACGACAGTTAATTCCAAAAGATTACAACCAATTAGACCCGCGACCAGTTACCTGGAATGTTACACAGCTTGCTGATTATCGCTGGATAAACACGCATGTGGAGATGTCATCGGGGCTCTTCACATACGGGGCCGTCGAGGATCTGTGGGACGGGATATTCCGACAGAGTTTTGTGCGGATGCTCGCCAGCGCCCTCGCCTTCGCGCTTGAGAACCGGATCGAGGCCAGCAAGGTGAAACTGGACGAGGCGTTGGGCTTCGCCGGGGTTGGCAAGATGAGGGATAGCTGATGAGCATCGAAGCGATGTGCAACCAGGCACTCGACCTGATCGGGTACAAGCGGCACATCGGCTCGATCATGGATGGCAGCCCAGCAGCGCGGGTCGCACTCAACGCCTATGCCGAAACGCGTGACGAGGTGCTGGCTATGCAACCGTGGTATTTTGCCCGCGATTACACGCCGCTTGAGCCAGCAACACCTACTCCGGCATCGGCATACTGGATCTACCGCTTCAAATACCCGTCGATCGCTATCCGGGTGCTCGACGTTTTTCCGACGAACGCTACACCGGAAGAACTGCTTGACCCTATCCCGACTCGCTGGTTAGAGGTTAATGATCGTAGTCAGGTATCGCCACATCGGGGCATTCTAACCAATTTTAGCCCTGCCTATGCAGCGTTTACTAATCGTATCATAGACTTTAATGCGTGGCCTCCAGAGTTCACTAATATCGTGATTAAGGCCCTGGCCGAGAAGTTCCAACGGGCGCTGGTCGGCACCCCCGCAAAAGAAGAAAAGCAATGAAACCGGAGGACATCGTTAACAACGCGCTCGAGGTGATCGGGCATCCGCAGCGTATTGCCTCATTCTGGGACGGCTCGCCCGAGGCACTGGTGGCGCGCGATATGTGGAGCGAGACACGCGATGCCTTGCTGGTACGCACGCAGCCGGACTGGGCACGCGAGGATCTGGCGCTAGAAGTGCTCAAGGCCGCGCCCTCCTACTACGACGAGCAAACACCGTGGATAGCCGGGCTGTATCCCGATCTGCCGTGGCTCTACGAGTACGCGCAGCCCGAAGAGTGTCTGGTGCCGTTGGCGCTGAAGCCGAGGCCGCACACGCTGCCGGTATGGCGACCGCGTGCTATGCGTTTCCGAGTCAAGACCGGCAGCGACCAAACCTACGTTTTGCTCGGCAATGACCCAGCGCCGATCCTCACCTGCATCGTTCACACCCACGATCCTGGAGTTTGGTATGAGGACTTCATCGAATTGATGATTGTGACGCTGGCGAAGAAGTTCGATCGCCTCTTCGGCGACAAACAGCGCCCGCCAGAAAGGAGGCCCGATGCCAACGACGCCGGATGACATCGTTAACGAAGCCCTCGACGAGATCGGAGTTGAGGCTATCGGCGATCTGCATGAGGGGTCGAAGATCGCTAATGTGGCTCGAAGGAACTACGATCCGATGCTGCGCGCGATGCACGCCGCGGCTCCCTGGAACTTTGCCCGACGCCAGCGCCAAATTGACATGCGCGGCGACGCGAGCGGCCAATACCACAACAACCGCAACGTACCACTGCACTGGTCCTATATGTACGAGTGGCCGAACGATTGCGTACACGCGAGATGGGTACTTGGGCTGGACGCTTATGCCCTGGACGCGAGCGGTGCTCCCCTGGCTGCCGCACCAGCATGGGCGCGTCCAGCCCCTTTTATCGTGACCGACGCCCCGCTGGTTAACGACATAGCGAGCGATTGGGATCGCACTGAGGGCCACAATCCTGAGTCCACGCGAGTGATCGCGACCAACCAGCTCGGCGCAATGCTCGTCTACACCGGGCTGGTGATGTACCCGGATGCCTGGGATGCCGGCTTCAGGCGCGCGTTCGTTGCCGCGCTTGCCGCTCGGTTGGCGGTCCCGTGCATCGAGGACAAAGCTCAGGCGCGGGCTATGCGCGGAGAGCAGCTCCAAATCGCCCGCGATGCGCTGATCGAGGCGCGGGTCCGGGACGGTAACGAAGGCTGGACCCTAACCGATCACACTCCCGATTGGATTAGGGCGCGCACTCACGGTGGCTGGTGGGGCTGGCACGGGAGCGGCTGGTCCAACTATCCGTTCGTCGAGGACGCCGGGGGCGTCTATTAGTGGCGAGGAGCGCACCCGATCCCGAAGCCCCGATCAGCCTGGCGCAGCACTCCTTCGCTACTGGCGAGGTGTCGCCTGGCTTCTATGGTCGCCAGGACATTCAGAAGTATGGAAGCGGCTGCGCCGTCCTGCGCAACTTTTACGTTGATCCTCGTGGCGGAGCGACGGTGCGCCCTGGTACCCAGTTCATCGGCTATCCCGCCACGAGTGGCTATGCCCGCCTAATTCCCTTCCAATTCTCACCGGATGTTGGCCAGAGTTATGTGCTGGTGTTCAGTGCCGGGCACATCAAATTCATCAAGAACCCAGGTACTGCCTCTTATCCCAATGGCTCGAACGCCGGATTCATTCAGAGTGGTGGAAGCGACTACTTCGTGTTCACACCCTACGACGAGGTAGATCTGCGCGGCATTCACTATGTTCAGATGGCCGATGTGATGTGGCTTGCGTGTCGCGGCCACCCGCGCCACAAACTATCTCGCCTTGCAGACGACAACTGGACGCTCGCTCCCGTTACCTCTACGCCAGATGTCGCAGTGCCGGTTATGATAAGTGCTACGGTCAGCGATGCTCCAACTGGTGTGACCCCAGCTCCAGCGGTCGAGACGCGCTATATGTACGCTGTCTCAGCGGTCAACGCGGACGGTGCCGAGAGCCTTCCAAGCATCCCAGTCCTTAGCGGCGCTGGGATTAACATTGCGGTCACGGCTGGAACTGTGACGATACTGTGGCATCCGGTGACGGGCGCTCAGCATTACAAGGTATGGAAGGCGCTGCCAGCGCACGGCAACCGGGTCCCAGCTCCTTCGGAGCAGTTCGGGTTCCTGGGCTACTCGTACGGGACTTCGTTTACGGACTCGAATATCGTCCCCGACTTCACGCAAGCGCCGATCCAATCCGCTGATCCTTTTGCACCTAGCGCACTGACGGGCTACACGATCACCGCCCCCGGCACCGGATACGTTCCTGAGAGCACGCTTATCACAGTCAACGATACGTCGGGGTCGGGCGCGGTGGTGTATCCGGTGCTCGATACCAATAAGGCGGGAGTGGCCGGCGGCATAGTTGGCCTCTACATCGCCGCCGCTGGCAGTGGTTACACCGCCCCGACCGCGACAGCGACTGGAGCCGGGACCGGCTTCGCTGCCACCTTCACTGTCGGACCCTCTACCGGCCTTGATCCGGGTACAGTCGGTATCTTCCAACAGCGCCTGGTCTATGCCTCTAGTGAGGAGAAGCCGATCTCGCTTGCGGCATCGAGGCCCGGTGCGCCAGACGACTTCCGCACCAGTAATCCAACCACTGACGGCGATGCCTTCCGCTTCGACATCTTCGATCAGCAGGTATCGCGTATCTTTTGGCTCCATTCACTGCCAGGCGGCCTCTTGATCGGCACCAACGCGCATGTCGTCCAACTGACGGGTGGGAGTAACACCGCAGCCAACCCGGTCGCGGTCACACCAACCAACGCTGTCATCGTACCGCAATCTCAGTTCGGCGCAGCCGACGTAGAGCCGATAGTGATCGACCACAACATCCTCTACGTCCGCACCGAGGGCAGCGTTAACGAACTCACCTACAACTTCTACGCCAACATCTATGCAAGTGCTGACATTACTATCCTGTCAAATCATTTCTTTGCCGAGACGCGGGTGATGGATTGGGCCTATGCCGACTCGCCGTGTAAGGTGGTTTGGGCAATTCTTGATACTGGTACTCTTTTATCGCTCACATACGTCAAAGCGCAAGAGATTGTGGGATGGGCGAGGCACGACACTCCGAACGGCATCATCGAGTCTATTACTACGATCCAGGAGGGTGAGGTAAACGCAGTCTATTTCTCGGTACAACGGTTTGGATCACGCTGGATAGAGCGACAGGCGCAACAACAGTTTTTCCAGGCGAGCGATGCTTGGCAACTCGACGGAGCCCTCTCTATTCCCTCAAATTACCCAATCGCCCAGCTCGATGTTGGGGGACAGACCGGACAACAGATAGCAGTGGCATCGGCCCCGGTATTTGCTGTCGGCGACATCGGGAAGGAGATCCATGCGGTATGGTCGCGCGGCACCATTACTGGCTACGTCAGCCCGACCGAGATCCTACTTGATATAGACCCAGCGCGCCCGTTCTTCGCTCAGTCCCTGTGGTCGGGGCTGTGGCGGATGGACCCGGTGCTGAGTGCCGTGACTGGCCTCGACCATATGGAGGGTACTACTGTTTACGCGGTGGTGAATGGGGTGGCACAGGGTCCGTTCACGGTGACGGATGGCACGATTACCCTCACAACGCCCGGCTCGCAGGTGCTGGTAGGTTATCGCTATCAGGCCCAACTCCAGCCGCTTTACATCGAGACGCCGGATGCAGCTACGATCCAGGGGAAGCGGAAGAAAGTGGCAGCCGCTTCCATTCGGGTGCGTGATGCTCTGGGCCTCAAGTACGGCCCATCGTTCACCACCCTGAAACCGTGGACCCGCGGTGCGTCTTCTACCGACGAACAACCACTCTTGCCGTATGGAGCTTTTGGCCTTTATAACGGCGACCAGCGTATCTGGCTCGATCAAGTATTCTCGATTGGTGGCTGGGTATGCGTACAACAGGATGATCCGTACCCAGCCACCATCATCAGCATCATGCCAGAGTTGGCTCAGGGAGACGCGATGTGATCGTCACGTTTCGGAATGCGGAGCGGCAAGACGCTATCTCCATCGTACCGTATCTGCGGGAACGAGATCGCCTCAATTTGGTGCGACAGGGCAATCCGGTCGAGGTGATTGAGGAGGCAATGTTAGGAAGCATCTCGAATTATGTAGGGATAGCCGAGGGTGTTCCAGCGGTTATGTGGGGGCTGCGAGCCGCGCAACTCCTCGACAACAGTGCGTATGTGTGGATGCTTGGCACCTCTATGATCGAAAATCACCCGATCCACTTCCTGCGGTACTCGCGGGCCGCGCTAAAGCTGATGCGCCAACGCTACCGTGTACTGTACGGGGAGATCGAGGTGGATTACAAGGCGTCGCAGCGGTGGTTGCGGTGGTGCGGCGCGGAGATAACTCCGCACGAACGTCACCTGATGTTTGTGTTGCGTAATGAGTGAGAAGTGGCTTAACACCCTCACACTCGCAGTGGTGGTGGCGCTGGTCGCGGTTATGGTAGGGATGGTGGTATGGGCCCTGAGGTAATGCTCGCAGCACAGGCTGGCAGTGCCGTGATGGGCGCTGTCGGAAGTATGCAAAAGGGCGCAGCGGAGTCGGGCGCGGCCAAGTATCAGGCACAAGTGGCGCGCAATAATGCGCAGATCGCGCAACAGAACGCTGAGTATGCTTCGCAAGTCGGGGAAACCACCGCACAGGCGCAAGACCTCAAGGCGCGATCCGCGCTCGGCTCGATACGGGCGGCACAGAGTGCAAGTGGACTGTCGCTTGCCAGCCCCTCGCTGCAAGACGCTTACGAGAGTTCGGCGCAAGTGTACCGGCTCGACACAGCGAACATCGTGCAGAACGCCGCCCTGCGTGCGCGGGCCTACGAAGCGCAGGGTACCGAATACTTGGCCGAGGCCGATCTTCAGGATCGGAAGGCTAGTGACTCGCAGAGCGCCGGCTACTTGGGGGCGGCTGGTTCATTGTTGAGTGGAGCAGCGAGCTTCGCGGATAAGTGGACCAGGTATAGGACAGTATAATGCCTCTCCTGCCAGCCAGCGGTTACTTGACGCCCAGCGCTCCAACGGTAGAGCCGTCGCCGGTCCCATTGACGCCCTACCAACGCATTGAGGCGACTCCATCGGAGTTCGGTGGCACAACCGCTCAAGCCCTGAGTGGCTTTGGGAAATCGCTGGGCGAAGCCGCCGGCCACCTGGAGAACATTCAGCAGTTCTACGACCAAGTAGTAGTGGATGAGCAGAAGAACTCTTACGAAACCAAGGTCAATAATAAGCTGTACGGTGATCCCTCGGTAGCGGGGGATGTTGGGTACATGGGGTTGCAGGGCAAGAATGCCCTAGAGGGGCGCGAAGGAGTCCGAAAGGACATCGACGCTTTGCTCTCGGAGCACCGCTCAACCCTAAAGAATGCCAATCAGCTCCGTCTTTTCGATCAGGATGCTTCGCGGTATCGGAACGCGACCCTGAACATGGTGGGGCGGCACTACGACGAGCAGTACAATAAGCACGCCGCCGAGACAGCAGATAGCACCTTCAAATTGAAGCTGAATGAGGGGTCGGTTGCCTCGAATAACAACGACTTCCCACGACTTCGGGCCTCGCTGGAGGCGGCGCTGGTGGCGGCGGAACAAGCACAGCGCCTTCGGGGAGCAGACGAAGCCACCATCGCACTCACTAGGGCCAAGACCGTTGAAGCGTTTACCGCTACCTGGGCCGTCAACGCAATCGAGCGCAATGCGCCGGAAGGCAAACAATTTGTTCTGGATCATAAGGATGAGCTGGGCGATAAGTACGACGAACTGCTGCATAGGGCTACGCAGGCGAGTACGCAATACGATGTGGAGCGAATGAAGAATGGGCTGCCGCCGGTTACATCGCAGCCCAATTTAGTGCGGGGTGGGGCTGTTCAAACACGCGTCTCGGAAGAGGCCTCAAAGCAGGGGCTCGATCCCGCAACGATCCTGGCATTCGCCGATATTGAAAGCAGTATGGGTCGTAATCTGGGCCGGCGCGGCAACATTTTTCAGTTAGGACAAAGTGAATGGGCAGCAGCAGGTGGTGGACCGTTAGGGGATACTGAGACGGATATTAAGAATGGCCTCATAGATATTAAGAAACGTGAGGCTGATCTTTCTACGGCGTTGGGCCGTAAACCCGAAGGATGGGAACTGTATCTAGCGCACCAGCAGGGCGTAGAGGGAGCTATGAGGCTGCTTAATAATCCTAACATGCCTGCTGGACAAGCTGTTGGAAGCGACACTAACATTTCAGGTAATGGCGGCAATCCCAATGCTTCGGCCTCACAATTCGTCGCTAAGACACGGACACTGTTTGAAGAGCGTCGGGCTCGATACAGTGGATCATCGAGTGCTCCGGCGCAGCCCGCGCTTGGGGCTGGAGGCGATACAACACCATCCCCAACCGCGGCGCCTGCGCCAGCCAAACCAGCTGCACCAGCCACACCTGAAGCAGGTGTACAAACTCTTGCAAGGGACTTGCGCCGACAGGCCGCTGGTTCAGGAGAACCACTTACTATACGAGGACTCGCCGCGGCCGGCGCAACACCCGACACAGTTGACGCAAAGGTAGATACTGCCGTTAAGCATACTGGCTTTGGACCCGACCAACCCCTCGATCTATCCAACCCGGAGGTGTTGACGAAGACTCTCGAGGCCATAACTCTTGCCAGGACCGGGAAGCTGACCTCGGAGGATAAGCAGGTCATAACGCGCGCCGTCA